>JAEEGJ010007503.1_pt1 | contig 31209 bp, 20 predicted proteins | sample 8958761 | NCBI WGS metagenome assembly JAEEGJ01 (sample SAMN16246546, study PRJNA631951) | gut metagenome | biome: gut microbiome; feature: rumen; material: RS-attached | host: Bos | place: Iran: Karaj | collected 2018-10
CGGCTAAGAAGGCAACAGCAAAGAAGCCTGCTGCTAAGAAGACCGCAGCAAAGAAGGCTGATCTTAAGGCTAAGGTTGTTCTTCAGCTTAGTGACGGAAGAGAATATACTGAAGCAGATCTTATAAACAATGCTAAGAATGTATGGAAATATGACCTTGGCAAGAAGACTGCTGATCTTACAAAGGTTGAGCTTTACGTTAAGCCCGAAGACAACAAAGTTTATTATGTAATGAACGATGTTGAGGGAGATTTCAATCTTTGATCCATACCTGAATATTCAAACAGACCGCTCCGGATTTACCGGGGCGGTTTTTTTATTTTTCTTTAATTATATTTCACAAATGATGTGTTGACACTTTATCGGCAGAGTGCTAATTTAGTTTTTGTAGATGTTAGCACTCTTTTAAATCGAGTGCTAACAGATTGAGAAGGGAGGTACAGATATGGAAATGGATGAGAGAAAAGCCACTATATTGCAGGCCATCATCCGCAACTACCTTGAAACCGGCGAGCCCGTCGGCAGCAGAACCATATCCAAGTACACCGACCTCAATCTCAGCTCAGCGACCATCAGAAACGAGATGGCGGATCTGGAAGAGATGGGATACATCATTCAGCCTCATACTTCCGCCGGCCGTATCCCTTCCGATAAGGGTTACAGATTTTATGTCGATACCATGATGGAAGCTAAGGACAGAGAGATATCCGAGATGAAGAAAGTCCTTATGGAACGTCAGGACAAGCTCGAGGATATGCTCAAGGGAGTGGTTAAACTCCTTGCTAAGGATACGCAGTATGCATCACTTATTACTGCTCCAAGCGCTAACCGAAACAAGCTGAAGTTTATTCAGCTGTCCAGGATAGATGATGAACATCTTCTGACCGTAATCGTTAAGGAAGGAAATGTCATCAAGAACAAGGTGGTGGATATCACCGAGCCCGTTAACGAGGAGACACTCCTCAAGCTGAACCTCATGCTTAACACTCAGCTCTCGGGCATGACCATGGATGAGATATCACTTTCCATGATCACCGGTCTTAAGGCTCAGGCAGGTTCCCATTCGGGAGTCATCTCCGAAGTAATCGATGCCGTAGCCGAGGCCATTTCCGCAGAAGAAGACCTTAAGGTTTACACCAGCGGAGCCAACAACATACTGAAATATCCCGAACTCAGCGATAACTCTGAGAAAGCAGGACACCTCATCAATACTTTCGAAGAAAGAGAAGGACTTGAGGAACTGATAATCGGAGGCGAGGACGGAGATGAAGCCATCAAGGTTTATATAGGAAGCGAGAACAAAGTCAGCGGCATGGAAGACTGCAGCGTCGTAACCGCAACCTACGAGCTTGAAGGCGGAATGAAAGGAACAATAGGAATCGTCGGACCCAAGCGAATGGATTACGACAAGGTTGTAGGAACTTTGAAATCGCTCAGAAGCGGTTTGGACGATCTTTATAAGAAAGATAATTAGAGAAAGGATCTGTTCGAATAATGAGCAAAGAAACAGCAGATAAGGTAATCAATAAGGATACGGGAGAGACCGTTACCGAAGAGACTGCCGAAGATATTTCCGAAATGGAAGAAGCGGTTGAGGAAGCTGCGGAAGATGCAGCTGCCGAGAAGGTAGAGATAACGGATGGCGATGCTCCCGAAGAGGAGAAGGCCGAAGAAGGCACGGGTAAGAAATCCTGGTCGGAGAAAAAGGCAGAGAAGAAAGCCCAGAAGGCCGATAAGGAAAAAGAAGCCCTTAAGGCAAAGGTTGAGGAACTTGAAGATAAGACCAAGAGACAGCTTGCCGAATTCGAGAACTTCAGGAACCGTACCGAGAAAGAAAAAGCACAGTCCTTCGACAGAGGCGCCGTATCGGTACTCGAAAAGCTCCTTCCCGTCGTAGATAACTTCGAAAGAGGCTTTGCGGCAGTAGAGGAAGAAGACAAGGACGACGCATTCGTAGTCGGAATGGATAAGATCTACAGACAGCTCATGGATGAGCTGGACAAGATGGGAGTTAAACCCATCGAGGCTGTCGGCAAAGAGTTCGATCCCGCATTCCACAATGCGGTAATGCAGACAGAGAGTGATGAATACGAATCCGGATTCGTCGCTCAGGAACTTTTGAAAGGCTACACATATCACGATACCGTAATAAGACACAGCATGGTATCGGTGGTTCAATAAATATTAGAGCAATCCTTAAAGGAGGAATATAAAATGAGCAAGATTATCGGAATCGACTTAGGAACAACAAACAGCTGCGTATCCGTAATGGAAGGCGGAAAGCCCACCGTTATCGCTAACGCAGAAGGTGCAAGAACTACCCCTTCAATCGTCGCATTCACCAAGAATGGTGAGAGACTTGTAGGTGAGCCTGCTAAGCGTCAGGCAGTTACCAACGCTGATAACACCATCTCTTCAATCAAGAGAGATATGGGTACCGACAGAGGCCGTAACATTGACGGCAAGAAGTACTCACCTCAGCAGATCTCCGCAATGATCCTTCAGAAGCTTAAGGATGATGCAGAGAGCTATCTCGGTGAGAAGGTTACCGAAGCAGTTATCACCGTTCCCGCATATTTCAACGATGCACAGCGTCAGGCAACCAAGGACGCAGGTAAGATCGCAGGACTTGATGTAAAGCGTATCATCAACGAGCCCACCGCAGCAGCTCTTGCATACGGACTTGATAACGAAAAAGAGCAGAAGATCATGGTATATGACCTCGGCGGCGGTACCTTCGATGTATCTATAATCGACATCGGCGACGGCGTCATCGAAGTTCTTTCAACCAACGGTGATACCCACCTCGGCGGTGATGACTTCGATAACAAGATCATCGACTGGATGCTTGCTGAGTTCAAGAAGGCTGAAGGCGTAGATCTTTCAGGCGATAAGATGGCAATGCAGAGACTTAAGGAAGCTGCAGAGAAAGCTAAGAAGGAGCTTTCCAGTGCCATGACCACCAACATCAACCTTCCTTTCATTACCGCTACCAGCGAGGGACCCAAGCACTTCGATATGAATCTCTCCAGAGCACAGTTTGATGAGCTCACCAGAGATCTCGTTGAGAGAACCGCAATCCCCGTACAGAACGCTATGAAGGATGCAGGACTTACCAATGCCGATCTCGGACAGGTTCTCCTTGTCGGCGGATCAACCCGTATCCCCGCAGTTCAGGATAAGGTTCGCCAGCTTACCGGCAAAGAGCCTTCCAAGAGCCTTAACCCCGATGAGTGCGTTGCTATCGGTGCTTCCATTCAGGGTGGTAAGCTCGCAGGCGATGCAGGTGCAGGTGACATCCTTCTCCTCGATGTAACTCCTCTTACTCTTTCTATCGAGACCATGGGAGGCATCGCTACTCACCTCATCGAGAGAAACACCACCATCCCTACCAAGAAGAGCCAGGTATTCTCTACCGCAGCTGATAACCAGACTGCAGTTGATATTAACATCGTACAGGGTGAGAGACAGTTCGCAGCTGACAACAAGTCCCTCGGACAGTTCAGACTTGACGGAATCGCTCCCGCTCCCAGAGGAATCCCTCAGATCGAGGTTACCTTCGATATCGATGCAAACGGTATCGTAAACGTATCCGCTAAGGATCTTGGAACCGGTAAAGAGCAGCACATCACCATCACTGCAGGTTCTAACATGTCTGATGCAGATATCGAGAAGGCAGTTCGTGAGGCTCAGGAGTTTGAGGCTCAGGATAAGAAGAAGAAGGAAGCTGTTGAGACCGTTAACGAGGCAGAGAGCTTCGCTCTTCAGACCGAGAAGGCACTTTCAGAAGTTGGCGACAAGGTCTCCGATTCTGAGAAGTCTCAGGTACAGGCTGACGTAGATGAAGTTAAGTCAATCCTCGAGAGAGTAAAGGCTGATCCTGCAAACGCTACCGATTCAGACCTTGATGCTCTTAAGGCTGCAAAGGAAAAGCTCACCAACTCAGCACAGGGTGTATTCACCAAGATGTATGAGAACATTCAGCAGCAGCAGGCAGGCGCTCAGGGCGCAGCTCAGGGCAACCCCGAGCCCAACGCATACACAGAGGCACCCACCGGTAACGCAGGTGATGATGTAGTGGATGCTGACTTCAGAGAGGTATAAGCGATGAGCCTTGCGTACTTTGCAAGGCACATGAAAAAGTCTCGATGAATTTACGAGCTTTTTCACACGAAGCGGAGCGGAGTGTCGCGCAAGATGCGGTGTACTTTAGCGCATCTTGAATGAGCGTAGTGTTGCGCACGATGTCACGTATTCTGTGACATCGTGATAACTAGCGCATCTTGATAAAGAAACAATTTCAATGTAAAATAACACACATTAAGGGGACAATAACTGTCCCCTATGTGTGTATCATTAAGGAAGACTAAAATGGCAGATCAAAAAAGGGACTATTACGAAGTCCTCGGCGTAGATAAAAACGCCGATGATGCTACACTTAAAAAAGCATACAGGGACTTGGCAAAGAAGTACCATCCGGATGCTAACCCCAACAATAAAGAAGAAGCGGAAGCCAAATTCAAAGAGGCTTCTGAAGCTTATGCAGTATTGTCGGATCCCGAGAAGAGACGTAAGTACGACCAGTTCGGACATTCAGCCTTTGACGGCGGTGCCGGCGGTGGTGGATTCGATTTCAGCGGAATGGACTTTTCAGATATCTTCGGTTCATTTGGTTTCGGAGATATTTTCAGCAATATATTCGGCGGTGGCCGTACATACGGCGGCAACAGCAACGGCCCCATGAAGGGTGCCAACATCCGTACAAGCGTAAGGCTTACATTCATGGAAGCCGTATTCGGATGCAAAAAAGAGATCGAGCTCAACGTCAAGGAAGAATGCAAATCCTGTAAGGGAAGCGGCGCAAAGGCCGGCACATCTCCCGAGACCTGTTCCACCTGCGGAGGCAGGGGCCAGGTTCAGAGGACCAGGAATTCCGCATTCGGAATGATGAGAAGTGTGGAGGTATGTCCCGACTGCCGCGGAACCGGTAAGGTGATCAGGGAGAAGTGTCCCGATTGCCGCGGAACCGGATACATTCCCATGAAAAAGAGATATTCGGTCGACTTCCCCGCAGGTATTGACAACGGTCAGGCAGTCAGCCTTGCCGAGCTCGGAGATCCCGGAACAAACGGCGGTCCCAGAGGTGATGTCAGGGTTGAAGCGATCGTTGACAGACATCCCGTTTTCCAGAGGGACGGCTTCGATATCTATTCCATCGTGCCTATCTCCTACGCGGTTGCGGCGCTCGGCGGATCCGTTCTCGTGGATACCGTTGACGGCAAGGTCATATACGACGTAAAAGCCGGAACGCAGACCGACATGAGAGTAAGACTCAAGGGAAAGGGCGTGCCTTCCTGGAGAAACAAGAACATGAGAGGCGACCACTACATTACCCTTGTTGTGGAAACTCCCGAGAAACTCTCAAGCGAGGCAAAGGAGCTCTTAAAGCAGTTCGATGCCCTTACCGGAGACTCACTTCACGCTGTGGAGAAGGCTTCCGGGGAACAGCCCAAGGAGAAGCCTGCCAAGAAAAAGAAACTTTTTTAAAACTTTTTTATAAATTTAGTAAAAAGTGCACCACATTGGTGCACTTTTTTTGGTATTATAATTATTAAATTGATTATTGTAATGTTAAAAGAAATACGCTATATTATTATCACTTAATCCATTAAGTAACTAATGGAAAAGTTATGAGGGGGGAGAACCTATGGTATCAATGAAAGATATTGCAAGAGAGTGCGGGGTGTCCGTGGCTGCCGTCAGTAAGGCACTGAGCGGCCAGCCGGATATCAGCAAAGCCACTCGCGAGCGTATCAAGAAAGCGGCGGAGGATATGGGATATCAGCCCAATTCTGCCGCCAAGGTTCTCCGTACACACAAGTCCAACAATATCGGCATATTATTCGTCGATGAAGCTCACAACGGTCTTACCAATGAATTCTTCGCCCTTCTTCTTGACAGATTCAAGCATATCGCAGATTCCAAGGGATATGACATAACATTCATAAACAGGGGTCTTTCATCGAACGTCGGAAACATGAATTATCTTGCACACGCAAGGTACCGCGCCTTTGACGGAGTGCTCATCGCATGTATGGACTTCCATGATGCGGAGGTCATCGAACTTGCACAGAGCAATATCCCGATAGTTTCGATCGACTATTGTTTCGATAACCGCATGGCGGTCGTATCGGATAATGTAAACGGTATGAGAGAGCTTGTCATCCATTGTGCGAAGATGGGCCACAAGAAGATCGCCTACATCCACGACGGCAATGACAGTGAGGTTACCAAGGCCCGTGTCGCATCCTTCAAGGAAACCATGGAGGGACTCGGACTTTCCGTTCCGGAAGAATATCTTCCCGTTGCGGAGTACCGCAAGACCGAACGTGCAAGGATTGCAACGGAAAAGCTGATCAAGCTTCCCGACAGACCCACCTGCATCTTTTATCCCGATGATTTTTCCGCACTCGGGGGCATAGCGGCTATCAAGGAAGCGGGACTCGAGATTCCCAGAGATATCTCGATTGTAGGATACGACGGCATCAGGGTCGGAAGACATCTGACTCCCTCGCTCACAACACTCAGACAGCCCACGGAGCTCATCGGTGAAACCGCGGCACAGAAGCTGATCTCCCTTATCGAGCATCCGCTCGAAACACAGATCGAAAAGGTTGTGATAAAAGGAAGACTTTACGACGGCGGATCCGTACTCGACTTAAGATACGAATGACCGGTTCATCCGGATAACAGCCACATAACAACTTACTGACAAAGGAGAAGTCAACATGAAATTCGGCCATTTTGATGACGAACACAGAGAGTATGTCATTGAGACCCCGAAGACTCCCCTTCCCTGGATCAACTACCTCGGAAGCAAGGAATTCTTTTCGCTGATCTCAAACACCTGCGGAGGCTATACCTTCTACAAGGACGCTAAGCTTCTCAGACTTACAAGATATCGCTACAACGATGTTCCCATGGACATCAACGGAAAATATTTCTACATCAAGGACGGAGATACCGTATGGAATCCCGGCTGGAAGCCGACCCAGACCGATCTTGACGAGTATGAGTGCCGCCACGGTATCGGATACAGCAAGTTCAAGGGGGTTAAGAACGGTGTCAGGGCCGATGTTCTTACCTTCGTTCCCGTAAATGATAACTGCGAAGTATCCAGGCTTGTCGTTACCAATGATTCCTCCGCAGAAAAGAGCATCAGCATCTTCTCTTATGTTGAGTGGTGTCTCTGGAATGCGGATGACGACAGCAGAAACTTCCAGAGAAATTTCTCCACCGGTGAAGTTGAGGTAAAGGGTTCCGCCATCTATCACAAGACCGAGTACAGAGAGCGCAGGAATCACTATGCCGTATATTCCGTAAATGCTCCCATCACCGCATTCGATACCGCAAGGGATTCATTCCTCGGACTTTACCACTATGCAGGTGATCCCGAAGCTGTCCTTAACGGAAAGCTCACAAATTCAATGGCATCCGGATGGAGCCCCATCGCAGCTCACCAGCTTGATGTGACCCTTAAGCCCGGAGAGAGCAAGTCCTATGTATTTGTTCTCGGTTATATCGAGAATCCCGTAGAGGATAAGTGGGAGTCCCACAATGTCATCAACAAGAAGCCCGCAGAGGCTCTCCTTGCCAAGTACGACACCGACGCTAAGGTTGATGCCGCTTTCGCAGAGCTGAACGATCAGTGGGATAAGCTTCTTAACATCTATACCGTTGATTCGTCCAACGACAAGGTCAACCGTATGGTCAATATCTGGAACCAGTACCAGTGCATGGTAACTTTCAATATGTCCAGATCGGCTTCATATTATGAGTCCGGTATCGGAAGAGGAATGGGCTTCAGGGATTCCTGCCAGGATCTTCTCGGATTCGTACATCTCATTCCCGACAGGGCACGTGAGAGGATCATCGACATCGCTTCCACCCAGTTCCAGGACGGAAGAGCTTATCACCAGTACCAGCCTCTTACCAAGAAGGGCAACTCGGACATCGGTTCCGGATTCGGAGACGATCCTTTATGGCTCATCGCAGGAACGAGCGCATACATCAGGGAGACCGGTGATACGACCATCCTTGACGAAATGGTTCCTTTTGACAATGATGAATCCGTTGCAGAGACTCTTATGGAGCATCTCCGCAGATCATTCGGATATGTCGATACACACAGAGGACCTCACAGACTTCCTCTTATCGGAAGAGCGGACTGGAATGACTGCCTGAACCTCAACTGCCATTCAACCCAGCCCGGTGAATCCTTCCAGACCTTCGGACCCAGTGAAGGCCCCGTTGCGGAGTCCGTATTCATCGGCGGTATGTTCGTAAAGTACGGTAACGAATATGCGGACATCTGCGATCTCAAGGGTCTTACCGATGAAGCAGCCAAGGTTCGTGCATCGGTTGCCGAGATGAACGAGATCCTTCTCGATTCGAGCGCCGGATGGGACGGCGAATGGTTCGTAAGAGCATATGATTCTTACGGCGGCAAGGTCGGAAGCAAGGACTGCGAGGAAGGCCAGATCTACATCGAGCCCCAGGGCTTCTGCGTACTTGCCGGTGTAGGCAAGGAGACCGGACAGGCACAGAAGGCACTTGATTCCGTAAAGGCTAAGCTCGATACCAAGTACGGTGTAATGATCCTTCAGCCCGCATATACCGTTTACCACGAAGAACTCGGCGAAGTTTCCTCATATCCCCCCGGGTATAAGGAGAACGCAGGTATCTTCTGCCACAACAATCCCTGGGTTTCCATCGCTGAGACCGTTATCGGAAGAGGCGACAGGGCATTCGAAGTTTATAAGAAGACCTGCCCCGCATACACCGAGGAGATCAGCGAGATCCACAGAACAGAGCCTTATATCTACTGCCAGATGGTAGCAGGCGCAGATGCGAAGTTCCACGGCGAAGGCAAGAACAGCTGGCTCACCGGGACCGCAGCATGGACCTTCGTTAACATCTCCCAGTACATCCTCGGAGTATATCCCACTCTCAAGGGACTTTCCGTCGATCCCTGCGTACCCGCAGACTTCGGCGACTTCAGCGTAAAGAGAGTCTACAGGGGAGTTGAGTACGATATCACCGTTAAGCAGAACGGCGTTCAGAAGGGCGTTAAGCAGCTCATCGTTGACGGAGCTCAGGTAGAAGGAACCGTAATTCCTTATGACGCATCCAAGAAGACCGTTAAGGTTGAAGTCGTAATGGGATGATCCTGAAGTAAATAACTGTACTGACCCGCAGGGCGGACATGCCCTGCGGGTTTTTGCTATAGATTTTTCTGATAATGGTATGGTATCATTTGGTCTTGTAACAGCTACATGCAAAATGCCCGGGAGGTAAGCCTATGACGCTTCAGCAGATGAAATATGTAATAGAGATAGCGGAGCGCGGTTCCATGAATGAAGCCGCCAAGAATCTCTTTATGTCGCAGCCCAGTTTATCCCAGGCGATCAAGGATCTCGAGGATGAGATCGGCATTACCGTATTTCGCAGGAGCAACCGCGGCATAGAGCTTACGACGGAAGGAAGTGAATTCCTCGGTTATGTCAGGCAGATACTCGATCAGTATTCGCTGATGGAGGACCGTTACCAGGGCAGGGGCGTTTCGGAAAAGAAGTTCTACGTTTCCGCACAGCATTACACCTTCGCGGTCGAAGCCTTCTCCAATGCGGTACTCAAGGCAGGCATCGACGAATTCGATTTTGCGATCTATGAAACGAGAACCCACGAGATCATTTCCAATGTCAAGAATCAGAGAAGTGAGCTCGGAATACTTTACCTGAATGATTTCAACAGACAGATCCTCGAGAATGATTTCAAGGAGAACAATCTTGTTTTCACCGAGCTGTTCTCGTGTGACACTTATGTATATCTCGGCGCATCCCATCCGCTCGCGAAAAAGAAGAAGATATCATTCAAGGAGCTTGACGATTATCCCTGTCTTTCCTTTGACCAGGGTGAAAAGAATTCCTTCTATTATGCGGAGGAAGTGCTCAGCACATATCCCTACAAGAAGATCATCCATGTCAATGACCGCGCCACTGCTCTCAACATGATGACACTACTCAATGCCTATACCCTTTGCAGCGGCGTTATCTGCAAGAAACTCAACGGAACGGGATATGCGGCGGTTCCTCTCGAAAGCGACGAGAAGATGACGATCGGATATATAAAGAGAAGCGATGCGAAGCTCAGCGATATCGCAAAGAGCTTCATCAAGGAAATGAAAAAGTACGGAAAGTGATAAGGATGGCAGAGGTTATTCTGAAAAAGGGAGGAGGCCGCTACTTAAAGAGCGGCGGACTCTGGATATATGATAACGAGATCGACCGCACGGAAGGGGCATTTGAGCCCGGAGATATTGTGGACGTTCACGATTTCGACGGATACAGACTGGGCAAAGGATATATCAATCCCAACAGCACCATTCGTATCAGAATGCTTGAAAGATATCATGACGATCCCATTGACGAAGCATTCTGGGAAAAACGTGTAAGGGATGCCTGGGAGTACCGCAAAGCCATTGTCGACACATCCTGCTGCAGACTGATCTTTTCGGAAGCAGATTATTTCCCCGGACTTGTGGTTGATAAGTTCGGGGATGTACTCGTTGCCGAGTGCGAAACTCTCGGAATGGAGAGGCATAAGGAACTTATCTGCGACATCCTTAAGAAGGTTCTTGCGGAAGACGGAATCACGGTCAGGGGAATCTATGAAAGAAGTGACGCATCTGTCAGAAAACTCGAAGGTCTCGAAAAGGTAAAGGGATTTATCGGAGAGCCTTTCGATACGGATGCCTTGATCTGTGAAAACGGAGTAAAGTACAGAGTCAATATAGAAGATGGCCAGAAGACAGGATTCTTCCTTGACCAGAAATACAACAGGGCTGCGGTCGCAAAGCTCTGCAAGGGAAAGAAGGTTCTCGACTGTTTTACGCATACGGGTTCCTTTGCGCTTAATGCGGGACTTGCGGGTGCGCAGAGCGTACTCGGCGTAGATGCTTCCGAACTTGCGGTGGAGCAGGCGAGGGAAAATGCAAAGCTTAACGGTCTCGAAGACAGGGTGAAGTTTTCATGTGCCGATGTGTTCGACCTGCTTCCGGAGCTTGTCGCAAAGGGTGAAAGCTATGATGTCGTGATCCTCGATCCTCCCGCATTTACGAAGTCGAGACAGGCGACGAAGAATGCGGTAAAGGGGTATCGCGAGATCAATATCAAGGGAATGAAACTGGTGCGTCCCGGCGGATTCCTCTGCACGTGTTCATGCTCGCATTTCATGACACCCGAGCTTCTGGAGAAGACCATTATGGAAGCGGCTAAGGGAGCAAGAAAGAGACTCAGACTTGTCGAATACCGTATGCAGTCACCCGATCACCCCTATCTTATGGGGTGTCCCGAGTCACTTTATCTAAAATTTTTTATTTATCAAGTTTTCGAAGAATACTGATAAAATCTGCCCGAAAAGCCGGGCAGATTTTTTTGGTTTCCGGAATCGGCTGCCTGAGCCAAAAAAACTGATCAATTTTTGCTAAAAGTGCTATAATACGTAGTCGTTTATAAATATGACTGTTACAGCCAAGGTTTTTTTAGTTGGTATGTCTTTTAGAAGCCGTACAGTGTGTTGTGCGACTTAAGGCATCTAAAGGGAAGTCAGAAATGAGCAGTTCGGAAAATAATAAGAAAAACGAAGGTGGCAACTCGGTAATGCTGAAGGTTGCCACCTTTATAGTTGACAGGAGAAACCTGTTCTTTCTGTTGATAGGCATAGCGCTTATCTTCAGTGCCATAGCGTCCAAATGGGTCAAGGTGGAAAACGATCTTGCCGCATATCTGCCGGATTCTTCGGAAACAAGCCGTGGAATCGCTCTGATGAACGATCAGTTCATCACATACGGAAGTGCCTCCCTGATGGTGACCAACATCACCTATGATGAGGCTGAGTCGATCTGTGACGATATCTCCGCAAGGGATGATGTGACCTTTGTTTCATTCGGGGACGATTCGGATCATTACAACAATTTTTCCGCATTGTATGAAATAACCTTTGCATATCCGGAAGATGATGAAAGATGTCTGGACGGCCTTGAAGAGATAAAGGCTTCGCTCGAAGGACTGGATATATATGTCAGCACCTCCATGGGGGATCAGGCTGCCGAGACGATCGCCGAGGAGATGAAGGTGGTCTCCGCACTGGTTGTCGTTGTCGTGCTGACAGTGCTGATCTTCACTTCATCAACCTATGCTGAGGTTCCCGTGCTTCTTCTCACATTCGGGGCATCGGCGGTTCTTGCCGCAGGAACCAATTTCTTCCTCGGTACGATATCCTTTGTATCCGATTCCGTTACGATAGTGTTACAGCTCGCACTGTCTGTCGACTATGCGATCATCTTCTGTAACAGGTATAAGGAAGAACATCAGACACTGGGCATACGTGAAGCGGATATAGTTGCGCTTTCGAAAGCGATTCCCGAGATAACATCCAGTTCGCTGACCACGGTCGGCGGACTTATCGCCATGATGTTCATGCAGTACGGCATAGGTAAGGATATGGCGATATGTCTTATCAAGGCGATCTTCTTCTCGCTCTTTTCCGTATTCCTTCTCATGCCCGGACTGATCATGGTATTTGGAAAAGCCATGGATAAGACGAAGCACAGGAGCTTCATTCCGAAGATCTCATTCATCGGCAAATTCGATCATCTTACAAGGTTTGTCATTCCTCCCGTATTTGTTCTTCTTGTCATAGGGGCATTTTATCTCTCCGAAAACTGTCCGTATGTTTACGGCTATTCCCTGATAGAAACACCGGTCAAGAACGAGTCGCAGATCGCGGACGAGATGATAAGGAATTCATTCGGGGATTCCAATTTCGTGGCACTGATGGTTCCCGCCGGTGATTATACGAAGGAAGCCGAAGTGATGAGAGCTCTCGAAGCAAGGGAAGAGGTCGATCATTGTCAGGGACTTGCCAATACGGAAGCAATGGACGGATATATGCTCACCGACACACTCAGTGCAAGGGAATTCTCCGAACTGTTCAATGTCGATTACGAAGTGGCTGAGCTTCTTTATATGGCATATGCGATAAATGACGAGAATTATGCGAAGATCATCAACGGCTTTTCCGGATATGAGGTTCCCCTTATAGACATTGTGATGTTTTTGCATGACGAGGTTGAAGAGGGGTATGTAACCCTCGATGCCGATCTCATGAATACTCTCGATGACGCAAATGCACAGATGAAGATGGCGAGGGACCAGCTGCAGGGCGAAGACTACAGCAGGATACTGGTATATCTGAACCTTCCCCAGGAGGGTGACGAGACATTTACGTTCCTGGATGAGATGCACTCCATCGCGGGAAGTTATTATTCCGGCGAGGACAGCGTTCTCGTTGCCGGTGAATCGACCAGCCAGTACGATCTTAAGAAAACATTCTCAAGAGACAATCTTGTGGTCAGCATCGTTTCGATACTGGCCGTTCTGGCGGTTCTTCTTTTCACCTTCCTGTCAGCGGGAATGCCGGTACTGCTCATACTCGTAATACAGGGTGCGATATGGATCAATTTCTCCTTCCCGACGCTTCATCATTCGTATCTGTTCTTTATGGGATACCTGATCGTAAGCTCGATCCAGATGGGTGCGAATATCGACTATGCGATCGTAATATCGGGAAGATATACCGAACTTCGAAAGTTCATGGATAAGAAGCAGGCGTGCATCGAGACTCTGAACTTTGCATTCCCGACGATCATCACATCGGGCTCGATGATGGTACTTTCCGGATTTGCGATCGGCAATCTGTCATCCGATGCGACCATATGCGGAATAGGACAGTGTCTCGGACGCGGGACCCTTATTTCCATTGCACTCGTAATGTTCGTGCTTCCCCAGATCCTGATGGTAGGGGAGAAGATAATAGAGCACACGTCATTCGAGGTATCCGTACCCATCAAGCTTGACCGCGGCTTCGGAACCGTAAGGGTCGACGGTATTGTGAGAGGTCAGATAAACGGATATGTTGTCGGCGAGATGCATGCACTTGTAAAAGGAGACATCGCAGCCGTTGTCACAATGGGCGGAATGAAGGAGCTGCCGGAAGATACGCCGGACGCAAAAGAACTTTCCGGGGAGGTGAGAAAATGAAAAAACATCTCTCTGTAAAAATCTTATCCGTAATGACCGCGGTATTTATGACGGTAATGTCACCTTTGGAGGCCGTATTCTTCGTTCCTGCCGGAAGTGAATTCGTGTATGCGGCGGAAGGCCGGACCGGTTCTTATACCAGGATAGAGATAAGCACAGCGGACGACCTGCTTGAGCTTGAGCGCAGCTGCCATGACGAAGCGTGGTCCGCTGACAAATATGTTGTGCTTAAAAACAACATTTCTCTGGCGGGAAGTGAGTTTACATCGATACCTATCTTTTCCGGATACTTTAACGGAAACGGATTTACGATAAGCGGATATACCTATGGCGGAACGGGATATGTCAGCGGATTTTTCAGATACGTCGGAAGTACGGCGACCATCGACAGGCTGAACATATCCGGCGATATCTCATGCGCGGAAGAAGGCTATGTAAGCGGTCTCCTTGCGGGCATCAACGAAGGACGCATAACCGACTGCAGTGTTTCCGGAGTGATGTCCGGAAATACAGCTACCGGCGGAATAGCCGGAATAAACGGAAATACGGGACTTATCACCGGATGCAGGAACAATGCCGTCATAAGCGGATTTTACTATACGGGTGGAGTTGCCGGAAGAAACTACGGCGTTATAAAGAGAAGCGTCAATGCCGGAACGGTAAATGCCACACCGGAGTGGGTTTCGGCAAATGATGAAAGACAGGTTGACATCATATCCGAGATCACCGGGGACGTATCCCTTATCTCATATCAGTCGGGTGTGGACACCGGCGGCATAGCGGGCTTTTCACGCGGCCTGATCGTAAGTTCAAGAAATGAGTCGACCGTCGGATACGAGCGTGTCGGATACAATGTCGGAGGCATCTGCGGAAGACATTCCGGAGTGATATATGACTGTTCCAATTACGGAAGGGTCTACGGAAAGAAGGACATCGGCGGTATCACGGGGCAGCAGGAACCTTATATAGAGATCGACAGAAGCAAGTCCGTTTCGGATGCGATAGCGGAGATCAATGCCATGGCACGCCGCACCGCTCAGGATGCATCGGGAATGACTCCGGACATACAGGCCGCAGTTTCCGATCTGCAGACTGTTTCCGGCAAGGCGATGGATGATGCCGAAGGAATGACCGGGGATTATTCAAGGTACAGGATCGAGGAAAGAGACTGGGCCAAAATGATCGAACGCGAGGCCGAAAACGCGGGACGTGCCGCAGCCGATTCGGTAAGGAACACTTATGAAGAACATATCGGGGATTTCGATTCATATACGGGAGACGATATCGATGACCTTATAACCGATATCGAGGGCGGACTTTCCGGTGACGGTAAGGACGGGACAGATGAGGCCGGGGAACATGCAAGGGAGCAGCTTGATAATGAAAAGAACGAAGCCGCAGCAGAGCTGAACGGTACCGTAAACGGTGCGGTTTCGGACTGGAATTCCGGAATCGATACATTGAGCGCCAATACCGAGCTCTTAACGGGTGACCTGAATGAGATAAGAAAAGCGGCGGATTCGCTTATTGCCGTATCTAATGCGTATTCGACAAAGCTTACCGCCGATCTGACCGCGATCAATGACCGGATAAATGCGACCTACGATCTTATTGATGACCTTATAACCGGTGTCGAGGAAGAGGGAGTCGATTATCTGTTCTCGGATGTATCCGAAATGGATCTTCCGGATGACTTATACGGAAGAACGATCTCCTGCAGAAATTTCGGAACGGTAAGCGGGGATCTGAATACCGGCGGAATTGCGGGATGCCTTTCGGTCGATACGGAAAACATCGAGAGCAATGTTCTCAGAAAGTTTGATCTTAAGACCGGAGAGGGATATGCGATCTCCAGTGTCATATACGATTGTGAAAACTCGGGAATCGTCATTGTCCGTACCGATTGCGGAGGAGGAATAACCGGAGAGGCCGAGCACGGATGCATCAGGAACTGCAGGGGTTACGGAGCGGTAACATCCGAAGAGGGAGACCATATCGGAGGTATCGCAGGCTCGTCAGAGGGAAGCATTGTTTCATCATATGTTCTCTGCACTCTTTCCGGAAGACAGTATGTGGGCGGAGTTGCAGGCTATGCCACCGCAATAAAGAACTGTGTCTCGATGCCCGTCTTCGGAAATGTCAGCGGTGTCTGCGGCGGAGTGGCCGGACAGATCCTCAGGGACGCAGACACGGAGAGCATAGACAGATCTGATTACACATCCAATTATTTTGTTGCGGATGATTTTTACGGCATCGACGATATAAGCTACAGCGGAATCGCACAGGAGATCGGATACGATGATGTCCTGATGCTTGAGGACATACCTTCCGAATTTTCGGACCTGAAGGTTACCTTTGTATCGGACGGAACGATCCTTAAGGTATGCCATATGAATTACGGCGACTCACTTGACTCGGTTTCGCTTCCCGCGGTACGTGACCGTGAAGGAAGCTACGGTGTCTGGCCCGATCTTACGGGAATGACGGTCAGGGGAAATCTTGTTATCGAAGCCGGGTATGTATCCCATGTTGCGGTAATAAGATCGGCGGAGGAAACGGATCCGGACGGAAAGCCGCTGGCACTTATCCAGGGTGAGTTCAGGTCCTCGGATCAGCTTTCCGTGCGCACACCCGAAATGACATTCGAGGCTCCCGACAACAGTGCTTATACGGATCTGCTGATCTATGAGGTCTGCTTTTCCGGAAATGATTTCGGCGAGGCCTCCGGGACCGGCTGCGATCTGAGACTGTATGCCCCGTTTAAGGAATGCCGGGTATGGAAAAGAGTAAATGATATATGGACCGAGATTCCATGCAGCACGGAGGGAAGCTATGTCCAGATCAGAGCAGACTCCGCTTCCGCAGTCTATGCCGTGACGGAGACTCCCGACGAAACAATGAAGTCGGTTCTTTACGCGTTTCTTGCGGTAACGGTTCTGGTCTTCCTTATCATCTTCATCAGGCAGGTCCGCAAGGTATGGAGAAAACAGCCGCAAAAAGCCGTAAATCAAGGATAAAAGGTTGCGATTAACTAACAATAGTTATAAAATATGGGGTAAGCCTTCTTTTGAGGCTTGCCCCATTGTTTTAAGCGAATTCCTGCCGGTAGCAGGACGCATGAAAGGAGAAAAGTATTATGGATCAGGAATTGTTTTTAAGTCTCTATCGTCATTCTATTGCCCACGTTCTGGCAAAAGCAGTCATCGAAATCTTCGGAAAAGAAAACGTACAGTACGCCATCGGACCACAGATATCCGACGGATGCTACTATGATTTCGTTCTCCCCCGTGCGGTCACGGAAGAGGATTATCAGGTCATCGAAAACAAGATGAACGAGATAATCAAGAGAAAAGAGGACTGGAGAAGAGAAGAGATCTCAAAGGCAGATGCCCTTGAGATGTTCAAGGACCAGAAGTTCAAGACCGAGATCATCACCGACCTTCCCGAAGATGAGAAGCTCACGATCTACTACACCGGCGACGACTATGTCGATCTGTGCAGGGGCCCTCATGTAGAGAATTCGAGAGATCTTATGGGTGTTGCATTCAAGGTCAGAAGCGCATCCGCGGCATATTGGAGAGGCGACCAGAAGAGAGATGTAATGCAGAGGATCTATGTCTATGCATTCCCAGGCAAGGATGAACTCAAGGCTCACCTCAATATGATCAGGGAAGCTATGGAAAGAGACCATAAGAAGCTCGGACCCAAGCTCGATCTGTTCATGTTCAGCGAATCCGCTCCCGGAATGCCTTACTGGCTTCCCAGAGGATGGAGACTCTACAGAACTCTTATGGAATTCTGGAGAGACATCCATGACAGACACGGATATCAGGAGATCAAGACTCCCATCATCAACAACAAGAAGCTCTGGCTCATCAGCGGCCACTGGGCTCACTATGTAAATAACATGTTCATCGTTCCCGGTGTTCTCGGCAACGTGGCAGCTACGGCCAAGATTCCCCAGGAGGACGGATCCGTTTCGGAGGTGACCCTCGATCCCGTATACGATCAGACGGATGACGACACCATGGCTGCAAAGCCCATGAGCTGTCCCAATGCGATGAACGCATATAAGAGAACCATCCACTCATATAAGGAACTTCCCATCCGTTACAACGAGGTAGGACTCGTACACCGTAAGGAGAAATCCGGTCAGATGAACGGTCTTTTCCGTGTACAGGAATTCCGTCAGGACGATGACCATACATTCGTAATGGAATCACAGATCGAGGATGAGATCGCCGATATCATGGAGATCGCAGACCAGATCTATTCCACCTTCGGAGTAACCTACAGAGCTGAGCTTTCAACCAGACCCGAGGATTTCATGGGAGATATCGAGACCTGGGACAGAGCAGAGGCGGCGCTCAAGAAGATCCTCGACAAGAAGTACGGTGAGGGCGGATATGAGATCAATGAAGGCGACGGAGCATTCTACGGTCCCAAGATCGACCTTCAGATGAAGGATGCGCTCGGAAGAGAGTGGCAGTGCGGAACCATCCAGCTTGACTTCCAGCTTCCCCACAATTTCGGACTTACATATCAGGATGCGGACGGCGCGATGAGCCAGCCCATCGTTATCCACAGAGCAATCTTCGGATCCTTCGAAAGATTCATAGGCATCATCATCGAAAACTTTAAGGGTGCTTTCCCCTTCTGGATCTCACCCTATCAGGTCGGCCTTGTTCCGATCAAGCCCGAGCATAATGATTTCACCAAAGAACTTCAGGACAAGCTTGAGGCAGCAGGCGTCAGAGTTGAAGCCGATTATGCAGACAGGAATATGAATGAGAAGATCAAGTTCTACAAGACGATGAAGGACCCCTACATCGTCGTCATCGGTGATAAGGAGGTTGAGTCAGGAACTCTTTCAGTCACCGTACGAGGTCAGAAGGAACAGCTTCATGATATTCCCGTCGATGCATTTGTCGAAGCTTGTAAGAAACTTAATGAAACCAGAGCTCAGGAACTTGATGGAACATTAAATGGCTGAAAACCGGACATATAAAAGAGGACAGACGATAATCGAGGCAGGCTCGGCGATATCTTCACTGGGCCTGATCATATCGGGGCGCGTGGCGGCTGTTTATCCCGGAGGTGCCATGATGCTCGACCGTGCGGATGTCATGGGTATAACCGAGGTGGTGAACGAGGTTCACTTCCTCGGCTATAAAGCTATTTCCGACACGGTTGTCATTCCTTATCCTTATACGAATCTTGAAACTTTAGAGAAACTCCTGTCACAGCATTCTGACTTTGCCAGGGTTTCTCTTTGTTCATTATTCAAACAGATAACCGGCCTTCTCGGACAGTGCCAGATCTCCGAGATCCATTCCGGCGACCTGTATCAGAAGCTTGGCAGGGATGTCGACCTGTACAAGAGTCTCTGCAAAAAGTTCCGCGTCAAGGCAGAGGATATCAGCGAGATATCCGAGCTGGATACTTATCTGATAGAAGAATCTTCGGATACCTGGCTTGCGGATTATTATGCCGGACTTGCAAAGCTTTACCAGTCCGAAACGGGAAAGACCGTGGCTACGGATCTTTCCGTCACCATGGGCATGCTGAGAAAAGGAAGTCTCGATTCCAGAAAGGCATACCAGCTTCTCGACAATTACTATACCTTCAGGCAGGAACTCGGCAATATCTATTTCAAGCCCGAAGGAAACGATCTCTACGATCATCTGACCGAACTGTTCTTCAGGCTCAGCTCGGGCAGTGACGATATGTTCGAACTCAGAAAGACGATCACCAGAATAGAAGAATCTTTCTATGACGAGGTCGGACTTGATGACGGAATCTACAGAAGCAGGATGGATGCTTTTGCCGACAAGGCGGATAACCTTCCCGAAGCTCCGGATGAAGAGGAAGAAGGCGGAGACGAGGATGAAGCAAGATTCACCGAGGAACTGAGCGGCTCGCTTGATAAGATCATCGACTTTATCGGAGAAGAATCCGAAACGGTCATCAATTTTAAGACCCACGTGATCGATCTTAAGAATGTAGACGATCCGGAATCCGTTGACGATGACGTATCGACTCTCAGGAAACGGATCGCAAATGAGTTCTATGATATATATAAGCTGGTATTTTTCAAAACTCTCGAAAAAACCCCGACTCTTCCGGTTCTCATGTTCCTTTATTTCGGATATGTGGATGAGCAGCTTGCGGGGAAGAAGTATTCCGCATATCTTGCGGGGATAGCATCGACACTGAAGGATCATTCCGGCGCCGGCATTTATACCTTCTATGACTGGCTGAAGAATATCTATAAAGGCAAAAAGGATCCCAGCCGCGACGAGTTCGATACCGACTATACGGATACAATTCATAAACTGAAGATACAGAACAAGATCGATGCTGCGGAAGAAAAGAAGAGACTTATGGACGGAAGAGCAAGGGTGAACTTCGAGCTCGATAATTTCTTCCGTTCGGCAGATAAGGTAACCTACGGAAGGATCACGACCTTCTGTCCCATATTCCTTGAGAAGACCTGTATTAAGGATCCTTCATCCACACTGGTCACTCTCGAAGACATCTCCGACTCGCTCGGAAAGATCAGGGATATCGATTACTCCGCATATTACCGTGAGAGCCTCGATCAGAAGAACATGGAGGTCATGGGCAAGGAAACGATCCATCTCGAATATCTTCCCGACTTCATACTGATGCCCAATATGGGAACAAGGGCTGTCATGTGGCAGGAGATAGAAGGAAAGCTCCGCAATTCACCTTCAAGGATGGCGATAAGCATATTCCATGCGGAGGATCTCTTCGGAACACTTATCAGGCTTACCGGAGATTTCAGATGGGAGATGTGCAAGAGAGTCCAGGGTGCAAGGTGGAACGATGTCACCGAGCATTCGCTTACGAGTGAGTATTTCGATTATGTCCAGTTCTACAGGAAGAACAGGGATCTGAGTCCCGAGATCAAGGAGAAGATCAGGACCTCCCTTCAGAGAGCGAAGAACAGTTTCAAGGAAATGTTCATCCGCGACTACATACTCTGGATCATGTATGAAGGAAACGGATCGCCCAGACTAAATAAGGCAGCAAGGCAGATAATCCATACCTATTGTCCTTTCAGCGGAAAGCAGAACGCCAAGCTCCGCACCAATCCGATCTACACCGAACTGATAGACAGAAGCGAGCTCAAGAAGGGACAGAAACTCCACAGACTTGAGGGACTTGAAAAGAAACTGGTAAATTCCGGACAGAACGTTCCGGATACTCTCAAGGAAGAGATCGCATTTATATCAGGAAATGTTTAATGAAATGAGGCAGTACATATGGCAGTGAACCCGATAGCTATGATGCAGGCTGCCGGACGCATCAGGATTTTTCAGGAACAGCATCCGAAGGCCATCGCATTTATCCAATCGATATCGAACGGTGATCTCAGGGAAGGATCGGTAATAGAACTTAAGGTGACCACACCCGAGGGCAAAACATCCGTATCCAATATCAAGCTCACCAAGGATGACATAGAAACCTTTAATCTATTATTTAAAAATTCACAGACTGGAAATTGATCAATGAGAACAGATGATGTAATAAACGAAATAGAAAAAGTAGTCAGGGGAAAAAGAGAGGTTGTAACAATGGTCCTCGCAACTCTCATCGCCGGAGGACATGTTCTCCTCGAGGATATCCCCGGCGTGGGCAAGACCACTCTTGCAGTTGCACTCTCCAGAGCTCTGGGCCTCGATTATTCCAGAGTACAGTTCACACCCGATGTAGTTCCGGGAGATCTTCTCGGATTTACATATTATGATCAGAAGACGGGTGAATTTGTTTTCCGCGAGGGAAGCATATACACAAACCTGTTTCTTGCAGATGAGATAAACAGAACCTCACCCAAGACCCAGTCCGCACTTCTCGAAGTAATGGAGGAAAGACGTGCAACGGTCGAAGGCAATACCCGGACTCTTCCCGACCCCTTCTTTGTTATCGCAACTGAGAATCCTTACGGATCGAGCGGAACACAGAAGCTTCCCGAGTCACAGCTCGACAGATTTATGACATGCCTGTCAATGGGATATCCCGATCACGGAAGCGAGGTCGAGGTTCTCGCGGGTGATGCGCGTTCCAAGATGGATACCGTGAATGCGATCTTCAGCGCAAATGAGATAATTGATATCCAGAAAGCGGCTTCCGAGGTTTATACGGATCCTGTACTCTATGATTATGTTGTCGCTCTCTCGGAAGCTACCAGAAGTGATGAGAGATTTTCACTCGGACTTTCTCCCAGAGGAAGTATCGCACTGTACAAGGTTTCCAGGGCTCTTGCATATATGTCGGAGAGAAACTATCTGACTCCCGCAGACATACACAGGGCATGGATCTACACATCGGCGCACAGAGTAAAGCTTTCGCCCAGGGGAAGAGCATCTGGCCTTTCGATCGGAGAAATACTTTCCGAGATCATAAAGAGAGTTCCCATTCCCAAGATCAGTTAAGATGGAACATTTCAAAAACGTTCTGTATATTATTTCATATGTATTGATGACGGTAGCGGTGCTGCTGTTTGCGATCTTTTACAGACAGCCCCTTGCCTCGATTCTTCTTGTTTTTCTTATAGTTCTTCCTTTTTTATCGATCGCCGCGGGAGCATACGGCTCGAGGCATCTTTCCGTTACGGCATCCGCTCCGCCGGAGCAGATAACGGAGGGCGATGAATTCAGGATAAGACTCCACATCAGGAACACAACCTTCGTACCTCTTCTCAGGTGCATTATTCCTTATACCTTCTGTAATTCATACCGGAAGGATGACAGGACATTCACCATCACGCTTGCGGGAGAGAGCTTCATATCCGATCATGTGAACATTTCCTTCAAGACCGCGATACCCGGAATGTTTCATCTCGATGCGGATAAGATCCTTGTGAGCGATCCCCTGCATTTCAGAACCTTCACACTGAAAAACGAAATACATATCATGATACCTGTAATGCCTTCCACAGTACCGGTTCCGGATATGTTTTTTTCCCAATATGAAGGAGAACCTGCGGATGACATTCCATCCGAGAACGGAGAACTTACAAGGGATATAAGACAGCTAAGGGAATACAGGGCCGGGGACAGACTTAAGGATATACATTGGAAAGCATCCGCTTCAGCGCAGGAGCTGGTGGTCAAGGAATATGAAAGAAGCGTCGACCTTATGTATCTGCTTCTTCCCGAGATCATCAAGGGAAAGGAAGAACAGACGCTCAGACTGTACTATTCGCTCGGAAAGAAAATGCTGTCTGAGAATATGGGATTCAGGACAGCGGTTTATCATCCCAACGAAAAAACATTTTATTACTGCAACGTAAGCAGCGCCTCGGATCTTGATGAGAGCGTTTATGAGATTATCAGACAGAGGGCATCGGAAACGGAAGTTTATCCGGTGTTCATGGCACAGAACCCCGTAAGCTACGGGATCATAAGGATATGTCCGGAAGGAATACAAAATACCTGAAAACTGAAAAAATGCTTTCCTTACAAAACGATCCCCATCCGGGATTAAAAGGAAGGAAAGAGCTTAAGGACAGGAATAAGGAATTGTCCGAAAGAGGAGTATGCGAGGGCGATATCACGGGAGATAAGCCGCCGCATAAATTCATTGCGGTCCTTCTCAGGGGAATCCTTATCTTTTTCGGTGCATACGGAACCGTGTGGGGGCTTGCCGGAGCTTTTGACCTTGCTTACGATCCCGTCAAGGTGTTCGTGTGGATCCTTGTCATGGCTCTGATCTCCGCATCCGTATACTATAACCGGGCAACCTTTTATGTCGGTTATATCGTTATGTTCATTTCGTTCTTCGTCTTCTCGGTGCTGATGTATTCGTATATCAACTCCGGATTCCAGGCATTCATGAATGAACTTAATGAGCACTATGTGGACTATTTCTCGCTTCCCGCGGTCAGGGTTTCCGAAGAGATAATTGCGGACAGAAGCCTTACCGTTCCGATAGCATGTATCTTCATGGGCTGGGTCTACTGCATCATGCTCAATGTAACAATCTCGAGTTACATGAACCCGGCTCTTACTTTCCTTATCACATTCCTTCCTCTTCAGGCAGCATTCTATATCGATATCACTCCTTCTTATCTGTGCATGTCGATGCTCATAATGTGTTACGCTTCGGTACTTGTGCTTTCAAGGGCCGGATACTATGCGCTTCCGTATAGATACAAAAAATATGAGATATATCTGAGAAGAAGACGTAGAAAGGGTATGGATGATTCATACATTCTTTCCGCAAGGGGAATGCTTTCCGTATTCGGTATCTCCGTCGTTCTTTCACTTGTTTTCTTCGTTGTATCGGGAGCGGTGTTCGGAGATAACTATTCGACAAAATACATCTCAAACAGACTGAAGAACAAGACCGACGAATATGTCGAGGTTCTTGTCATGAACGGCATCACGTCCATGTTCAACCGCTATGAAGCGACCGGAGGTCTTGCACACGGAAGACTCGGAGGTGTCGGTTCCGTTTCTTCGGATTACGAAACCGATCTGATAATCACCTATGCACCCGAAACACCGGATACGATATATCTTCGTGCTTTTATCGGAGACAGATATTCTATCGACAGATTCGCGGAAGACAAGAATGTTTTCGGTGACGGCAGTTTTGAGCCGTTCAACATAACGGACAAACCTGTTGAGATGATCATCGAAAATGTCGGTGCGGATCCGGGTTATTATTATCTTCCCTATCATTCGTTAAACGCGGAGGGAGATATGGACGGAACATCCGTCATCACATATGTTCCTTTGCAGTATGATCAGGTCTACGATATCAACGATAAGGATATGCTGGAGTATTCCAGATTCGTTTTCGATACCTATACCTATATTCCCGAGAATCTGATCCCAATCCTGGACGAGACTGTCGAAAAGGCGGACATGATCAATGACGACAGGACATATCAGGGTATGTTATACAGCTGCTCACGTCTGGAGCAGTACTTTGCCGAGAATTACAGATATTCCCTTCAGCCCGGAAGGACACCGATGGGAAGGGATGTTGTCGAATATTTCCTTTCGTCACAGGACAGAGGCTATTGTATGCATTTCGCATCCGCATCCACACTGCTCCTCAGATATATAGGCATTCCCGCAAGATACTGCGAAGGCTATGCACTTACCGCAAATCAGCTTGCGGAAGCGGAGCTTTTGATCGATGAAAACGGAGAAAGAAAGGTAAAGGTCGAACTGACCGACGCACAGGCCCATGCATGGGTCGAGATCTATATACCCGGCTACGGATGGATCCCCTATGAAATGACTCCTCCGTCATTCGGTGATGAGGATGCCGTTCCGATGAACGGTATCATGGGCATTCTTTCAGGTCTTTTCAGTGCCGCATCAAGGGAAGAAGCTTCGGGCAACGGAGATGCAGGTGAAGCCGTTGAAGCCGGTGCAAGTACATTCAGGAGAGTGTTCGGAAGTGTCGAATTCCTGATAAAGCCACTCGGATTTACGATTGTCACGGTGATTCTGATCCTTCTTCTGATCCCGCTTGTGAAGGATGTGATCACGCTGATAAAGATCGGACGCATGAAAAAGAAAGGCAATTACAGCGATGCCCTTCTTGTCAGATACAGATCCTATGTCAGGAAGCTTTACGGAAAAAATCTTATCGCATCCGTTAATACGGACAGCGTCGATCTTGCAGCGGAACTGGCCGGAGTCCTTAAGAAGCTGACCGAAGCCGGTGAAGTGAAGGCCGCCTTCGAACGCACAGGTGATCCGGAAGACCGGATCCGGAGCATAGGCCGCACTGTCAGGACCGCGGCATTTTCCAAAGAAAGCATATCCGATCCCGATTACAGGGAAACCTGTAAGGACATGAAGGATGTGCTGAAGTCTCTTTCGGGGATCCGCTCAAAAAAGGTAAAATCCTTGCAAAAAAGTGTGGAAACTGTATAATTAAATATAGTTTCCGATATCTGTTTTGGTATGACGGAGGGATCATATGAAGGATGTCACGATAATTGGAGCAGGTGTCGTCGGATGTGCGATTGCCAGAGAGCTTTCAAGATACGATCTCGATGTGGCTGTCTTCGAAAAAGAAGCCGATGTTTGCGAGGGTACATCCAAAGCCAACAGCGGAATAGTTCATTCCGGATATGATGCAAAACCGGGCACTCTGAAAGCACGGTTCAATGTGGAGGGCAATCGCCTTATCCACGAACTTTCCCAAGAACTTGATTTCCCATTCAAAGAAAACGGCTCGCTCATCCTTGCCCTTGAAGAGGAAGGAAGAAAGAGTCTTGAAGAGCTGCTGGAACGCGGTAACAAAAACGGCGTTCCGGGTCTTCGTATTGTCGAAAAAGAAGAACTGAAACGGATGGAGCCGAATGTCTCGGAGAATGCGGTCTGTGCTCTCTATGCCCCGACGGGAGGCATTGTCTGTCCTTTCAACATGACGTACGCATTTGCTGAAAACGCTGCGGACAACGGTGTTTCCTTTATCTTCGATGCCGTTACGGGAATCGAAAAGCTGGGGGATGAAAACGGAGAGGTCTTCTACAGGATCACTGCGGGAAAAGAAACCTTCGATACCAGGACCGTCGTAAATGCGGCGGGTGTATATGCGGATGTATTTCACAATATGGTCTGCGAAAAGAAAATCCATATCACACCGGTCAAGGGTCAGTACTGCCTTATGGACAAGACGGCAGGCGGCTATGTAAAGCACACTCTCTTCCAGCTTCCAACGAAATCCGGCAAAGGAATACTGGTAACTCCCACCGTGCACGGAAACCTCATGTACGGCCCGACCGCCGATGAATCGGATGACCGCGAGGATACTTCCACAACCGCGGAGGGACTTGATACGGTTCTGTCCAAGGCATCTCTTTCCGTGGAGGATCTTCCCCGCAAGACGATCACTTCCTTTGCGGGACTGAGGGCCCGTGAGGACGGAAGGGATTTCATAATAGGTGAAGCGGACGATTCTCCGGGATTTTTCGATGCAGCCGGAATAGAGTCGCCCGGACTTACCGCCGCACCCGCGATCGGCGTGCATCTTGCAAAGCTCATCGCAGCAAAGCTTAACGCACCTGAAAAGAAAGATTTTGATCCGGTGAGAAAAGGAATACCGAGCATCGCGCTCGCATCCGATGAGGAAAGAGCGGAGCTCATAAAGAAGGATCCCCTGTATGCAAAGGTCGTCTGCAGGTGTGAGCTGGTCACCGAGGGCGAGATAAGGGATGCGATACAAAGAACACTCGGAGCAACGACGGTTGACGGCATAAAAAGAAGGACAAGAGCCGGAATGGGAAGATGTCAGACGGGCTTTTGTCTTGCGAGGACCATCCCGATACTTGCGGAGCTTCTCGGAAAGAGCACAGATGAGATCGAAAAGAGCGGTCACGGTTCGTACTACATAGACGGTGAGATCAAGGATACACTGTAAGGAGCGGATATGTCAGAGATAAAAAAAGATCTCGTTATAATCGGCGGCGGTCCCGCGGGCCTTGCAGCTGCTGTGAGCGCAGCGGGCGAGGGCGTTAAGGACATACTGATCATCGAAAGGGATATCCGTCTCGGAGGTATCCTTAATCAGTGCATACATAACGGCTTCGGACTCCATACATTCAAAGAAGAGCTTACGGGTCCGGAATATGCGGACAGATATATCGACATGGTCCGTAAAGAGCAGATCCCTTATATGCTTGATACGATGGTCATCGATCTTTCCTTTGATGAAAATACCGGAGAGAAGATCGTCACCGCGATGAACAAAACGGAAGGGCTTTTCTATGTAAGGGCCCGCGCCGTGATACTTGCCATGGGCTGCCGTGAAAGACCCAGGGGTGCGCTCAACATTCCCGGTTTCAGACCGAGCGGCATCTATTCCGCGGGAACGGCGCAGTACTACACCAATATGGAGGGAAAGCTTCCGGGAAGAAAGGTAGTCATTCTCGGTTCCGGCGATATCGGACTCATCATGGCAAGGCGCATGACCTATGAGGGAGCAAAGGTACTCTGTGTTGCCGAGCTCCAGCCTTATTCCGGAGGACTTAAGAGAAACATCGTTCAGTGCCTCGATGATTTCGGGATCCCTCTTCTTCTCAGCCACACGGTTGTTGATATCAGGGGAAAGAGAAGAGTCGAGGGCGTTACGATCGCCGAGGTTGATGAAAACAGAAAGCCGATCCCGGGATCGGAGGTGTTCTATGAATGCGATACACTCCTCCTTTCCTGCGGACTTATCCCTGAGAACGAGCTGACGGATAAGCTCGGTGCGAAGATGAATCCCGTCACGGGCGGTGCGTTCGTAAACGAAAGCCTGGAGACCGATGTGCCCGGTGTATATGCCTGCGGAAACGTTCTCCATGTTCATGATCTCGTCGATTATGTTTCGGGTGAAGCTGCTGCGGCAGGCAGGAATGCGGCGCTTTTCCTGCTCGGAAGGAATGCACAGGAAAGTGACGGAAGTGTCATAAATATAAAGACCGAAAACGGAGTAAGATATTCCGTGCCTTCCGTCGTAAGACCTTCTTTCATGCCCGATACACTTACCGTAAGATTCCGTGTCGGAAATGAATACCGCGACAAGAATCTTTCGGTATATCTGGACGGAAAGCAGCTGATGAAGCTGCCCAAGCGTGTCATGGCACCCGGAGAGATGGAGCAGATCATACTTGTAAAGAGTAAGGTCAGCGAGATCATTTCCGAAAGCGGCGTTAAAGAACACGAACTCATCATCCGCGTTGAGGATAAGGAATAACAATATGGAAACACGTGAGCTTACATGCATAAGATGCCCTATAGGCTGCCACATAACGGTGGAACTGGAGAACGGTGAAGTAAAGAACATCACCGGTAATTCCTGTCCGAGAGGCGAGGAGTATGCCGCAAGTGAAGTCACACATCCGGTGCGCACGGTCACGAGTCTTGTTGCCGTTACAGACGGTGAGAGACCCGTGGTATCGGTAAAGACCGCCGGAAATGTTCCCAAGGAAAAAATGATGGACGTTGTCAGTGCGCTTAAGAGCGTGACGGTCGAAGCACCGGTTGCTATCGGTGATGTCATAGTGAAAGACATCGAGGGCACCGGAGCTGATATCGTTGCAACATCGAATGTAGCGAAGAAATAATGAGTTTATGTGATCCGCAGCGGGATCACTCTTTTACCGGGAGGACGGATATGGAAAAATTTATCCTTGCACTCGATCAGGGAACAACAAGCTCAAGAGCAATAATCTTCGACAGGGACGCGAAGATAAAAGCAATCGCACAGAAAGAATTCGAACAGTACTATCCCCAGCCCGGCTGGGTTGAACATAACCCCAGGGAGATCTGGTCATCCCAGCTTTCCGTCGCAAGGGAAGCAATGGCGAACCTCGGCATCGGTGCTTCGGATATAGCCGCAATAGGCATAACGAATCAGAGAGAGACAACCATCGTATGGGATAAAGAGACCGGAGAGCCTGTCTACAACGCCATCGTATGGCAGTGCAGAAGGACCGCTCCGATGATCGACCGTATAGTTGCGGCAGGCCGTACGGATATGATCCGGGAAAAGACGGGTCTTGTTCCCGATGCATATTTCAGTGCCAGCAAGATCGCATGGATACTCGATAATGTCGACGGAGCCAGGGAAAGAGCGGAAAAAGGCAAGATAATCTTCGGCACCGTGGATACATGGCTTATATGGAATCTTACCGGCGGACTTGTCCATGTGACCGATTACACAAATGCCGCGAGGACCATGCTTTTTAATATCCATACCCTCGAATGGGATAAGGATCTTCTGAATCTTTTCAATATCCCCGAGAGTATGCTTCCCGATGTAAAGCCCAGCAGTGCGCAGTACGGATATTCGAGCGAGAAGGTAATGGGAGGATGGATCCCCATTGCGGGTGCGGCAGGAGACCAGCAGGCCGCTCTGTTCGGACAGTGCTGTTTTGAAAAGGGTGATGTAAAGAATACATACGGAACAGGTTCGTTCATACTGATGAATACCGGTGATACTCCGGTTGAATCCTCGAACGGACTGCTCACCACAATGGCGGCATGTACATCCGAAAAGCCCGAGTATGCCCTCGAGGGATCGGTATTTGTTGCGGGAGCTGCGGTGCAGTGGCTCCGTGACAGCATGCGTATGGTCAAGAGTGCCGCTCAGACGGAAGAATATGCGGACCGTGTATCCGACAGCGGAGGAATGTATATTGTTCCGGCATTCACAGGAATGGGTGCGCCTTACTGGGATCAGTATGCAAGGGGTACCGTAGTCGGTATAACCAGGGGAACAACCAAGGAGCATTTCATCCGTGCGACGCTTGAATCGATCGCATATCAGTCCGTCGATGTAATGAAGGCAATGGAAGAGGATCTCGGAGAACCCCTGCAGGGACTTAAGGTTGACGGAGGCGCTTCAGCCAATAATTTCCTCATGAAATTCCAGGCCGACCTGATCGGAACCACGGTCTACAGGCCTAAATGCATAGAGACTACGGCAATGGGTGCGGCTTTTCTTGCCGGTCTTGCCGTTGAGTTTTTCAAGGATAAGGACGAGATCCGCCATAAATGGGAGCTCGGAAGAGAATTCAAACCTTGTGAGGACAGGGAATATGTACAGAAGTGCCTGAAGGGATGGCACCGTGCTGTCAAGTGTGCACTTTCCTGGTCGGATGACAAGGATTAATATTCAACAAAAATCATAAAGCCGTATCGGCAAAATCTCACCAATTCTTCACTTTTGCACAAAAAATAGCAAAAAGTAGTTGCATTGACGAGGTAAATGTTTTATCATTCTCCTCGAAATCGATTAAGTATAACGATTAAGTATAACGATTAAGGAATTATTGCCTGACATACAAGTTTTTTCATAGCACAGAGGAAGGGCACATCAATGAAGGATTTCCTACGCAATACATGGAAACACAGAGCACACGTGGTACTTGCTTTACCTGCATTTCTGGTACTGTTTTTCATCATGTATGTTCCTATGACAGGTCTTGTTCTCGCTTTCAAAAGATTCGACTCCAGACTCGGAATCTACGGCACCCCTTTCTTCGGACTTCATAACTTCAAGTTCCT
>JAEEGJ010007504.1_pt1 | contig 31207 bp, 24 predicted proteins | sample 8958761 | NCBI WGS metagenome assembly JAEEGJ01 (sample SAMN16246546, study PRJNA631951) | gut metagenome | biome: gut microbiome; feature: rumen; material: RS-attached | host: Bos | place: Iran: Karaj | collected 2018-10
ACAGTACCCTTCTTGTAGTCCTCACGCTCCATCAACTCACGCTCGTCCATCCAAAAGTCAAGACGACCATCCATCTCCTCACAATTGACTATCTCAAAATAGTCCGACAACACCTCTGGAAAGATGAATCTCATTATCTGCCATGTTTGTAATTTCCGTCTCATGGCTGCAAAGGTACGAAAACTTTGGCAGAATCAAGCAGCTAAGTGATATTGATTTTCAACAGGCTTTTCGGACTGAGCCAAATAGGCACATCCTCTTTTTCTTGTTTGGCAATCGGCAGTCTGGACGGATCTGACGATTTTGGTTGCTGTTTTTCATTTTCTCATCATTTATAGCAGCAGAAAGACCAGAAAGTCGTTGTTCTGTCCCTCAATACAGTGTCAAAAAAGCATGAAAAGGGTCTTTATGCTGCCCTTTTCATTGTGGCAATCATTTTCTTGATGTTGAAGGCTGTGGCGAAGAAGGCAAAGTCCATAGTGACCTTGTCCTTGCCGAAGTGGCGGAAGCGCTTGTAGTGCATGTCGTATTTCATCTGCCCGAAGACGGCCTCCGGCTCTATGGGACGCCTGGAGCGGTGTTCGAGTCCCTTGTCCGATGTGAGCCTGTCCCTTGCCTGCTGCCTGTACTCCATCAGCCGGTGGTTGACCTCAATCTCCCTGTTGCCCTGCCGCTTCTTGTAGCATCCCCACCTGAGCGGACATCCCTCGCAGTTCCGTGCCCTGTAGACGGCATTCAGCGTCCTGCATCCTCTTTCCGTCCTGTTGTGCCTGGTACCGGCTCTTTCCATGCGCTGGCCCATCGGACAGACGTAGTAGTCACCGTCGGCGTTGTAGTAGAGGTTCTCGATGCGGAAGATGTCATCCTTGAAGGCCCGCTTCTGCTCCTTATGGAAGATGTTGTACTTGACGAATGCCTCCGTGCCATAGGCCTCCATGAAAGAGTAGTTCTCCTCGCTGCCATAGCCGGAGTCAGCACAGCATTCCTTCGGCATGTGTCCGTACCTGTCGGAGAATGATGAGAGGAAGGGGATCATGGTACCCGTATCGTTGGGGTTGTGGAAGAATCCGAAGTCGGTGATGAACTGGTTCTCGGTGCCTATCTGTAAGTTGTAGCACGGGACGGTCTGGCCGTTGTTCATCGCATCCTCCTTCCTGCGCATGAAGGTGGCGTCGGGATCGGTCTTGCTGTACGAGTTTCGCCCGCCCAGCGTCTTCAGGTGCCGGTCATACTCTGCAAGCTTCTCTGCTTTCTCCTCCAGTTCCTTTACCTGCTTCTGCCTGGACTTACGTTCCTTCCTATCCTCCTTAGTTGCAGGCTCCGGCTCCTCTGCCAGCGCTGCGTTCAGTTCGCGTGCCAACGAGTGCAGAAGTTCTGGCGTAAACCCCACCTTCTCCTGCTCAGAGGCATTGTTCTGCGCTATCACGTCATCTATCTGGGAGAGCAGCACCCTGATCTTCTCCAGCAGCTTCGCGCGGTTCTTCTCAACCGTCTTGCGCCAGACGAACGTGTACTTGTTGGCCTTCGACTCGATCTTAGTGCCGTCGATGTACTCCACGTCCAGGCTTACGAAGCCGCGCTCGGCAAGAAGCAGCACCACCTGCGTGAACACGGCGTTGATCTCCTTCTTCACACGGTTGCGGAAGCGGTTGATGGTGATGTAGTCGGGGTGCTCGTAGCCTGCCAGCCAGATGAAGTGCACGTCGCGAACGAGCCGCTCCTCTATCTTGCGGCACGAATAGACGTTGTTCATGTAGCCGTAGATGACAGCCTTGAGCATCATGCGCGGATGGAAAGGACTGCGGCCATACTCCTTATATAATTTACGGAAACTTGTCAAGTCCAACTGGTCAATCAGACCGTTAACGAGACGTACAGGGTCGTCTTCCGCAATATTTTCATCGATTCTTTGCGGAAAAAGCAGAATTTGCTTGGTAGTGTAAGGACGAAAGTGTATCTTTGCCATGTTTTTGAAAACTTGGTCCAAAGGTACAAAAAATCTTGGACATAACAAAGCCCTGGCTTGAGAAAGTCGGGGCTTTGCGATAAAAAAATGAGGATGTGCCTATTTTGACACACCCTCCTAAATAAATTATTGCTTACACGTCATTTAGATATTTCTTCTTGAATATCTTAATTACTTCATCGGGTGTAATAATGACCTTGGCATATTCCTCTATATTTTCATTCAATTCTTTTATTAACCGCTTTGCCGAATCTTCACTGGCATCAGGGTCAGTATTCTTGTATTTCTTTACAATACGATCAATTGCTTTTTTCTTACTTGTTCTTTTGTTGCATATGATTATCATAACTTAAACAATAAAGACGTATAAGGATTAAATCAGGATGGCATAAAACAATGAAGCTAATGAGACTACCAATGCAACAACTGAGATGGCTTTATAAACTGCCAATTGTTTCTTCATCTTTTCAAAAAGAGCATTTTGATTCTCTATAAAGCCATCTGTCTGCTCTTGCATCTCGGCAGCCTTATGTTCTGCTTCTTTCTGGAAATCTGATAGGGCCAATGATGTTTGCTCTTTACTCTGAGAAATAAATTTCTCTTGTGACTTTGCCAAGGCGTTTGTCCTTTCTTCTGTTTTAGCAAGGTTCTCATTAACCAGTTTTTCTATTTTTTCGAGAAAATTCTGTATTGCCAATGTGTCATCCTCTCGTTTCTTGGCTAATGCATTAAGAGCCTGAGAGGTTTGCTCTTTGCTTTGAGAGATAAACTTTTCCTGCGACTCTGCAAAGTTATTGTTTACCTCTTCTTGCCAAGAGATTATTTTTTTATTTGCATTTTCAATCCAGTTGTCTTGGGTCGTACAATACTCATCCAACTTCGTTTTTATTTCAGACAGTCTCAAGGAGATTGATCTGATTTTTTTTGTCTTACTTTGGGCGAACAAAGTTATGTAGTCAATGAGACGTGACATTTGTTCCTCCTTTTTTGAGCTATCTATTGCAGAATCATCTAAAGATTAGAGGAATGACTTTTCCAACTCTTTCAACTGCCTTGCTGATTCTTCGTCTTCTGTAGAAAGATCTTTCATATCTGTAGCAAGATCTTGAAGTTTTTCATAAGAGTTAGCCTCTGCTATAGCTAACAAACCAACCAAACGACAAATGTTCATGTCGTTTTCATTTTGTTTTTCCTGGGTCGTAGCAACCATCTTGAAAGATTCCTGAACAAAGTTAGAGAAGGACTCCATCACATTGTTTACTTCTGTCACACTAGCTTTGCCAAAAGAAAACTTATACCATGGCTCTCCATTTACAAGTGGAGGCTGTAATGAATTTATTTGATTTCTATAATTATTCACGGAATTCATTGCTTCTTGAATATCTTCTGATACTTTTTGCAATGAATGAATATTATCAACATTTTCAAGTTTGTCAGAATGAACCAAAGATCTTATCTTTGAGATATTTGTATTATCAGTCATTGTCTATTGATGGTAAATTATTCAACTTAATTTCAATATTTCTATTGCTATTATCTCTTGTCTGATTAAGAGCATTTTGAGTTTCCTCAATATCCTGTTGTATTTCTTCAATCTCATCGTGAATTATCCATTGCCTATTTATAGATTCTTTGATTTTATTTGTATAGGCTTCTATCTCACGATTATGTTCTACAATTGATATTAATTCTTGCCTAACCAATTCGGTGGTTTGAGCAATTATTACACTTGCTCTTGCGGCTGAAATCTGTACATGAGCGACACTGCTACCTGTCAATTGCATATTGAGAAGCAGAATCTGTCGTTCTTCGTCCTTTATTCTTAAAGTGGCTTTGTATCGGTCAAACGACATTAAAACAAGAGCAGAAAGAATAGAACTGATTAAACCAGAAATAACAGCTGATATATCACCAGCATAGCCGGCAAGGAAAGGAATATTTGTTGCAATAGCCTTTGCTATTAACTCGTTCAGTATAGATCCTGTTGCCATGGCTATGCCAGCTGATATTATTTTCAAGGCTTCGAAAAGACGCTCTTCCCAAGGTCGGCTAGAGTCAAAGATAATCTTGAATGCTGATACTATTGAGCCAAACAAGCAACGTATGAGTTTAAATACGTTCTTTACCGTACTTACAAAATAGTTTAGAATGAGATTGACAATCTCAGATATAGCATTGTTTGCTGCAAACTCCTTTATTTCTTGCCAAATATGTGACAATTCATGTTTTGCCCTCTTCATAATATTGCTGATGATACGTTTTATACGGTCCAGCAAATTCTCTTCGCTCTTTTGCTGGAATTCAACAAAAGTCTCACTCACAGCAATCTTCATCGCCTTACCAACTAGCATCTTGCCTGTTGAAGCTAATGTGGATTTTCCTACACCTATCGCAAATTCTTTACTCTTTTCACCAATAGCATTTTTATGAAGATACTTGTTTTTAGCAGCATCTGCTTCTGCTTGCTTAGCCTTTACTTTTTCTGGATCCATATTCAAATCGGGATTGCTTTCAGCAGCCTCCAAAGTGTCTTTATCCTTCATGCTCTTATTAGCATGTTCGTCAGACACTGCAAAATTGGCAGGATTATTTGCCACATCGCGCATAGTCTGGTCAAAACTATCTTCTGTTGCACCACCATACAATGTCCTCATACAAAGATTTAACAGAATTAACATGATCAACATTGACTGTTTGGGTAGTATCGCGTGTCATGTCACCGCTTGTGTCTGCCTCATTGTATGTACGAGGGTCACACCAGTCATAGACAACAGTGTCGTTATAGTCATTATTGTATGAACCATCAGGGTTTCGCCTTGAATCTTTGAAAGCCTTTTTGGATGAATCATATGAAGCCTTGAAACGAGTACGGTCTTCACGAAACTCGGAAGCTGAAGCTGCATTACCGTTAAGTCGATCTTGCCACATTTCATAACGCTTTTGGTCTGCTTTTGACGCAACAATCCCTTCACGGAAATTAAGAGGGGTTGTAATAACTGCACCTTGATCTGGACGCCAGTCTCCTCTATCGCTTAGGCCAATAATTTGCTCAATAGAATCAACTGCAGCTTTTTTAATTGTACCCCAGATTTCTGTAGATAGATTATCTTGTTGCGTCCGATTCTGAAGTAGTTTATTAAGTTCATCTAAATCTGTTTGTTCTTGGGCAGACAATTCAATCTCAAACTCGTCAAGTTGAGATAGGTATTCAGAAATGACGATGTCATCATTTGCATAATTTCCTAAATCTAAATCTTTCATATTTATATGGTTTCTACTATTCAAATTTTTGCGACAAGAAGAGAAGGACACGTCCTCTCTATATACTTGCCTAGTAAGGTTCTGGAAAACCCGGAGTCACAAATATAGTAAGACAGTCCGTGCCCTTCATCAGGGTACAAGACTGGCTTGACTAGACTTGATTTGACGCCTATTTCAAATTTTCCAGATTTAACTAGGTCAAAGCTTGTCAGCCTGTCGTGCAATATGTCAAAATGAGCATTGCCGCCCGTCTTCTCTAAGATTGCAGGGGCAAAGATAGGGAAAATTTCTGAAACGACAAAGTAATTTCTCATTTTTTTCATATCACGGACTGATTTTCTATGTTATATACTCTGTGAAATCATATAAAAAACTCCCAAAGCAAACAGATGCCTGTAGGGCCATAAGGCCGGGAGTTCCAGAGAGAATTCTTCCTCAGTGAGAGGAATTGACATGATGGCGCATGCGCCCCATGCCAATGCTGTATAAGAAAAGATTCTGGGAGCACCAGCAAATACCATAGATGCAACAATAGCCATGTGAAAGAATGGAATACCTTTGGTTACAATATCTAACGTCATACTATATTACTTCATTTTACTTTATCGGGTTCGTATTCTACAGCGTATATGTCATATGCAAATACTTCTTCGTTATAGTCATATCTTCCCTGACAATTACATAACCCTAAATTGTACTTTTTATTGAGATATTTGCGTATCTTAGAGAATAATGGACCATGTGGTGTCTTCTCTTTAACGTCCATAACCTTGTCTATATAACAATGAATCATTTCATGTATGATAGCCTCTCGGATTACCCAATCTGGTTCATATGTTGTCATAATATCAATCCAAATTTCAGGCATGTCTTTATATCCATAATATTGGCCCAAGCATCCATAATAGAGAGACATCGCATTAAAACGGAATTTACATGATGGTAGCTCACCAGCAAAGTATAGCTGGTTATATTCATAATATTTCCTTTGAACAAATTCTTCGGTAATTTCTTCATAAGGCTCTATCGGAATTCTTGTAATAGGATGTTTCATACATTTCTTATATTGTTTCTCTTAATCTTCTGTATTGCCAGGAGTTCTTCCAACGGTCTATCTCCCAGGCTCGTTCACATCCATAAGGATGACTGTAGATTGCTTCTTGGCAGTTTTGCTGAATACGATTCCACCACGAGGCTCTTTTAAACTTATGGTATTTTTCTGCCTGATCCAAAAGAGGGCTTCTGTTGACTATTTGGGCATCAACACCACTTGACAATTTGAGCATCATGGATTGAAAGACAGAATCACCTGTAACAGCTGCAGCACAACGGTCAGCAGACAATTCACTCTTTCGATTCCAATACTGCAATGCAAGGTATAGGGGTTCAAAAGCAATCCAACTGATGAGTCCTAAAGCGTCTTTCATATCCATGAGATTGCGTAGTATGCTCTTATAGAATGAGTGCTTGCAAAGCAGATGACCACATTCATGTGCAATGACGCATTGGAATTCTTCGACTGTGAGTTTTTCAACCACAGCGCTGCTGACACATATAAACGTATTGGTTTCGCCATAGGTGTAGGCTCCGAGGTTGGCATCCTGATAGATATATAGATCCGGCTCTTTGATGCCGACTTTCCTCACAACATCCTTGAAGGCTTGATATACTTTGGGCAGATTGTGAGTATTTACCTTTAGGTAGCTTCCAAGATTGATTCCACGAAATTTATTCTCATATCCATACGCCATTATTTTTCGTACCAGCGGATTGAGACTTTTTGTCTTTTGTATCACTTGGATGGCCTTTGCATCCTCAGGGTGCATAATATCTGTAGCTTTCATTGGACTTATATCTTTTGGGTTAACAATGCAGTTTGGCGAATACGCATAGAGGCAATCATCATGACTGCTGGGATCATCACACGATAGGCAGGAGAGGCTATGTCGTTGAGAGTCCAGCCTGCTAAGAGGGCCCAACCTATAGGTCCTGTGGCCACTCCGATGTAGCGTCCAACAGTGCCTAATCCTACCATTGTTGCACATCGACCTAATAGCAATTCTGCCATATATGTTATGACGTAATATACCATCCGTGACAACAATACGACGTTGTGGCGCACTGCTGTCATTAAGGCGTAAACGAGTGCCTGACGCTTCAGGTTCTTATGAACGATGCCTGCCTCATCAGCTATCTGATGGAGTTCATCATCAGAGAGATGGGAAGTAAACTGTTCGCAGACTTCTGTCATCAGTTGTCTTTCCATCATTGGTACTGAATCGTATTCACTTACTTCCACATCCATTTTACGACAAACACGACGCACGATGGTTTCATAAGTGTCAGCTTCACCGTGACGATACAAGGTCTTGAGGGTATTCGAGCCGTATTTACGCAATTCCTCGCTAAGCTCTGTTGTCATCAAGTACATGCGCTCTGGGTAATGACGCAGAAAAGCATCAGAGTTTGATAGTTGTTCACTCATTCGCAGCTCACCTTTCTTATTATAAATAAGGAAGTCACACAATGTGCGAAGGTCTTCATTCTGGCACGTGGCCAAGAACATTAAATCTTTGTCTTGTTTCATACTTTTGTCCTCCAATTTTAAGTTTCTGGGGGCAAAATTACGGCAGGGGGCGGACATAATGTGTCCGATGAAAAATTATTTTTGATATTTATTGGAACTTAACAATAGGGGGCTTCCTTATATATATAAATAAGGTATCTACTTATTCTTCCAAACGGTATGTTGGACAAATAGGTTATAATCGGTGGTCAGGGAATCGCGCGAGGGGGACTCATTGATGAATAAGGTGATATCGCCAAGGACAGCGCCTGTGTAGTCAGGTATCATGAATGTGGTGGTCTCATAGCCGTTCTGCTTCACTTTTTTATCGTTCCAATTTCACAATGGCATAACTTGTGGCGGGCATGCTGATGGTAACGTTGCCCGTCTTCTTGTTGCGAGTGATGGGGAAACGATCACCAGCAAGGAGTTTTGTGCGCTTGAAGGTGATGTTGACGGGGAAAGTGGCGTCAGAGGCTTCGGCACGTGGATTGAGCATCACCAGCACTACCTCGTTGCCAGCAGCACGGGCGTAGACGAAGGGATAAGGGTCTTGTCCCTCGGCAGAAGGATAGAGGGGTACGAACTCAGCATAGTTGGCCAGGGCGGGCTCGCTGTGATGAAGGGCGATGAGACGGCGCGTCTTGTTGAGCAACGAGCTGGGATTCTTCTGCTGCGTAGCAACGTTGGGAGCATCTGGCGATGGGTCGACGGGCAGATAGAGTTTGCTGGCGTCGCCTGTAGAGAATCCAAGATTCTTGTCCTGACTCCACTGCATTGGCGTGCGGGCACCATTGCGGGGCTGGTAGGCTCCCTCTACCTGCGGCCAACTCGTCGGCAACTGGCGCATGCCAATCTCGTTGCCGTAATACAGGAAAGGTACGCCAGGCATGGTGAAGCCGAAGGCATAGACTATCTCCAGTTCCTTGTCCGTGCGTTTATTGCCTAAGCGGGCGTTGTCGTGGTTGCCCATCGGCAGACTGATATAGCCCTTGCCTACGGTCTTCTGATACTGATCCATATAGCTGCGGAGAAATTCGCGGACGTCACCCCTACCCTCTGCGTCGAAATAGCTGTGGCCTTCGCTTACACCGTTCAAGATGCGCCAGCTCTCCTTCTGGAAGAGGTCGTTGTAGCCCTTGAACCAATGGAAGAAGTCCACATGGAAGCAGTCATCGAGCGCATCCGATGGGTACGACCACTCGGCAACCATGAATCCCTGCGGGTACTCCTTCTCTAACAGCCGCCGTATCTCGCGCCAAAAGAGTTTCGTCTCATTCTCGTTGGTGTTGAAGAACTGCTCGTTGCCCCTGATGCGTCGAGTCTTCACCAGAGCACCTGCCATATCTGCACGGAAGCCGTCGGCACCCATATCCATCCAGAAGCGCAGCACGTTCTTCAGGTCTTCACGCATGGCCATCACATCAGGGTGATTGGTGGGCAACTGCCATTTCTGGGCAGGATCTGGGTTGGCGAAACCGAAGTTCAATGCTGGCTGGCACCAGTAGAAGTTGCGCATGAACTGACCATTGCGCTGGCCGTAGCCCTTCACGAACTGACCAGCAAACTCCATAGGGGGATCAACCCAGTTGGTCTCAGTCCAGATGTAGTAGTTGGAATATTTGTTCTTCTCCTGCCGTTGCGAGGCCACAAACCAGGGGTGGTCGATGGCGGTATAGCTGATGACATAGTCGAAGATGACATGCATGCCTCGTTTGTGAGCCTCCTCGAAGAGCCGCTTCGCATCTTCATTGGTGCCATAGCGTGGCGCAATCTTGTAGTAGTCGCGGATGTCGTAGCCCGCATCATTGAAAGGTGAGTCAAAAAACGGGTTGAACCAGATGGCATCTACACCGAGGCTCTTCACGTAGTCAAGCTTGCTGATAATGCCCTTCAGGTCGCCGATACCGTCACCGTCGCTGTCGCAGAACGTCTGCGGATAGATCTGATAGAACACGGCATTCCGTGCCCACTCTGGCACCTTCGGGATGTCATACTTTCCAGTAATTGTCTGTGCCGACATCGCAAGTGACAGCATCACAGTTGCGAGCACAGTCATAAGATGTCTGTTTGTTTTCATATTGCTTATTATTCTCTACGCCACGTTAATATAAGAATGATATGATCAAATAGCCAACACCGATGCTGACTAACGTTGTAATCCAACCTGAAAGCTGGAACGAGTGGTTCACCACATACTTGCCAACACGGGTAGTGCCTGTGCGGTCGAAGCCAATGGCAGCCACCTCGGTGGGATAGTTGGGCAGGAAGAAATAACCATTCACCGCAGGGAACAGTACCAGCAGTACCAAGGGCGGCACACCCATCAGCAGACCTACCGGGAAGAGCGTCTTGACGGTGGCAGCCTGTGAGAAAAGCATGATACTGAACAGGAAGAGCGGGATGGCAAAGAGCAGGGGATAGGTGGTGAAGACACCCTCTACACTGCCCATGATCACCTCCTGATGGCCCATGAAGAAGGTGCTGCCCATCCAGGCGACACCAAAGATGGATACCATGGCGTTCATGCCCGATGCAAACACGTTGCCCTTCATGGCCTCACGCACATCAGCCTTGCCCACCAGCAGTATCAGTGCGGCTATACTCATCATGATGATCTCGATGGTGGTACTCATGTCCAGCGGATGACCGTCAATGGAAGGACGTAATTCCGGGATGATGCCAAACAACACCACCAGTATCACACCCAGCAAGAATGCCAGCACGGCCCACTTGGCATGTGGATTCTCTGTCTTCATCTCGCTGGCGGTTTCCTCCTCCGCATCCAGCAATCCCTCGCTCAGTCGGCGCTGATACTCAGGATCTTTCTCCATGGGCTTACCTACATAGTTCTGAACCAGTGAAGCCACCAATATGGCTATGATAGAGGCTGGTATGGTGACCATCAGTATCTCCGTCATACCAATGCCCTTATCGCCCAACAGCTCTTTGGAAAGGATGGCTGCCGTAGCTGCAGACACTGGCGAACCCGTACAACCCAGCGAGGCGGCTATAGTGGCCACGCTTATCGGGCGCTCTGGTCTCACCTTTTCCTTACGGGCTATTTCCGAGATGATGGGCAACAGCGCATAGCAGGTATGTGCAGTACCTGCCAAGTGGGTGAAAAGCCAGGTGACGAGGGGTGCGAAGAAGGTGATGCGGCTGGGATGCTTCCGCAGGAACCATGCCGCCTTGTTCACCATATAGTCCAATCCGCCGGCAGCCTGCAGCGCTGCAGAGGCCGTAATGACGCTGACGATGATGAGCATCACGTCGATGGGAATGGATCCAGGCTTAAGTCCAAAGATGAATACCAGGATAAAGACACCCACCATGCCGTAGATGCCCAGTCCGATGCCACCCACCTTGGCTCCGATAAATATCATCGCCAGTACGATAGCCAGTTGGAGTAATATAAACAGTGTAGCCATAGTCTATTACAGAGTTTCGTTTGTTGATTTGTCGGCAAAGATACTATTTTTTTTGCAATCACACAGAAGTTTACCTAACTTTTTTGGAAATAAAGTTAAATCCACAGAGATTTCCATATTTTTTGTTACCTTTGCACCCGATATGAAACAACAGCCATTGGTCAGTTTTATCCTGACAGACTATAACCTGCCCACGGAACTGCTGTGCGAAGCCATCGACAGCATCCTCAGGCTCTCGCTGCGATCGACAGAGCGGGAGATCATCATCGTGGATGACGGCTCGGACAGCAGTCCGATGAACAGTCTGCTGAAATACGGTGACGACATCATCTACCTGAGGCAGAAGAACAGCGGCGTGAGTGTGGCGCGAAACACGGCGATGGCCATGGCACAGGGGGAATACATCCAGATCATCGACGGTGACGACTACCTGATCCAGGCGCCCTACGAGCACTGCCTCGACATCATCCGCTACAACAAGGATGCCGATGTCGTGATGTTCGACTTCACCCACGATGAAGGTTCAAACGACCTATCATACAACTCCCCGAGGGTCAAAAGCGGGACAGAACTGATGCGCAGCGAGAACATCCGGGGGACGGCCTGCTGCTATCTGTTCCGGCAGAGCGTCAGAAGTCAGCTGACCTTCACGCCTGGCATCCGCTATGGCGAGGATGAGGAGTTCACTCCGCAGTTGCTGATACGGGCAGAGCACGTCTATCTGACTGAGGCGAAGGCCTACTTCTACCGTGAGCGTCAGGCATCGGCCGTCCACCAGACTGACAAGACAAGCATCCAGCAACAGTTGGATGACCACCTCACTGTGATCCGTCGTCTGCAGAAACTTGCCGACACACTGCCACAGACAGACCGGCTGGCCCTGCAAAGGCGCGTGGCTCAACTGACGATGGACCACATCTACAACACGATCATGCTCACCCGTTCGGAACAGCAACTCGACGAGACCATCGAGACCCTGCGCCAGAATGCCCTCTACCCCCTACCCGACCGTGACTACAGCACGAAATACGTGTGGTTCCGCAAGATGACCAACAGCCGACTGGGCCGTCGGATCCTGCTCCGTACACTACCTAAGATGAAAAAGGAAAGATGATGAAGGAGATGATTTCGGTCGTTGTCGTGACCTACAACCAGGCAGCCACCATCGGGCGGACACTGAACTCGATCCTGATACAACGGTGCCATGTGCCCTTCGAGATCGTCATTGGCGAAGACTGTTCGACCGACAACACCCGAGCCATCTGCCAGGCCTACGCCGACCAGCATCCCAGCACCATCCGCCTCATCTGCAACGAACGGAACAAAGGCATCGTGGACAACTATTACGACTGTCTCCTGGCGTGTCGTGGAAAATATATCGCTGACTGTGCGGGTGATGACTTCTGGATTGATCCGCTGAAGTTGGAGAAGGAAGTCACGGTGATGGAAAACCATCCGGAGGTTTCGATGGTCATCACCAACTGGCAGTATTACAACGAACAGACCAGGGGAACCACCTCCAGCCGACAGCAGCAGTATGCACCCATCACGCCTGGTCACGACCTGTTGCGGGCCATCATCACCCAACAGAACATGAGCGTGTTCCATCTCTGCACTGCCCTCTACCGCGCAGACATCTTCAGAAAGGCGTATGAGGACGATACGGACCTCTTCCGCAACAAGACCTATGTGAGTGAGGATATGCAGATAGCCTTTACGATGGCCCTGAACGGTGACATCGCCTATCTGCCGTACGTGACACTCAATTACAGTCTGGGCAGTGGCAGTGTGTCGAACGTCACCGACAGCGAGAAGGCATTCCGCTTTGTGAGCAGATCAACAGAACTTATCTGCTATCTGGCCAATAAGCACGATCTGGATATCCAGGACTTTATGACCCAGCGCATCTTCGAACTGGGCATGCACGCTTTCCGCTCATACCAGCCCTCACTCTATGAGGAGACACTGGCCTGCGAGCAGAAGTGGCAAGTCAGGAGAAGTTTCAAGAATACGTGTTTGTTTGCTGTGATGCGCCACGACTGGCTGTGGCGGGCAGGACTTGCCCTGCGAAGCGTGTTTGTCAGGCTGAAACAAGCAGTCCGTTGAAGAGTGTCGTCAACCGACGACCAATCACTTCGGGGGAGGCCAACTGACTGACAGATTCCGAGACAGCCACCCCATCAAATTCTTTTCTTGACACCACCTGACGCATGGCATCAGACAATGCCTGAACGTCATCGACGGGTACAATCGTACAACCTTCCTCAATGCGCAGGCTCTGCGGTACACACTCAGTAGCGACTACCGGAATGCCCGTGCTCATCGCCTCCAACAAGGCCAATGGCTGTACTTCACTACGACTGGCAAGTACCAGTGCATCAGACTGATAGAGCAATTTTCTTACATCATCCCTTGAAATCAGTCCGTGTGAGATAACACCCTCGGACAGCATCGCCTTGCAAGCTGCAGAATCAGTGCCTCTGCCGGCTATATGTAACTCGACATCCAGTCCAGCTTCCTTTAATTGACGGAAGGCTGGCAACAGCACATCATAGCCTTTCAACGGCCAGAAGTTGGCCAGACAACAGAAACGGAACGGACGGTCAGACAACGACTCACGAGGTTGGTAATGGAAATAATCTACGTCGATGGTGTTAGACACCGCCTGCCAACGATAGGCCTTGCCGAAATAGCAAGAGATATTGTCGACCAGTTCCTCGGAAACGGGAATCACCAGATTGGCGTTCTCGTAGGCGTCTCGTAAAAGCGGAATCTGCCAGGCACAACTGGGTGCTGGGCCAAACTCCTTCTCAAACACCAGTCGGGAGAGGTGTTCGGTGATGACATAAGGAATCTGATACTTCCGGCTGATCAGCATCGCTGCATAGCCTCCCCACTTCGAACAATGGGCGTGGAGGATATCAGGCCGGCCATATTTATCGGTATAGTCGTCGAACATATCACAGACGATCTGCACCCAACGACGGACATTCCAACGGACGGTCAGAGGAATGCCACGCTGGAACGACTGACAGACAGTGATACCATCCCGCTGATGTTCATAACGACGAAAAGGCAGGGAGAGGAAGTCTTTCAGTCTGATGGTGACACCCAACTGCACATTGCTGAGGATACGCACCTCGTGGCCCTGCGCCTTCAGGGCCATGGCCTGATCGAGGCAGAACTCCCCGCCATAAGGGGTGAAGAAGGATGGTATCTCAAGGATATGCATATTTTAGAGGTAAGAGGTAAGAGGTGAGAGGTAAGAAGTAAGAGGTAAGAGGTGAGTGGTGAGAGGTGAGAGATATGAGATGGGAGTTAAAAAAGGAGGAATGAGGTCGTTATCCCCATTCCTCACAATTTCATTTTCTCTTAGCAAGAGTACCTTATGCCTCAGCTGGAGCCTCAGCGGCGGGAGCCTCGGCAGCAGCGGCCTCAGCAGCCTTTGCAGCCTCTTCCTCAGCCTTAGCGGCAGCCTCAGCAGCCTTCTTGTCGGCTACCTTCTTGGCGATGGCCTCGTTGACGGCCTTCTCTGCCTTCAGGGCATTGGCAGCAGCATCCTTCTTTGCCTTAGCATCTGCCTCAGCGATCTTTGCCAGACCGTTCTGCTTGTCAGCCTTCCAGGCCTCGAACTTCTTCTGGGCAGCAGCCTCATCGAAAGCGCCCTTCTTCACGCCACCACGGAGGTGCTTCATCAGGTACACGCCCTCACGGCTGAGGATGTTACGTACGGTGTCTGTGGGCTGGGCACCAACCTCAACCCAATACAGTGCACGCTCGAAATTCAAGTCTACTGTGGCAGGATTGGTGTTGGGATTGTAAGTACCAATCTTCTCAGTAAAACGACCATCACGTGGTGCACGAGCGTCGGCGATAACGATTCTGTAGAAAGCGTAGCCCTTACGGCCGCCGCGCTGCAATCTGATCTTTGTTGCCATAATTTTTAATTTTTTACCTTTTTAATTGTTTAATTTAACTGAATTTCATGCTCTTAACTCGTAAAAGCGGGTGCAAAGGTACTAAAAATAATGGATAATGGACAATTGATAATGGATAATTTGCTTCCGAGGACACATTTTTAACTATTTTTGGGTCTTATATGCTTGATTATTGAGGGAAAAAGTGTAATTTTGCACGTTGAAATGACACAAAAGGCGAAAAAGGAATTGTCGATCCTGATTCCTAATTATAATAATGTATGCGTGGAATTGGTGACGGTGCTCCAGCAACAGGCTGAGACACTGGGCATCGACTATGAGATCCTCGTGGCAGACGATGCCTCGCCACAAAAGGACACAATCCCGCTGAACCAGCCCATCAACGAACTGCCTCACTGCCGATACATCATCAAGGAGACCAACACCGGCAGTGCCGCCACACGCAACTATCTTGGAGAACAGAGCCAATACCACTGGCTGCTGTTCCTCGACTGCGACATCAACATCCCAGACGACCATTTCCTCGAACGATATATGTCCGCCCCCCACGAAGGAGTGGTCAACGGTGGCATCTGCATCATCGATGATGACACGCTGAGCCATAACCTGCGATATCTTTACGAGAAGGACGCCGAACCCGCACATACTGCCGAGAAACGACAGGCGAACAAATATCACGAATTCCGCTCCACTAATTTTATGATTGAGCGCGAGGTGTTTAAGGCCTGTCCCTTCGACGAGCGGTTCAAACGTAGTGGCTATGAGGATGTGCTGTTCGGGAAGATGCTGAAACAGCAGCAGATTCCCGTGACGCATATCGACAATCCCGTGATGATGACCAAGTTTGAGTCGAACCCAGACTATGTGACAAAGATAGAACGGAGTATGAGGACCCTCCACACGTTCCGAAACGAGTTGCGGGGCTACTCACGCATTCTGACCTTCGACAGTGGCATTCACATCTCTGCCGTACGTGGGCTTATCCGACTGTGGCATCGTATCTTCGGGAATATGGAGCGGCGAAATCTCTGTGGTTCCAAGCCTATCCTGAAGTTGTTCACGCTCTATCGGCTGGGGTATTATCTGACACTACCGAAGGGTGATTAGGGCGATTAGGGTAATTAGGGTGATTAGGGAAGAGGCCCTGCAAACCTTTACGCAAGTTTTTACATACAACAATTGTTAATATTTGGTTGTTTCGAAAAAAATCACTATCTTTGCACTCACAATTGAGAAATGTAAAAAGTCAAATAGTAAAAAGGTAAAAAAATGAAACCACTAAACAAACAATTCGCTCCTAAGAGCGTGATGCCTGAAAAGGTGATTCAGTTCGGTGAGGGTAACTTCCTCCGTGCATTCGTTGATTGGATTATCTGGAATATGGACCAGAAGACCGACTTCAACGGCAGTGTCGTTGTCGTACAGCCCATTGAGAGAGGTATGGTGGACTGGCTCAATGCCCAGGACTGTCTGTACCACGTGAACCTGCAGGGTCGTGAGAACGGCAAGCCCGTGAACACACTCGAGCGTATCGACGTCATCAGCCGTGCACTGAACCCCTACACCCAGAACGCTGCCTTCATGGCACTGGCCGACCAGCCTGAGATCCGTTTCGTCATCTCGAACACCACCGAGGCCGGTATCGCCTTCGATCCCAACTGTAAGCTTGAAGATGCGCCTGCCAGCTCATATCCCGGCAAGCTCGTGCAGTTGCTGTACCGTCGTTATCAGACCTTCAACGGCGATCCCACGAAAGGACTGATCATCTTCCCTTGCGAGCTGATCTTCCTTAATGGTCACGTCTTGAAGGACTGCATCAACAAATATATCGACCTGTGGAACCTCGGTGCCGACTTCAAGAAGTGGTTCGACGAGGCTTGTGGAGTCTATGCCACCCTCGTAGACCGTATCGTGCCGGGCTTCCCCCGCAACGAGATCCAGCAGATCCAGGAGAAGATCTGCTACCGCGACAACCTCGTCGTACAGGCAGAGAACTTCCACCTCTGGGTGATTGAGGCCCCGAAGGAAGTAGCCAAGGAGTTCCCCGCAGACAAGGCTGGTCTGCACGTGCTGTTCGTGCCTTCAGAGGAGCCCTACCACAAGCGTAAGGTGACGCTGCTCAACGGCCCGCACACTGTACTCTCTCCCGTGGCCTTCCTGAGTGGTGTGAACATCGTGCGTGATGCCTGTAACCACGAGGTCATCTCGAAGTATATCCATAAGGTGCAGTTCGACGAGCTGATGCAGACCCTCGACCTGCCGATGGAGGAGCTGGAGAAGTTTGCCGGTGACGTGCTGGAGCGTTTCGACAACCCGTACGTTGACCATCAGGTGACTTCGATCATGCTGAACTCGTTCCCGAAGTTCCAGGCCCGTGACCTGCCCGGTGTGAAGACCTATCTGGAGCGCAAGGGTGAACTGCCTAAGGGTCTGGTGTTCGGTCTGGCTGCCATCATCACCTACTACAAGGGTGGTAAGCGTGAGGACGGTGTGGAGATCGTGCCCAACGACGACCAGAAGATCATGGACCTCCTGAAGGAACTGTGGGCTACCGGCGACACCCAGAAGGTGGCTGACGGTGTGCTTGGTGCTGAGTTCATCTGGCAGGAGAACCTGAATAAGATTCCCGGCCTCAATGAACTGGTGAAGCAGTTCCTCGACCTCATCAAGAGCGTTGGCATGCTCGAGGCAGTCAAGAGCATCTTGTAAATAATTTATTGGCACGGATTACACGGCTCTCTTTGAGAGTCACGGAAAAATATAAAGCCGTGTTAATCTGTGTAATCCGTGCCTAATTTTAAATAGTTTGAGCGATTTTATTGAGATCAAGGGGGCGAGGGTCAATAATCTGAAGAATGTTGACGTCAAGATCCCCCGAAACAAATTCATAGTGATTGCCGGAGTCAGTGGCTCCGGCAAATCTTCGTTGGCATTCGACACGCTCTACGCAGAAGGCCAACGACGGTATGTAGAGAGTCTGTCCAGTTATGCCCGACAGTTTCTCGGGCGAATGAACAAGCCCGAGTGTGACTTCATCAAAGGCATACCGCCTGCCATCGCCATCGAGCAGAAGGTGAACTCGCGTAATCCGCGCAGTACGGTAGGCACCTCAACGGAGATATACGAATATCTCCGATTGCTTTACGCGCGCATAGGGCGCACGTATAGTCCCATCAGCGGCGAGGAGGTGAAGAAGCACACGACGGAGGATATCGTGCAGAAGATGCTGGAATATTCAAGTGGGACTCGCTTTGTGGTGATGGCTCCCATCCACCTGCCGGAAGGGAGAACGATGGAGCAGCAGTTGAAGGCGTATATGCTGGAAGGGTATGCGAGGATTTACAGGCCCCCTAAGTTCTTCGCAGAGCGAAGCGGCAAAGCCGAGCGAGGGGGCGACAGGGGTCTGAACGAGGTAGAATTCATGCGGATCGATGAGTATCTGGAAACATGCGCTACTTCAGACCCCCAACCCCCTAACTTAGGGGGCTTGGACTTATACCTAGTGATCGACCGGCTCTCTGCAGATAACACTCCTGACAACATCGCCCGTCTGGTAGACTCCGCAGAGACAGCTTTCTACGAAGGTAACGGTTCCTGTCGGCTGCTCTTCCCACCGTCGAACATCTTCTATGACTTCTCGATGAAGTACGAGGCTGACGGTATGACATTCGAGGAGCCCAACGACAATATGTTCTCCTTCAACTCACCTGTCGGGGCCTGTCCTGAGTGTCAGGGATTCGGACGGGTCATCGGCATCGACGAGAAGCTGGTCATCCCCAACACGACCTTATCCGTCTATGACGGTTGTGTGGTCTGCTGGCACGGAGAGAAGATGAAAGAGTGGAAAGACTGGTTCTGCCGACATGCCGCAGAGGACGATTTCCCGATCTTCGAGCCGTATATGAACCTGACACAGCAACAGAAAGACTGGCTGTGGCATGGTCTGCCGTCGGACAAACGGAAGAAGGAACGTCCTTGCATCGACGCGTTCTTCGATATGCTCAAGGAGAACCAATACAAAATCCAATACCGTGTGATGCTGAGCCGGTACAGGGGCAAGACCAACTGCCCCGTCTGTCACGGAACCCGTCTCAAGCCAGAGGCGAACTACGTGAAAATCGGTGGCCGAAGCATCACCGACCTGGTACAGATGCCCGTTGTACGACTGAAGGAGTGGTTCGACCATCTGTCGCTCGACTGTCAGGACCAAGAGATCGGCAGACGACTGCTGGTAGAGATCACCAGTCGCCTGCAGTTCCTGTTGGATGTCGGACTGGGGTACCTCACCCTCAACCGTCTCTCCAACTCCCTGTCGGGCGGTGAGAGCCAGCGCATCAACCTGTGTACGTCTTTAGGCAGTTCACTGGTCGGTTCCCTCTATATCCTCGACGAGCCGAGTATCGGACTGCACAGCCGCGACACAGAACGACTGATCCACGTGCTGAAGGAGCTCCAGTCGCTGGGCAATACCGTCATCGTCGTTGAACACGATGAGGAATTGATGCGCGCTGCAGACTACCTGATTGACGTCGGACCGGATGCAGGCCGACTAGGGGGAGAGATTGTGTTTGAAGGGGAAGCTAAAGATATTTTGGAAGTTCTTGGCGATGCCAAGCGGCAAAGCCGAGCGAAAGAAGTTAAGGAAGTTAAAGAAGTCAAAGGACAATACTCTGCGGTGGAGAAATGGCCGAGGAGCCATACTGTAAAGTATCTGCTTCATGAGGATAAGATCCCCGTACCTCAGACGCGTAGGCCATGGAACCGTCATATCGACATCAAAGGAGCCCGTATGAACAACCTGCGTGGCATCGACGTACAGATTCCGTTGAATGTGATGACCGTTGTCACTGGTGTGTCGGGCTCAGGCAAGTCCAGTCTGATCAAGGGCATCCTCTACCCTGCCATGAAACGACATCTTGGTGAGGTCTGTGACTTACCGGGCGAATATCTCGGCATCAGTGGCGACATCGATTCCGTGAAACACGTGGAGTTCGTTGACCAGAACCCCATCGGTAAGTCCACCCGTTCCAATCCCGCCACATACGTCAAGGCCTACGATGCCATCCGTGACCTCTATGCCGACCAGCCGCTGTCACAGCAGATGGGCTTCACGCCACAGTATTTCTCGTTCAACACCGAGGGTGGTCGTTGTGAGGAGTGTAAGGGAGCCGGTGTCATCACGGTAGAGATGCAGTTCATGGCCGACCTCGTCCTGGAGTGTGAAGCCTGTCACGGTCATCGTTTCAAGAAAGACATCCTCGACGTGGCCTATCACGGGAAGAACATCGACGACGTGCTGAACATGACGATATCAGAAGCCGTTGAGTTTTTTGAGGAGAGAAGGAGAGAAGGAGAAAAGAGAGAAGGAGAAATGTGCAAGACGATCGTCAAGCGGTTGAAGACACTCGAGGAGGTGGGACTGGGATATATCAAGCTGGGCCAGAACTCTTCTACCCTCTCCGGCGGTGAGAACCAGCGTGTGAAACTCGCCTACTTCATCGGACAGGAGAAGCAGGAACCGACGCTCTTCATTTTCGACGAGCCAACGACTGGTCTACACTTCCACGATATCCAACGGCTGCTGCAGGCCTTCAACGCCCTCATCGAACGTGGTCACTCCATCCTCATCATTGAGCATAACATGGAGATCATCAAGTGTGCCGACCATATTATCGACCTTGGTCCAGATGGTGGTGACCATGGAGGAGCATTGGTGGTGGCAGGTACACCAGAAGTGGTGGCGCAATGCAAGGAAAGCCTGACGGGACAATTCCTCAATGAGAAGTTAAAGAAGTTAGAGGAAGTTAAAGAAGTTAGAGGAAGTTAAAGAAGTTAGAGGAAGTTAGAGGAAGTTAAAGAAGTTAGAGGAAGTTAGGGGGAGTTATGAAGAGGTTCCTTGTATCCTACACCAGAACGATGCTGGCTGGCATACTACTCTGTATGTCTGTCAGCATCGTCGCCAAGGAGAAGGAAGACTCGCTCATCCTCGATAAGATCTTCAAATATCGGGATGACAACATCTCTGAGTTCCAGTCGCTCGAAGACAATATCTACACGAAGTACCGCTTCAACGTGGAGGAACGTAACTTCGGTCTCTGGCTCATCCCGACGACCTACGTGCTGGCAAAAGACCCCCGTGAGTATATCCGTGAGGCATACAGCAAGTTGACGTTCAACGATGTCCATAACTTCGACATCAAAAGTCAAGTGCTCAGCGGCACCATCCGCAAGAACCGCAGAGCCATGCCGACACTCATCGACTACATGACTCCGAACATCTACGATGTCTCCTTCTACGAGGGGCACGTGCTGTCGCCCTTTAACAGATGGAACCGCCGCTTCTACCACTACACCCAGATACGACTGATGAACGGTGCCACACGCCTCGACTTCCGCCCGAAGCTCTACAACACCCAGCTGTTGAACGGCTATGCTGTCATAGAGACAGAGACGGGACGTATCCTGAGAACCGTCCTCAACGGCGAGTTCGACATGATCACCTTCCGTACGGAGATCACTCAGAGCGAGGAAGAGGGCCGCACACTGATGCCGGCGAAATGTAACACAGCCGCCACCTTCCGATTCCTGGGCAACAGAATATCCGTGCTGTTCAATGCCTTCTACAACTGTCCCACAGACCTTCCCGACAGCATCGGATATATAACAGACCGGGAAATGATGGACTCGATCCGTCCGGTGCCCTTGAACCGGCTCGACAGGGCTATCTACGAGGCATATGACAAACAGCAGGAGGCCGCTGCCCAGGCTGCTGCAGCCGACACCCTGCCCCATAAGACGAACATCTGGAAAAAGATTTTCTGGGACTCCATTGGCGAGACACTCGTCACACCCATCAGTGCAGAGGCAGGTAACACCACCTTCCGTCTCTCACCCATCATCAATCCCCTCTATGTCAGCTATAGCGGCAGCCGTGGCTGGCGTTACAAGATGAAACTGCGCATCAGGTTCACCTTCTCCGAGCACCGTTACCTGAACATCGAGCCATCCATCGGTTACAACTTCAAGCAGCACCAGGTGTATTATGACGTCCCGATACAGATGATCTACAACCCGAAGCGAAACGGCTATGCAGAGGTCATCTATGCCAACGGCAACCGCATCAGTACCCCTGCCGTGATGGAAGCCATCAGCAAGGCTCATCAGGACACCATTAATCTTGAAAACCTGGACCTGACAGAGTTCCGGGACAACTACGTCCGACTATTCAACAACATCATGGTCTTCGACTGGCTGGACATTGAGACGGGTCTGATACTCCACCAGCGCAAAGCCATCAACCCAGAAGTGATGCACTACTACAACATGCCAGACGAATACCGGAGCTTTGCCCCCACGTTAGGTATCAAGCTGTCGCCCTGGCTCAAGAAAGGGCCACTTCTCGCCATTGACTGGGAACACAGTTTCAAGGGTGTCAACGGATCGAACCTTTCCTATGACCGCTGGGAGTTCGATGCCCAGTGGAAATACCCCATCCCGGGCCTGCGACTGCTCAACATGCGTGCCGGAGTCGGTTTCTTCGCCTCCAAGACCTCCGACATCTTCCTCGACTACTCCAACTTCCGTGACGAGAACCTGCCTCAGGGCTGGAACGATGACTGGAGCGGAAATTTCCAGTTGCTCAGCAGCCAGGAATACAACGTGTCCGACTATTATGTCCGTGCCAACGTGTCATACGAGTCCCCACTCATGTTGTCCACCTGGATCCCCTATCTGGGCAAATACATCGAGAAGGAGCGCTTCTACGTCAGCGGTGTGCTGCTCGAACGGTCCAGACCCTACTTTGAATTAGGCTATGGCTTCTCCAACCGATATATCTCCGTTGGCGCCTTTGCCAGTTTCCGAAACACCAAGTTCGAGAAGTTTGGTATGAAATTCGACTTTGAACTCTTTAAGCGATGGTAACACCCCTGATAGTATACAAAGCCAGTGCCGGCAGCGGAAAGACCTTCACGCTCGCCACCGAATATATCTCCCTGCTGGTAGAGGACCCGATGAACTACCGCACCATTCTCGCCGTCACCTTCACCAACAAGGCCACCGAGGAGATGAAGATGCGTATCCTCAGCCAACTCTACGGCATCTGGAAACAGTTACCCGACTCCGACGACTACGTGAAGGCCGTCCAGAAGAAGACGGGCCTCGACACGAAGGTCATCAGCGAACGGGCGGGCATCAGTCTCTCCAACCTCCTCAATAACTACAACTACTTCCGTGTGGAGACCATCGACACCTTCTTCCAGAGTGTCATGCGGAACATGGCCCGTGAGCTCGACCTCACCACCAACCTGCGCATTGGCCTCAACGACTATCAGGTGGAGGAACTCGCTGTCGACCAGCTCATCGCTGACCTCAGCACCACCGATGCCATGCTCCAGTGGATCCTACGATACATCATGGAGAACATCTCCGACGACAAGTCTTGGAACGTCATCGGACAGATCAAGCAGTTCGGCCGTCATATCTTCAGCGACGCCTACAAGGATGTCAGCCGCGCTCTTGAAGAGAAACTGGCTGAGCCGGGTTTCTTCGACCAGTATGCCACCCGTCTGCGCGAACTCCGCCAGAGTGCTGAGCAGCGGATGAAGCAGTTTGCCGACACGTTCTTCGACATCCTCGAATCAGAAGGTCTCACCGTCGATGACTTCCCATACGGCAAGTCGGGCCTGTGTAGTTTCTTCCTCAAGCTGCGACAGGGACAGTTCGACGAGGGAATTGTAGGCAAGCGTGTCACCGACAGCGTGGGCGATCCTTCGAAATGGTACAAGAAGAACCACCCGCGTCGTGATCTCATCCACGCCCTTGCTGACAGCACCCTCGGCAGTCTGCTGCGACAGGCACTCGACGAACGTCCTAACCAGTGGCGACTCTTCAAGAGTGCCGACCTCACCCTGCGCCACCTCAGTCAGTTACGCCTGTTGAGCAGCATCGAGCAGAAGGTGCACGAGTTGAACCAGGATGCGAACCGCTTCCTGCTCAGCGACACCCAGCAACTGCTCCATTCCCTCATCGGCGACAGCGACTCACCGTTCATCTTCGAGAAGATCGGGGCCCAGTTGGAGCATGTGATGATCGATGAGTTCCAGGACACCTCCACCGTACAGTGGCAGAACTTCCGCGTGCTCCTCGACGAGGCGATGAGTCACGAGGACAGCTCGAACCTCATCGTGGGCGACGTCAAGCAGAGCATCTACCGCTGGCGGGCCGGTGACTGGCGACTGCTCAACGACATCGAGAGCCAGTTCGATGCCCGACAGATAGCGACGCGCTGCCTCGATACCAACTACCGTTCCTGTCGCCGCATCATCACCTTCAACAACACTTTCTTCCAGAAGGCCGCCCACCTCGAATACCTCGCCCTCAAGGAGATCAACGAGGCCGAGGCCTCCCAGCTCGAACGGGCCTACGCCGACGTCGTCCAGCAGATCCCTGCCAAACGCCCCGACGAAGGCTACGTCCGCATTGACCTCCTCCCTGCCGACGACTACCAGTCCCAAGTCTTCCAGCACCTGACGGCGACCGTCAGCGAACTCCTGGCCTCCGGTGCCACCCAGCAGCAGATAGCCATCCTCGTGCGCACTAATAGCGTCATCCCCCTCATCGCCCAGTATTTCATGAAGCAGATGCCCGAGGTGACCATCGTCTCCGACGAGGCCTTCCGTCTCGATGCCTCCAATGCCGTCCGTCTACTCATCAGCGCCATGCGTCTCCTTGTCCATCCCGACGACCAGCTGACGAAGGCCGCCATCGCCAAGACCTACCACTGCGACATCCTCCAGGATTATCTCGGCGACGGCACCCACCTGTTAAGTGAGATCGACTCCCTCCTCCCCGAGGCCTACATCGCCCACTTCGACGACCTCCGTGCCCTCCCCCTCTACGACCTCGCCGAACGCCTCTACACCATCTTCGGCCTTGAGCGCCTCACAGGCCAGAGCGCCTATGTCTGCGCCTTCTACGACCAGCTCGTGAACTTCGTCAATGAGAATGCCGCCGACATCACCGCCTTCCTCGCCGAGTGGGACGAGACCCTCTGCGCCAAGACCATCCAGAGCGACGAGACCACTGGCGTACGCATCTTCTCCATCCATAAGTCGAAGGGACTGGAGTACGAGAACGTTATCTGCCCCTTCTGCGACTGGCCGCTGGAGAAGAGCAACATCCTCTGGTGCCAGCCGTCCGAGGCTCCCTACAACGAACTCCCCATCGTTCCCGTCGACTACAGTCAGAAGCAGATGATGGGCACCATCTACGAGGCTGACTACCGCCACGAGCACCTGCAGAACACCGTCGACAACCTCAACCTGCTCTACGTCGCCTTCACCCGTGCCCGCAGCAGCCTCTTCGTCATCGGCCGCCGTAAGGCCTCCGGTACCCGTTCCCTGCTCATCGAGCAGATCCTTCCCCTTCTTCCAGACGCCCTCCTCAAATCCGACCCTCAGGCCCCGATCCTCCTCGAAGGCCTCGACTCCGACACCAATCCCCTCCGCCTCACCTACGGCACCCTCCCCTCAACGGAGAACTCCGCCTCCTTGAACTCCTTGAACTCCCTGAACTCCTTGAACTCCTTGAACTCCTTGAACTCCTTGAACTCCTTGAACTCCTCTAATAACCCCTTCCTCCAGCCCTACATCCCTCTCCCCGTTGCCGTCCGCACCTTTGCCAACAAGGTCACCTTCCGACAGAGCAACCGCAGCAAAGCCTTCATCGAGGCCGACGACGAGGAGGCCGCTCGCCAGCAGAACTACATCCAGACGGGCAGCATCCTCCATGAGGTGTTCTCTACCATCCGCACCGCCGCCGACATCCCCGACGCCCTCCACCGTCTCCAGTCCGAGGGCATCATCTACGACGGCACCCTCACCCCGGAGCGCATCACCAGCATGCTTCAGCACCGCTTGAAGGATCATCGTGTAGCAGATTGGTTCTCAGAGCGTTGGACACTCTTCAACGAGTGTTCCATCCTCTCCGTTGAAGACGGTCAGGTCTGTCAGCATCGTCCCGACCGTGTGATAACCGACGGCCGTGAATGGATCGTCGTCGACTTTAAGTTCGGCTCACCCAAGCCCGAGTACCACGACCAGGTCCGCCGCTACATGCATCTCCTCTCCGCCATGACATCCTCCTCGAACATCCATGGCTACCTCTGGTACGTTTACTCTAACCATATCGAAGAAGTCAAATCTTAAACTTCGGACATATGGCGCAGACAATTCGTGTAATTCGTTTAATTCGTTGTTTTAAAAATATATGGTTTCGTTTCTTGAACATGTAGCAGAAGAATTGCTCGCCCGCTTCGGCACCGACCTCTCCCGTGTTGCCGTCGTCTTCCCCAACAAGCGCGCCTCGCTGTTCCTCAACGACCACCTTGCCCGTCAGGCAGGCCGTCCGCTATGGAGCCCCGCCTATATCACCATCAGCGACCTCTTCCGCAGCCACTCCCGCCTCCAGGTCGCCGACCCCATCCTGCTTGTCTGCGAGCTCCACAAGTGCTTCACCCGCTGCACAGGCATCGACGAGACCCTCGACCATTTCTACGGGTGGGGTCAGCTGCTGCTCTCCGACTTCGACGACCTCGACAAGAACATGGGTCCCGCCGACCGCGTCTTCGCCAACCTCCGCGACATCCACGAGCTCGACGACGTCTCCTACCTCACCGACGAGCAGCGCCGGCTCATACAACGCTTCTTCAGCAACTTCTCCGACAATCACAACAGCGAACTCAAGCAGCGTTTCCTCCGTCTTTGGAGCCGCATCGGCGACATCTACCACACCTTCAACGCCCAGCTCGCCGACCAGGGACTCGCCTACGAGGGAGCCCTCTACCGGCAGGTGGCCGAAGACGAGACTGTCACCTTCGACTACGACACCTACGTCTTCGTGGGCTTCAACCTCCTGCAGCAGGTCGAACAAACCCTCTTCCACCGCTTGGAGCGCGAGGGCAAGGCCCTGTTCTATCAGGACACCGACGAGCAGCCGCCTCAGGAGATCACCTTCATCTCCGCCCCGACGGAGAACATCCAGGCCCGTTACGTCAGCCAGTGGCTCACCCCCGAGCGCATCGCCGACGGACGCCGAACGGCAGTCGTCCTCTGCAACGAGGGCCTGTTGCAGGCCGTCATCCACTGTCTGCCCGACGACGTCGACAAGGTGAACGTCACCACCGGTTACCCCCTCCTGCAGACGCCCGTCGCCTCGCTCGTCACCCAGCTCCTCAACCTCCAGGTCAACGGTTTCTCCGCCCGTACACAGTCCTTCCGCCGCCGCTGGCTCGACATCGTCGCCCGCCATCCCTATGCCGCCCTCCTGCCAGACGACTATGCCGCCGCCCACCTCACCGACGGTCCCTCCCTCCTCCACTGGCTCCTCTCCCTTGTCCGCCACATCGCCACCGCATCTGCGGCAAACTCCGCCTCAGACGACCCTCTTACCTCCGAGTCGCTTTTCCGCATGTACACCCTGCTCAACCGTCTGAGCGACCTCACCGACAGTGGCATCCTCACCGTCGACGTGCCCACCCTCCAGCGCCTCATCGCCCAGGTGGTGCAGTCCACCACCATCCCCTTCCACGGCGAACCCGCCGAGGGCATCCAGGTCATGGGCGTGCTCGAGACCCGCAACCTCGACTTCGACCACGTTCTGCTCCTCTCCTGCAACGAGGGCAACATGCCTCGCGGCGTCAACGACACCTCGTTCATCCCCTACGCTATCCGCAAGGCCTACGGCCTGACCACCGTCGACTACAAGGTAGCCATCTACGAACACTACTTCCACCGCCTCCTCCAGCGCGCCCACGACGTCACCATCGTCTACAACAACGCCACCGTCGATGCCCAGAAAGGCGAGATGTCCCGCTTCATGCTACAGTTGATGGTGGAGAGAGGAGATATCTCCTTCCGCTCCCTCCGCGCCGGGCAATCCCCCCTCCTCCGCCAGCCGCAGCCCATCGATAAGACCCCTGTCATCCTCGACATCCTCCACCAACGCTTCTCCAAAGACTGTGGCGGCATCAGTCCCACGGCCATCAGCACCCACCTGCGCTGTCAGCTCCGCTTCTTCTACCGTTACGTCAGCAACCTTCAGGAACCCGACGACACCGACGAAGACATCATCGACAACCGTCTCTTCGGCAACATCTTCCACAAGGCTGCCCAGACGCTCTACGAGCCATTCACCAGTCGTCGCGTCACCACCATGATGCTCGACGACCTCCTCAAAGACGAAGTCGCCATTGAGCGTGCCGTCGATGCCGCCATCCGCTCCGAATTCCTTAAGAATCAAGATGACGCGTCGCGTGATTCGAATGGCACGGGCGATCATGGACCAGTCCCCATGATTCTCGACGGTCTCCAACTCATCAACCGCGAGGTGATGATCAAATATGTGCGTCTGCTTATCGAGACCGACCGCCGTCTGGCGCCTTTCACCATCCTCGGCCTCGAAAAACGTGTATCCATGCCTTGGGGAGAGACAAAGGTCGGTGGCATCATCGACCGTCTCGACAGTGTCACCGACCTCGCTACTGGTCAGGAGCGCATCCGCGTCATCGACTACAAGACCGGTGCCCGTCATCTCCGTCCTATGCCCAATGTCGAAGCCATCTTCGACCCAGCACAGATTCCCAACCACAGCGATTATTACCTCCAGACATTCCTCTACAGCCACATCATCCGACAGCATCAGGAGGAACCTGTATCGCCATCACTGCTTTTCATCCAGCATGCCGGTGCCGAGGGCTACGACCCTACGCTCGTCATCGGCCGCGAGCCCGTCACCGACATCGCCGTTCACAGCGACCGCTTCATTGCCCTGCTCAAGGAGACCACCGAGGCCATCTTCTCTCCCGACCTCCGCTTCACCCCCACTGACGACCGCAACCGCTGCCGTTCCTGTCCCTACGCCGCCCTCTGTGGCAGATAAAAAGAAATATCGCAAAAGATTTGGAAGTTTCGAACAAAATCACTATCTTTGCCACGGATTTCAAATAGAAGCCGATGAAACAAGATGCATCAGTCAAGCCGTATCTCATAGAGAAACTCAAGCAGGAACACTGTTTGTGGAGTTATGACAATGCCTCTATCCACGACATGCCAGACGACATGTTGATAGAGTTGGTGATGCTGTATCTTGACATCGACGAAATCAATATGCTCTTCAGAATTTTCTCTTATAAGAAGATGAAGCGTGCTTGGATCGAGAATGTGGTGGCTCAGGGCGAGCGTTACTACAACTTGAACTATTTCTTCGCCTGGTACTACTTCCATGCGAAGCGTCCACGTAGCTACGTGAAAGCAATGGCTACACGCCAACTCAACAAAAGACTGACATCAAGACGATGATCCCACGGGCTCTTGAGCATTCTGGTTATAAGCTGAAGAGTAAGGGACTGATGGCGATATTATCAAATGGTGCCCTCTTTAAAAAGGATGAGCATTTCAATCAGCTCAAACCCGTCTATGATTTAAGTGCTGAAGATATTGAAGCGTACATCAAGAGCTTGTTGACTCAAGAAAAATAGACACTCTTTTTATCAATTGCGCAAAGAAGAGGGTTCTTCTTAGAATTCTGTCATGGGCGTTTTTTATGCCCATTAGTATTATTTAACGCTTTTGCAGGCGGTATTTTCGATGTGTCGGTGTTTATATAGTAGAAAACGTTTAAATTTGCAAGCATTATGAAAAGGAGTAGTTTATGGGTAGCCATCGCCCTGATGATGGCCATGACAACAGTAGGATGCAGCAAAGATAGTGACACTATTACCAACGTGCCACAGCCTGAAGTAGTGACACCGGCAGATCCGGAAAAGCCTGCGGAGTCCGAGAAGTCCGAAGAACCCTTCGTGCCCCATTTCCCCGATACGGACGACCTCCAGCTGACACGCGGCGAGATGGACATGGTACAGGAGAGCAACGACTTCGCGTTCAACCTGTTCCGTGAGGCGACGGCAGACTATAACGAGAAGGTGGCAAAGGGTAATAATATCCTCTCCCCCGTCAGTATCATCTACGCTCTCGGTATGCTGAACAACGGCGCTACGGGCGAGACCCAGCAACAGATTAATAAGGTATTAGGCTTTGCCGACACAGGGGCTGAGGGCATCAACGCGTTCTGTCGGAAGATGCTCTCCAGAGCTGCCTGTCTCGACCCTGACACGAAGCTGAATATCGCAAACAATATCTATTTCAACAGCAGACTGGGCCTGACGCTGAACCCTGTCTTCCTGCAGTTGGCAAAGGAGAACTACGAGGCCGAGCCTGACATCCGCGACTTCTACGACGGCCTGACGATGGATGTCATCAACCAATGGTGCAGCGACCACACGGAGAAGATGATCGAGAAAGTGCTCGACGAGGATAGATTCAACCCAGAGGCTGTGAGCTACCTGCTGAATGCCATCTACTTCAAGGGTAACTGGCAGGTGAAGTTTGAAGAGGCGAATACCGTGGAAGAACCTTTCGGCGAGCCTACAGATAACGGTCAATACGGCGATGTGCGACCGATAGTGCCGATGATGCATCAGGAGGAATCATACAGATATTGTGAGAACGATCTGTGCCAGGCCGTCACGCTACCCTACGGCAACGGGTCGTATGTCATCCATATTCTGCTGCCTCGCGAGGGGAAAAGGATCTGCGACGTGTTGGAAGCGCTGACAGCCAACAGTTGGAAGGAGCAATACGCCTGGGGAGGCGTATCAGCCATCGTCGACCTGAAGTTGCCCCGTTTCGAGGCAAGCACAGATATCGATCTCAAGGAAATCATGTCGCGTCTCGGCATGCCCAGGGCCTTTACTACCGCAGCAGAATTCCCAAACTTCTGCGATGCTGAGACCTATGTCGGCATGATGAAACAAGTAGCGAAAATCAAAGTCAACGAGAGTGGCACCGAGGCAGCCGCCGTAACCATCATAGGCATGGATGGAGTTGCTAACGTAGGGAAATCCGAGCCCCGTCATGTGACATTTCACGCCACACGCCCGTTCCTCTATGTCATCAGAGACGTGACCTCAGGTGCCATACTCTTTATC
>JAEEGJ010007508.1_pt1 | contig 31183 bp, 26 predicted proteins | sample 8958761 | NCBI WGS metagenome assembly JAEEGJ01 (sample SAMN16246546, study PRJNA631951) | gut metagenome | biome: gut microbiome; feature: rumen; material: RS-attached | host: Bos | place: Iran: Karaj | collected 2018-10
ACTTGTAAACAAGTTAACACAAAGGGCTGAAATGCTAAATGATGGTAACTTGGCTGAATTGCAGCCGCTCTTGAGTGAAGAAGAACTCGCTGGGCTTGCTTTTCGAATGAGACCCGCCATATTGAACTTATGCGAGAAATTGTATTTTTAGCTTATGTCCATACCCAAGATTGTACATTACTGCTGGCTGAGCGGCGACCCTTATCCGGAGCTGGTCCAGCGCTGCATGCAGAGCTGGAAGGAAAAACTCCCGGATTACGAGTTCATGCTTTGGGACATGAACCGCTTCGACATCCATTCCGTACCTTGGGTGGAACAGGCCTGCGCGGCCAAAAAGTGGGCCTTTGCTGCCGACTACATCCGGCTATATGCGCTCTATAACTATGGTGGCATCTATCTGGACAGTGATGTGGAGGTGCTTAAGCCTTTCGACGATCTGTTGGGACGGCCATACTTCTTTGGGCGGGAACATACGCCTGACAGAATCGAAAACCAGGATTCCATCGAGGCCGCCACGATGGGGGCAGAAAAGGAACTCCCGTTACTGAAAAAGGTCATGGATTTTTATGAGGGCCATGAGTTTATCGACGCCGACGGCAATCTGGACACGACTACATTGCCGACTATCCTTGCCCGCAAGTTGAAGGGCGAAAACCTGGAAATATTGCCGATGGACTATTTTAGCCCCAAGAACACACGGACTCTTGAACTCCAGATTACGGGGAACACTTATAGCATCCACCATTTCAACGGATCGTGGCATTCCTTGGCGCAGCAGAAACACGTTGCATTGAGGACGAAACTCTGCAAGATTTTTGGAGAAAAAATAGGGGAAATATTTGCGACAATTGCTGCTGTATTTATTAATTTAAGGTATGAAGGTTTTTTTGTGACGATGAAAAAAATCACTAGTAAAAAGTGAATTCATACAAGGATGAAGTCAATCATGTTGAACGTCATTTACGATGCAAGTGTTGTAACGAACATCTTTTACAAAGATAGTAATCGTAGTGGCGTTTTTTTTGTCGCTTTTAATATCTTGAACGAATTGTCAAAAAGAAAGGATGTCAATCTATACCTGTATTTTTCTCCAGAAACATACGCAGACGGTGCTGAGTTAAAAAGAGTATATTATCCGAAATGTGGTTGTATTCAGAACTTGACGAAGAACGCTTTTCTCCGTAAAGTGTTTCAAAAATTCCGTACGCTTTATGCTTCGCATACGCAACAGTCCATACTCAAGTGCTTGTTTGCGATTCCTTTAGCATTCTGCATAATCGTATTCTCTTTGACAAACCACAATGATCGGCGGAAAGTAAAAAACTGTGACGTCTTTTTTTCACCTTTTTTTAAGATTCCCAAATTTCTGAGAAAATTTCAGAATGTCAAGAATTTTGTCATGATATATGATTTAATCCCTTTGATTTTTCCGAATTATTATAGAGGGCGAAAGCCTTTTGTTTCTATAGTGATGGAAAGTTCAAAAGCGGGGGATTCGTTCTTTTTTGATTCGCAGAGTGCAAAAAATGATGCGGTAAGATTTTTCCCGTCTATCGTAAAAGAGAATTCATCTGTGATCCCGTTAGCGGCCAATGATGCCTTTGTTCCCGTAGTCGATGAAGAAACAATTAATCGGATTAAAAGAAAATATGGCATTCCCGAAGGAAAAAAATATGTCTTTAGCCTTTGTTCTTTGGAACCTCGAAAAAATCTGATTCGTGCGGTAAAGACATTTTTGATTTTTTTGAAAAAAAATCATATTGATGATATCGTTTGGGTTATGGGAGGATCTGCGTGGGATTCTTTTACTGAGGCTTTAAAAAAAGAGGGATTGACATGGAATTCGGATGTTATTATTCGCGCTGGTTATGTTGATGATGAAGATTTGCCCGCCCTTTATAGCAATGCAGAATGGTTTGTCTATACTAGTCAATATGAGGGCTTTGGCTTGCCTCCTTTGGAAGCGATGCAGTGCGGCTGTCCGGTAATTACTAGCAGAGCGTCATCTTTGCCGGAGGTTGTTGGTGATGCGGGCATCATGGTTGATTGGGATAATGATGAACAGCACGTAGAAGCATATGAAAGATACTATTATGATGCGGCTCTACGAAAAGAAAATGGCCGCAAAGGCGTGGAACGTGCAAAAATGTTTTCTTGGAAAAAAACTGTTGATAAGTTGATGGAATGTTTCTATGAAGCCGATTAATTTGATATTTGATGCGACGGTTTTAACGAATTATTTTTATAAGAATGATAATCGTAGTGGTATTTTTTTTGCTGCGCTTAATATTCTTAATGAACTTTTAAAATGCGCAGATGTGAGCGTTTCCCTATATGTTGCTCCTGAAAAATATGCAGATGGATCGAGGCTAAAAGAAGAACTTTTCCCAAATGTGAATTTTATACAAGATTTTTCGAAGTATGGAATGTTGAAAAAAGTATATGTGAAATTAGAGAAGGCGTATGCATCTATATATGACCGTATCTGGCTTCGAAAAACAATTTCCGTCTGGATAATTCTATTAGATTTTTTGTTTAATATAATTGTTGGATTGAATAATAAAAAGTTAGAACCCTATGAGGTGTTCTTATCTCCAGTGTACAAAATACCAAATGGAGTAAGGAAATGTTCTACTATTAAACCGTACATTGTTCTGCATGATTGTATTCCTTTTCTTTTTCCTGAATACTACCCGCAAAGAACAAATGTTGTTAATGATGTAATGCGGACTTCTTTAAATAGCGATTATTTCTTTTGTAACTCCGGAGCAACGCGAAATGATTACAAAAAATTATTTTCCGTTGTGTCGAACGACAATTCATCCGTAATCTATTTGGCTGCTGATTCAAAATTTATACATAGAAGCAACAAAAATGAATTAGAACATATTCAAAAAAAATACAACATCCCGCAAGGCAAAAAATACGTGTTCAGCTTGTGTACATTGGAACCGAGAAAAAATTTGTTGCGTGCCGTAAAAAATTTCCTGTGTTTTTTAGAAAAGAATAAGGTTGATGATTTGGTTTGGGTTATGGGAGGCTCAGCTTGGGTTACGTTTATTGAAACTCTAAAAAAAGAGGGCGCAGTATGGAATCCGAGTGTAATTATTCGAGCCGGTTATGTAGATGATGAAGACTTGCCAGTGCTTTATAGTAATGCAGAGTGGTTTGTATATACTAGCCAATATGAAGGCTTTGGGTTGCCTCCGTTAGAGGCCATGCAGTGTGGTTGCCCAGTCATTACAAGTAATAATTCCTCTTTGCCAGAGGTTGTTGGTGATGCTGGAATTATGATAGACTGGGATAGTGACGAGCAGCATATTAAAGCGTACGAAAAATTATATTTTGACGAGGATTTGCGAAAAGACTACGGATGTAGGGCGCAAGAAAGAGCAAAAATATTCTCGTGGAAGAAAACGGTTGATAAAATAATTGGCGTGATGAAGGACCGAAATAGACATGCTTAATATCGTTTATGATGCATCGCAGCTGGTTGATGGAGAATGTAATAATGCATTCAGAAGGGGCATCTATTTTGTCTCGTTGAATATTTTGAAAGAGCTTTTAAAAAGATCTGACATGAACGTGTGCCTGTGGAGCTCTCCAAGCAAGTGTTTTTTGTTAAATGAATTGAAAAAGAGAAGCTTTCCCAACGCAATTTTTTATTATGAAAAGAATTTATTGACTCAGTTTGTTTCTGAAAAACTGACAGGGTTGAGGTCTTTTGCCTGGAAAATGGAAAGGCATTTCTTTATTCGAAAAATTCTGTGGTTGATAATTTTTTCTGGAGATTTTCTGGTTAATCGACTTTTTTCATTGAAGGCTGCTTTTTCTTCTCAGGCAAAAGGAGTCTTTTTTTCTCCGCAGGATGCTATACCAGGGTGTTTCCGAATGCAGAAAAATCTGCGTCGTTTTATTATCCTCTATGACGCGATTCCTTTCAAATTGGCAGGTTATAGTTGGCAGAAAGAAAAAGGTTGGTTTGCAAATCTTATCCGAAATATCAATCCGTCGGATTACTATTTTGCTATATCCAATGAAACAAAGAAAGATTTCTGCCATTTCTTTCCTCGGTTAAAAGCAAATCAAATCTGGGTTACATATTTGGCCGCAGAAGAAACGTTTAGGCCGGTTAAAGAAGCTTCGGCTTTGAATGATATTAAAGAAAAGTATAAATTGCCTCGAGAAAAAAAATACATCTTCAGTTTGTGCACGTTGGAACCTCGAAAAAATTTAATTCGTGCTGTAAGAACCTTTATTACATTTGTCAAGAAAAATAATATTCAAGATCTTGTGTGGGTAATGGGCGGGGGTCAATATGAAAATTTTTCAGAGCAGATAAAGAGAGGGGCTTTAAATCCTGAACTTTATGACCAATATATAGTATATGCTGGTTACGTTGATGACGAAGATCTCCCTGCACTATATAGCAATGCAGAATGGTTTGTTTTTACCAGCCAATATGAAGGGTTTGGCCTACCTCCGCTTGAAGCGATGCAATGTGGCTGCCCTGTAATTACAAGTAACAATTCCTCTTTGCCGGAAGTCGTTGGCGATGCCGGCCTTATGATTGACTGGGATAGCGACGAACAGCATGTAGAAGCATATGAAAAATATTACTTCGACAAAGATTTACGTGAAGAAAACCAGAGAAAAGGGTTGGAAAAAGCCAAAACATTCTCTTGGCAAAAGACCGTGGATGAGATGGTTATGGTTATGAGAAAATAAGTATATGCAAAAAAAGAAAAGGTTGGCTATGATAAACATAATTTTTGATGCAACAATTTTGCTGAATTGGAATAATAAGAGCTGCTTAAGAAGTGGTGTTTATTTTGTTGCAAAAAACATTTATGAAAGACTTCGAAATAACCCAAGTTTTAACATTTGTTTGTATTTTGATGTTGCTAACATGGATTATTTTCTTGCCAATTCTGCCGTGTTTGATGATCCCATCATCAATGATTTTGATAATTTGCTGTGGGGAATTAACAAAAAAATGTGGGCTCTACATAGGCGTTTTTTTGAACACTCGTTTTTGAGAAAACCTTTTGCGTTGGGAATTGTTGTTACGCAAAAAATTTTAAAAGCGATAAAACCTATTAATCAGAAGAAGGTCTTGGAATCACAGGTGTATTTCTCGCCTCTATATTCAGTGCCAAGAAAAATAAGAAAACAAAAACATTTGCATTGCTTTACAATGTTGTATGATGCCATTCCTTTTTTGATTCCTGAGGATTGTGGCGCCGCATGGACTAAGGAACTAAAAAAAATAGTTTATAGTGCAAAAAAGAATGACTTTTTTATTTGTGATTCGCACAATAGTTTTTTAGACTTTAATAAGATAAATCCGAATATTTCTTCTAAGAATACGTTTGTTGCTCACCTTGCTGCTGCAGATGAATTTCGTGAAGGGAAAAATGAAAATCTTCGCGATGAACTGTTAAAAAAATACGGGATTCCCAAAGAAAAAAAATTTGTTTTTTGTTTGAGTTCTGTATCGCCTCGAAAAAATTTCAATAGAATAATCAGAACATTCCTTGCGTTCGTAGAAACCAATCATGTTGACGATTTGGTTATTATTGTTAGTGGAGCGGGAAGTAAAGATGAACTTGTAAATTTGAAAGATCAGCAAGTTTATAAAAAGGAATGGATTGATGCGATAGTATATCCAACGGGTTATATTAGTGATGAAGAAAAAGTGATTTTGTATCAACATGCGGAATGGTTTGTATACACAAGTCGGTATGAGGGGTTCGGGCTTCCTCCTTTAGAAGCTATGCAGTGTGGCTGTCCTGTTGTTACAAGCAACAATTCGTCTTTGCCTGAGGTTGTGGGGGAAGCGGGCGTTATGATTGATTGGGACAGCGATGAACAGCATGTTGAAGCATATAAGTTGCTGTATGAAAACAAACAGTTTCGCGAAATGTTAAAAATGAAGGGCTTGCGACAGGCTGAAAAATTTGCTTGGGATAAAACTGTTTCGTTGATTGAGCAGGCTATTCAAAGTAAGATCAATCAAAATTGACTGGAACTATGTGATGTTTGTTGCTCGTATTAAGCCTTTTCTGAAAAAAGGTGGCATAAAAGTGTTGTCTATAAAACACAAAACAAAGCCATCGGATGGTGTGGTGAAATAATTCCAATCTTTGAAAATGGAATTAATATTCTCAAAGTGCTCGATTTTGTGGTATGTGCAACAAGCGACCTTTATTTTTCTTGTTTTGAAAAAATCAGAATTTCCTCTAATAACTAATTCTTCTGCACCTTCGATATCCATTTTTACAAAGAATGTTTCATTTTCCAAACCTTGAGTTGAGGAGCTTAAGGTTGTTGTGGTTTTTGAGTCTTTGTCTCCCACCCATTTACTAATAATTTTTACCTTATTTTTGTATGGCTCAAAAGTTGCTTTTAATGGGAGTTCCCATATTGGGTCGGATTCGTATAAAATGGTTTGCTTAATTTTTTCAATAGAATCGAGTGCGACCAAGCCCTCGGCGCATCCGATATCTAACAGAACGTCTCTTGGTTCTATTTTAAATTTGTTTGATTGGTATTGGTGAGGTGCTTTTGTCGTATACCCTCCTCCTACGATATTTTCTCGCTCAATGAAGTTTCGGTACTCTTTTTTTGCATCCTCAATACTCCAGTGCTTTGGGAAAAAAAGTTTTTTCCCGTTATGGAGTACATAGGGTAGCCCCTTTTTTCTGTCGTAATCCGCTTGTATTGCTTGCTCCATTTCTTTGGCTTGCGGATATGGAAACATTGGAAGATCCCGTTGTGTTTTTAGATATTGAATTTCTTCTGCATATTGCGCTGCTTCATCACTATTTATTTCAAAATAGTTGATGATGATATTCTTTCGGGCCTGATTGATTGATGTCCTGCAACGGCTAATTATGTCTTCTTGTATGTCGTATTTTCCGAGTAAGAAGAAATTGTTTTTGAAATTTTTTGCGATCGTCTTGATGTAATTAAAAAAACTCATTAAATACTCCTTTGTTGGATGCAGAAAAAGTGTTTTTACTGAAGATGAAGGAATTTTAAAATGGGGTAAATACGAACGCACATAAAACAGATGATTTTAGATAATTTTTTTGAAAAAATCTCTTTTTCCCAACTTTTTTTTACGGCTAGGTAATTTTTTTCAGAATCGAATTTTAATCGGTTTGTCTTTGCCCAGTCCAAATTGTTCAAAACGATAACATGTCTAAAATATAAAGAAACTATTTTCTTTTCTTTTAGATAATGGAAAATTTTACAATTTTCAATGGATGCTATTCCCGAAGAAACTTTTTTTCCCCACATAGCCGTGGTATTTCCACCGTGTCTGTTGTTGTAATTGAGAACTTTTGAACAAAAATAAACATCCCCAATAAGGCAAAATTCTATCCAAAAAAGCCAATCTCCGCTAGATTCAAAAGTTTGGTATGTTGTGGGTATCTGGGAGAGCGCGTCCTTTTTGAAAAGAACAGAACTCGCGTTTAAAATGAAGTTCGTATGAAACATTTTGTTGTGCAAAAGCCAATTGCCATCATATATTGAATCTTTTTGTATGTTTTTTTCTACTTCTATTTTAGATGGTGTGACAATATATGAATTTGAAAAGACAAGGTTGACTTTTTCGCGCTTAAGAATTTCGGTCGTTATTTTCAAAAAATTTAGCTCTGCCCAGTCGTCGCTTTCTGCGATCCAGATATAGTCGCCTTGAGCCAGCTCAAATCCTTTTGCCCATTGCTTAAAGGGTGAGCCGCTATTTTTTTTGTTGTAGACTATATGGGAAACTTGGGGTCTGCTTCTGTAGTCCTCAATGATTTCTTTGCTGTTGTCTGTACTGCAATCATCAAGAATGATGACCTCAAAATCCTGAAAGGTTTGGTTAAATATAGAATCCAGACGCCGTTGAAGGAACGGAGCATGGTTGTAATTGGGAACAATGACTGAAACAAGAGGCATAAAGGAATTTAGTTAAGTTATTTTCAATAAAATCTTTATTAACCAATAGGAATTTCTTATTATGAGAGTTACGATTTTCTTGATTCTTATTATAAATTTTCTATTTTGAGGATAAAGCGCAATGTATTTTTTTACAGCCGTTTCAATATTGAAATTGTCCAATGCATATTTTCTAAAAAATACGCCATCATTGATATCGTATTTTTTCATTTCATTTGCCAGCTTTTCGGCATTGAATTTTGTTTGAGCAAAGCGTCCTGAGCAATTAAAACAAACAGATTCTTTTATATTATTTGCGTTTAAATATCCATCTCCATAGTTTGACGAATAACTGCGAACGTCAAAAGATATGACGGGTCTTCCACATGCCATAGCATCATATGCTGATCGCCCTATTCCTACCACAAGATCAGATTGATTGATTTTTTCTTCTATTTCCCAATAATTTTCCTCAAATTTATTGACTTTTTCAAAGTGAGCTCCAATTAACGAACATGCATCGTGAACAATAGTATTCGCTTCGTCCGACTGACAGAGGGATAGTACATATTTTAGTTCATTGTTTATTGGTTTGTTTGGACGAAAACGATTGCAATCAATACCATTTTTTATGATTGTGCTGGAAAAACCTTTAGATTGTAGATAGTCAAAAACTTCTTGTGAAATAGACACTAGAGCATCGGCTTGGGTTGAAGGCTGTTCCAAATCCATTTTTGTACCATGACAAGTTTGGATGATAAAGCCCCTTTTATAAAGGTGATTTACAACATTGTTATGGTTTGCGATAATTAAATCGTAAAAAATATGTGAACGAAATTTCACTCCAAGCGATTCGATTTTTTTAGAGATTTCACCTAATTGAAAAGCGAAGTATTCAACATCATGTCCTTGCCTTAAAAGTTCCTGAACAAGAGCGTACGTATAACACTCTGTTCCTCCTGTATTTTGTAGATGGTTTGTAGCGACGAGAATCTGCATTATTTAATCTTCCAAAATCCATCTAAATACAGGGCTCCCAGGTGCGAAGATACGTTGGGGATTGAATCGGCTATGTTTATGAACGCTATACCTTCTTGATAATCATACCGGCATTCATTCTTTTTTACGAGAGTCGCGTCCAATCGGTATCGACCACCAGTTAGGTTAAGATGTGGCAATGTTAGTTCTATAGTTCGATTTGCATTTTTGAAATCATATGATTTCTTTTCAATTTGTCCAAAAAAGGTTGTTGCTCCCGCAATTCGTTCTTGGTTTGGACTGTACAAATAAATTCCAAGTCCTGTACTTTCATCGGTAAAATCGCATTTCTGTAATTTTATTTCAATTTGGATAGTTTCTCCTGATATGAAACTATTTGTTTCAAGACCTTGGTTGTTGCAGATTCTGATGGATTTTATTTTGTTCTTTGCTTCAGGAGGCAAATCAATTTTTTTCTCGTTATCTTTATGCCCAGATAATACATACTCGTTTACGATATCATCAACAAGACCTGTGTTGCGAATTATTCCATTTTCAAGCAATACTCCCGTTTTGCACAGGTTCTTCACCGCGCCCATATTATGGCTCACGAACAGCACGGTTCTGCCTTCGCCGCGGCTCACGTCCTGCATCTTGCCGATGGCCTTCTTCTGGAATTCGGCGTCGCCCACGGCGAGCACTTCGTCCACCACCAATATTTCGGGTTCCAGGTGCGCGGCGATGGCGAACCCGAGGCGCACCGTCATGCCGCTGCTGTAGCGCTTCACGGGGGTGTCCAGGTAGCGTTCGCAGCCGCTGAAGTCCACGATTTCGTCGAGTTTGCGGGTAATCTCGGCGCGGCTCATGCCCATGATGGCGCCGTTCATGTAGATGTTCTCGCGGCCGGTCATCTCGGGGTGGAATCCGGTGCCCACTTCGAGGAGGCTCGCGATGCGGCCCCGTGCGCGGATGGTGCCGGTGGTGGGTGCGGTCACGCGGCTCAGCAGCTTGAGGAGTGTGCTCTTGCCGGCGCCGTTACGCCCGATGATTCCCACGACGTCACCCTGTTCCACCTTGAAGTTGATGTCCTTCAGTGCCCACACGTATTCGCTTGCGCCCTTGTGCGCGCGGTCGTTCACTTCGCCCACCTTGAGGTAGGGGTCCTCGCGGCGCAGCACTTTGGTTTGCCAGAACCTGTTCAGGTCGTGGCTGAGCGTCCCGGTGCTCACTAGCCCCAGGCGGTACTGCTTGCTGATGTTCTCGAATTCGATGGCGATAGACATATCAAAAAAATAATATAGATAAAAAAAATGTGAACTGAACTGCATGAAAAAAGCTAAAATGCTAAATTAAATGGCAGGATGACGTCTTATTCGGTACATTTTGTTGTAGCACTGGTTCTTTCTTCAGCAATCCCTTTGATTTTCAGGAATCCACTGAAGAAACGCTTGATTGCGTTTTTGATCGCCCCTGTTATCCTGTATCTTCTTTTCTATAACTTTGATTATGGCTTATTGGGCGGTCCCGTTCCCTTCTTGATTTCCTATCTAGGAGCAGTTTTTTCTTCTTGTATTGCCCTACTTGCCGTTTCTTTGCATACCGTGCCGATGCGCTCGGAATCCGCTCACGCATCCAAGATTCAGTTTGTTCTGTCATTCGTTTTTGTGTACGTTTGTCTGTGTATTATTTTCGCCTTGCCGTGGGCTGTTGATATTTTCCCCTTGTCCAATGTGGAGGCGATTCTTTTTACCATTTTCTCGGGAACGAATGCAGGGGCGGAGAACTTCGTTGTGACGTCCCTTGTGCAGAAGGTTGTGGTCCCTGCTTCTGGAACATTTGCCTTTATTTTGGCTCTTCATGTCATATTGTTTTTTGTACAATCCCGGAAACAAGTATGTTATGAAGTTCGTCTGTGGAGGTTCAAGGTTGGCTTGAACCGGATGGCTTTGGTTGTTCTTGTCCCATACGCATGTATTCTTTTTCTTGTTGTTCCTGGAATCGTGTCAAGTGCTCCGTTCAGGGCTTTCTTCCAGCAACCTATAGATTCAAAGTTTTATCGGGAATACTATGTCCATCCTGATTCGGTGCAAATACAATCGCACGATGAGACGAGAAATCTGATTGTAATTTTCCTTGAATCGATGGAAACGAATTTTTCAAAGCATACCCCGGAGATTGCGGACCTAGAAAAGTCATCCCTCAATTTCGCACCAGGGGGAGAGAATGTGTCTGGAACCACGTGGACGATTGCCGGTATCACAGGAAAACTTTGCGGTATTCCGTTGAACATGCCTATGGGCATTGATGAACACCACGGAAAATTGCCTACATATCTCCCTTATGCGAAATGTCTGATGGATGTGCTTGCGGACAAGGGATATAACCAGCTCTATGCACAAGGCTCCAGCGGCGATTTTACGCAGAAGAGAACTTTCTGGACGGATCATGGGAATGTCGGTATTCACGATATTGAGTATTACAGGTCGGTGGGGAAGATTCCTGAGAAATACAATGTGTTCTGGGGCTTTGAAGATCGTAAACTATATGGGCTCGCTAAGGAGGAACTCGATAGCCTTGCTAGGCAAGGGAAACCCTTTGCTTTTTATATGCTGACTGTAGATACTCATCAGCCTTTTGGTTATTTGGATGATTCCTGTAAAATTGCATTGAAGAATATCGACTTTGAGGTGAAAGATGACAACCGCTACCCTGCGGCATTACGTTGTGCGTCGATGCAGCTCGCTTCGTTCGTAGAATGGATCAAACAACAGCCTTGGTCTAGCAATACAGTGATTTCTGTAATGGGGGACCATGCTACGCCAATGCTTTCGAATAAGGCGGGGGTGGCCCCATCGGATAGCGTGTATTGGACGAACTTCATTATCAATTCGGCTGTAGACGCGGGTGGGGAGAATCGTCGCGAAAGATCATATTCTTCGTTGGATATGTTCCCGACGTTGCTGGAGTCGATGGGCTTTGAATTGGATGGACGTTCTATCGGGCTTGGAAGATCGCTATATGCCGATAAGCCGACGTTGCTTGAAATATACGGCAAACCAGTATTAGATAGCCTTCTCCGCGAACGGAGCATTCAATACGACTATTTTATAATGGGAAAGTAGAAACGAAAAATACTCCGCAAACCTATTGACATCGCTACCACGCAGAATTATATTTGATGGTGTACTAATGTGCATTGCGTGCTCGCAAGAACCGATTAAACCCCGCAACCAGAAGCCCATTTGCAGGAAAATCGTGCAAGGCGAATGAAGCACAACCATGTTTACATGGTTTGTATTTCTGAGCCGTCGTCACGGACGCCCAAGGCGTCAAAGGAGCCGTAAATGAGCGAAAAAGAGACGTTGCCGGTCGCCGACAAGAACGAGATCATCGTGTACCAGCCGGAGGGCGGGGAATTCCACATCGAGGTCCGGGTGGAAAATGAGACAGTCTGGCTCACCCAGGCACAGATGGCGGAGCTGTTCAACAGCACAAGAAACAATGTAACCCTCCATATCAAGAATATTTTCCAAGAACACGAATTGGACGCCAATTCAGTATGTAAGGAATCCTTACTAACTGCAAATGACGGAAAAAAATACAAAACAAAGATTTACAACCTTGACGTTATCATTTCCGTGGGTTATCGCGTAAAATCCATCCAAGGAACACGTTTTCGTCAATGGGCCAACCAAGTCCTCAAAGAGCACATGCTCAAGGGTTTTAGCGTAAACCAAAGGCTCGTTTCCCACGAAAACAGGCTGGAAGACCTTGATTCCCGCGTCATTTACCTAGAAAGGCAGGTAGATTTCTTCGTGAAGGCGAACCTGCCACCAAGCGAGGGCCTCTTGCCCGCCCATGCGCACTGGAGCGGCTACGAATTCGCCGTGCAGCTGGTGCGTTCGGCAAAAAAGGAACTCTTCATCATCGATCCGTATGCCAACGACATGGTCCTTTCGCTCATGGCAAAACGCGCCCAGGGTGTGGACGCAACAATCTATTCCGCCAGAATCACTCGCACAATGAGGGAGGAAGAAGCGCGCTTGAACCGGCAATTTCCGACAGTCCGTCTGGAAAACATGCGCGAGGTCCATGACCGTTTCGTCATCGTCGACGACGTGATTTATCATGTGGGCGCATCGCTCAAAGATCTCGGAAACCAGATGACTGCATTTTCTGTACTGAACTTCGTCACCAAGGAACAGGTACTTGCAATGGTGAAATAGAAAATTATATTATCTATTAGTAACTCGCAATTACTGTAACAAAGCAAAAGGGGAGCGTTCATGAAATCCAGGCCGTTCATCTTAGGGCCAATATTCCTTTTGGTTGCCTTTCTCTTTTCCTGTAGCACCGTGGTGTCGAATTCTGCAGAAGAATCCGACGCTGACGATTCGGAATACGTGGAAGACCTTGACGGCGAAGGCGTGCTCTTTGCGAAAGGTTCGGGCATGGCGACCTACGAGTGCCAGGGGGCGTATGCCGGAAAGACTGTCGACATCTATTACTACATCCCGTCCGGCGATGTGCGCGAAATGCCGGTACAGATAGTCATGCACGGCATGGACCGCAACGGTGACAAGTATCGCGACGACTGGAAGAAACTCGCCAACCAGTATGGTTTTGTCGTGCTGGCCCCGCAGTTCAGCGAAGACGATTTCTCCGAAGATGCCTACCAGCGGGGGAATGTCAAAGGCGAGTCGGGCGCTTTTGTGCCGCGGGATTCGATGACGTATCCTATCATAAGCGAAGTCTTCCATTTCTTCTTGGACAACAGCGTATCCCAAGCGACCAAGTTCAACATCTACGGCCATTCGGCCGGCGCCCAGTTCGTCCACAGGTATTTGTTGTTCAATGGCACCCGCGAGGTCAACCGCGCCGTGGCCGCCAATGCGGGCTGGTACACCTTCCCGACAGACTCGCTAGACTATCCTTACGGAATCGGTCGCAGTGTCGAAGAGATCGGGATCGACGTGGACGCCTATTACAAAAAAAGCTTGACCATATTGCTGGGCGAGGCGGATACCCTGCGCACGGAAAGCTTGAACACGTCGGCGAAGGCAGACGCGCAGGGCCGCACCCGCTTGGAACGCGGCGAGGCCTTCTTCGAGTTTTGCGAGGCCGACGCCGAAAGCCGCGGAGTCCCGTTCCGTTGGGAGCGCGCCTACGTACCGGGTGTCGGCCATTCGGACGCCAAGATGGCTCCCGAAGCCGCCCGTATTCTCTACGGCGAATAAGGACAAAGTAAGCCAATCGCATCCGCAAATCGAACTGTCAAGGAATACTTGACAACCACTCAGCAATGCATCAAAGTCAACCAGTCGGTAATCCCGACAGGTTTAAATTGCTTGAAATTAATTCAGCTAGTAAGGAATCCTTACTAACTGCACAGGCAAGCCAACTCCTGTTGGGAAAACGGAGTCGAGACCCAAAGTAACATGCAAATTTTGCATATTACTCTTTCCAAATACAAGCCGACAACAGTCTATTCGCTCGACGTCATCATTTCCGTGGGTTATCGCGTAAAATCGGCAAATGGAACAGGCTGGAAGACCATGATTCCCGCATAATCAACCTAGAAAGGCAGGTGGATTTCTTCGTGAAGGCGAACCTGCCACCAAGCGAGGGCCTCTTGCCCGCCCATGCGCACTGGAGCGGCTACGAATTGCAGATTCTACCAGAGGAGGTATGAAAATGGCGAAGGCCGCAGGCATGCCGGGGAAACGCCCAGAAAATGTTTTTGAGAGAAATCGCTGTCGAGGCCGGCATTTGACGCCTATGGCGTCCGTGGCTGCGGTTCGGTCATGACGGTGCGCAAGCTGCCCCCACCCGCCCACCCGGATGAAAAATTTTCTGGCCCCCTATTGACAATGACAAGTCGTGGAGTTATATTTTGTAATGCACAAATGTTCTAGTGCTCAAAATTTCACGCTACACAATTCTGCGGTGGCCCGCAGGGAGGGGAGGGAACACTTCAATGACGAAGTCGCCTTTGTTAGTTAGATTTAAAGGAGACGTAGGCACTCCAAAATTTGACGAGAAACCGCCAATGGAATTGAACATTGAAAATTTTGCAAAAATCAAGTCCGCGAAAATCCGCTTGGACGGCATAACTGCAATCGCCGGTTTGAATGACACGGGCAAGAGTACTGTGGGCAAAATTTTGTATGGCATATTTAGCGCTATTGCGAATATTGATAAGTCTGTCGTACAGGCGAAAGGGCGTAGTATTCGTAAAGAAATTGAGTCGCTTCTTCATCAGAACACTCGAAATTCGCATGGAAACCTCTCTCAAAGCGCTTTCAGATATACGTTTGATTTTATTAATAAGTTGGTTACCTCAGAAGATAAAAAGGGTGTAGTCGATTCATATTTACAAGATCTTGAAAAAAAACAAAAAGAGTTTGAAATTATTTCCAGTGAAGACTTGAAAACGCAAATTACCGAGTCTATAAAGAAGGTCCTGTCTATTCCAGACGAAAAAGTTGCGCAATCGGTTGTTTCACTAGCCTTTCAAAAGATTTTTAATGAGCGAATTAACAATGTTGATAATCCAGATGCCGGTGCATATGTCGGATTGTTGGTGAAAGGCAGGCGTGTAGAATTAATATTTAAAGATGATTCTCTTGAATCCATGCATAGAGAGATCTCTTTGGTTAACTCTGCTACGTATGTTGATAATCCATTTGTTTTGGATAGATTAAATCAATTGACGATTTATGAGAATCGAGAATCTCCATGGGTGAGGGACTTGACAAATAAACTCGTTTCTTTAGATGAAACTGAAAGGAACAAAGCTATAGAGGACGAAGCGCTTTCAAGAATGATTGTTAACGATGGTTTGCAAAAGATTCTTGATGAATTAGATAAAATTGCTCCTGGTTATATTGATAACACTCGTGATGGATATTTGTACAGAAGGGAAAAAAACGGGAAAGCCTTATCAGTTAATTCCTTGTCGACGGGCATAAAGGCTTTTGCAATTATAAAGCGTCTTCTTTTGAACCAGGGCTTAAAAGAGCGAGACATTCTTATTCTGGATGAGCCTGAAGTTCATTTGCATCCTGAATGGCAATTGAAATATGCAGAACTTGTAGTCCTTCTTCAGAAAACATTCAACTTGACTATCGTCGTGACGACTCACAGTTCGCATTTCTTGGAAGCGCTTGACTTGTATTCAAAAATCCATAAGACGAGTGATATTTGCTCCTATTATTTTGCCTCGTGTGCGCAAGATTCCGACATGGCCTCTTTTGAAGATGTGACGGGCCAGTTGGAAAAGATTTATAGCAATCTTGTTCAGCCAAGTTTTCTCATTGATAGAATCAAAGAGGAACAGGGGGTGGAATAATGAGCAAGTACGAACAATTCGTTGAATTGCTGACATCCTATTGCAGGCAAAAGGGTTTCCCGATCCAGATAGAAAAATCATTGCAGGATTCATCAACTGATGATGCCAATGCGGTAAAGATTTTTACGTCGAAACACAGAAACTTGAACTCCATTTCAATGGATTCGATTGCCCAAAATGTTGTAAGAAGGCTTCATTTCGTCGGCACTACGAAAGAAAGCGAATCTCCGGCATCAGTTGATTCTTTTTTGATTGATTCCGATGGCTATTGGTATTTTATCGAGTTCAAAAATCAAAAGATTAGTGCGTCAAAAGAAAAATGCATAGAAAAGTCGTATGCTAATGTTTATTGGCTGCTTAAAATTCTTGATGAACTAAAGGCTGATGGCTCATTTTCGTTCAGTTCTTTTAGTTCCTGCTCGGCTTCTATATCGTCCTTCGAGTTTATTAAGGAACATTGCCACTTTATTTTGGTTGTAGGGAATGGTAAGGATGACGTTAACTTGAATCGAATAAGGGAGGCGAAAAAAGCGAAGATGAACCTGCCTGATTCTTGCCTTTTCTTGAGAAAAATGGAATCGTATGTTTTCAAAACAGCAAATGTGTTCAGTGCCGAACAATTTGATGATTTTTTTGTGAAAAACTTTAGATATGCGTAAAAAAATTAGTCTTTAAGCGCACGGTCGTTCGTTTCGCCCACCTTGAGGTAGGGGTCATCGCGGCGCAGCACCTTGGTTTGCCAGTAGCGTTAATGCGAGTGTCGCAAGAAAGAACTTGTTCTTTCTTATGACCGAGCCCCCGAAGCAGACGCCTTTGGCGTCCACCTGTTCAGGTCGTGGCTGAGCGTCCCGGTGCTCACTAGCCCCAGGCGGTACTGCTTGCTGATGTTCTCGAATTCTATTGCGGTAAACATGCTATTAGTAATATAGATTATAAAAGTAGGTCGTTGTAGCAAATACAGCAGCCTTCTTTAATATATATATATTTATCACATATCTGTATGGCTAGTACGTTGAAGTCACTTTTTAATCGTTTTCCCCGCAAGTCCTTGTTGGGGCAGTTCCTGCGTTATCTGGTTACAGGGGGGCTCGCTTTCGTTGTCGATTTCGGCCTGTTCGCCCTTTGTCTTTACGTGTTCGGTTGGCATTACCTGCTCGCGAACTTGGTGGGCCTGATTGCGGGGCTGGTACTCAATTACGCCCTGAGCATTCTGTGGGTGTTTACCGCCTGCAAGCGCACGTTCGAGAAGAAGAAGGTTGCCGAGTTCACGCTGTTCGCGCTGGTGGGGGTCGCGGGCGTGGGCATAAACCAGCTGCTCATGTACGCAATGGTCGACGGTGTCGGCCTGAACGAGATGCTGTCGAAGGTTGTTGCCGCCGTACTCGTGCTGATGTGGAACTTCGGGGCGCGCAAACTGATGCTTTTCAAGAAAAAGAAGGATGTGTAGTATGGTAGATGGTAACGGATCGGGTAAGAAGGTCGCCGTTATCGCGGGCGCAGGGCCTGCGGGCCTGACTGCGGCGCTGGAATTGTTGCGCACAACGGGCGTGAAGCCGATTATTTACGAAGCCGAGGACGTTGTCGGCGGTATCTCGCGCACGGCCCGCTACAACGGGAACCGCATGGATATCGGCGGTCACCGCTTCTTCAGCAAGAGCGACACGGTGATGGACTGGTGGCAGGGAATCCTCCCGCTGCAGGGCGCCGCCAGCAAGGACGACCTCGCCATCGGGCGCAGCGTCCCGCTGGTGGCCGGCGGCCCCGATCCCGAGAAGACGGACTACGTGATGCTCTGCCGCAGCCGCCTCAGCCGTATCCTTTTCCTCCGCAAGCTTTTCGACTACCCGGTGAGCCTGAACGGCGACACCATCCGCAACCTCGGGCTGTGGCGCATGTTCAAGATTGGCATGAGCTACCTCAAGGTGCAGTTGCTCCCCGCCCGCAAGGAAAGGAGCCTCGAGGACTTCATGATCAACCGCTTCGGCGTGGAGCTCTACCGCACGTTCTTCCGCGACTACACCGAGAAGGTGTGGGGCGTGCCGTGCAGCAAGATCAGCCCCGACTGGGGCGGCCAGCGTATCAAGGGCCTCTCGATCACCAAGACCGTGCTCCATGCGCTCAGGCAGGTTTTTGCTGGCAAGAAGTCTTCTGCGGGTTCCGCCGACGGTGCCGACATCCGCCAGAAGGACACCGAGACGAGCCTCATCGGCCAGTTCCTTTATCCGAAATTTGGTCCGGGCCAGCTCTGGGAAACGGTCGCCGCGAAGGTGCAGGAGATGGGCGGCGAGATCCGCATGAACACGAAGGTCGTGGGCGTGAACCGCGACGCGGGCGGCATGCGCGTGGAAAGCGTCGTCGTCGAGAGCATGGGCTCCGACGGGGTAGTGTTCCGCGAGACCGTCCCGTGCGACTACTTCCTCAGCACCATGCCGGTCAAGGAACTCGTCGCCGCGATGGACAGCGAGGCAAATCCCGTGCCCGCCGAGGTCAGGCGCGTCGCCGATGGCCTCGTGTACCGCGACTTCATCACCGTGGGCCTCTTGCTCGACAAGCTGCTCATCAAGAATCCAGCGAAACCCGGTACCCCCGAAAGCAAGCTCAAGTTCGTTGCCGACAACTGGATATACGTGCAGGAATCCGACGTGAAGCTCGGCCGCATCCAGATATTCAACAACTGGAGCCCCTACCTGGTGGCCGACCCCGAGAAGGTGTGGATCGGCCTCGAGTACTTCGCCACTGAGGGCGACGAGATGTGGCGCATGCCCGACGACGAATTCATCAAGTTCGCCATCGCGGAACTCGACAAGATCGACGTGGCGCGTCCCGACGCCGTGCGCGACTCCGTGGTGTTCCATATCAAGAAGGCGTATCCGGCGTACTTCGGCACCTACGGCGAGTTCGGCAAGGTCCGCGAGTACGTGGACCCGATAGAAAATTTGTTCTTGATGGGCCGCAACGGCATGCACCGCTACAACAACATGGACCACAGCATGCTCGCCGCCATGGAGGTCGTCAAGTGCATCCGCGAAGGCCGCACCGACAAGACCTCCCTCTGGAACGTGAATAGCGAAGAAGAATACCACGAAGGGAAGAATTAGCTAACCGCGAAAAACGCGCATTTTTGCCATCCCAGCTACAAATTATGTATATTATAAATATATATAATCAACCGAAGCTACCAATGGAGGTTCCAAAATGGCAAAGTCGAAATTCATAGATGAGTCAATTGAGGAGTCTGCTTCGGCGAAGAACATCACCATCCGCATGCAGCTCGACGACCTGAACGGCATCAAGAAAATGGCGAAGGCCGCGGGCATGCCTTACCAGACGCTCATCAATTCCATCATCCACCGTTACGTGACGGGCGGCATCGTGTTCAAAGTCGCGGTGTAAAAAGGTGAAATTCCTTGAAAAATCGCCCATTTTTTAGCAATATCGCGCACTATTGGCGTTTTTTCACAAAATAAAGAATTTCGTCTTTTGTTGAAAAGTGTCAAAAAGTATTGCTAAAAGTGATTGAAAAGTGTATATTTTTATAATAAAAAGTGCTTGAAAAATGCTGTACCGGAAAATTCAAAGACGTCTAGAAGAGTATTTCACGGCAGGGTCAAACAAGATTCTGCTGATTGATGGCGCACGACAAATAGGCAAGTCTTTCATCATCCGTCACATGGGTCAAAAGCATTTCAAGAACTATATCGAGGTGAACCTTTGGGAAGATTCACTAAATAGCCGCTTATTTGCCGATGTCAAGAATGTTGACGATTTCTACTTGCGCTTGAGCATGTTTGCCGGAAACAAGATGGGTGACGCTAAGGACACGCTGGTCTTTCTTGATGAAATCCAGGAATATCCCCACTTGCTGACCTTGCTCAAGTTCTTGAAACAGGGCAATCGCTTTACGTATATTGCTAGTGGCTCGCTTTTGGGTATTGCCTTGGCAAAGACATCGTCCATTCCAATTGGCAGCATCGAGACGGAACACATGTATCCGCTTGATTTCGAGGAATTCCTTTGGGCGAACGGTTTCAACGAATTCTCCATCCAGGGAATCAGGAACAGGTTCCTTAGCAAGGCCGGGCTTGACGAGCCAATGCATGCCAAGATGATGGACTTGTTCAAGAAGTACTTGCTGATTGGCGGCATGCCCGATGCCGTGAATATGTTCATCCAAGAATCAAACATTGTCAAGGTTCGCAAGATACAGAGTGACATAAAGGAATTCTACGCCATCGACGCCAGCAAGCACGATGCCCGAAACAAGCTGAAAATCCGGAAGATTTACGACATGATTCCATCGATGATGGAAAACAAGAAAAAGAGAATTGTTGCGAATAAAATAGAATCCAAGAAAGCAGCCAGATTATCTAACTATCAGGATGAATTTGAGTACCTGACGAATGCGGGTGTTGCGCTTGAAGTTTCTGCAATAACAGATGTCAAGTTCCCCTTGATTGAGTCCTCGACCAAGAATCTCCTGAAATTGTATCTCAACGATGTCGGCATCCTTACCGGGGTGCTGTATGGCTCGAATATTTCTGCGGTGCTGAACGATGTCCCCAGCATTAATCTTGGGGCGGTTTATGAAACTGTCGTTGCGCAAGAACTGAAGGCTCATGGGAAGAAACTCTTTTATTACGATAATCGGCACAAGGGCGAAGTTGACTTCTTGATCGACGATTTTGATTCGCTGTCCGTTGTCCCGATAGAAGTGAAGTCTGGCAGAGATTATCGGGTTCATAGCGCTATTGACAATTTGCTCAAAGTGAACGAGAATGCAAAAGGGATTGTGCTGTCCAATAGCCCTAAAGTGGTGCTAAAGGGAGCTGTCTTGTATTTGCCGATATACTTTGCGATGTTCCTTTAAAGGGGTCGAATTCAACCCCTTTTCACCGAATGATTGAAAAACGCACAAAACCCCAAAATAGTTGCGAAATGGGCTTGACAGAGCCTTAACTCATAAAGATCAATTGAAGATGGACCCGTTATTGAAAATGACGATACCTGACTGATAAAGGTAATGGAAGTCTCTCTACAATCCCGTTTTTAATTATACCGAATTCGTTAATATTAGATTTAATGCCGGCAACAATGGCTATGTTCTTTCAGCCAAGCGATGTCCAATATGGAATTACCTTACTAACTGCAAATGATTTTAATGTGGTCAAATTCGACCACTTTGGGACGATCAGTTGTTTCCAAAATGGAAACAACTGGTTCTTATTAGAGTTTTTGGTTCAGCGTTCGGAATAATTCCGGCTCGTAATTCTGAACATGTGCTTTGTAGAAGTCAGGTTCGTTTTTCTTGAGCCATTGGCATTTCTCCTTGATTCCTTCACGAATGTGTGAAATGTCTAAACCGGAGTATTTCTCGGCATAAAGCGCCGTATCAACGATATCGTTTCCGCAGACGCAAACATCGTAGTTGGTGAAGTCTTCAAAGCCGAATTTATCAATCTCTTTTTTGAGTTTTTCCTTGTAAGAGATGTAGATGTAGTCATCCTTGAATAGGTGGTTTTCGCCTACCCAGCGGTATTGTATATCGACAATTCCCGAAGTTTTGAGATATCCAGTCATATACCAAATGACTCGACTATGATTTTTTATGTAGTCTTTGGGTAAATCTTCTGCCGTAATCTTAGTGGGGTATCGTCCGTGTGAGTAAAGAAATATGTTTTCGGTATCCAATGTTTCGCGGAATCCTTTCCCGAATTTGCCTTGTGTGTAGATGTACGATTTGATGCGCTTGGTCATTTCGCCTCCCGGTTGTTCACTCCATCAATGCGCGCAGTTGCTCCCATTCTTCATGAAGCAAGATGAACTTGTTTATGGAACTGTACTTTGCTGAACGAGGCTCTGCACCAAAATACACGATGTCATAGACGACTTCACAAGGGCCGTTAGGCCTGTAGTATTCTCCTGCTCGTAAAAAGATGTGGCCGTACAGTTTCTTTTGGGATTGTTGTTGTTTGTGTTCGTCATTTCTTTCGGCAGGGCCTTCCATTAAATTGACGATGGCGAGTTTTTTAGAGACTTTTATATGCAAATATTTGTAGTCAACTTCTAAAACAGAATCGTTTTCTTGTAGGGCTGCAATTTTTCCTTTATTTTGTTCAAAGAATTTTTTTATAAGAAACTGTGTGCGAGTTTCGTAATCGTTCATATTTGGGTAAATGGCGTGCCTTTCTTCAAGGAATTCACAACCGTATTCTGGATCGGATGAAATGAATACGTTTGCATCAAAAGGGACCGCTTGAATTCGTAGCTCACAACCGTCATTCAAATCATCGAGTTTGGCGTAGTTGTATTCTAGTTTTTCTACCAAGGGAATAAGCACTTCGCGATCATTGAAATTATGGCTCGCTTCAGAATGCAAGTAAGTGTATGCTACGCATGGGCGTCCATCTTGAGTGAAATATTTGCCGTCCTTGAATGTAAAACAAGCTGGTTCAAGTATTCCTTCTATTCCGTACACATTGACGGAATCCAAGTAGAGGGCTGCAAAATCGGTTAGCTTGAATCCGCCAATTGATGTCCCGAGTAGAAATTTTTTCTGCATTTCGTTCATAAAAGATTTCCTGTTGCAATGAAATATATATAATTTTAGAAAAATTACTGCACCTGTTGCATTATTTAAAATTTTAATATATATTATAGGTGTAGTAAAATTTGTGGAGGGCTGAATGCAGGTTGTGTTCGCAGATAAAGAATTGGCTCGCTGCGCGGGCGACAGGGCCTATGCAGTGAGGAAAATGGGGCAAAGGCGGGCAGACGTCTATTTGGATAGGATAAACGATCTTCAGGGCGCGGCTGATTTGGAGTCGTTAAAGAATGTTCCTGGACGATACCATGAGTTGGTTGGCGATCGCGCCGGACAATGGGCGTGCGATTTAGACCATCCGTATCGGCTTATCTTTAAGCCGGTTATGAATAGTGCTGGAAATATTGTTGGTTTGATTATTGAAAATACCGTTTCTATTCTAGAAATTGTAGATTATCACAAGTAGGAGCGAATATGCAGGTATATAGGTGTGATGAATTGGCTTATGTGACTCCGCCAGGTAGGACCCTGTCGGAAAAGCTCGAAGAAATGGGCCTGGATGCGAATGACTTGGCTGCACGCATGGGTTATACGCCCAAGGCGGTGAATGATATTTTGCAAGGGAATTGTCGCGTTACGCCGGAAGTGGCGTTTTCGCTTGAAGTGATTACCGAAATTCCAGCGAGTTTTTGGCTGCGTCGTCAAATTGCATACGATGAATACCTTGCCCGCGAATATGTCAAAGCCTCCCTAAACGACCAGCCCTTGTGGCGAAAATCTTTTCCCGAAGAACTTGACGTGCGTGACTGGGTGCGGCGCGATAATAACGAGGCTGACGACAAATCTGGTCTTTCGCTTCTCAAATTCTTTGCGGTGGCGTCTCCGCAGGCGTGGGACGGTTACTACAAGGATGCTCGCCTGAAGGTGGCGTTTCGCATTTCCCTAGCCGAGGTCAAGGACCCGTATGCCATGTCGGCATGGATTCGTCGGGGCGAGATTCTTTCGGATCAGGACCCGATGGAAAAGCTGGGGCAGCTCGCAGTTCGCAAGAACCTGAAGGTGGCACTTCCCGAAATTATCGAGTTTGCGGCGGCCAACAAGGTGCGCCCGAAGGGCAAACGCATTACCTACTGGACGCCCGAAGCGGAAGTGGTTGATGACTGTATGACGGGCCTGCAGGCGCTGTGCCGCAAAATCGGTATCCGAGTGCTGTTTGTGCAGAACTTCAAGAGCGCTCCGGTTCATGGGATGTATCGCTGGTACAAGGACGTTCCCTTAATCCAACTGCATGACCGATTCGAGAAGCGCGCGACGATGTGGTTCACGTTCTTCCATGAGCTTGCGCATGTGCTGTACCACGGTAAGAAGGGAATTTGTCTGCAAAACATCGAAATCACGCACAACTATCCCGAAAAAGAGGATGAGGCCAACTGCTTTGCGCAGAAGTGCATGGTGGATGCTGGTTTTAAGGTGTAGTTGCTCGTTGCAAGTCGTTGCAATATCGCAGGCATTTTTTTTCTAGTACGTCAATCCGAATCCGTACGGGTAGAGTCCTTTTTTCCCGTCACCTACGTTGATGGGGATTTGCTTTGCGTCTTTGGGCCAGGTGTGGGGGAGTTTGCCGGTGGGCCTGACTTTGCCAAAGAGTACGTCGGCTACGCCTGCGCCTTCGCTGCCGGGGAGCCATGCGACAACAAATGCATCGGCGGCGTTGATGAGCGAGGTTATGGGGAGCGGGCGGCCGGTGATGAGCACGACGGCGACTTTGTGGCCTGCTTTTTGCCATTGCTTAATTTGTGCGATGTACTCCTCGGTGTTGTTGAACGACATGTCGGTTCGCGCTTTCTTGGTGATGATTTTGTTGTTGAAATCGTTGCCGCGGTAGTCGCCGAACCATTCTGCGTATGGAACTTCACCGATGACATAGACGATTGTTCCTGCTTCTTCGGCGGTGGCGACTCGCGCTCCTTTGGCGACTTCGTCGAAACCGGCTTGGATTGATGTTGCGCCTGGAACTTCTTCCATGGTGCCTTGCCAGCCGAGTGTCCATGCGCCGCACTGTAATCCGGTGTTGTTGGCGTGGCTGCCCGTGACGAAAATTTTGTCTGTAGTGGCGAGCGGGAGAACTTTTTTGTTCTTCAAAATAACGAGGCTTTTTTGAACTGCTTCACGGGCGAGTTGGCGGTGTTCTGCACTGCCGATGTTCTTGGTAATGCCGACGTATGCGGTGGGGCCGTTCGGGTTGTCGATTCGACCGGCACGGATTTTGGCGCGCAGGATTCTGCGGCAGGCGTCCTTGACGCGTTCTTCGCTGATTGCCCCTGATGCAACGAGTTCTTTCATGTTGCTGACGAAGGCTTCTGCTGATTGCGGAACCATGGCCATGTCGAGGCCTGCGTTAATTGAATTCTTGATGGCGTCCTTTGACGAAATTCCGGTGACGAGTCCCGGCGAATAATCTCCAGCAGCGCCCGGCGTTGTAGAACTTTCGATGCCTTCCCAGTCGGCGATAACGTAGCCGTCAAATGCGAGTTCGGTTTTGAGCACTCCAGTGAGCAATGCGGAATCGACGTGCTGGTGGATGCCGTTCACTTGGTTGAAACTGGCCATGACGCTCAATGCACCTTGTTCGATGGCGGCTTCGTAAGGAGGCAAATATTTCTGGTGGAGTACCTTGTTTGTCATCGTGGCGTTGCCGCGGTCGTATCCTTTGTTTGTAGCACCGTCGCCAATGAAATGCTTGAGCGTTGTGATGACACGCCATTCGGCGTCGTTGTGGTCGCCTTGTTGCCCGCGCACGAATGCGGCACCGAGGTTTGCGACGAGTTCGGTGTTCTCGGAGAACCCTTCATAGACGCGTCCCCAGCGTTCGTCTTGCGGGACGGTCACGGCGGGGGCGAAATTCAAGTCGATGTGGGCGGCCCACATTTCTTCGGCGACGGCTTGTCCGATTTTGCGGACAAGTGCGGAATCTCGTGTGGCACCGAGTCCGATGTTGTGTGGAAAAATTGTTGCTCCGTTCACGTCGGCGACTCCGTGTACGTTGTCCTTGCCGTAGATAACCGGAATTTTCTGTTTCCATGCATTGGTGTAAAAATCTGCCGTGTAGGCGCCACCACCTTCAAGTGCGGAACCGCAGATGCTGTTGCCGCATTTTACCGCTGGCGCTTTTGCCTGGGTCATTTGCGCAATCATGTCGTCGATGGTCATTTTTGCCATGATGCTGTCGATTCTGTTTTCAACCGGGTCGCGCTTTAACGTGATGTTGCCGTAGTCTTTTTGGCCGGGAACGACGCTGAGCGTTTCGGGGAGGAATCCCGCTTTGCGCACGACGATGCTTTGGCCTTTCTTGGCGTTGTTCAGGTTGAATGCACCTTTGTCGTTTGTAAGCGTTCTTGCGTTGGCGACGAGGTTCGGTAAAACTCTGATGGTGACGGCAGCGTTATGAACGGGGTTGCCCGATTCGTCAACGATGGCGCCTTTGATGCCCGCTTGGGTGACTGTTGCGACTGTTAATGATGCGATTGCCAAAATGCCAATTTTTGAAAAATTCATAACTTTACCTTGCTTTACAAGATAAATCTATAATAAAAAAGTTGAAGCGAAGAACGTTCGTTCAAATTCGAGGTTTGCTGTTTGCTTAGAATTAGTCCTTACCGGCTCCGTAAACTACGGGGCCTTCTTCGTCATCATCGTCGTCACCGTGTTCGGCGAGGTACGCTTCGAATTCTTCGTCCGTCATTCCGCCTTCGCCTTCTTCGGGCATGAACGACTTGCGTTCGGATTTTTTCGCGGGCTTGCTTTCGACGGACTTTTCTGCGGTTGTCGCCACAGCGGCTGCATTCTGCTCGTCTTCTTTGCGGCTTGCCCGTGCACTGCGGGTCAAGTAAGCGATGTATTCTTCGTCCGTCATTTCGTTGCCGAAACTGTAAGAGGAATACTTGTTCTCTTCAGGTTCCTTTTGAACTGATTGTACAGTCGCCGACGCGGGTTCGTCCCAATCGTTTTTGCTGACGGTTTGTGTAGAATTTGTTTCAAATTGCGTTGAGCTTGTCTCAGATTTTGTTGAATTTGTTTGTGACCGCAGCGTGGTTGTAGAACTTGTTACAGGTTGTACAAAATTTGTTGTCGGTTGCACGGAATTTGCCGCAGACGGTGCGGAACTTGCGTTGTCGTAGAATGCTTGTGCCTTTTGCATGAATGCCGCAAATTCTTCGTCGCTCATCTGCTGGACATCTTGTTCGTTCAGACCTTGAATGCCGTTTATGTTGCCTGCAACGATTGTAGGTTCGCCGATAGAATCGTCCGCACTTTCGAAATCTGCGGCTTCGCTTTCTACACCAGCAACTTCAGCAGATTCCTGTTCAATCGCGCTTTCGCTAGGCTCATCCACCGGCTCGAATGTGTGGGCTGTTTCTTCAATGCCGGAAATGTTTCTCGTAGGCTCGATGACGTGCGAAGGCTTGTTCAAGTCTGCAAGAACACTTGCTCCGTTCGGCGCCTCGCTTGTCTCGGCGTTGGCGTATGCGTTTGCCTGAATCGTCGGAATTGCTGCATCTTCCGGAGTTGCGGTCTGCACGGAATCTTGACCCGGCGTGGCTCCTGCACTTTCCGGAGTTGCGGGCTGTGTTGCATCTCCAGCGGGGGCACTTGAGGTGTCGCTATTGGCTGGCTGCATGCCCATGGCACCTTCGGCGGCATCTGCTTCCGCAATCATGTCGGCAAACGGATTGTCCTGCACTTCGGAAATATCTTCGCGACCTTCGAGCATCGCGTTGAGGTCTTCTTCGGTAACGTTCCTGCCGCGTTCCGTCCAAAGTACGGCTTCGCGCATCGTAGCGGCAAGGTCTCCCACGCTCTTTTCCTTGGAACGTGCAATCGCCTGGCTGCGGATGGTATCCACAAGTCCCGCCTTGACTTCGGGATCCTTGCTGAAGAACACGGTCTCGTGTGCCATTTCTTCGGCGTACTCGGGGTTGTTCTTTTTGCGGTAAATCCAGATGGGGCCGAAAAGTTCGCTCTGGCGGAAAACGATATCGTCCGTCTTGATCATTTCGAGCATGGCCATGAACGTCACCGCCGCGACAATCGGGTGCGAGTCGTTGTCGAGCAAGTCTTCAAAGAGCGCACGTCCATGCACGTTCAAGAAGTTGTTGATGGCCTGCTGACGGTCCTGGATTGTCACGTAATCCAATTCGATATGGTGGATCGTCTCGGAAATCTTTGTCTTTAAGCTCTTTTGGTAAGCGCGGAATAGCTGCCAAATGTTCGCGTCCGCGAGCGTGTCGTCGTCGCTCTGCGTCTTTTCGAGTCGCCCACGGGAATACGTCCCGAAGTTCTTCGCTTCCATTTCCTGGAGTCCGCCCGCGACCTGCTTGAAACGCTGGTATTCCAGCATTTCCTGCATGAGCTTTTCGCGGTCTTCGTTGTATTCTATTTCATCGCCTTCTGTGCGTTCTTCGGCAGGGAGCAATTCCTGCACCTTGAGCGCCATCAAGCGGCTTGCCATGAACAAGAAGTCGCCCGCTTTGGAAAGATCCGTTTCGGAATACTCGTTCACCCACTTCAAAAAGTCGTCTGCGATTTCTGCGATGGGAATTTGGTCGAGCGTCATTTCCTTTTTCTGGACGAGATAGACAAGCAAGTCCATCGGGCCGTTAAACGAGCCGATTTTGACTTCATAGTCTTCTTGTTCAAAAACGTCGGAATCAACCATTGCGTGGAAATATAGAAATTAGAGGTTAGGAATTAGGGGTTGGGGTGTAATGAAACAGGATATGAAAATATTTTCGTTTAAAAATTTGATTGTATTAATATTTTTACATGGTGAGTGTCGTCTTGTGTTACGTTTTTTGGAAAAATGGGGTATTTTTTCTTATTTCTTGTGCTAAAATTCAAAATTTATGGTCAAAAAATGAAATTTCGTAATAAAAATATATACTTTCAGAAAAAAATTAGTTATATTTATTACAGACATTACTGAACTTATCAGAGGGGAGCTTTGATTAAAGTCGTTATGAAAAAAGAATTATTTAAAGAATAGAAGATACGAATGTACGAATAAGTGGAAACCGAAGGTTCGGTTTTTGGTGTATATGGAGTATTATTCGAAGAGTCTCTCATTCCAACTCGTTAAATACTGTCGCCCTCACTCCGAGGGCGACTTCCCGTTTATAGGGGGTCGGTTTTGGCGCGGTTTACTTGGGGTAAAAAAAGAAGACCATTCTTTCGAATGGTCTTCCTATACCCGCCTTATGACGGTTTAAAAAAAACAGCCCAACTTTCGTTGAGCTGTTTTTATACCCCCAAGCGGTTTTGAACCGCTGTTGCGGGAATGAAAATCCCGAGTCCTAGGCCACTAGACGATAGGGGCGATTTGTGCCGCCAAATATAGATGTTTCTGGGAAATTGTCAAGGGATTTTTTTTAATTTTTTTATTTTTGCACCTGTGATTCTGAAAAAACGGTTGAAAAAGGTACTTTGGCGGGGCGTTTTTCGCTTTTTGCCGGTCGCGTTGTTCGCGAGTGCTGCGGATGCGGCCCTGCTTTGGGGAATCCGTTCTTTCATGGGAATCCTTCAAGGCGATGAATTTTTTTCGCTTGTGGGGTGGCTTGTCCTGATGGTCGTCCTTACGGTGTTGCGTTTTGCTTTTTTCGCCTGGAAATTAAATATCTCCGAAAAATGGCTTTACGGAGCCGGAGCGTTTGTGATGGCGTGGTTCTTGCATACGCTGCGGACGCTTTCGCCGCGAGTTTTCCATACGCCAGCGGGGGATGCGAAAGTCGAGGCCGCTTACGAATCGACGCTTGTGTTGCAGAATAACGGTGGCGTTTTTTTCCAGGCAGTTCAAGCCGTGCTCCAGCTTTTGGTGTTTTTGCCGGTTCTGTTCTACATTTCGTGGCCGCTGACGTTGTTCCTCTTTGTCGTTGTCGTTCCGCTGGTCAGCTGGATGCAACGCTGTTTGCATAAGATGGGGCCCGCCGAAGAAAGCCTCTTGACGGAACGCTCTGATTTTCGCGGTTCGCTTTATCACGCTCGCAAACTTTTCCGCCGTTGGAGTTCCCGCTTTGAACGCAAGGAAGTGTCGAACGATTTGATTTCTCAAGTGCGGACGCTTCGAGACGACGGCCTTGCCGTTTCGCTCAAAAAGGGCGTTCTTTCGCTAGTGACGGAGTCTGTTTCTGTGCTTGCGATGGTTTTTGTGCTCGCGTTCTGCGCCCTGCTGATTTCCAAAGGCTGGATGGACGGAACAGGGCTTGTGCTTTATTGCTCGGCTGTTCTCCTTTGTTACAAGCCCGTGAAAGAATGTGCCCGAGTCATGCCGCAAGCGCGTTCCGCGATGAGCGCGCTCCGTGTCTTGGAAAAGTTCGAGTCGCTCCCTTCAAAAAATTCAAGTGCAAACGCAGTTGAATGGGAATGTTCGCCAAATGCAGAAAACCTGAAAATTACACAGGGCGATTTCGCTTACGAAGGTGCCTTTGCAAACTTGTTCAGCAATTTTTCACTGTGTTGGAATACGAAAAAGCCTGTACTTGTCCGCGGTCGCAACGGCGTTGGCAAATCGACGCTGCTCCGCTTGATTGCTGGGCTTGAAGAATGGAACCATAGTAAAATAAATTACAGTTCTCCGTTAAAAAATAATGTTTTTTTTGTCGCGCAAGACTTAGAATTACCCCCGCTTCACTTGCTAAAGAAACGCCTCGCACAAACAAATTCTACCGCCGTCATTGAATTCGTGCATACGGCACACGTCGATAAGATTCTTGAAAAAGAAGGAATGTCTGGCGGGGAACGTGCCCGCGTTGCCTTGGCGTGGGCGCTTGCTTCGGATTCATCAATGGTCTTGCTCGATGAACCGTTTGCTTCTGTCGCGCTTGTCGATCGCGAACCGCTGTTGACATCGTTCCTTGATGTTGCCGAACATCTCCGCAAATGGGTGGTGCTCGTGAGTCACGACGTACTGTCTCGTGAATTAGAACAACGTTTTAATGTCGTGGAGATGAATCATGGCTAAGGTGGAACGCAATTTGGCAGAACGAAATTTATCATCCTTGCTGTACCGTTTTCGCGGCTACATTTTAGGTGTCATCGCGATTGCTCTTTTTGCATTTCCGCCGAGCTTGTTGCCGGAAACATTTTGTATAAACAACTGCATCGCAGGCATTTTCGTTGCAGTCCTCCTATACGCGATGAGTGCTTTTTTGCGAGTGCGGGCGCGTCAGTTCATCGGTGAACACACGCGAGGCCATTTCCACACTGCGGACAAACTTGTAACTTGTGGTCCTTATTCACGAGTGCGGCATCCGCTTTACATTTCCAATACCGGCTTTGCACTTGGAATAGCGTTTTTCCATTTGGGCGTTTCGCTTTGGGTGCTCCCG
>JAEEGJ010007509.1_pt1 | contig 31182 bp, 35 predicted proteins | sample 8958761 | NCBI WGS metagenome assembly JAEEGJ01 (sample SAMN16246546, study PRJNA631951) | gut metagenome | biome: gut microbiome; feature: rumen; material: RS-attached | host: Bos | place: Iran: Karaj | collected 2018-10
GCGCATCTGGATCAGCGGCTACCATCCGAACCTCGACCGCTACGAAATAGACTGGCTCACGACCACCATCACGGAAACAAAGACCTACAAGCCCCCGAATAAACGCTGGGGCATCGGTATCACCGCCGGATACGGTGCGGTCGTAACAGACAAGACCGTCCGGCTGGCCCCTTATGTTGGTGTCGGAATTACTTATAATATACTGCAGTGGTGATATCGCCCTCCAAGAGCCTCACAGTTTCATCCCCGACGCAGATACCGCCGGGGATATTCGTTACCACGTCCGTATCTCCTCCTGGGCGCTGGCCTTCTTGCCGACATAGACGGCTGTCATAGCGATGCTGCTGTGATCGGCTTGCTGCTGCACCAGGTTAATCGGGACGCCGTCTGTCAACATGTTCGTGATGCCGCTATCCTTCAAGCTGTAGAATTTGACGTCCAACCCGAAGCCACAGGCCGGCCGGACGGCCTGGTCCCAGTATTTGGCGATCTTCCGGCTGCAGACCATTTTCTGGCCAGGGCGAAAATCCCAGCCATCATGCTCGGCGAACAGGAAATAATCGTCCCTGGTCCTGTCGAGCATCCGGAGGACTGGTACCAGGTCATCCGGTATCGTCCGAAACGACTCCTTATCGTTTTTCGATATGGACGCGCTGACGTGGATGGTCTGATGCTGAAGATCTATATCCCCGCAGCGCAGCATAGCGATCTCCTTCGGTCGTATCAGGCAGCAGTAGCAGATCAGGCACATGGCCAGGTAGGGTACGTTTTCGCGCTGGAGATAATCAATCAGGCGCGACAGCTCGTCGTCCGTCAGGATCCTCCGGTTCTTCTTCATGCGCTTGCGCTTCTTCTCGATGGCGGCGAATGGATCCACGTCCGTATAGCCCCGCGACACCATCCAGCTGAAGAGGATCCGGAAGAAGGAGACGTAATTGTTATACGTCTTCGTGGCCAGCTTCATCTCGTAGTCGGCCATGAACTGCGTGGCCGTCTCCACCTTCACGGAATTTGCATACGAAGCCGCAGAAAAGCCGTGTTTTTCGAGCCAGGTGCGGAAAATTGCAACCAGGGAGCGGTATGAGCGCATAGAATTCGCCTCCAGCTCCTTTTCCTTGACGGCGAGAAAAGCATCGAAGGCATCAAACAATGGATGGAAGGCCTTCGGGGTCTTCGCCTCCAGGAGAGGGTTCCAGCCAAGAGCCAGGCGCTGATCCAGGGCGGCCATCATCTCCCTGGCCATCCTCCGGCGGGCGCTGATGGGCTTCACGCTGTTTACCTTCGAGCGGATCCGCTTCAGCCTGCCCGTCACGGGATCCAGGACATAATAATACACATACCAGTCTTTACCCTGGCAGAGCTTGCACAACTTATAATGCGCGAGGGGGATGGGTTTGAAAAATTGCATTTTTTTTCTTTCCGACAGCTCCACGATGAGCTCGTAGAGACCGCCGGAAAGCCCGGGAGCTGCGAGGATTGACCCGATTTTGTCCCGGTTGAATGCGTTTTCATCATTTATTTCGCTACAGTTTAGCGAGTTATGACATTTTTGCGGAGAGATCGGGATTCTATCCGCGGGAAATTTTGGTTGTAACTTGTTGATTTTCAATTTGTATTTTTTGAGTCTTCAGTTCATTTTGTCCCGTTTCTGACACGGGACGGCGGAGAGAAAGTGTCTCTCCGCCAATTCATTCTCGCCCCAAGATATCCTCAATTCCTCCCAGTTTTTCCTCGATAGTACGTCGGAGAACGGCCGTCTGGAACTCGATGGCGGCGACGATGGCCAGCTTCGCCACGACGGGCTTCGTGAGCTCCGGACGGGCCTTCGCCAATGCGTCGAAATAGTCTTCCGCGTCAGAGATCGCGCGCTTCTCTAAGTCTTTGAGGGTTTCCTGGTCCATGCTGTCACTTGTTTAGGATTTCGATGTTGTTGTCTCCGAATATCAGGCGGAGCACCTGGTCTTTCTTGTCCTTCTGCAGGCGGATCTGAAGGATCGCCTCGACGGGTTCCGGAGCTCCGACTTCTCCGGCCCTGACATAATGATCGGGATAGGTGAATAGATCCAGTTCCTTAACCCCCAAGCAACTTGCGATTTTAGAAAGCAAATCGAACGACATTCCGGCGTCGTACTTCAGTATTTTGGATATCGTCGACTCCTGGCAGCCTACAAGTTCTGCGAGCGATCGCTGATTTAAGCCCCTGGAAGCCATGATGGTCTTGATGTTTTCGACCATCTTCCTATAGAACTCTGTGCGATTCTTTTTCATAATTCAAAGCTAATACTTGATAATCAGTTAGTTAAATGTGTTTTTGAAAAATACTTTCGATTTTAGCAAGTTTTTCTTTCCATTTTGGAAAGTTTTTGCTAATTTTGCATTTGTAATCACAAACAAACTACAAATGTAAAACTACAAACAATGTTCGAGAATGGAAAACAGAATCAATCATTTGCAGGCTGGACTCCTGGTGGGGTTCACCTGCCTCCTGGCGGCTGCGCTTTGCGTGAATGCCGTCCAGGCGCTGGCCGGACTGGCCACTTTTGCGTACTGGCACTGGATTACACTGTTCCTGTGCATACATCTTTGCCGGAAGGCCGTCTCCTGGGTGACAGTGGCCAGGTGGGCCGTCCGGTTCCGGAAAACGAGAAAACAGGCCCACGTGTTAACAGCACGGACATTCTCGAACATCACCCGGGCGGTTCATGGCCTGGCCGCCCTTTTTTCATCCAATAAGATCCAGACGGAGCCATGAAATACTACATCAGACACGCGCATACCTACGAGCGCGCAGCGACCATGGAGAAGCAGCTCTTCGCCTTCTGCAAGGACAAGGTGGGCATCGTGATGACGGAAGAAAGGCTCTGGCGGTGGATCGACGAGATCCGCCAGGAACATGACCGGATCAAGGCGGCCGCCCCGCGGATCAAGGCGGTGGATATCTCCGTGAACCGGGCATTCGGCAGCAGCGCGCTGAGCAGCATCCGCATCGGTGAAGGATACATCGGCCTGGACGTGGTAAAGGGAGAGGAGGCGTAGTGATGAAGGAGAAACTCTCGCCTACCGGCATCCTGAAGGTTGGCGTCTGCAGGATCTGCGGATGCACCGAACACGATCCCTGCTTTAATCCGCACCACGGGTTCTGCTGGTGGGCGGATGCCACCCGCACCATCTGCAGCCACTGCGCGGACCCTGCCATCGCGGAAGATCCGTTCACCGTACACTGCGTCAACTCAGAAAAGGTGAAGCCCTATGCCCCGGAAGACTAATACCCCCCCCTCACAAAGAACGACCTGATCATCATCGACGCGGTCCGCAGGAGCGAGTCGATCGAGATCCGCTTCCTCGGCCATGGCCAGCTGAGCTCCATCACCATATCGAGCCGGAGTTTCGCGTATGATGTGAGCAACGCCATCCGGAACTATGCGGTGGAATACAACAAAAACCGCCTGTAATTCCCAAGATTTTCAATCATTCATTCCCAAAATTTTCAGCACATGAAAAAGACACCCAAACTCAACATCTTCAGCGGGCCGGAGGCCGTCCTTCATCCCGCCGTCACCGTCGACGTTGACCATATAGCCGTCAACCTCGACGGCATCACCCTGCTCCGGCTGAGAAAGACGGACAGGGTGGAGCTGGCCAACCGCCAGAACAATCGCAAGAAGTGGTACATCCGCCGCAGCACCAAGAGCGGATATTCCGTAATGAAGAACTTCCAGTCCGGCCTTGTCGTCGCCGTCCTCCAGGATGCCGGCGACGTCGCGGCCACGATCAGGAAGGCCTTCGGCAAGTCGAAGGCCCTGGTCGGCACGATCGAAACGAAAGAAGAGTTCAACGGATGGTTCGCCATCAGCTTCCTGCCCGTCGAGATATGAATACCCCGCGCTGCTTCACCAGGGTTATGATCCTGGATCCGAAAACCAACAAACCTATATCGCCCGAGTCGTGGAAACCCGCATCCTCCGACCAGGTAAAGGCGGTTGAATGGGTGGCCATCGAGAACCTGGCATACCGCTTCACCGTTCTCCTGCACAAAAAGGAGCTGGCCGACGACATGAACTGGTTCGACTCTGTCAGCCTGGCGGAAGGCCGCCAGCCGGCCGGCCGCCTGGGAACCCGCATCGAATGGGTCACGATCTACAACGCCGTCCACACCGCAGACCTGAACAGGGTGTTGGAGATAGTGGGCGGAGATCCGATCAAGCAGAAATTCTACTGGACCGAAGAGCTCGACGAGGACTCCAGATCCTGGAAAAAAGACGAGTCCGGCCAGTCCTACGCCACGTTTGCGTGGTTTTTCTACGGCACGTATGGCGGTCTCAATGCGTGCACTGCTCGTTTCGTTAGCTACGCCAGCCGGCTCCTCCGAGCTTTGTAGACCATATCCTTTAATCCTTGAATCCTTACTTGCGCCTGCATAGTGCATACAGCCGGAAAGACGGCAGGAGTACGGGAGCGGGAGTCAATCAGGTCGAACCTTAACAACCCGACGAGGACGGCGTGATGTGCGAGGGGACCCGCTCCCGGAAACTCCAAACCAAAACAACCAACGAAATGACGATCAAAGAGATTTACTCCAACCTGACGCGGTCGCAGCAGCTGCTGCTGAAGACGAAGATCATGGCCGACGGCGTATCCTACGCCACGGCCTACGCCTACTGCCGCCTGCAGCGGCGCCCGAAGCAGCTGTACCAGCAGCGGATCGCGCTGTACGTGAAATCCATCACGGGCCTGACCGTGGGCCCCGAAGAGCTGTTCCCGGAGGCGGAGGCATGAGCGACACAGCCATCATCCCTTCAGCCATCTCGTCCGCCGGGGAGTCCGGATGGGTGCCGACGCCCGACGACCTGGAGAACATCCGGAAGCTGGCCGCGCTGAAGTACACGGCATCGGCGATCTGCCTGGCGCTCGACATCCCGGGCGCGGAGTTCCGCCGTCACCTGGCCATCGAGGACGACCCCGTGGCCAAGGCGTACAGCGCCGGCCGCATCGAGGGCACCATCGAATACCGCCAGCGGGTGATGGTGGCCGCCGCACGCGGCGAGGAGTGGGCCGTCGCCCTGGCCGAGAAATGGGCGAAGGAACAGCTGGAGGACGAACTGGGCTGCCACGTGTAGCCCGCAAAGAAACCAAGCCATGATAGACCTGACAAAACTCGACGCGCCGGCCGGTGAAGTCGCGGATCCGGATCCCTCCGGACCGTCGGCCGACGACAGCAAGATGAACGAGCCGGCCCGCGTGGTCGGACCGGTGACATACCAGGGCTTCCCGCTGCGCTACGCCTTCCGTCGCGCCTATTCGGAGCTGCAGCTGCTGGATCTCCTCGCCGGCGATGTGTTCCAGGAAGGAACGTGCTACGTCTTCCTCTCGAGGGGCGACGTGGACTTGATGAGCTACCTGCAGGTGGTGCTGCGGATGCAGGACGTCACGCGCCTGGGCCTGTCGACCTGGAACGCGAACCTGCCGGACGTCTCCAGGCTCGTGCAGCTGCACGACGAGGGCCGCATCGGCCGCATGGACCTCTTCCTGGGGACCGTGAACCGCGTGGGCGCGGAGGCGCGCCAGAACATCGACGAATACCGGCGCCTGGCCGAGGGCCGTGACGACGTCCGGATCGCCGTGGCGAAGACGCACATCAAGGCGTTCTGGGGCATCGGCCCGGCCTTCCCCTTCGTCATCACCGGCAGCGCCAACCTCAATACGAACGTGAACATGGAGGCGATGACCGTGCTGGTCTCCAGTGGCGCCTACGCCTTCTTCTGCGACTTTTTCGACAAAGCGGAGGCACAGTCATGAAGATATCCCTTACCCGGGCCGAAGCCGCGGCCGTCTATAAGGCCCTCGAGAAGATGATCTCAATGCTGCGGCCGGAGCCGGATGACTATATCCGGCGGGAGGTCAAAAACCTGCAGAAAATCGAACAAAAAATCGAGGACGCCTTCCTGGCAGAATAGCATGGAGACAAACGGGAAAACCATACTTGATGCCTGTTGTGGCGGCCGCGCGTTCTATTACGAGAAGGCCGATCCCCGCGTCCTTTACTGCGATATCCGAGAAGAGGACAAGATCTTGTGCGACGGCCGGCGTCTCGTAGTAAAGCCCGACATGTTCGTGGATTTCCGCGACATGCCGTTCCCGTCCGACACTTTTCACCTGGTTATTTTCGACCCCCCCCATCTGGTCGACGCGGGACCCGAAAGCTGGCTGGCCAAGCGATACGGCCGTCTGCCGAAAAACGGATGGCAGGACTACGTCGCACAAGGCCTGATGGAGTGCTGGCGGGTCCTCATGCCCGGCGGTACCTTGATCTTCAAGTGGAGCAATATCCAGGTGAAGCTCTGCGAAGTGCTGAAGGCCATACCCATGACGCCGCTCCTTGGAACGAGGACCCAGGCGGAAACTTTGTTCCTGGTATTCTTTAAGGATGCGACCCGATGAAGTTATATTTTGCAATATGATATTTGCATTTGTAAATACTTTTAACGACCTTTGCTTCCGCGTACATATATCGAATATCGGAGGCTGGTCGTTTTTTTATAGACAACCCAGTCCCCTTGCGAGCCGTTTAGACCGGCTACTTACCGCCTCCGCGATATGTGTACGCAGCGCAGGGGGGCTTTTTTATTATCTGTTATGCGTACACAGAACAAAGCCGGCATCTCACTGCCACAAGACCTTGCGGACAATTTCCCCACGTCTCTCATGTCCGCCATCGCCCACCTTCAAGTCGCCCGTGACTGGCTGCAAGACCAGAAAGACCACGGGCTCGGCCACCTGCCCAAGGAGCAGCGGAAGGATTTCGCAGGGCAGATCATCGACCGCATCCTGGACATCAACGACCTCGATGACCAACTCTGCGAGCTGCTGTTCGATATCTTCGCCAGCCAGACGGAGGGCCTGCCTCACTTCCAAAACATCGTGCTATGATCACCGCTGAAGACATCTACCTGGCCACGGACGGCGGCAAGGCCGTCATCCTGAACTACTATCCCCAGGCTGCCGCCGGCTTCTCCGGCCGCCGGAACTTCAAGCTGCGTCCGGACGACAAGAATCCCTCCGGCACGGTCTTCCTCTCGAGCGACGGCCACTGGCTGCTGCAGGACAAGGGCGGCGGCGACAACCAGGCCTACAACGCCATCTCGCTCGTCCAGCGCGAAGAGCGCCTGACGTTCCCGCAGGCCATCGAGTGGATCGCCTCGAAGTTCGCCCCGCACCTTCTGGAGCGCTCCGGCGCTCCGGACGCCGAGGCGGCGCTGCCGAAGCCCGTGATGACCGAGGTGCCGGCCGTGGACCGCATCGAGGTGAACTGCCGGCCCGACGGCCGCTTCACGGACGCAGAGCTGGAGCGCCTGGGCTACAACATCACCCCGAAGGTCTGCGAGGACCTGTGCCTGAAGCCCGTCGACAGCTACGTCACGGTGAAGAACGCCAAGGGGAAGAGCTTCCGCGTCGCCTCGACGCCGGAATATCCGATCTACTACTACGACTATGGCCTCTACGGCCGCATCTACTGCCCCCTGGGCGGCAAGCTGCGCTTCCAGTGGAAGGACAAGCGCCGCGTGGATGACGAGGACACGGCCGCCATCGAGAAGGTGGAGAAGGAGAACCGGGCGCTGAAGAAGGCCGGCAAGGACGCGAAGGCCCTGCCGGTCCGCCGCGTCCTCCCCTTCTCCGGGGAGCGGGAGTTCATGACACGCTACCAGGGCATCCTCGACGGCACCTGGAGCCCCACCGTCGAGCTCACCGACGAGGACGGCAACTCCGAGGAGACGGACCTGACCTGGGACAAGCTGATCATCTGCAGCGGCGGCTCCGACGCGCTGAACGTCCACAACGCCGGGTACCACGTCTGCTGGCCCAACAGCGAGACCGCAGCGTTCACCGAGCACCAGTACAACATCCTGTCGAAGATGGCCAAGAAGATCTACATCCTCTACGACATCGACGACACGGGCATCCGGCAGATGTACGACATCGCGCTGCGATTCCTGGACATCTCCATCATCCGGCTCCCGGAGGAGCTGAAGCGCTTCCGCAGCCCCAGCGGCAAGCCCTGCAAGGACGCCAAGGATTTCTTCACGAAGTTCCGGCGTCCGGAGAACCAGGATCCCGTCAAGATGTTCAACGAGCTGGTGAAGCTCTCCGGAGGCCTGAAGTTCTGGACGGGCACCCTGCAGCGCAACGGCTCCTGGAAGTACGACATCAACAACGACCAGCTGTACTCCTTCCTGGAGGCCTCCGGCTTCTACACCATCGCCACGACGTCGAAGGCCGAGGGCTTCACGTTCTGCCGGATCCGCGACAACGTCGTCACGCTGATCGACAAGGAGGCCATCGCCGCGGAATGCGTCAACCACCTACTGGAGTACCTCCGGACGCATCCGGAGTATTACTCCCAGGCCCTGGTCAACACCATCCACCGGTCCAAGCAGATCACGGCGGCCGGCCTGCAGCGCCTGCGCCGCATCGAGCCGGACTTCAACGCCTTCACGCCGGACTACGACTACTTCTTCTTCCGGAACGGCATCTTCCGCGTCGGCAAGGCCGGCATCGAGAAGGTCAAGCCCTCAGACTGTCCCTACGCCGTCTACGACAGCAAGATCATCGACCACGACTTCGTTCCGGAGAAGGAGCCGTTCTTCGACATCACGCCGACAAAGGGATACGGGGACCTGGCCGCCCAGCTATCCAGGCTGCACCCCTCTACTCCCCAATGGCTTGCTTTGAGCAAAAAGATTGACACGATCGACGAGATCGACCGGTACCGTCTCAATGTGAGGAAGTGGGGGTCGACGTTCATGCAGTACGTCTATAACACCGGCCGGGTGTACTGGCGGAAGGAGGAGGAGGGCCAGCAGCTGACGCAGCTCGAGCAGCTGGAGGTGCAGCAGCACTTCATCGCCAAGAGCCTCGCACTGGGCTATATGCTTTCCAAGCACAAGAACAGCGGCCAGCCCTGGGCGGTGTACGCCATGGAGGTGGAGCAGGCCGAGAACGACGAGCACCTGGGTGGCACGGGCAAGAGCCTCTTCTGCTCCGCCATCGAGCGGATGCGCTGCCAGTTCTACATCGACGCGCAGCGCATGCGCGAGGACAAGATGCAGTTCTTCCTGTCGGGTGTCGTGCGCGGGATGACCGACACAATCTTCATGGACGACCTGAACCGGAACATCGACCTGCACATCTTCATGAATATGGTCACCGGCAAGATGACGGTGGACGTCAAGCACGCCAACCCCTTCACCCTCGACTTCCTGGAATCGCCGAAACTCTGCTGGACCAGCAACCACGCCATCCGCGGCTTCGACGACTCCCTGAACCGACGCATCTGGTTCGCGGCCTTCAGCGACTACTACCACAGCACCAGCCCGGCCCGGAAGCTCGTGCTCCGGAGCCCGCGCACGGAGTTCGGCAAGGATCTGATCGACCAGTACACGCCGGAGGAGATGAACGGCTTCTACAACTACCTGTTCAACTGCATCCAGATGTGGCACAAGATCCACGAGCGGGTGCAGCCCCCGATGAAGGCCATCCTGCAGCGCACGCTGCTCAAGTCGATGACCGAGTCGTTCTTCTATTGGGCGGAGGAATGGTTCACGGCCGACCGCCTGGACCGTCTCGTCGACCAGGATGAAGCCTACGACGCCTACAAGGGCCAGCTGTCGAAGCGCTCCGCCGACTTCATGAACATGAAGAACTTCCGGGACAAGCTCCAGGAATACTGCCTGTACCACGGCTGGGTGTTCAACCCCGACGACATCTACACCAGCGCCTCCGACCGGAAGGCGAAGCGCGTCCACAAGAAGGTGGACGGCGAGGACCACTACTACTTCTACATCGACACGACCGACAACCCTGTCGCGCCCGACCTGCCACAGGCACCGGAGGGGGCGGCGGGGCCGACGGCCGACGAGCTCTCCGACGACCCCGACAAGCCCATCTTCGGATAGGCCGCCAGTGTCAGGATCCTTCCGGAAAAGAGCGCCGCTCGAAGCGGGTGGCGCTCTCTTTTTTAACAGTTTTTGCACAGAAAATAATTTTAATGTTGAAAACTTGATTTTTCTTGACATTTTGACACCAAAGGTAGAATATGTTGATAATTAATAGATTATATAGTGTCAAAGTTCCGTAAGTCGAAAATCGTGTCTGACACCGAAAATGGCCGTTTTTGACACCGGAATTCAGCGGTTTTCACTTGTTGACACTTGTAAATAGTTAGTTTACAATACTTTGTGAAGGGTGTCAAAAGTGTCAAGATTTTCCCGAAATTTTTGAAAAAACGATGTTTGATGCAAAAAAGATGGATTTTGGCGTGTGGTTCGACGGACGGAGCCACCCGGTCTGGATGTACCCGGAAGTGCCGCCCGGAATGAGGCGCGCCACCCTCCGCGACCTCTGGCCCGGAAGGCCGGTCCTCTACCAGCTGCAGCTGGGCGCCGACGCCGGAAGCTGGCTTACCGACTACGTCACCAGGACCACCGAGCCGATCCTTCGCCACTACATCCGCAGCGGCATCCCCGTCTATGTGAAACAATAATTTCCTAACTTTGCCCTGGTGTTCGAGACCGTCCGGCATAATCCTCCCATCGGGACTATCTTTGCGCCAGTGAACGGACCAACGGCAGACATACAGGTCGGAGCATTCATCCGGCAGTGGGTAATATCCAACACCGGATCGGACACGGTCCGGCTGGACAAGCGCACGAACCTCTGGGGCATCATCAAGGAGAATCTGGAGCTGCTGCCCCAGGACTGGGCTCCCCTGAAGGACCGCGGCGAATACATATCCGTCGAGATCCTGGACTGCGGATCCGCCCCCTGCTACAACAGGGACGCGGACCGGAAGATGTATATCAACGAGCTGTTCCGATGCTACCTTGGAGAGGAGACGCAGGCCGTCATCCGCCGGTACCTCGAGAACCAGTTCCGGAACGCCTTCCGGATCTATATGACCAGCCGCTATGCCGACGGATCCAAGGAGAAGATCCGGCACGCCATCTCCAGCTTCCTCCTGGAATACGACCTGCCGGTCGACGCGACGATCATCAGCCGGCTGTCGAAAGACTGGTATCGCTGGCGTGTCAAACATCCCGAAAAATCGCCAATCCCGATATTTTTTTAGTCCCGATAACGTCTTAATTTTCAGCACGAAAAACCGATAAAATGAAACTGGGTATCCGCACCATCAGCTACGTCCCCGTCGAGGGATGCGCCGACTTCGGGCAGCTGCCTCCGGGCACGAAGTTCGATCTTTCCTCCTTCCTGTCGTCGCCGCCGTCCGTGCTTCCGTTCACGCCGGCCACGGCGGATCTGACTGAGCAATGGAGCTATGATGCCGGTGGCCGGCGCTCCGATATCTCCCTTGCGGCGGATATCAGGGCCAACCGGGAGGAGTATCGGTCGGTTCTGCAGCAGCTGACGGGCCGCCGCCATCTCTTCCTGGTCGAGACGATCGACGGCCAGAAGTACATCATCGGCTCCCCGAGCTTCCCCGCCACCTTCACCTGGTCGGATTCCGTCAGCGGCATCAGCCGCCTGGCCTTCGGCATCCGCATCGAATGCCGCAGCCTGCACGGCGCGCTGTTCTCCGTGTAAAAACACCCCTGATCCGGTCCCAAAAGGCATTTCCGCAGGGCCATACCTTTGCGGAAATTTATTTTGGGAATGAATTTATCCAATTTGACGCGCAACCTGCGCGGGCCCTGGATGATCACACCCGAGCAGGCGGCCGCCATGGCCCCGGTCCTGCAGGGCGTGATCAATGGCTATATCACCGAGTTCGAGAAGAGCCCGGAGCCGTATATGCTGCGCTGCGGGGACCTGATCCCGGCGCCCCAGGACGAGGCGAACCCCTATGCCGACCGGAACATCTACGTCACCGGCCTCTTCGGGACGATGATGAAGTACGACAGCTGCGGCGATGCCGGCACGCGCTCCATCGGCCGCGAGCTCCTGAAGGCGGATGCCGACGAGAGCGTGATCGGCCATATCATCGTCGCGGACTCCGGCGGCGGATCCACGTCGTCCGTGGCCGAGATCGCCGATGCGATCCTCGCCTGCAAGAAGCCCGTCGTGGCACTGGTCGACGGCACCGCCGGCAGCGCCTGCTACTATGCCATCACCTACTGCGACCGGATCCTGGCGCACCAGGAGATGGACGCCGTGGGCTGCATCGGCACCCTCATCCAGCTCTCCGGATATCCGAAGTTCCGCAAGGACAGCGACGGATGGGTCTCCGCCCGCATCTACGCCGACGAGGCCGGCGAGAAGAACGCCGACTACGAGGCCGCCCTGGAGGGGAACTTCCAGGTCATCAAGGACCAGACCCTGAATCCCATCAACGACCGCTTCATCGCCGACGTGCGCGCCAACCGACCCGCCGTCCAGGACGAGCAGCTGCACGGCCGGACGTTCTTCGCCAAGGACGTCGTCGGCACGATGATCGACGGCATCGGCGGCCTGGAGGAGGCCGCGGCCGCCGTCATGGAGCTCGCCGCCGCCCGGGAGGCATCCCCTGACAATTCAATCACATCACAGATGAAACAGAACCAATACAAACACCTCGAAGCGATGCCTGCCTTTGAAGGCCAGGTATTCGACACCGACGGCACGACGACCCTGCAGCCCGCACAGCTGGAGGCCGTGGAAGCCGTACTGGCCCGAGAAGCCGCGCAGCAGGACACCATCAATGGCCTGCAGCAGCAGCTCGACACCGCCAACAGCCAGCTCCAGGAGCGCGACAACCGGATCGCCGAGCTGGAGCAGTCCCTCGCCGCCGCCCAGGAGCGGATCGACAACCCCGCACCGGAATCCCCGAAGGTGGAACACCAGCCCGAAGGCGCAGGCTCCGTGAAGACGGCCCAGGACTGGGAGGCCGCGATGGAGATCTGCAACGATTTTCTGAAGAAGTAACGAAAACAACACTCTGAACTATGGAACTTGCACAAGCCCTTGTGAACTCGTCTGCCAAATACCGCAGAGAAGTTCTCGCCATGCCTGTCGCTGCGCTTCTGGACAAAGCCCTGAAGTACATGACCCTCCGTCGCGGCATAGCCGGCGACGAAACCGTCGGAGCCGTCGGCAACGATGCCGAGCTGCGACCGTACCGCACCGAAAAAGGAGCCACGGACCGCTCCAAGGTCAAGGCCCGCAAACTAACCACCTATCTGGGCGACGTCGTCGAGGAATTCGACCCGTATCAGCTCTTCACCACGGTCTACGGAGAGCAGTTCTCCGACAAGACCCAGCGCACCGAAGCCGAGATCGTCCAGAAACTCTGCCTGCAGATGGGTAAGTCCCTCGCCAAGAAACTGGGCGCCGCCCTCTTCAAGGCCGAGCGCGACGAAGACGGAGAAACCACCATGACCCTCTTCAACGGTTTCGCCACGATCGCCGCCGCGGAGATCACCGCCGGCAACATCGCCGCCGCGAAGGGCAACTACATGGACATCGAGACCATCACCGCCGCCAACGTCGGCGACGTGCTGAAGGCTGTCTACGACGGAGCCTCCGAAGAGCTCCAGGAAGCCGAAGGTCTGGAGATGTTCGTGCCGAAGACTGTGAAGAAGCTCTACAACGACTGGTGCCTCGCCCACTTCGGCGCCGTGGTCTACAACACCACCTACAACAAGAACGTGCTGCACGGCACCGAGGAGAACCCCTGCGAGATCGTGGCCCTCTCCGGCATGAAGGACTGCCCGTATATCTTCCTGACCACGAAGAGCAATATGCTCGTCGGCTGCGACCAGTCCGGCAACCCGCAGGAGAGGATCCTGGTCCGCGTGCCCGACAACCCGAAGGTCGTCCAGTTCTTCGCCTGCATGTTCTGGGGCGTCCAGTTCGAGATGATCGACCAGGAGTTCCTGATGGTCGCCAAGCAGTCGGCCGGAGCTGCATCCGGTTCCGAAAGTGGGATCACCGTCTCCGGCGACGACAGCGTCGCCCTGGGCTCCGGCACCACCGCCGCCGTCCGCACCTACGCCACCTCGAACGGCTCCGCCGTCACCGCCCAGGTGACCACCGAGGGCGCCGACTGGCTCACCGTCTCCGCATCCGGCAACAAGGTGACCTTCACCCCGACCGCCTTCGCTTATGACGCCGCCGGCACTTCGCCTCGCACCGCCACCGTCCGCGTCTCCGCCGCCACCGGCTCCGGATACATCGACGTGACCGTCAGCCAGGAGATGGCAGCTAACCAGTAATCAGGGGGACCGCGACCATGAAGCATGCAGACCTTGATTTTAACATCGGCCGTGTCAATCCTTCCGGGATTGGCACGACCGTGTACCGGATCCGGAAGCGTTACATCACCGGCTGGCCGGCCATCGAGAACGACCCGGACGTCAGCGACGAGATCACCGAGGCCGACCTGGCGACGTATGAAGGCAGCTTCGTGCTGGCCGCATCCCGGTACTGGCAGAAGATCTACTCCACGCAGGGAAAGGGATCCATCTCCAGCGAGACTACCGGCGACACGGACTCGAAGATGTTCGTCAACCGCGCCACGTTCTCCTTCCCCGACCTCACGCCGGAGGCCCTGGGCTTCTCCAAGGCATCCGTGAACGACGACTTCGTGTATATCGTCAAGGCGGCCGGCCGGTACCACATCATCGGATCGCCGGACTACCGCAGCGAGACGACCATCGCGCCTACCAGCGGCGACGTCGCCGGCAGCACGAAGGGCATCGTCTTCACGGTCGAATGCCCCGACGTGACGGACCTCCCGGTCTATGTCGGCGACATCGTCACCGAAGACGGGACGCTGAACTGCGAGACCGGCGTCTTCACCCCTAAGCCCTAATGGTCCCCGAGATCACCAACTGGCTGAAACAGGCTGAACCCGACTTTGACAGCGGGTTCAGCCTTTTCTGTCGGTACTCCCCGAACCGTTCGCTGATATCCTGGATCGGCCGCAAGCGCGACGCGGCGATGCTGGTCTACGAGCTGGCCAAGCTGAACAGGATCATATCGGCACCCGTCGCCACGCCCGTCCCCAAGGCCGTCATCGCGGCCGACACGGCCAGGCCGGCGACGCCTCCGCCTCCCCAAAGGCCGGCCCAGGAGCAGCGGCCGGCGATCACGTTCAAGACCATCGACGACCGTCGCACACGCCGGAGCGACCTCCCTCCGGACCTGCAGGTCGTCTATGACGGCATCGCCCAGGAATACAAACTGCGGCGGGGATGCCACGAGAAGATGAAGATGGCCACCACCGACGCGGACCGCGCAGCCTTCCGCGGGAAGATCCTGGAATGCCAGGACCGCATCACAGCCGGCTGGAAGAGGATCGACGCATACCTCTACGAGGAGACCACGAAGGCCGTGGCCGAAAAATTCAACGAGAAGAGCTGCCGGGCCTATATCTCGAAGGCCCTGAAGGAGGAAAATCTATCACAGAAGAAAGCAGACGGCGTGCGGATCCGCGTGAAGGCACTCCTGGATCACGGCTGCGCACTCAGCGACGAGACCCTGCAGCAGCTGCGCCGCCGTAACCTCGCCTGACCATGAGAAACCCGAACCGCGATATCATCGACCACCTGACCCGGGCCCTGGAGGATCCGGGCTACCAGCTGCCGGAGCGCGAAGCCGTCCGCCTGGAGCGCCTGAAGGCCATCTTCGCGCACTGGATGGAGCATCCCCTGCTGACCGACGCGATGGTCCGCGACTGGATCATCACCCTGTATCACGTCGGCCGGGCCCAGGCCTACAACGACATCGCCGTGGTGAAGGTCGTCTTCGGCACGGCGCCGAAAGCCGACAAGGAGTTCCAGCGATATCGCGCGAACAAGCTGCTGGAGATGGCCGCCGCGGCCGCCATGGCCGGCAACGACAAAAAGGCGAAGGCCCTGACGAAGGTCGCGGACTCGATCGTCAAGGCCAACAACCTCGACGAAGCCGAGGGCGAAGACTATCCGTTCGACGAGATCGTGCCGAAGGACGAGTCGTTCTCCGTGAACCCCGAGGTCATCGGCATCAAGAAGGTGCCGGGCATCGAGGAGCAGGCCCGCCGCCTGCTGGAGAAATACAACCAGGAGATCGACAGCGATGAGCGATGAGCAGAAGGTGACATACCTGAACAGGGCGCAGCAGCTGGCGCTGGCCGTGGCGGCCAACGTCGAAGTGCTGATCTGCAGCCGCCGTTTCGGCAAGTCCTTCGGCGTCATCTCCCGCCGTATCAAGCGCAACGTCCAGATGATGCCGGGATCCACCGGCGCGTTCGTGGCCAGCAGCTACAAGCAGGCGCGCACGCGGACCCTGCCTGCCGCCCTCTCCGGCCTCCGGGAGGCGGGGTTCATCGAGAACATACACTACGTCATCGGCAAGCGCCCGCCGGCGAAGCTGGGGTTCAAGAAGCCCCTGGTACCCGTCCAGAACTACGAGGACGTGGTGACGTTCTACAACGGTACCCAGATGATCATCATCTCCCAGGACGTGAAGATGAGTTCCAACTCCCTCACCCTGGACTGGATCATCGCCGACGAGGCGAAGGGCCTGGACTACGACAAGCTGAAGGACGAGACGTTCCCCGCCAACGGCGGCACCCTCCGGTACTTCAGCGACTGCCCCTGGCATCACTCCATGGTGTTCGTCAGCGACATGCCCGTGCTGAAGTCCGCCAGGTGGCTGCTGAACTACCGCGAGAAGGCCACGCCGGACGTCGTCGACGCGATCCTGGGCCTGCTGCAGCTGCGCTGGACCGTTGTGGGCGAATGGCCGGACGGCGAACAGAAGCGCGACCGCCTGACGAAGATCGACCGGCTGCTGGCGGACCTGCGCCGCGTGGCCGTGTTCTACAAGGAATGGTCGATCTTCGAGAACATCGACGTCGTTGGCCTTCAGTATGTCAAGCGGTCCAAGCGCGACCTGCCGCCCCTGGTGTTCCAGACGTCGATCTTGTCGAAGCGCATCGACCGCCTCTCGGACGGGTTTTACCCGAACTACCGCGAAAACCTGCATACCTATATCGCCAACGACAACAGCGTCGTGCAGATGATGGTGTCGCGGGGCGTCAAGGAGTCGGAATACGGATGCCTGGCCGACGGCGACCTGAAGCCCAAGGAGCCGATATCCATCGCCTTCGACTACAATGCGAACATCAACTGGCTGGTCGCCGGCCAGAAGGACGGCTCGCTGCTGCGGGTCGTCAAATCGTTCTATGTCAAATACCAGCGTAAGCTGCGCGAGCTGGTGGACGACTTCTGCCACTACTACCGTGCGCACCTGACCAAGGAGGTGGTGTTCTACTACGACACCACCGCCCTGGGCTCGAACTATGCCGTGGCAAAGGACGACTTCAAGAGCGTCATCATCGAACAGTTCCACAAGCACGGCTGGCGGGTCGATGCCAAGTTCATCGGCAAGCCGCTGCCTCACAACCAGAAGTACAACATCATCAACGACTGCTTCCGTGGCGCGAAGCATCTGATGCCGGTCTTCAACCGGGAGAACAATGAGGCACTACTGACGGCCATCACCCTGGCCGAGGTGGATATCTCGCCGCTGGGCTTCCGCAAGCAGAAGGGCGGCGAGAAGCTGGCGGAGAGCGAAGACGACCCCCTGGAATACCGTACCGACGGTACCGACGCCTTCGACACCCTGCTACTGGGCAACGTCCTGTATCCCTATTCGACGTCCGTCGTCGGCGTCGGCGCCGGAATCTGACGGATCCGGCGGCCGGTCGACCCCCGAAGCATATTACGCGAATTGCCATCGAGGTTGCCCTTCCCCCGACAGGGCAAGGCGTGGGAGCTCGCGGCGCACTTTCGTCATTTTCCAAAGTTTTGCCGGGGGTCTCCGGCCTGTCTCATAGATTTTTCCACACGGGCCGGGATAGACGGCGCCGGGACGGCCCTGTCCCAACTTCGCAGCGGCCGCAGCGTAATTTTGCTTCCAGAAATTACCGGAAAAATGATCAGCGCAAGCGTCATCTGCGAGATTGCGAAGCTACAGCGGGAGATATCGCTGAAATGGGTCGCACAGACCGGCGAGATCATCGCCGTCGACCGCGCCGTGCCCACATCCTTCCACGGCGACGGACAAACCTTCAATATCAAGATCCTGCCCAGCGGCGAGATCCGCACGGTGAACCGGAACACGGTGATCGAGCTGAACGGTGAAGAAGTTATCCTATGATGAAAGAAAATGTTCTCGAAGTGATAGACAACATCGTCTATCTTCCCGAAGTTGAATCAGTGCTGGCCATCGACTCCGGAGACGACTTCCGGATGGACTACGACCTCAAGGCGCATACCATCGGAAAATACAGGGTCATCCCCTGGGGCGCCGACAACCTCCTGCCTAACCACCTGCTGCGGAAGATCTCGCAGAATGATATCGTATCGGCGAACATCAAGTTCAACCGGGATATCTGCTTCGGCCTGGGCCCGAAGCTGATCCGCGTGCTGAATCGCACGAACGGAAAGATCACGGACTACGAGGAGGTGACAGAAGGCCCCGAATACGAGTTCTTCGAGCGCAACGACATCCCGCTGTTCATGCTCCAGCAGCTGACCGACATGGTGGAGTTTTACAACACCTGGGCGGAGCTGGCCTACGACAGCAGCAAGCAGGAGATCCGCACGATCCGCCACCGCGAAGCCGTCTTCAGCCGCTGGTCGGAGGCCGACCGTCGCGGCTCCATCAACTTTCACTACTACTGCACGAAGTGGGACAAGACCCCCGGTGTGGCGGACATCGTCTGCACGAGGGTCCTGGACGAGTTCGAGGCGGTGAAGGAGCTGGAGATGTACCAGGCCACACGGCCGCGCCTGGTTTATTCCGCCTATATGCCGTCACCCGGCCATCCGTACTACAGCCGCCCGGAATGGTATTCCATCTTCAACTCCGGGTGGTATGACCATTCGACGATGGTGCCGCAGCTAAAGAAGGCGATCCTCAAAAACCAGCTCGGTGTGAAGTACATCATCTATATCACCGACGAATATCTGAAGGACGTCTACCGCCGGGAGGGCATCGACGAGAACGACCGCGAAGCCGTGAAGAAGCGCATCGAGAAGCTGAAGAAGGACTTCTGCGACTACCTCTCCGGCGAGACGAACGCCAACAAGGCCATCCTCTCCATGAAGCAGCTGCTGCCGATGGCTTCCGGATCCGCCACGGAGCAGAAGTGGATCGAGATTATCCCGGTGAAGAACGACCTGAAGGGCGGCGAATACATCGACGACACGGAGTCCACGGCGAACATCATCTGCTACGCCATGGGCGTACACTCCGCGCTGATCGGCGCCACGCCCGGCAAGAACAGCAACACCCTGGGCGGCTCCAACGCCCGCGAGCTCTACATGATGAAGCAGGCGCTGATGAAGCCCGTCGTCGACCGTGCGATGCGCGTGCTGAAGGTCATCAAGGAATACAACCGCTGGGATCCGGACGTGATGATCACCATCCCCGAATACATCTTCACCACGCTCGACCAGAACAAATCCGGCAAGCAGGAATCAACAAACACCAACGTATGATAGTCAACGGTTACAACGAGATGAAGCCCTTTCTCCCGAATATCGAGATGAAGGGCCGCAGCGATATCTTCGACGACGCCCTGGCCCTGGCCCAGGAGGCGCTTGTGGACGCCATCATCGGCACGGCGCTCGAGGAGCAGCTGGAGCTGCGCGCCGAGGAGGACAGGAGGCTGATGACGCACTGCCAGCGGATCATCGCCACCGACGCCTTCCTGCGCGCCATCCCCGAGCTGGATCTCGTCCTGACGGACGCCGGCTTCGGCGTGGTCAGCAACCAGAGCTTCGTGCCCGCCAGCCGCGAGCGCGTCGACCGCCTGACAGCCGCCCTCCAGGCGAAGGCCGACGACGGCCGCGACCGCCTGGTGAACTACCTGCTGCGCACGCAGCAGTATGACAGCTGGCGCGGATCCGAAGAGTTCGCCCGTCTGTCGGACGGCCTGATCATGACGCTGACGGACTTCCGCGACGCGGCCGTGTTCTGCCCCGCCACCTCCGAGGCATACCCTCTCACCTGGTCTGGGTTTTTGAAGCTGAACGGCGCGATGAACGTGGCGCTGACCACGGTCGTCGCCTCGTACATCTCGCCGGAATATGCCGACGAGCTCCTGGAGAAGATCCGCGACCGCGAGCAGCTGCTGCCCAACGAGACCACCGTCCTGAAACTCGTCAAGACGGCCGTGGCAGCCATCGCCCTGGGCGACCGCGAGACCGGCGTGGGCCAGTCCATCAAGGCGGCGCAGCTGATGAAGCGGCATCCGGAGGACTTCCCGACGTTTGCGGCGTCGGCGACGGCCCACGACCTCACCCTGCAATATACCGACACCCCCATATTCTCGCTATTATGAAACTACTGCAGAAACTATTCAAGCCCCGTCCGAAGAAGAAACCCGTCAAGATCAACCTCACGTATCCCGTCTCCTGGGAGACGATGTCGTTCCCGGAATTCCGGGAGGTATGCAAGATCCTGTCGATCCAGAATGTCGGCCGCGAACGCGCACTCTTCCTCTGCCTGTGCGCCCTGGCGCATATCCGTCCGGATAACCCCGCCAAGTACGACCCGAAAGCCATCAAGGGCAAGGTGCCGTTCATCATCGACGGCAATCCATACTTCATCGGCGCCAAGACCGTGACAGAGGCCTGCAGCGACCTGGCCTTCATCTTCGACTCCGTCGGCCTTCCGCCCAGCCCCCTGGAAAAGGTCAATAACCTCCTGTATGACGTCCCCTTCGACGTGTTCTATACCGCGGACAGCTACATCGCGCGATACCAGGCCGAGAACGGCCAGAACAATACCTGGCTAAAGGAAGCCGTGAAGACGCTCACCGGCGGCTGCAAGCGGAAGCTGGAGCCCTGGGAGCGCGTGGCCATGGTCATCTGGTGGAACGGCGCGAAGCAGAAGCTGTCGGAGCGATATCCGTATGTGCTGAAGGGCGGCGGCGTGGCCAGCGGAAAGACGCAGGCGGAGATCCTGCAGGATCTGCTCGCCGTGCTGAACGACAACCGCCCCCAGGAGAACGACAAGATCCTGAAGGCGGATACGCATTCCGTGCTCCACTCACTGAACAATATCTACCACGATGCTCAGCAGAAGGTATCTAAGTGAAACACTCGTAGGGAACGTCCAGGGCCTGCTGAACGATGAGCAGATCATCGAGGCCGAAGGCATGGACGCCATCCTGGAGCTGCTGATGAACCTGCGGACCGTGGAGTTTCCGGCCATCATCCTGGAGACGCGGTCCACGGGCACCCTCCAGCTCGTCGAAGGTCCCGTCGACACCTATACGGAGTCCATCTGGGTGATGGACATCCTGGGGCGCGGCGAGAACGAGGCGGAGCTGTACCGGCGCACGCGGAAGCTGGCCATCGACATCCTCCGTAAGCTGCTCGACGACTATAAGCGCGGGGAGGCCATGCTGGAAGGCTGGGACTGCGGTAGGATCCTGTATATGAAACGAGCCGGCGGACAGAACGCCCGCGGCTGGGAGATCGTGCTTACGTTCCAGGACAACATCTCGCTGCTATACTGATGGCCGGCCGGAGCAAATACGAGATGACCGAGCGCTGGGCGGAAATCGTCATCGAGCGATGGCAGGCCCGCATGGCGGCGCTGGATGTCGGCGACACCGGCGAGCTGCTGCGCTCTTTCCATGCGCAGGTGCAGCGCGATGCCGGCGGCGACCCGGCGAAGGTGACGTTCGCCTTCCTGTACTACGGCCGCTTCCCGGATATGGGTGTCGGCCGCGGCATAACCCTCTCCGACGTGCCGGCGCCCGGCCGCCCCGTGAAGCCCTGGTATTCGCAGGTGTTCCTGGGGGAGGTCGTGAAGCTGGGCCGTATGCTGGCGGCAAAATACGGCATCGACGCGGCGATGGCCGTCTCCGCATTCTCAGACAGTATTTATCAATCCGGCGTTAGAATCAGATAACCATGGCACCGACACGTGTATATACAGAATCAGTCGTCACCCTGAACAACCGGGAGGCGCTGCAGCGACAGGAAGAGCTGCGCAAGAAAGCATCGGAGCTGCGGCAGGAGATGGCCAGGCTCGCACAGGAGAAGGGCATCAACTCCAAGGAGTTCAAGGCGGCGCAGAAGGAACTGATCGCCACCGAGAAGTCGATGAAGTCCCTCAATGAGACGGCGAAGAAGTTCGAGAAGACGATGAACGACCTGAACGGCGCCAACCTGAACGAGCTGACGGCCGCCGCCCGCAAGCTGCAGCAGCAGTTGCGGCGCCTGAAGCCCGGGACGGACGAGTTCGTCGCCTCGTCGAAGAAACTGAAGGAGGTGCGCACGCGGATGAAGGAGATCGAAGACCAGGGCCGCGTGACGCAGTCCATGTTCGGGAACTTTTTCTCGAAGATAGGATGGGCATCCGTTGTGGCCGGCGCCCTGGCGTTATTCCGGAAGATGGCCGGCGACATGATCGAGCTGACGAACCGCATCGGCGACGCCTGGGGCCGCGAGACGGCAGGATGGAAAGCGGCCTATGAGTCCTTCATCGCGTCCATCGGCTCCGGCAAAGGATGGACGCAGCTCGTGGCGGATATGTCGGAGGCGTACCTGGTCGGCAAGAAGGTCTTCGACCTGCTGGATGAGCTCTTCGAGATGAACAACGCCCTGACGATGAAGGAGGCGGAATACAACAAGGTCATCGAGGAGAACCGCCAGGTGATGATGGACTCCACCTATACCTACGCCGAGCGGGAGCAGGCGGCCCGGAATGTCATCGCCGCCGAGACGGCGCTGGCCGAAGAGCGGCGCGCCATAGCCCAGCAGGAGCTGGACGCCAACACCCTGCTGCTCGAGCAGCGCACGAAGATGGACGCGGCTGAGCGCGACTTCTTCATCCGGGGCTATAACGACAACCACGAGCTGATCGAGCAGGCTATGGACTACCAGAAGGCCCTGGCGGACCTGGCCGCGGAAGAGAAGACCATCCAGCAGATGGAGTCTTCCGGCATGGCCACCCGCAAGCTGACCTGGGAGGAGCAGCAGACGATCCTGGAGTCGGCCCGCGTGAAAGCACGGCAGCTGCAGGACCAGATCAGAGACACCAACGGGGACGTCGTGCGCGCCTATGAGATCATGCTGAAATATGGCGAAGGCAACGACAAGATCGTCTCTGACTGGGTCCAGTCGTATGTCAAGGTGCAGGACGCCTCGACGGAGGTCACGCGCAACACCCGCCGGGCCCAGACCACGCTGAACCAGATGCGCGAGCAGCAGGCGAAGACGGCGCAGCAGGCGGCCGACAAGGCCTACCAGGACGAGGTCCGGGCCTCCGACCGCCGTTTCAAGGAGATGCAGATCCAGATGAAGAAGCAGTATGCCGAGGGCGAGATCGCCGAGGAGGAATACCAGCGGCGCCTGACGGAGATCCAGGAGGCGAGCCTGAAGGACCGCATCGCCATCGGCGAACGCCACAAGCAGGCCACCATCGACCTGCAGGCGCAGCTGCTCGACCTGTCCATCGCCCAGAAGGAGAAGCTGTCCAGGCTGATGGAAGGCCTCGAGAAGGATGCCGTCAAGACGATGACGGACTTCATGGCGGAGGCCGAAAAGGAAGTCGAACAGATAATGTCGGAAGTGGACGCCATGATGGACGAGCAGCTGAAGCGCGAACTCGACCTGATGGCCATGGCCGAGGAGGCGCGGCGGGAGCTGCGCCCGATCGAAGCCTTCCGCGCAGATCTGAACGAGGAGCTGGAGGCGCTGGAGGAGATGTTGGAGAAGAAGCTGATCTCCGAAGAGGACTACCACCGGCGCCGCGTCCAGCTGTCGTCGAAGTATGGCGCCAAGGTCGCGGATACCGCCGCCACATACCTCGATAAGGCTTCAACCCTCATGGACACCATCCAGGCGGCCGCCGAGGCGCGACTGGAGGCCAGGATGCAGGCGGAGCTGACGGCGGCCGGCGACAATGCCGAGAAGCGCGGCGAGATCGAGGCGAACTTCGAGCAGCAGAAACTCGACCTGCAGAAGCGCTTCGCCGACGTGAACATGGGAATCGAGATCGCCAAGGCCGTGGCTGCCGGCGCCCTGGCCGTGATGCAGGGCTTTGCGGAACTGGGCCCTATCGGCGGCGCCGTCGCTGCGGTCCTCGTGGGTGCCACGACGGCGGCGCAGGTGGGACTGATCATCGCCCAGCGCAACGCCATCAAAAACATGACTGTCGCCGGCGCAGGATCCTCCGCGCCGCAGATCGGAAACCGCACCGTCACCGCCGACAACGGGTTCAGCGGCGGCGGCTATACCGACAGGGCGCAGTCCGACGCCACACCCGTCGGCGTGGTCCACGCCAACGAATGGGTCGCCCCGGCCGCGATGGTACGGGCCAATCCCGTGACGTTCGCCACGCTCGAGGCGGCACGCCGCAGCGGCAACTACAGGTCCGGCCTGTCCGGATTCGCCGACGGCGGCCCCACATCTGGAGGCCTGCCGGCAGCCGCGGATCCGGCAGACCGCCAGCTGATGAACGACGTGCGGACGCTGCTGCAGCAGCTGCTCGACGAACTGCCCTTCCACGCCTACGTGGTGCTGTCGGAACTGAACGCAAAGCAGGAGATAGAAGCACAGATCAAAAAAACGGTTGGGAAATGAAACTGAAGGTCAACGGCGACGAACTCACACTCCCGGAGGGCTTCTCGTTCGAGATTGAGAAGAACTCCGCATTCTTCTCCGATGAAGGGTCGTCCAGCGTTGCGGCCACACTGCCGGCGACGCCGGACAACCTGGCGCTGCTGGCACATCCGACGAGGCCGGCGTGCAGCACGCGCCGCGTGGACCTGTTCCCGGCCACCCTCTCGCACGGCATCTTCCACAAGACCGGGCAGCTGGTCGTGGAGTCGGCATCCGACGACGGGATATCCTGCGCCCTGGCGCTGGAGGATTCCGACTTTTACAGCCAATACGCCGAGACCCCGCTGAAGGAGATCTTCGCGCAGAAGGTGCTGACGACGTACAGCACACCCGAGGCGTGGTATAACTGGTTATTCAGTGTCTACAAGGGCGAGGTGGCCAGCGATCTGCGCATCATCCCTGTGGCCGTCAGCAAGGATGGATCCAGATACCAGGTCAACAACGAGCCCGTCGCCGACGGCAACGCGACCTTCGGCCTGGCGCACAACCCGCGCGTCGTGCTCGAGGGCGGCGAGGAGGTGAACGTGCCGGAAGGATACGGCATCGCCCCGTTCCTGCTGCTGTCAGCGTTCCTGGAGCAGCTGTTCAGCCTGTGCGGCTATACCGTGCGCGCCAACTGCTTCGCCACGGACGGCGACCTCAATCGCCTGATCCTGCTGCACAGCTGCTCCGACGTGATCTGCAAGGGCCGCCTCGACTACTCCGACCTCGTCCCCGGGAAGAGCGTGTCCGAGATGCTGGAATGGATGCGGATGAAGTTCCACGCGCAGATCGTATGCTACCCCGCCTCGAAGACCGTAGACATCATCCTGATGAACGACATCCTCTCCGCCGGCTTCGACTACGACCTCTCCGGAAAGCTGATCGAAAAGATCGTCCACTCCTTCCAGCGCGCCTCCCGCGTAGTGATCACGCCGGACACGTCGCTCGAGGGCGCAGCGCCGGCGGCGGAGACGATCGAAGATATGGCGCGCAAATACGGCGCGCTCGTCGAGGTGGAAGAATACAGCGGCTGGCCGGAGCTGTGCCTGGTGTTCCGCAAGGCCACCGGCCGGTATTACCTTTCGCGTGCATTCTTCAACACCATCACCCGCTCCGGATCAGACGGATCATCCAGCGGCGCAGCCGACGCAGACCTGGGCACCAACTACTTCACCCATGACCGCCGCGACACCCCCGACTCGGAGACCATGTCTCCGGAAGACCTGATGCCGCCGATGGTATTCGTGAACCAGGTGCTGATGCCGTATATCGGGCCGCGCCGCCATCGCAACACGCAATACAAGGCCAGCGAGCGCGATGAGGACCAGGAGATCATCGTCGTGGAATATGCCGGCCGCAGCTCGACGAACGGCGTCGCTCTCATCGGAGGCCGCAGCGGCGGCGGGCGCCGCAGCTCCGGCCAGGGAGCGGCCGCAGGGCATTATTTCTACGGCACGACCCAGAAGTACGACAACACCGGCACGCTGCGCAGCGGCCGTTACGACCTGACGCCGAACGGCATCTTCGACCGCTTCTTCCGGCGCTACGACAAGATGCTGCGCAACCGGATGGTGAAGATGGAGGGACGTTTCGACATCCCGGCCGAGGTGCTGATGACCTGGAATATGTACGCGCTCAAATACTACGGCGGCCAGCATCTGCTTCCGGTGAAGATGACCTGCGAGGTGGGACGCCAGACGCGCTGCACGTCTGCGGAGTTCTACCTCGTGAAGGACTATTCCGATGCCGACGAGGAGCAGCCCGTGAGCTTCACCGCCCCGGTCGCCAAATGGGTGCTGCGGGACTCGCAGGTGACGTCGGCCGTCGCCGCCGTGCAGGCGGACCACACCGATGAGGACGTGACGTTCAAGTATGACGACGACTACTCCAGCGGGACGAAGAGCCTCCTGATGGGCTGCCCCGTCGCCATCGGAGAGACATCGGCGGTCATAGAGCGGACGATATCCATCGGCTACTACTACACGCCGCCGGGCTCCGCAGGAGCATCCAGCGGCCGACAATGGACGGAGCTGTCACGGGCGAACGTGCAGGTCTGGTTTGAATCCGTGTCGCTGTGATGTCCTAATTTCCACCCAGCCACAAGCCTAATTTTGCGCCATGGCATCAATGATCCAGACCCCCGACGGCATCAGCCTCCTGATGAATCTGAAGAGCTTCGTCATAGCGAGCTATTCGGAGGTCACGTTCACGTTGTCCTGCGGCGGCGCGACAATCGTCACGGAGACCTACCGTCCGGACAGCGGAGGCCAGATCGAGATCCAGGCGCGCGATATCATCGGGCGCTATCTGTCGACAGTCATCCCCACGTCCGACCAGTACACGCAGGCCGAAGCAGTGAAGACATTCGTCGCCAAGGTCGACGGATCCACGGTGTCCACCTTCACCGTCATAGCCGCCGGCGTGCGGCACCTCGCCGTCAGCACCGCGGAATTCTTGCAGGGCAACTGGCTCACCTGGCAGCCACAGAGCAAGCAGGTGACCTGGTCGAGCCCGGAATACCTGTCGTACTACTTCGTCTCCGCCGCCCGCGTCCGGGCAAAGTTCTACCTGCTGGACGGCACTACGACGACGATCACCGTGGCCACCGGTACCGCCGGGCAGATGCAGACGTTCTCCATGGCGATGAGCAGGCTGTTCACCCTGGCCAGCCTGACGCCGGACGATGCGTATGGCGTGGTCGACGTCTGGGTGGAGACGACGGGCGGAACGCAGCTCTCCTATGTGCAGCGCTACGTCTGCGATGCCACGCAGGGCGACGAACACGCATACCTCGCCGTGAATTCCCTGGGCGGGATCGACACATACATCTTCCACGGAGAATGCGTCGAGCTCCCGGAGGTGGAGCACGAGAGCGCCGACCGCGGAGATCAGCGGATCGACATCACCTCGAAGGTGTCGCGCAAATGGAAACAGTCCACCGGCTACCTGGGCCTGGATGCGGCCAGGTGGGTCTTCGAGCTGATCGCATCCCGGAAGGCCTGGGCCGTCATCGACGGAAATGCGGAAGCGATCATCATCGACGCCGACAGCACGGAGATATCCGACCGGGAGAACATCCAGGAAGGATCCTTCGCGTACCAACTGGCAGAAGAGGGGCGGCTGCTGAATGTCAGCCGAACATCCGGACAGCTGCCGACGCTCCAGGTACCATCTCCGGACGGCGCAATTTTTTTTTTAGAGGCCCGGCTGATTGATTACCCCGACGCCGACCTGTCGGAGTCGCTGCTGTTCCTGCTGCAGACGCCGTTCACGGAGACCTGGAAGAAGGCGAGCCTGTCGGCCATCATCGACAAGATATATGCCCTCATCCTGGCATCGCCTGTCGGTCAGCTGGTCCACACCCACGACAACGGGCCGACGCTCGCGCTGCTGTCGTCAGCGTCAAATCATCTTGCATATAACGGGCGCAATCTGGCATTTCTGGACGAGATCGCCCAGGCCTTCCCGGCTCTGGAATGGGTGGAGCCGATCGTCGACGAGGAAACCGGCCTGACCGTCGGGATGAAGACTTTGTACCCGCTGACCGTCAACGGTAACATCAAGGCCCTGGGCGATGTCATCGCGTACTGGGAGCCCGGCGAAGAAGAGGAAGAGCCGGTCATCCCGACGGCCTACGACCGCCTGGACTTCGTCGATGGTGCCTGGCCGGAATACGACGCCGACAAGACCGGCTGGATCCTCTCCGCCGCCCTGGGCTGGGACCTGAACAGCCGCCTCGCAGCGCTCGAAGAGGAAGAGCCGCACACGCACGCCAACCTCGCCATCCTGGACACCATCACCGCGGAACGAATGGCCCTCTGGGACGCCGGCGGATCCTCGTCCCTCTTCGAGCCCATCGCCGAGAACGACACCGTCATCGGCATCCGCGCACTGCACCCCGTCACCGTGATGGGGGGCATCACGACCTCCGGGAATGTTGCAGTCACTGGTGCCATCTCCGCCACCGGCAACATCACGGCCGCCGGCGACGTCGTGGCCTACGGCACCGCCTCCGGAGCATCGACGCCGACGGCCTACGACAGGCTGGACCCCGTGTCGGATACCTGGCCCGCCGTCGATGCGGCAAAGGCTGGCTGGATCCTCTCCGCAGCCCTGGGCTGGGACCTGAACGGGCGCCTGACGTCCGCTGAGTCGGCGATCACGTCGCTGGGGACGAGGGTCACGACCCTGGAGAACGGCTCAGGCTCCGGATCCGGCGGATCCGGCCACACGCACACGAACCTGCAGCTGCTCGAGACCATCACCGCGGAGAAGATCGCCCTCTGGGACGCCGGCGGCGCCTCGTCCCTCTTCGAGCCTATAACAGAGAACGACACCGTCGTCGGCATCCGGTCTCTTTATCCGCTTACCATTACCGGCGATATCACGGCCACCGGCGACGTCGTGGCATACGGCACCGCCTCCGGAGCGTCGACGCCGACGGCCTACGACCGTCTGGATCCTGTGTCGGACGCCTGGCCGGCCTATGATGCGACGAAGGCTGGCTGGATCCTCTCCGCCGCCCTGGGCTGGGACCTAAACGGACGGCTATTGTCCGCAGAGTCGGCGATCACGTCGCTGGGGACGAGGGTCACGGCCCTGGAGAACGGCTCGGGCTCCGGATCCGGCGGATCCGGCCATACGCACACGAACCTGCAGCTGCTCGAGACCATCACCGCGGAGAAAGTGGCAGACTGGGATACCGTCGCCTCTCTCTTCTCCGCCGCGACGAACGACGGCGCCATCACCGGCATCAACGCCTTGTACCCGCTCTCTGTCGCCGGCACCATCACGGCCACCGGCGACGTCGTGGCCTACGGCACCGCCTCCGGAGCATCGACGCCGACGGCATATAACCGCCTGGATCCCGTGTCGGATGCCTGGCCGGCCTATGATGCGACGAAGGCTGGCTGGATCCTCTCCGCCGCTCTGGGCTGGGACCTCGCGGATCGCGTGGCCACGCTGGAGCAGTCCGGAGGATCCGGCGGCGGATCCGGCCATACACACACGAACCTGCAGCTGCTCGAAGCCATCACCGCGGAACGGATGGCCATCTGGGACGCCGGCGGCGGCAGCGGCAGCGGAGAGACCGGCCACACACACGCGAATCTCGCGGTCCTGAACAATATCACATCGACCAAGGTCGACAACTGGGACAGCGCCTACTCTTACGCCCACGCGCACTCCAACAAGACCGTCCTGGACGGCATCTCCAGCACCAAGGTGTCGGCATGGGATGCCATGGCGGCCGGCTCATGGCTGCCGCTATCGGGCGGCACGCTGACCGGCGCCCTGGCCGGCACGACGCTCGCCATGCGCACCGGCACCTTTGGCGACGCATCCAACGCCGGCAGCGTATCCATCGTCCGGAAGATCGGGAATAAGACATACACGGCCGTCATCTCCATCGACAGCTCCGGCAACGTCGAGGTGACCCCCACATCCACGGGAATAATCAAGTGCTCCGGCATCGTCAGGGCTACCGGAGACGTAATCTGTTACGCGAACTAATGGCACTACCTACATCATCCGTCAGCCAACAGGCCCTCAAGACCACCCTCGGGACGACAGAAACCGGGGCCATAGCGCTCTGCCTCTCCGCCAAGGTCAACAAGTGGTCCGGCACGAAGCCCTTCCGCTCTTCCGCCGAATCCTATACCTATGCCGAGCTCGTCGCAGCGCTGAAGGCCGCGAACTACGGCCTGAACGTCCAGGGCGACTCGACGCCGGCCGCCGCACTGAACCGCGCTGCAGGAAACGATGAGATCTGGCCGTATCTGAAGCCGCAGAACACCGCCAACAGCCCATGCCGCCAGGGTGACTTCCGGGGATATAACCATGACGCACCGGTGCCATATTCATCCAGCGCCAGCGCCAACAACGGAACGAGGGGCCTGTCGAACGGCAGCTTCGAGTTCACCGTCGACCAGGCCTCCGGAGCGGAGGTCCTGGCAGCGCAGATGAACGCCATCAAGAACGGCAAGTGGGTGCTGCTGTGGCGCGTCACCGGCGGATCGGCCAATGTCGTCAACGGCGCAAACGTCTCGTCTGCCACCTTCCCGTTCGACCTGGCAGTCCAGGATCTGGGAACGGAGGGGACGTATGAGGCCTGCGCGGCAGTCCTATACAACGGGACGTACTACGTGATCCCGAATACCTACAAGACCTTCCGGATCGAATTCCTGGCGCCGGCTCTCGCGGTATCCTGGAATGTCGTCCAGTGGAACGCCGCGATGACGGAGGTGGCCTTCGAGATAGCCATCCGGAACTCCGGCAACGCCGCGATGTCCGTGGGCGCCCATACCATCACCCTGCGGGAGACGACGACAACGCCGCAAGCCGGCGTGCAGCCTTCCGGATCTTCGCCGGCGTCATTCACATCCAACGCCGTCACGGTGCCTGCCGGCGCTACCGTCGTAGTCAAGACCGGAACATTCACCGGCATCACATACAACGCGGCCAAGCAGTATTTCGTCACCTTCGCCGGTCCGCAGTTCGCGTTTGAATATATGGCGATCGAAGAGGCCGATCCGGACATAGATCAATAACAAACAAACAGATATCGCATGAAAAAGATTGA
>JAEEGJ010007511.1_pt1 | contig 31174 bp, 23 predicted proteins | sample 8958761 | NCBI WGS metagenome assembly JAEEGJ01 (sample SAMN16246546, study PRJNA631951) | gut metagenome | biome: gut microbiome; feature: rumen; material: RS-attached | host: Bos | place: Iran: Karaj | collected 2018-10
CATTTACTGGTTGCTACAACCTTGCATCTGTCACCATACCTAACAGCGTGACGAGCATTGGCAATAGCGCATTCTGTGGATGTCACAACCTTAAATCTATTACTATCCCTAACAGCGTGACAAGCATGGGGGAGTACGTATTTAAAGCCAGTGGCCTTGAATCTGTCACCATCCCTAACGGCGTGATAAGCATTGAGCGGGCCACATTTGAACTGTGTCGCAGTCTTACTTCTGTCACCATACCTAACAGCGTGACGAGCATTGGGAAATATGCCTTTGCGTATTGTAGCAGTCTTGCATCTGTCGAGATTCCTAACAGCGTGACAAGCATTGCTGATTACGCATTTTATAACTGTATCAACCTGGAATCTATCACCATCCCTAACAGCGTGACGAGCATTGGTCATGACGCATTTTATGGCTGTGACAAACTTGCATCTGTCACTATCCCTAACAACGTGACGAGCATTGGTAGTAAAGCATTTGGTGATTGTGGCAAACTTGAATCTGTCACTATCCCTAACAGCGTGACAAGCATTGAAAAATCGGCTTTCGAGAATTGCAAGAATCTGAAAAAAGTCAATTCAAAGATTGCAAACCCATTTGTTATAAGTGATGAGACATTCGATTCTGATACATATTCCAATGGCACATTGTATATGCCAAAGGGAACTGTTGCCCAGTATAAGGCTACTGATGGATGGAAGAACTTCAAGAACATCGTAGAAGACTCTACTACTGCCATCAATAACGTTGAGGCAGACAACACCCTCAACACCGCAAACGCTATCTACGACACCAACGGTAAGCGTTTGCCTGTTACCTCCCTCGACGAGCTCCCTTCAGGCCTGTATATCATCAATGGCAAGAAGGTTGTAAAGTAATCTCTAAAGCCCCCTTGGTCCCCCTGCGTAGGGGGAGAGGTTAGAGGTTTGTGGTTAGTGTGTTAACGCAGAGACGCGGAGTCGCAGAGTTTTTCTTTGCGCCTTCGCGTCTCTGCGTTTAATCAATTAATCTCTTAATACCCCATACAGGAGGTCACGCCGAAGGTAGGAGCCTAACCAAGCCTTCCCAAAGGGAAGGATGTTTTATAGTAACATCCGCCCATTAGCCGCGCTTGGAATTTCGGGGGTTAATTGGTAATAATGAAGTTTATTGCGGCAGCAGGCTGCCTTTGGGCTTTCCAGAAAATTACCGACGATGACCAGAAAATTTATTCTTGAAAATTATTTTTTTTAAACGCTAAGCCGCTAAGTCGCAAAGTTTTTCTTTTTTACGAACACAGATTACACAGATCAAAGGGATTTTTTCGCAAGGCTCAACAAGCTACGCAAGTGTCTCGCTTACGCTCGTGATTAATATCCCTACAATCCCGAATATCTGTGGTTTATTTTTTCCGAACACGAAAGTCACGAAAAGAACGACTTGCGTAGCTTGTTGAGCTTTGTGAAAAAGTTCGTTTATTCTGTGTATTACTTCCCTGTGGTCAGTGGGTCTGCGACAAATCTCCGTGTTCAAATCATTCTCCACGCCTCTGTGTCTTTGCGTTTTTATTTCCTTGGAAATTTTCTGGGCAATTTGTTGAAATTTTTGTTCCAAGCCCACAAGCACCGTAATGTGCGTCTTTCCGTTCTCCTTTTGCCTTATCCTCCCAAAGTTTGCTTAATAGCCTGCAGAACTATCTCGCAAGTCCCATCCCGGAAATGGGATTTGGTACGGATTTGCATCGGAATTGAAGCGGAGTTAGACCCTCTTGAAGAGGTTAGAGTTAAGAGGTTAGTGGTTAGAGTTAACTTTCCTTTCGTGGCCTTTGATTGGAAAGCGTGTCTTAAATTCTTCACTCTTCACTCTTCGTTCTTCACTTTCACACTGCAAAGTTACTACAATTTACTATGAAAATCACAAAGTAACATATTTTTTTTATGTTAGTTTCCAAGAAATTGCATTTTGCGCTTGTAACTTATTGATACACAGCGAGAAATTTTCGAAAGGCAATTCTCGGTAACATATATCTGTTACTTAGATAAGGGAGAGGGGGAGTGTGTGAACTATACCCCAAAATATATAATATAATATATTATATTATATATTTTGAACTTTTTGAGGGAGTGGTAGGGTGTCCCTTTTTGGTAACTGATATATGTTACTTGGACATCCTCATATGCCATTCTGAGCCTCCTGTTAGGGGGTGATAGTAACATATCTTGAAATATGATATTTTCGTGATTGTTTGCAAAAACGCATTTTTACTCGTTTTTACCACCAAAGAACGCAAAAACACAGCAAAATCCCCATTTTCCCGAGCATTTTCGTGTTCATTTTTGGTTCTTGACGATGAGGTGTTTTCAACCCATCCCATCTTTCTTTTGTTTGTTTGAGCACGAAAGTAACATATATCTGTTACTTAAAATAGGGAGAGGGGGTAAGGCACATTCCCATTTGGGGAATCTGTCAGGTATGCTATAGCGTAAGATAAACTCAATAACGTTTCGTTATCAAGATGTTAATGATTTAAGTTTCGGGAGTTCGGACTTGCCTGGAAGGCAATACTATTAGTAACCCCGTACATACGAGTGAAAACGAGGATGTGCGAGGAGTAAGCCTCCAATCCTTTATCTGCCTGGAGGGCAGTACATCGCAAGAAATCATGCGTGAAAGCCAATCAGGTACAGCCTTCCAGGCTGGTAGGGATGGTGGTATTTCTCTTTCCGAGGGCATCCTCTCCTTCGTCGAGTATGCGCCTCGGTTACTCATAGTGTTGCCTTCCAGGCAATTCCGAACTCGCATAACTTGAGTAATACTACTTAGGCATAGAAGAACTAAGGGGTCGGTAAATTACCGAGTCCTTTGGATATACAAAGATAAGCTGGGGTGGTGTTTTACCACCCACCTTTTTCAGGACAAGTCGTTGAAGAGATGACTCCGTGAAATACGGACTCATAAACCACATCCCTGAATCAGGTATCAGGTTTTGCGTGGTTAAGAGCAAGGGGGTAGCAAATCGCGACCCCCTTTCGGCTTTATCGGGAAAAAGCAGTTGAAGGGGATGGGGTCACGAAACGTGACGTCATCGAGGACTCCCTATTTTAGGGCCTCATCGACGACTCCGTGAAACACGGACTCCTCGAGGACGCACCGATTCAGTGCTCCCTTTTGAGGGATATATAAAAATGAAGAGAAAATTAATTTCAAAAGCCTGAAGGGAGTAGAGTTGGAAAGAATAAGGCATAAAGTTTGATAGAAACAAACCACTAACACCCAACACCCAATAAAAACCAGAGAACCAGAGAAATAAAACGCGAAGACGCAGAGGCGCGAAGTATTAAACCTCAGCATCTCTGCGTCTTTGCGTTTATTTAATTCCAATCGCTATTGATTGGCATTAATTTTCAATTATCAATTATCAATTGTCAATTCCCTAAAGCCCGAGCATGAATTTCTCCGCCTTGTTAAAGAACAGGTCATGTCCCTTTGCATTCAGGTGGGTATTGTCTTGATAGGAGTGGAAGTACCGTCGGGCAAATTCCATATCCCAGACATACATGCCACTTACTGTTGAGCAGTCATAAACTGGTATTGCGAATCTATGGCCTGTCTCTACCATTATGCGGGTGATATCCGGATAAGGTGGGTTATTGATTCTCCAAGGTGTGAAGACTGCTACCTTTGCACTTGGAGCCTTCTTTATGAAACCACGGAGAAGCTTGGCATAGCCTTCATCGAACTCCTCTAAGGTACCCTTACCCTTGACAATCTGCTCGGCATCGCTGTGACCACCAATAAGGAGAATGTAATCACATGTATCCATGTCCTCATAGAACTCATTGATAGGTGCTGACCAGCGCTCACGACGACGGTCAAATGATATACAGCAGTTGTTACGCGCATAGTTACGATAGAGCATGTGGTACTTCTGCGCAAGCTTACAATGCCATGTCTCAGTAACATCCCTACGGTTGTTGCGGGCACGACTTGCACCAAACACATTGATTGTCTTGCCGAACAATGGCGCATTACGAATCTCGTAAGGTATAGGATTCTTTGAGTCATTGAGGGCTTTGGCATCAAGACGATAGTCATAGACTATGGCATCTTGTGCACGCATCACTAAGGAGCATGCTAAGCAAATGAGAATCAGAGTGATTTTTACTGTTATCTTCATAAGTAATGTTTTTTAAGTCGAAAGGCCTTTTTTAAGGTTTTCAGGTTTATAGGTTTTCAGGTTCTCAGGTCGGACTTGCTCATAAACGATGCAGACCTCTAACCTTCTAACCTCCTAACCTTTTAACCTTTGAGTTTGACCTTTGGTTATCTTGTTTTTGGTATTTCAGTGGCAAAGATACAACTTTTTTTCGGTAAAACAAAAGATTAAGTCTTTTTTTTATAAAAATGTTTATTTTAACCAATAAAAGCCCCCCTCCTACTCCCCCGAGTGGGAGAGATTTTAGATAGTTTTATTGTATATAAAGACTCCCTCCCTCGGGAGGGATGGGGAGGGGCCCCTTAGTACCAATTCACATTATTAGACATTCCTGACCGCTTCTCGTACTTGAGGGCATCGGTAAGTGTTGCGGCATTACAACGGAACGAGAAGTTATAGCTTGTATATGGTGCCAAAGACACCTGGCAGCCCATGGAGAAGCAATGCAAGTCACGCTGAAGTCCAGCGGTGGTTGTTGATAACCTATGGGCATCGAAGTCATAACCAGACATGAAGTTTATGTTCCAGCCATCGGAAAGCTGAATGTTTCCGGATACGTTCAGGTGTTGTCTGAACTGATAGCCTACACGTCCGCCTTCGATGTCTTCATCTTCACCGAAACTATTCTTATATTTAACTTTCTTGCCGTATGGCTTGAAATTCGAAAGGTCCTCACTCATGGTGACGCCATAGCTGAACGTAAGACTCCAAGGCATGGAGAAGCGCATATAGCCGTCATCATCGGTTTCTGCCTTAGTGCTCTTTTCAGAGAGGGCGTTCTGTCCTCTCACCATGTCGGGATCGACGTTGGAATCCAATCCTGTATCAATATCGTCATCACCATCATCGTCGTCGGAGTCTTTATTCTTCTTGTCATCTCCGCCTCCGAAGAGTTTCCTAAGTTTCTCAGGATTAAGCGTGTATGATATATTCTGCGACATTCCCGTGAAGTTTCCGAAATGCCCTATACTATAGTTTGTAGTGTTACTCTTTACCACACTTCCTTCTTTCGTTTTTCCCCAGGCATAAGTAGAGAATGTGGCACCGAGGCTGAAGGTATAGTTTTTCCACCACTTCAGTCGGATATCCATTCTAAGGTCGCTCCAAGGATGGTCCTTTGCAGTCAGATTGTATGACATACCAGCGCTGAGATTATCAATGAGGGAAATCTTCTTGAAGCCAGTAGTATCCTTGTCAGACTTGACTTTCATCTCAAGCTGGTTAGCAATCTGCATACTTACAGTTCCAGACTCTCCACCAGCCGAAGCACCTTCATATTGTATGTATTCTACCTTTTTGCCATCGCGGAGGTAGTGCGACTGAAAATCAGGAGAAAAACCATAAGAAACTGATACTGTAGGTGTGAAGACATGACGGATTCGATCAATCTTGTCACCGAATATCTTTCTGTTAGGAATAAAGAAACCATACAACTTGGTATTGGCACTGATTGATGCACTTACGTCATACACGTTCTTAAAACCACCAAGCGTGTCAGTTACCTCATAGCCTCCGTCTTGTAGAGTCGCATCCTCTACCCACCTCTTTTCGTATCTCCTGAGAGACATACGATCATTGAAATTGACAGAAGGTGTTACGTTTATAACATCGAACAATGAGAATGTGGCACTGACAGGAATACTATGCGTTATCTTATTCTCCCAGTGCTTACCGAAACTTGAATGCAGCAAATAGTCTTCTTGTGTATTGATAGAGCTGGAGAAACTTCCTGTATATGCCAGACTGATTTTCTCATACCAACGCTCTTCACCCACAAGATACTTTCGCTTGAAAGGATAGAAACGAGACAAATTCAAATTGAGGTCAGGCAACGACAGCGAGATTGTAGATTGCTCTGTATTCTGACTGAGATTGATACCTGATGACAGACTAAGTCCGATACTTGAGAACTGCGTGCTCCATGACACAGACGAACCACGTGTAGTCTCTGCTCGTGACTGCGCGTTATAATACGAGGTCAGGTTGTTATTCTCATAGTTCGATGTCGCAAAGTTCACACTTGCAGACAATTGGCTATAAGGATTCGCCTTTGTATCCTGACGATGCGACCATCGCAATCTGAAATCCGTAGTCTTTGAATAGTCGGGCATTCCCTTGTCACCATTACGAGTGTCAAGATAAGAGGCATCAAATGAGCCTGAGTATCTGTATCTCTTTCGATAGCTAGAAGCAGCTGATATTCCCCAAGAACCCTTGGTATAGACTTCTCCCGTAAGCTTCAGGTCAACGCGATCAGAAATGGCAAAGTAATAACCGCCATTACGAAGATAGAAGCCTCTGGCAGTCTCATCACCGTAGGTCGGCATGATGAAACCACTAGAATATGACTTTGAGAATGGGAAGAAGCCGTATGGGATGGCTATAGGAAGCGGTACATCCTGAACAACGAGATATGCAGGACCGAATATCACGTCCTTTCCCGGGCGCACCTTTGCACGTGAAAGGGCAAGATAGAAGTCGGGGTGATCCTCGTCACAGGTAGTATAGCGACCATGCTTCAGATACAGGTTTCCGTCCTTATCACGCTTTGAACGCTCAGCCGTAATGAATCCGTCCTCCTGTTCTGTATAGACAGAGGAGATAAGTCCCTTCTTCGACTTGAAATTGAAAGCCATGGTATCGCTCTCATAAGTATCAGAACCCATCTTGAACACAGGCGTTCCGACCTTTGCGTGTGTGGATGTGTCATAGACTCCAGTTGCACGCACAAGACTTGAATCAAGCGTTATGGCAACCTTTTCCGATGCAAGGTCCATATTCTCATACTTCACCGTTGAAGAGCCATAGAGATGCGCCATCATATTGCCTGCAAAATACACGAGGGAATCGTCTGCGGTATATTCCACAGGAGCGTCTATACCGTTCTTTTTCTTTCTGTTAAGAGAGTCGAGTCTTATGGAATCGTCTATCGCCTTATTGCGAAGGAATATGGCACGGTGAAGCGAGTCGAGCGTGTCTAATGCCTGAGTAAAAGCAGTATCAATAGCAGCCTTCTTCGCAATAACAGAATCGCCCTTCGCATTTTCGGCTTTTCTGTCAGATACGACAGTATCAGTATCGTTCCTCATCCCATGGAAGAACGACACACGAGTATTTGCCATTGCAAAGACAATGACAAAAGAAAATACGAATATAGTAAAACGACTGCGCATATATGAACTCCCTCAGAGGGGATAAGGAGTCGCCTCCTTTTTGCGAGTGCAAAGGTACAAAAAATTATTGATACTGCAAAAAAAACCGCTCTCTGATGATTTTCAGAGAGCGGATTTATATTTTTTTGATAAAACACTACACCTTATTAATAATAATTTGGGATAACGGTGCAGCGATTATCTATTGTAACCACTCCCTCCCCTTTACGGGGAGGGCTGGGGAGGGGTCTCTTAATAGAACAGATACCTGTTATCTACCACATCAGCCTTGATGTAGAGCTCCTGCATGAAGTTGCCAGCCATCTGCATGTTACGCTGAGCAAGCTTCATCTCCTGTGACTTAGCATCGAACTTGACACCTGAACGAGAGCCGCTGTTCTTTACCTGGAAGAGGTAAACACCTGCATTACCCTTAACTGGCTTTGCAGAGAACTGACCAACCTTTGTTGCTGCTACAGCACCGCTGAGAGCAGGCTCTGAAGAACCAGTAATCTGAACGAATACTGGAGCTGAGAATGATACCTGGTCAACAGAAGCAACCTTACCGCCCTTAGCCTGTGCGTCCTTAACGCTCTTAACACCAGCTACCTTGGCAATGATGCTCTCTGCCTTCTTGTCCTTCATAACCTCAGCCTTAACGATTTCCTTGATCTGCTCATCGTCAAGTGAACGATAACCCTTCTCATGAATCTTTGTAAGACCTACAACGAGGAGAGCGTCATTCTCACCACACTCATAGAGAGGAGAAACTGCACCTTCCTTAGCATCGAAGATCCACTTGAGAGCCTCACGTGTAGAGCGGAGGTTAGCAACGTAGTGCTGAGTTGTACGTGTATCAGAAGCAGTCTCTACAGTATAGCCGTACTTCTTGGCATTCTTCTCAAGATTCTCGATTGTCTGGTTCTCAGAAACATACTGAGAGAACTGATTGTATGCCTTAGAATATGTATCCTTAGAGAATGCGATATCAGTCTTGATAACAGCTGCAACATACTTTGTTGTCATTGCCTTGCGGTTTGTAACCTTAACGATGATGTTACCAGCAGTTGTCTGAACATTCTTCAGTGCACCAACACTTGCATAATTCAAAGCGTTGATAAAGATTTTATCATCAGGATTGATAGTTGGAGCATACTGGTACTGCTGTGTAGTGAGCCAGGTCTTTGCACCTGTCTGATCATACTTCTTAGCAATTGCCTCCCACTGTGAAGCATCTGCAGAAAGAGCGTTGTAGATAGAGTCTGCACGCTTGTGAGCATCCTCTGGAGTCTCACCGGCAACCTGAATAGCCTGGAACTCGATAGAGTCAGGGAGCTCAGCCTTAGACATAAGGCGAAGAACATTGAGAGTATTGTCCTGAACATTCTCCTTGATAGCTGTTGTTGTACCTACAGATGTAGAGTCGATAAGTGACTGGATATCTGATGGGAATGCGCTCTTGTTTACAGGTACACCGAGGTAAGCTACGTTAGAGCCTGACTTGCTAATAACCTCAGAAGGATCCTCTGCAGCAGCAAGCTGAGCAGCATAATCCTTTGTCTGCTTCATAAGAGCAGCCTTATCGCCAGCAGAAGCCTTTACACGAACAGCAACATACTTGATGTCGCGAGTCTCGTCATACTGCTTGAAGCGTGGCTTCAGCTCATTGTACTTAGCCTTGAGGTCAGCGTCAGTAACCTGTACGTCCTTATCCTCGATTGAAGAGTAAGGGAAAGCAGCAAGCTCGATAGCAGACTCCTTTGTCTCCTCGTCAAAGCTCTGCTTAGCCTCAACTGGGTTTGAGAAGAAAGTATGACCGAGAAGCACCTGATACTTCTGTGCAAGTGTCTGCTGACGGAGTGTCTTCTCAATGAACTGCCAGTAGTTGTATATCTTCTGATACTGCTCCTTGTACTGTGGGTTTGTATTCTTCTTGTACTCGTTCATGAACTGCTTGAGCGCATTTGCGTCAAAGCGGCCAGTCTGCTGGTTCACGAATGGAGACTGGAGAAGGATCTGATTTGTTCCCTGATTGAGGATATTACGAATCTCATCGTCGGTTACTGTGAGACCGAGCTTCTTTGCGTCGTCCTCAATGAGCTTTGTCTGAACGTAGGTGTTCCATACCTGATCGCGAACCTGATTAAGCTCTTCCTCGGTAAAGTTTTCCTTGCCCTGTGTCAGCTTGATGACATCGCTGAACTCGTCAACCAACTTCTGGAATTCATCATAAGTGATCTTGTCGCCGAGAACCGAGCCAACCTGCTGGCGGGCACTGTTCCTCGAAGTCTCGCATGAACGGAAAGCCTCCTCGGCAATGAAAGCAAAGAGGCCAAGACCGATGATGCTCACCAGCAATACGCCCCTGCGTCTGATTTTTCCTAATACTGCCATTTTTTAGTTTTGATTTGGTTTTTATTATTGTTTTTATTTTCTCTGTTTGACAAGCCCGAAGGCCATTTTCACACGCAAGCAACAGATTTAGCATTGATGCCCACGTACAAATTGCGTACAAAGTTAGTAAAAAAAAAGGAAAAATCGCAACATTGAGTGTAAAATTTTCCATGAAAAAGACTATTTTCTCTTTTATTTGTGATAAAACACATTTTTCCTCTATTTGACAATGAGAAAAAGACTAAGAATAAAGACATGACATCAAAGCGAAATGGTGGGAGACAGTTAGGTGGTGGCGGTCACTTGGGTACAAAAAAAAAGTCTCCCTTTAAGGGAGATTTAGAGGGTCTTCTCTCCTTCGCTACAAGTTCGCTTCAAGTCCGTTGCAAGTCCGCTCCCTACAATCGGAGGGAATGCCTCCTAACTTTCGCCTACGACCTTCAGTTTCACGAGTTCAATCTTGGTTCTTGTGCTACGGAGAATCTTGAACTCAAACTTATCATCCACGGTAATGACCTCGTTAAGCTTAGGGAAGCTCTGATAACGGTCAAGGATAAGTCCGCCAACCGTCTTGTAGTCATCCGACTCTGGCAATGAGACATGCAGCGTTTCGTTCACCCTGTCAATCTCCATACGGGCAGAGATGATATAATCTCCGTCGCTCGTAGTATGACAGATATAGTTGGTGCTGTCGTGCTCATCCTCGATATCGCCAAAAATCTCCTCCACGATATCCTCAAGAGCCACAATGCCACTCGTGCCTCCGAACTCATCAACGACAACGCCAAGGCTCTTCTTCTGCTGAAGGAATGTGTGCATCAGCGTCTTTGCAGCCATCGTCTCAGGCACAAAAGGCATCTGACGAACCGCCGCCTTGATATCCTTCAGGTCATGGAACAATTCCGAAGAATGAATATATCCGATGATGTTATCAATATCATTCTCATAGACAACAATCTTAGAGTGACCAGACTCGATAAACATCTGGCGAAGCTCTGCCACCGTACTGTCAGTTGAGACCGCCCTTATCTCTGTTCGTGGAACCATACAGTCCCTTACCTTCGTATCAGAAAAGTCGAGCGCATTCTGGAAAATACGCACTTCCTCGTCAATCTTCGCATCATCGCCAGCCTGATCAATAGACTGCTGTACGAGATAGTCGAGATCAACCTTTGAGAACTCCTCATGAGCCTCCTTCTTATCCATTTTCACGCCAAAGGCGCGGAGCAACAATTTTGATAGTACAGCGCACAGACGAGAAATAGGATAAAGTACTATGTAACAGAGATATGCAGGCAAAGCAAAGCCGCGAAGACACTTATTTGCATTTGCCTTAAAAATGGTCTTTGGAAGAAACTCTCCGGTAAACAAGACAATCAAAGTGGAGAGTATGGTATCGCCCGATACCTTTGCCGCCTCAGAGAGCCCAGCAAAGATAGTTGCGTCAAAGAGTCTTGCTATCAGGATGCCATAGATTACAAGCGCTATGTTATTGCCCACAAGCATGGTGGAGACAAACATATTAGGATGGCGATAGAACGTTGACACTACCCTATCCGTGATGCTTCCCTTCTCACGATTCACCTCTGCCAGCATCCTGTTGCTTGACACAAAGGCTATCTCCATGCCCGAAAAGAACGCGGAGAACAGCATAGAGAGACCCACCCCCAGCCCCTCCCGTAAAAGGAGGGGAGTAGTTACACTCATACTATCTATGAAATCAATCAATAGGGGCATAGAATAATGATTTTACTTTTAATTTGAAATACTATCTATTACCCTCCCTTTATGGGAGGGGTTAGGGGTGGGTCTTCCTATGTGGCATCGTCATTCCACGCTTAGGCGGAGCAACGACAGAAGTATCTGTAGGAGCCTTTTGTGTCGTAGTATCTTCCTTGAACATATCGTTCTTCATGAACGAGCCCTTGGAATTAGTGATGAAATAGCTGGTAAGCTTCTCATTACTTCTGAAATACGAACCTTGCATCTCACGTTCTGGGGTTATCAGGCGACTGAACCTATAAGAATACAGCTCGTGTCTGCTCTGGTCCCAATACAGTTCCTCAGAGTTATATTTCAGGCCATCTATCGTGCGCACGCGAACATTACCAATAAGATGCCAGAGATTCTGATCTGTAAAGCAATAGCCAGTATCAGCCTGGATATATGCCTCAACATGGAATTTCTCATCGAACTGCTCAAGGAAAATTCCTCTGCGGAATATCCATCGCTTTGGGTTCACGTTCTCATTTACCTCCCAACGCTCAGCCACTATGCGGTATTTCATAACGCCCGAATCGCTTATGAGCGTATTCACACCATAGCTAGTCATCATAGCCACAGAGTCACGGGCATAGATAGCAGGTGCCGTATGCTCTTTCGGGCTATTGCAGGCAATAAACGAGAGAACCATTATGATGCATACACACCATAATGGAACTGTCCTTGATATATTGCCGGTTGATGTATTCATAAAAATAGGAGTTCAAGGAGTACAAGGAGTTCAAGGAGTTCAAGGAGTACAAGACGAATGTCTTATTCCAAAAGAAGCAACGACATATACTATCGTCTTGTACTCCTTAAGCGACGAAGGAGCGTAACTCCTTGCACTCCTTGTACTCCTAAATATTAATCAAACTTCCACTTAGCGAACCAACGCTCATTGAATGTGAAGCCAATATTGATGCGGAAGCTATTCTCCTTGATAAGACCGCTTGCATCATTACGAACCCACTGAGCACTCACGTTGAGCATGGAACGGTTGTTGTACGCATTCACGATAGGAATACCAACACCTGCGCTGACTGACAACTGGCTCGGACCATCCTTGCTGCCAACTTTGATATAAGGAGTAGAATATCCAGCACCCAGACGATAGCGGATGCGAGAGAAGAAGCTACGTCCTTCGGTATTCTGACAATACTCTAAGCCGGCATTAACCTTATGAAGGTCATTGAACTGACCAGTCTTTCCTACATAGGAATTACCATTATCCAGAGGGAACTTGGCATCAGCCCATTGCTGCAAGGTATAGTCAACACCAACAGTCCACTTCGTGCCGTGGGTATATGAAACACCAGCTGCAATCTGTGAAGGGAAGTCAATACCATCATGAGCAACAAACTCGGTAGTGTCATTAACAGTACCAGAGCTCATGATTGCCAAGGTAGGATCGGCATTGAGACTATGGCCAAGTCCGTATGTAGCACCAACGGTAATGACATCCTTGTCATTCAGTTCATGCTGATACTGAACACCGAAATCAAGCTTATAGCTACCTATGCTGCAATTACGTTTCTTCTTCAGGCTCTTGGCAGATGAGTCGGTATAGGTACTGTTGATGATATGCTCCATCTCACCCCAGAGATAACCGCCATTGACACCGAATGAGAATCCCTTGACAGGCGACCAACCCAAACCGATGAAGGCCTCATGAAGTCCTCCTGTACCAGAATATGCATTAGAGACACCTGTATAAGAAGCGTCCCCACGATCCACATATTCAGTATTAGTGAATTGATAACCGATATTTGAAACAGGCAAGAGACCAAAGGCAAGACCGAAATTTGGAGCCACGCGGAATCCGCCAACAACATATTCAAAGCTTGCATTCTTGGCATTCTTGCTAACCTTGCCCTCCTTGAAGTTGGTCATCTGAAGAGAAAGACCTGCGTCAAAGATAAAGGAAAGGGAGTCAACAGCCGAATATGAAGCCGGATTAAGATAGTTTATCTGATTGTGGGGACGAAGACCCAAGCCAACGCCATTCATTCCTCTATTGAAACTGTTACCCTGATCTGAGAGCACGCCTATTCCATACATAGAATATGGAGAGTTTGTCCCACTCTGAGCCAAAGCCGGAGTTGCGAGCAAAGCAATGCTCAATGCAGCAAATATTTTCTTCATTTATCTGTTTTTTGACCTTTTTTTGATTACAGGGTGCAAAATTATCGAAAAAAAATGAAATAATCGCACGAAATGTGATAAATTAAAGTTATTTTTGCATCGTGAAACGAAATATAGTATATTTTTACACGTCAATTGCGCTCTTTTTGACACTTTTTACGATTAGAGTGTCCGCAAAGACGGAAATTAGTTTGCTGACTTGCAAACCGCACGCCCAGATCTATAGTCTCTATGGACATACGGCGATAAGGGTTGTAGATACGGAGCAAAATACGGATGTTGCCATAAACTGGGGAGTATTCGATGCTTCCCAGCCGAATTTTGTTGCCAAGTTCGTACTCGGCTTCACCGACTATACCATGTCTATAGTCCCGACGGAATACTTCCTGCGTGAATATGAATACTACGGAAGTCCCGTATATCAGCAGAGGCTCAACCTCACGGAAACGGAGAAGGCACGTATTATGAAAGCCCTGGACGAGAACTATCGTCCTGAGAACCGCGTCTATCGCTACAACTACGTCTACGACAACTGTACGACAAGGGCAAGGGACATTATCCTCTCCAATATCGACGGAAAGACCAGTTGTGTAAAGACTTTTCTGCAAAAAGGGGATAAGACATTCCGCGACCTACTTCACTGGAAGACAAGCAAATACGGTTGGTGCAAGGCAGGTAATGACCTTGTTATCGGACTAAGAGCCGACCGCAACGCTATTCATTCCGAAAGGGAGTTTCTTCCAGAAATCCTTGCAGCCGACTTCGACTCTGCAACAATCATCAGAGCTGACGGAAAGCAAGTGGCACTAGTTGATAGTGCTTTCTGGCTTCTGAAAGACGTTCAGCCACACTTCGAACCTATGCCTGACTTTCCGCTAACGCCAACGATGTTCGCCATTGTTATATTGGCATTGGTGGTAGCATGGACTTTATATGAAAAGACAAAGAAAAAACGCCTCAAGTGGCTTGACGTTGCATTTTTCTACATCTGCGGAATAGCGGGTCTATTGCCTTTTGCAATGATTTTCAGCCAGCATCCATTCGTACAGATTAACCTACAGCTACTTGTTCTGAATCCGCTTTGGCTCTTCCTAATGTCACCTTGGACGAAATGGAAGCATCGCTGGAATGTGGCACTTGTAATGGTTGTTCTGTTCTTTATTGGAAATATTTTCCAGTCGTATGCCGAAGGAATGAACATTTTGGCATTATCTTTGCTTGTCAGAATTATTTCAAACAGATTAAAGTATAAAGAATGAAGAATTCATCAAACATATACAAATATCTGACCGCACTCCTCGTAGCGAGTATGTGCGCAAACGAGGCAGTAGCCCAGATGAGGGAAAGCGGACTGCCTAAACTCGTAGTCAACATCACAATTGACCAACTGCGTTCCGACTACCTTCAGATATTCGAGAGATTCTATGGCGACGGCGGTTTCAGACGTCTAATGAGGGATGGTCTCGTCTATGAGAAAGCCATCAACGACTATTTCCCTGCCGACCGTTCTTCGGCAACAGCCACTATAGTTTCAGGTGCCACGCCTTACTACAACGGAATCGTAAGCGACTCATGGATAGACCGTAAGACGCTACGCCGAACAGGATGCGTAGAGGACAAGAACATCAAGGCCGCACAAGGTCGTGATGCAGTCTCAGCCAAGAGTCTGATGACGACAACCATTGGCGATGAGTTGAAGGTTTTCACTAACGGAATGTCGAAGGTGTATAGCATTGGTCCTGAGCGCGATGCAGCTATCATAAGTGCCGGTCACGCAGGAGACCTCGCTCTCTGGATTGACGACAACACAGGCCGTTGGACTACCACCAGCGCATACGCTCTTGCAGCCGACCAATGGGCTATGGGAGTAAGTGCTAACTTCCCTATCGCAGACAAGCTAAAGAGTTTGAAATGGTCGCCTTTGAGCGGTCTTGGAGAGACGTTGAGTCTGTTTATGGGCGAAGGAATGCAGAAATCATTCTCACACCCATTCACGGGAGAGAGAAAGTTCATCGATTTCAAGCGAAGTGCGCTTGTAAACGAGGAAATATCACTCATGGCATTGAAGTGCCAGAAGGACAACGCTCTCGGAACTGACGATGTGACAGACCTGCTATGCATACAATACTATGCAGGCAAGCCTTTGGAGAGCGTTCTGTCAAGCAACAGAACAGAGCTTCAGGACACATACATGCGTCTTGACCATGAGCTGGACCGCATAATTGAGACACTTGAGAGCCGTATTGGCAAGGGACAGGTATTGTTCGTACTGTCATCAACGGGCTACTCAGAAATAGAGGATGTAGATTATGACAAATATGGCATACCATCAGGTACTTTCTACATCAACCGCACGGCAAATCTGCTAAACATGTACCTTTCCAACGTTTATGGAAAGGGGCAGTATGTAGATGCCGTTTATCACAATCAGATTTATCTCAATCACAAACTCATAGAGCAGCAGCAACTGAGTCTCTCTGAGATACTTAAACGTTCTCGCGACTTCCTCCTTCTGAGTGAAGGTATCAGGGATATTCAGACATCTGAAAACATTCTTTCTTCAACAAACGAGAACCTTCTGAAAATCAGAAACGGCTATAGTCTCACATTGTCAGGCGACATCATCTGTGAGGTCGCTCCAGGATGGCAAGTTGTCAATGAGAATACGGGCGAGAAGTTCAACCCTACCCCATCAGCTGTCATCTTCCCTATCATCTTCTACGGATCAGGCGTAAAATCCAATCGTGTAGAGACAGTTGTAAGCACAGACAGAATTGCGCCAACCATATCAAAGTCATTACGTATTCGTGCCCCGAACGGCTGCAAGTCATTACCTTTGTTTTAGGTCATTTTTGTCCTAAAAAATCGAGGTTTATGTAATAAATACATACGGTTTTCTCAAATAATCACAGTTTTATTCGCATATTTGGAAAAAAAATATTATTTTTGCAGTCAATTACCGTTACGGTAAATAGAATACACCCAAATCAGATATGAATTTCAACGCAATATTATCAGCATTTTTCGGCAATAAAGCAAGCCGTGACATAAAGAAAATACAGCCACTCGTAGAAAAAGTAAAGGCTGCATATCCAGCCATTCAGGCTCTCTCTAACGATGAGCTCCGTGCAAAGTCTAAGGAGATACAGGCATACGTACAGAATTCCGCAAACGACCTGAAGAAGCAGATCGAGGAACTGAAGGCAAAGATTGAGGAGACTCCAATCGATGAGCGCGAAAGCATCTTTGCAGAGATTGACAAGCTCGACAAGGAAGTACTCGACAAATACGAGGTTGCTCTTGACGAGGTATTCCCAGTAGTTTTCAGCATCGTTAAGGATACTGCCCGTCGTTTCACAGAAAACGAGGAGACAATCGTAACAGCAACAGATTTCGACCGCGAACTTGCGGCAGACCCAAGCAAGGACTTCGTGACAATTGACGGTGACAAGGCTATCTATCACAACCATTGGACTGCAGGTGGCAACGACCTCAAGTGGGAGATGATCCACTATGACGTACAGCTCTTCGGTGGTATCGTTCTTCATCAGGGTAAGATTGCCGAGATGGCAACTGGTGAGGGTAAGACATTGGTAGCCACATGTCCGGTATTCCTCAACGCACTTACAGGTAACGGTGTTCACGTAGTAACTGTGAACGATTACCTTGCAAAGCGTGACTCAGAGTGGATGGGCCCACTCTATATGTTCCACGGTCTTTCTGTAGATTGTATCGACAAGCACCAGCCAAACTCAGAGGCTCGTCGCAGAGCATATCAGGCAGATATCACATTCGGTACTAACAACGAGTTCGGTTTCGACTACCTCCGCGACAACATGGCTATGCAGCCAGAGGATCTCGTTCAGCGCCGTCACAACTACGCTATCGTCGATGAGGTTGACTCTGTATTGATTGATGATGCCCGTACCCCTCTCATCATCTCTGGTCCTATACCAAAGGGTGACGTGCAGATGTTCGAGGAGTATCAGCCACTCGTTGAGCAGCTCGTTGCTGTTCAGAGAAAGCTCGCAACACAATATCTTGCAGATGCAAAGACTCTCATTGCCGAGGGTCAGAAGACAAACAACAAGGAAAAGCTTGATGAAGGCTTCCTTGCTCTATATCGTTCTTTCAAGTCTCTTCCAAAGAACCGTCCATTGCTGAAGTTCCTTTCAGAGGAAGGCATCAAGTCTGGTATGCTGAAGACTGAGGAATTCTACATGGAGAACAACAACCGTAGGATGCCAGAGTGCGTAAAGCCTCTGTACTTCGTAGCCGACGAGAAATCAAATTCTGCAGAACTCACAGACAAGGGCGTAGAATGGCTGTCAAATCAGGTTGGCGACAAGGAGCTCTTTGTGATTCCAAACATCACAGCACAACTCTCAGCTCTTGAAGCAGACAAGTCTCTGTCAGACGAAGAGAGACTGATGAAGAAGGATGAGTATTTCCAGCACTATGCAGTTCAGTCAGAGCGTGTTCATACTATCCAACAGCTTCTCAAGGCATACTCAATGTTCAACAAGGATGACCAGTATGTCGTTATGGACGGTCAGGTAAAAATTGTTGATGAGCAGACTGGTCGTATCATGGAAGGTCGTCGCTGGAGTGATGGACTTCATCAGGCTGTAGAGGCTAAGGAGCACGTTAAGGTAGAGGCTGCTACACAGACATACGCAACAATCACATTGCAGAACTACTTCCGTATGTACCACAAGCTCGCAGGTATGACAGGTACGGCGAGCACGGAGGCTGGAGAGTTCTGGGATATCTACAAGCTTGACGTTGTAGAGATTCCTACAAACCGCAAGGTTCTGCGTAACGATATGGATGACCGTGTGTATAAGACAGCACGCGAGAAATATACAGCCGTTATCGAGGAAATCGAGGCAATGAGAAATACAGGACGTCCTGTTCTCGTTGGTACTACATCGGTTGAGATTTCTGAGCTCATCAGCCGTATGCTGAAGATGAGGAACATTCCTCACAACGTACTTAACGCTAAGGAACACGCGCGCGAGTCTCTGATTGTTGCCGAGGCAGGTAGATCTGTCAACGGTCTTGGTGCCGTCACCATCGCTACCAACATGGCAGGTCGTGGTACTGATATCAAGCTCACACCAGAGGTTAAGGCTGCCGGTGGTCTTGCAATTATCGGTACAGAGCGCCATGAGAGCCGTCGTGTTGACCGTCAGCTTCGTGGTCGTGCAGGTCGTCAGGGTGACCCAGGTTCTTCTGTATTCTACGTATCTCTCGAAGATAAGCTTATGCGTCTGTTCGCTTCTGAGCGTATCGCAAAGGTTATGGACCGTCTCGGTTTCGAAGAGGGCGAGAGAATCGAAAGCCCACTTATCTCAAAGAGTATCGAGCGTGCACAGAAGAAGGTTGAGGAGAACAACTTCGGTATCCGTAAGCGTCTGCTTGAGTATGATGACGTAATGAACAAGCAGCGTACCGTCATCTATGAGCGCCGTCGTCACGCTCTTATGGGAGAGCGTATTGGAATGGACATCACGAACCTGCTATGGGATCGTGTAACCTCAATTCTTAACAACAACGACTATGCCGGATGCAAGGAGCAGTACCTCAAGGTGTTTGCAATGGATATCCCATTCACAGAAGAGGAATTCTCTACATTAGGCAAGGAACAGTTGGAGGAAAAAGCATTCCAGACAGTAATGACAGAGTTCAAGAACCGTACGGAACGCATTCATAATATGGCATGGCCTGTCATTAAGGACATAGCAGAGAATCACGGTAACGAATACCAGCGCATTGCTATTCCTATTACCGATGGTCGTCTGATTTACAATATGACATTCGACCTTCAGGAACTTTACAAGTCTGAGGGCAAGGATATCATCAAGCAGTTTGAGAAGATGATCATGCTCCGCACTATCGACGACAACTGGAAGGAGAACCTCCGTCAGTTGGATGAGCTTCGTCACTCTGTACAGAATGCAAGTTACGAGCAGAAGGATCCACTTCTCATCTTCAAACTTGAGAGTGTTAAGCTTTGGGACAACATGATTAATGAGATGCACGATGCCATTTCTATGACACTCACACGTGCTCGTATTCATCAGCAGCAGCCTGACGTTCCTTCAGAAATGATGCATCAGGCACCTGCAGAGGAACCAAAGCGAGAACAGCCAAAGCTGACAACACAGCACGATGAACTTCAAGGTGACGGAAGTCCGGTGCAAGACAAGGAGCGTCCACAATACAACGATCCTTCAGCAAGACTGCAGCCTCGCACTCCTATTATAAAGGATAAGATGCCTCGTCCGAATGATCCATGTCCATGCGGCTCTGGCCTTAAGTTCAAGAACTGTCACGGAAAGAACATCTAATCCACATGATAAAAGCGACAAATCTGACAAAGGACTACGGAGAACAAAGAGCCGTAGATATTCCAGAACTTATTATTCCCGATGGGACCATTTTGGGTCTCGTCGGGAACAATGGTGCTGGTAAGACTACCCTTTTCAGACTTCTTCTTGATCTCATAAAAGCGACAGATGGAGAGGTTGGCTTGAGTCTTTCTGACAATAGCGAGCTCTTGAATCCTGCAAAATGCGAGGATTGGAAGCACTTCGTAGGAGCATACGTCAACGAGGGATTCCTCATAGACTTCCTTTCAGCAGAAGAGTACTTTCTCTTTGTCGGCAAGGTTAATGAAATACCTGAGGAAACAGTAAAAGCAACAGTTGAGCAATATACAGAATTCCTCACAGACGAGATAATAGGAGCTGGGAAACTGATTCGAGACCTATCTGCTGGTAACAGGCAAAAGGTTGGTATAGTATCAGCACTCCTTGCTCAACCAAAGATAGTCATACTGGACGAGCCATTCAACTTCCTTGACCCATCAAGTCAGAACAAGCTCAAGAAACTCCTTATTGACTATCATGAAAAGACAGGTGCGACTCTATTGGTATCCAGTCATAATCTAACCCACACCGTAGATATATCCACGCATGTGGCGTTGATGGAAAAAGGAAAGATAATATCTTTCATAGACAATATCGATGGTGCAGCCAACAAACAGTTGGACGAGTACTTTAGTTAGACAGTATAAAGTTGAAAGTATAAAGAAATTGTCATGGCAGAAAAAATTCAGTCACAACTTTCGCGAATGCTTAATAAGGTGTCGCAGAAATTCCCACAGGTAGAAGAACCTACAGTGATGACAGACATCCACATCCGTATCAATCAGGAAACGGGTGACGTCATGGTATATAATGACGACGAGCAAGAGATTACTCGCATTGTTGTTGACGAATGGATTGACAATCAGGAGGATGAAAAGCTATTCTATCAAAAGGCAGCCAAAGCACTCCGTCAACTATTGCTCAAAGATGGTTTCGGTTCATCAATGGGTATAATAATGCCTTATAGTTTCGTGCTTGAGACAGAAACTGGTGAACACATCGATGAATTGTTCATTGCAGATACAGATGACACTATTATAATAGGTGGAGCATTCATGGAAAATCTGGAAAAGGATCTCGACGATTTCATGAAACACCTTATGGAGGATTAGGAATAGTGTAAAGTAGAAAGAGTAAAGAATAAAGTCAAAAAGAATATAGATAAATAAGGGAAAACTTATTACAATCAATATGGCAGAAAATCATAATCATCTTGTAATTATGGCAGGTGGCGTTGGAAGCCGCTTCTGGCCAATGAGCACCGAAGATAAGCCAAAGCAGTTTATCGATGTACTTGGCGTAGGACGCTCTCTCATGCAGCTCACATACGACCGTTTCAAGGGTGTATGCCCAGCAGAGAATGTATGGGTTGTAACCAATGCAGCATATGTAGAGACAGTTGCAGAGCAGTTGCCAGAAATTCCTCGTGGTAATATCCTTAGTGAACCATGCCGTAGAAACACAGCTCCATGCATCGCATACGTAAGCTGGAGAATCAAGGTACAGGATCCTAACGCGAATATAGTAGTTACCCCAAGTGACCATGTAGTGATGAACGTTGCAGAGTTCCAGCGTGTCATATCAAGCACTCTTAACTTTGCAAGCGAAACTGATGCAATCATTACACTTGGTATGAAGCCAACCCGTCCAGAGACTGGTTATGGTTATATTCAGGCAGATCTCGCTCAGCAAAGTCTTCGCAACAAAGAGATATTCCGTGTTGACTCTTTCCGTGAGAAGCCTAATCTCGAAACAGCAAAGGAGTATATCTCCCATAACTATTACTTCTGGAATGCAGGTATCTTCATTTGGAACGTGCGTACAATCGTAAACGCATTCCGTATGTATCAGCCACTTATTGCCGCTACATTTGAAGATATTATCCCTGTAATGGGAACTGCAGAAGAGCAGAAGGTTGTTGACGAGAAATATCCAGAGTGTGAGAATATCAGTGTTGACTATGCCATCCTTGAGAAAGCAGAGGAGATTTTCGTGTTCCCTGCAGACTTCGGATGGAGCGACCTCGGCACATGGGGTTCACTCCAGACTCTTTCCAAGAAAGACGATGAAGGAAACGCTATCATCAGTCAGAACGTAAAGCTCTTCGAGTCAAGCAACTGCATCGTAAACGTAGAAGGTGCTAAGCAGGTTGCGATCCAGGGACTTGATGGATATATCGTTGCAGAAAGAGACGGACGTCTTCTCATCTGCAAACTCGCAGACGAACAGCGAATCAAGGAATTTTCAAAGTAACAAAACATAGAAACAAATAAAAAATATATAAAAAATGGAAAAGAAGAATATTGCATTAATCACAGGTGTTACTGGTCAGGATGGTTCTTACCTCTCAGAGTTCCTTCTTGCCAAGGGTTATGAGGTTCACGGTATCATCCGTCGTTCTTCTGTAGATTTCCGCGAGCGTATCGCACATCTTGAGGGTACCCCAAACTTCCACCTTCACTATGCAGACATGAGCGACTCTATGTCACTCGTTAAACTCGTAGGTAAGGTACAGCCAACAGAGATCTATAACCTCGCTGCACAGTCACATGTACAGGTTTCATTCGATGCTCCTGAGTTCACAGCTGATGTTGATGCAGTAGGCGTTCTCCGTGTACTTGAGGCTGTTCGTACCAACCACCTTGAGAAGACTTGCCGTATCTATCAGGCTTCTACTTCTGAGCTTTATGGTAAAGTAGAGGAGGTTCCACAGAACGAGAAGACTCCATTCCACCCATACTCTCCATACGCTGTAGCTAAGCTCTATGGCTTCTGGATTATCAAGGAGTATCGTGAGGCATACAATATGTTCTGCTGCTCAGGAATTCTCTTCAACCATGAGTCTGAGCGTCGTGGTGAGACCTTCGTAACACGTAAGATTACTCTTGCAGCTGCACGTATTGCACAGGGCAAGCAGGAGAAACTCTTCCTCGGTAATCTCGACTCACTCCGTGACTGGGGTTATGCAAAGGACTATGTAGAGTGTATGTGGCTCATCCTTCAGCACGAGACACCAGAGGATTTCGTAATCGCAACAGGCGTACAGCACTCAGTTCGTGAATTCACATACGCAGCATTCAAAGCTGCTGGTATCGAGCTCAAGTTCGAGGGCAAGGATATTAACGAGAAGGGTATCTGCGTTGATGGTCCTAAGGAACTCATCGGTAAGACACTCGTTGAGGTTTCAGAGGATTTCTACCGTCCAACAGACGTTGTAAACCTCTGGGGTGATCCAACAAAGGCTAAGAAGGAACTCGGTTGGAACCCACAGACAACAAGCTTCGAGCAACTCGTTGAGATTATGGTTCAGCACGATATGGCAAAGGTAAAGGCAGACTCTGTTGCAGCAGAGGTTCGTACTAACCTTGCAGAGTATCTTGAAAAGGGTATCGTTAAGTAAAAAACTACAATCGTGTTAGATAAAAGCAGTAAAATATATGTAGCAGGTCACCACGGTCTCGTGGGATCTGCTATCTGGAACAATCTCAAGGCTCGTGGCTATGAGAACCTTGTTGGTCGTTCACATAAGGAACTGGATCTCACAGACCAGTATGCAGTAAAGAAGTTCTTTGATGAGGAACAGCCAGATGCAGTTGTACTTGCAGCTGCATTCGTTGGTGGAATCATGGCGAACTCACTCTATCGTGCAGACTTCATGATGATGAACATGAAGATTCAGTGCAACGTTATAAGTGAGGCTTATGCTCATGGTGTTAAGAAACTCCTCTTCCTGGGTTCTACCTGCATCTATCCAAAGAATGCTCCACAGCCAATGAAGGAGGATTGTCTCCTCACATCTGAGCTTGAATATACCAACGAGGAATATGCTATCGCAAAGATTGCAGGACTCAAGATGTGCGAGTCATACAACTTGCAGTATGGCACTAACTACATCGCAGTTATGCCAACAAACCTCTATGGGCCTAACGATAATTTCCACCTCGAGAACTCACACGTTATGCCAGCCATGATGCGTAAGGTATATCTCGCAAAGCTCATTCATGATGGCGACTGGACTTCTATCCGTGCCGACCTCAGCATCCGTCCTGTTGGTGCAAATATGAAGGAGAATGGTGAGACTGTTCGTTACGTTATCGATGGTAACTCAGACGAGGCTCTTATCCTAAAGGTACTTGCATTCTACGGAATTGAGAACAATAAGGTTACACTTTGGGGAACAGGTAAGCCTCTCCGCGAGTTCCTTTGGTCTGAGGATATGGCAGACGCATCAGTTCACGTACTGCTCAACGTTGATTTCAAGGATATCATCGGCATCGAGAAATATTCAAGCGTTCACTATGGAGTGAAGGCTGACGGAGTTGTTGACCGTAACCACTCAACTGGTCGTGGTGGTGCGATTCCATCACTTGGCGAAATCCGCAACTGCCACATCAACGTAGGTACTGGTAAGGAACTAACCATCCGTGAGCTTTCAGAACTCGTTGTTAAAGCTGTGGACTTCAAGGGCGAGGTTATCTTCGACTCAAACAAGCCAGACGGCACAATGCGTAAGCTCATTGACGTTAGCAAGCTCCATTCACTCGGCTGGACCCACAAGGTTGAAATCGAGAATGGCGTTCAGAAGCTCTTCGATTGGTACAAGTCTTCTCTTAAGATTAAAGAGTAAAGTATAAAGTATAAAGAAATAAAATAAAAAATGAACGGTAAAGTAGATGTCCTGCTCGGTTTGCAGTGGGGCGATGAAGGTAAAGGAAAGGTGGTCGATGTATTGACCCCTAAGTATGATGTAGTAGCACGCTTCCAGGGCGGTCCTAACGCTGGTCACACCCTCGAGTTCGAAGGACAGAAATACGTCCTCCGCTCTATCCCTTCTGGTATTTTCCAGGGCGGTAAGGTTAATATCATCGGTAATGGCGTTGTCCTTGCTCCAGACCTCTTCATGGGAGAGGCTAAGGACCTTGAGAAGAGCGGTCATTCACTCAAGGAGCGTCTCCATATCTCTAAGAAAGCTCACCTCATCATGCCAACGCACCGACTTCTTGATGCTGCCTATGAGTCTCTCAAGGGCAAGAACAAGGTTGGTACCACAGGCAAGGGCATCGGTCCTACATATACCGACAAGACATCACGCGACGGTCTTCGTGTAGGTGATATCCTCGACGGTTTCGAAGAGAAGTATGCAGCTCGCAAGGCTCGTCATATGATGCTTCTCAATGCACTCGGCTTCAAATATGACGAGGCAGCACTTGCTGAAACCGAGAAGGTATGGATGGAAGGTATCGAATACCTCAAGCAGTTCCAGATTGTTGATTCTGAGCATGAGGTTGGTAAGATTCTCAAGTCTGGCAAGTCAATGCTCGCAGAGGGTGCTCAGGGCACAATGCTTGACGTTGATTTCGGTTCATATCCATTCGTTACATCTTCAAACACTATCTGCGCAGGAGCTTGTACAGGACTCGGTATCGGTCCTAACAAGATTGGTGAGGTGTTCGGTATCATGAAGGCTTACTGTACACGTGTTGGTGCAGGTCCTTTCCCAACAGAGCTCTTTGATGAGACAGGCAAGAAGATGCGTGACATCGGTCATGAGTATGGTGCCGTTACAGGTCGTGAGCGTCGTTGTGGCTGGATTGACCTCGTGGCCCTCCGCTACTCTATCATGGTCAATGGCGTTACACAGCTCATCATGATGAAGTCTGACGTTCTTGATACATTCCCAACAATCAAGGCTTGTACAGCATATAAGGTTAATGGTGTTGAGACACGCGATTTCCCTTACGACATCGAGAAGGGCATCGAGCCTATCTACACTGAACTCCCAGGCTGGCAGACTGACATGACCAAGTACACAAGCGAGGACGAGTTCCCACAGCAGTTCAAGGACTACATCAAGTTCCTTGAGACAGAGCTCGAGACTCCAATCACTATCATCTCTATCGGTCCAGACCGCGATCAGACAATCGTTAGGAATTAAGAAATTAAGAGATTAAGGAATTAAAAGATTAACAAATTTAGTGAATGGCAATCGATAGTAACATAATCCTTGAATTAACAAGAAATTTTGCTATTAGATGCATCAATCTGTTTAAATTTCTTAATGAGCAGAAAGAATATGTGATGGCAAAACAAATTCTGCGAAGTGGCACAAGCATTGGTGCAAATGTTGCAGAAAGCATATATGCACAAAGCCGTCCAGATTTTATCTCGAAATTAAAAATTGCTTTAAAAGAAGCAAGAGAAACAGGATATTGGTTAGATTTACTTCATGCCACAAATTATATTGATGACAAATCCTTTGAATCAATGAATAATGACTGTGGGAAAATTATCGGTACTCTGGTAAAAATCATCAATACGACAACAAAGAATGAAGTGAAATCATAATCTCTTAATTTCTTAATCTCTTAATATATTAATATCAAAACATGGCACAAAAACCAAGCATACCAAAGGGCACTCGCGATTTCGGTCCTGTCGAGATGGCGAAGCGCAACTATATCTTTAACACCATAAAGGACGTATATGCCCTCTATGGATTCTCACAGATAGAGACTCCTTCTATGGAGAATCTATCAACCCTCATGGGTAAGTATGGCGAAGAGGGCGATAAGCTCCTCTTCAAGATTCTTAACTCAGGAGATTTCCTTCACGGAATGACTGCTGATGAAGTAGCAAACACAAGCACCCTAAAACTTGCGGCTAAATTCTGCGAGAAAGGCTTGCGCTATGACCTCACAGTCCCATTCGCACGCTATGTAGTACAGCATCGCGAAGAACTTCAACTTCCTTTCAAACGCTATCAGATACAGCCAGTATGGCGTGCTGACCGCCCTCAGAAAGGTCGCTATCGCGAGTTCTACCAGTGTGATGCTGACATCGTAGGGTCTGATTCCCTCCTCAATGAGGTTGAGCTTATGCAGATTGTCGATACCGTATTTACTAAGTTCGGCATTCGCGTGCAGATCAAGATCAACAACCGTAAGATACTTTCTGGTATTGCAGAGGTAATTGGTGAAGCCGATAAGATTGTGGATATCACCGTTGCCATTGATAAACTCGACAAGATAGGTCTCGAAGCTGTCAACGAGGAACTTCGTGCTGACGGCATATCAGAAGAGGCTATCGAAAAGCTTCAGCCTATCATCAAACTCGAAGGTACAAATGAGGAGAAGCTCAACGTTATTGCAGAGGTTCTCGCATCTTCTGAGATAGGAATGAAAGGCGTTGAGGAATGTCGCTATATCCTCTCTTCCCTTGATTCTATGAAGGGATATGTTGAGGGCAACACATCTGTCCTCAAGAATGAACTCCAGCTTGACCTCACCCTTGCACGTGGTCTTAACTACTACACAGGAGCTATCTTCGAGGTAAAGGCTCTCGACGTGCAGATTGGTTCTATCACAGGAGGCGGACGCTACGATAACCTCACAGGTATCTTCGGAATGCCAGGACTCTCAGGTGTCGGTATCTCATTCGGAGCTGACCGTATCTATGATGTCCTCAACCAGCTCGACCTCTATCCAAAGGATGCTATGACAGCCACACAGCTTCTCTTCATCAACTTTGGAGAAAAAGAGACTGCCTATTGTCTCCCTATAGCAAACAAAGCACGTACACAAGGCATACGCACAGAAATCTACCCTGATTCTGCAAAGATGAAGAAACAGATGAGCTATGCCAATGCAAAGCAGATTCCATACGTTGCCCTTGCTGGTGACAATGAGATTGCAGAGGGCAAAGTAACTCTCAAGAATATGATTACAGGCGAGCAAACTCTTGTCACACCTGATCAGCTCGTTACGGCAATCGCCTCTTCAAATTGAAAATTGAAAATTGAAAACGCAAAGACATAGAGACGCAAAGTAACAAAAACTCTGTAACTCTGCGTCTTCGCGTTCAGAATACGAACCACAAAGACACGGAGATAATTGCAAATTAATATCTTAATCTCTTAATATCTTAATCTCTTATTAATGCGTAAATTTATCACAATAATCACCATGAGCATCATAACACTCGTTATGATGACCTCATCCAACAAAGCCTTCACCATCTATCTCATAGGTGATTCTACAATGGCCAATAAGGACATTGAGAAGGAAGGACGTGAACGTGGTTGGGGTATGGCACTTCAGGGATTCTTCGCTGAGGAAGTATACATAGACAACCGTGCACTTAACGGACGTTCTACAAAATCATTCATTGAAGAAGGCCATTGGCAGAAAGTGCTTAACGACCTAAAGCCTGGAGATTACCTTGTGATCCAATTCGGTCACAACGATGAAAAAGGCAAGATTGGTGATAAAAGACATACCATTGCCGGCCTCACCTTTGACGACAACATCCGTATGTTCTGTCGTGGTGCACTCGGCAAGGGAGCCACTCCTATTGTGATGAATCCGGTAGTTCGTTGCGAATTCACAAAGCGAATTGATCGTGAAACCGTAAATGAAGCCCGTGCACGAAAAGGCTCATCAGATGATGTGGATATAGAAAACAGCGAAAAGCTCAAGGACACCCATGGAGCATACGCAGTAACACCAAAGTATGTAGCACGTGAACTCCGTGTTCCGTTTGTCGATGCAACAGGTATTACAGCTAATCTTGAGAGTCGTCTTGGTCCTACCAATGCAAAGCTTCTCCACATGCTTAGTGCAGACAAGAATAGCAAGGACAACACCCACTATACCGAATATGGTGCACATCGTGTGGCAGAACTCCTTGTTGACGCAATGGCAGAAGCATGTCCGGAACTCAAGCCTTACGTCCGTCACTATGACTTCATCGTATCAGCCAAAGGTTTCGGCAACTACCTGACTCTTCAGGCTGCTATCAATAATGTGCCTATCTATGCAAAATCTACAATCTGCGTACTTGACGGTGAATGGAAGGAACCAAAGATCACTTCTGGTAAGAAAATCAAGTATGTAAAGTTTTCTGGGGCAAAAATAGATTAGAACCATAACATCAAGGCTTACATTCATGTAAGCCTTCTTTTTTATCTAAGTTCGTAATGCTTTCGCTCTTCCTTTGTCCTTCCTACGCTTTTGATTCGCTTTTTAACTATAGGATGAACGAAGGTAGAGCGAAGGAAGAGCGAAGGTAGAGCGAAGGCAAAAGCAGCCTTCATTCTTAATATACGTTAAAAGTTGAAATTATTACAATAGTTTTGTAGTAGTTTCAACTTTTTTCTCTATCTTTGTACTCACAAGGGGAAAGGTTATGAGGTTAGAAGGTTAGAGGTTAGAGGTCTGCATCGCTCATGAGCACACCGACCTGAAAACCTTAGAACCTAAAAACCTTAAAACCTTAAAAAGAACCAACCTAAACACCCACTAAAAAGATATGCAGGCAAAAGAAGCATCAACTATCCTGACATCCCATGGCATAAAACCAACACTTCAAAGAATAGCAATAATGCGCTACATACTTGAACATCGCGTCCACCCGGCAATCGAGGATGTTTACAACGGACTTGTAGCCAATTTCCCGACCCTCAGCAGAACAACAGTATACAATACCCTTCGAATGTTCTCTGAACACTCAGCAGCACAGATGATAACCATCGATGAGCATCGGGTATGCTATGACGGAGATACACATCCACACCCTCACTTCATCTGCCGAAAATGCGGTCAGGTATTTGACATGATGAATCTGCCAATGCCATTGCGCCCGACAAAGCAGGAAGCAAACGGATTTCAGATAGATGAGGTACAACTATACTACAAGGGACTATGCCCCAACTGTAGTACGACAACAGTAGAAGATTAAGGCCCCACCCCAACCCTCCCGAGGGAGGGAGTCTTTAGATACAAAATACTATCTAAAACCTCTCCCCCTCGGGGGAGTAAGGAGGGGGGCTGGAAGATGACAACATATATTTTCTTAACCCTAATTTAAACAAAACATTATGAAGAAAAAATTCATTTGTACCGTATGTGGATATGTCCACGAAGGTACCGAGGCACCGGAGAAATGCCCGATCTGTAAAGCTCCAGCCTCGAAATTCAACGAGATGTCTGTAGAAGACACACCTGAGTTTGCTACAGTTCACAAGCTCGGTGACGGTAAGCTCCCTGGAGCTGATGAGGAAATGATAAAGGACCTCAACAACCACTTCAATGGCGAGTGCGGTGAAGTCGGCATGTACCTTGCAATGGCACGTCAGGCTGACCGTGAGGGCTATCCAGAAGTTGCAGAGGCTTACAAGCGCTATGCCTGGGAAGAGGCTGAGCATGCAGCAAAGTTTGCTGAGCTTCTCGGTGACGTTCTCTCAGACACAAAGTCAAACCTCGAGGCTCGTATAGCAGCTGAGAAAGGCGCTTGTGAGGATAAGTTCCGCATCGCAAAGAACGCTAAGGCAGCAGGTCTTGATGCAATCCACGACACAGTTCATGAGATGGCTAAGGACGAGGCTCGTCACGCAGCAGGCTTTATGGGACTTTACAAACGTTACTTCAAGTAATAAGACTCATAACACAGGTTAATCTACAAAAACAAAACTAGAGGCATATCACAACTCGTGATATGCCTCTTTTCTTTTTCATCATTTTTAGGTATTAGGAGATTAAGGATTTAAGAGATTCATATCTTTCACCTCATAAAATACTCGATTTTGAGTATTGTACAAAAATGATAAAAGGCCTAACTTTGCACTCGAAAATCAGAGACGTGCGCCAGCCTTAAAAGGCTGACAAACACTATTTTCTTCGTGCGAGATGCTACGCACGTTATCAGCTGGAAATTAGGAATGCTTTTTATAAGAAATAATGAGATTTAAGATTGTATTTTCGGCCTTAATGGCTGCAACGAATGTATCAGCTCAGGATAACGCAAATGCCGATACTAGCTATGTTTTCAAGAAGGATTTGGATGGTGTAACCGTTGTTGCTCACAACGAGATTCGAAAGATGCGTGAAGCAGCTATGCCTGTGACAGTATTGGGGAAACGACAGTTGGAGGGAACTACGACAAGTATTAATGATGCACTTGCACGAACTGCTGGTATAGCGATAAGAAGTACCGGAGGTGTAGGTAGTGCCTCACGAATATCCGTGCGCGGTCTTGAAGGAAAGCGAATGGGTGTTTATATTGACGAGGCTGCCATAGGTCAGCTAAGCGAC
>JAEEGJ010007512.1_pt1 | contig 31174 bp, 24 predicted proteins | sample 8958761 | NCBI WGS metagenome assembly JAEEGJ01 (sample SAMN16246546, study PRJNA631951) | gut metagenome | biome: gut microbiome; feature: rumen; material: RS-attached | host: Bos | place: Iran: Karaj | collected 2018-10
GGGACGATACAAACGAACCTTGATAAGTCCGACCTTCTCTCCCTTTGCTGTTAAGTAATCGATAACTTCTTCGGTAACATCACATACAGAACCCATAGCAATGATTACTCTGTCTGCATCAGCTGCACCGTAGTAGTTGAATAAATCATAATCTGTTCCGAGCTTGTCGTTGATTTTCTTCATATACTTCTCAACTACAGCGGGAAGTGCTTCGTAAACTGAGTTACAAGCCTCTCTGTGCTGGAAGAATACGTCATCGTTTTCATGAGAACCTCTCATAGCAGGATGCTCGGGGTTAAGAGCATGTGCACGGAATGCTTCAACTGCTTCCATGTTGCACATTTCTTTGAGATCTTCGTAATCCCATGTTTCAATCTTCTGAATTTCATGAGATGTACGGAAACCGTCGAAGAAGTTAAGGAAAGGAACTTTTCCTTCGATAGCAGCAAGATGTGCTACGGGAGCAAGATCCATAACTTCCTGAGGATCTGATTCAGCGAGCATTGCGAAACCTGTCTGACGACAAGCGTAAACGTCGGAATGATCACCGAAAATGTTAAGTGACTGTGTTGCAACACAACGAGCGGATACATCGAATACACAAGGTAACTGCTCAGCAGCTATTTTGTACATGTTGGGAATCATAAGTAAGAGACCCTGTGATGCGGTAAATGTTGTTGTGATGGCACCTGCTGCGAGTGAACCGTGAACAGTTCCTGCGGCGCCGGCTTCTGACTGCATTTCGGATACTGTAACAGTATTGCCGAAAATGTTCTTTCTTCCTTCAGCGGACCACTGATCAACATAGTCAGCCATGGGTGAGGAAGGTGTGATGGGGTAAATACCTGCAACTTCAGTGAAAGCATAAGCTACATGAGCGGCAGCGGTATTTCCGTCCATAGACATTTTTGTTCTAGCCATTATATTTGCCTCCTTAAAATTATTTCATGTTAGGAATATTGAAATTGAAAGAGCATTTTTTCCGCAAAAAAACAAACTGCTCCTTCAAGGTCGCACATAAAAAATTATAGAACTTTTCCCTTTATTTGTAAACAAACATTTCACCCGAAATGCCCAAGTTTATACATACGAACAACACAAAAATATATTGATAATCTTATGCATTTCTTCTAATATTGTTATGTGTGAAGGCGAACACCGCTATATATACAAAATGCGGGTTGTTTTATGTAAACCTTACCCTGTTTTTTATCTTTCGGAGCACAAATGGATTTCATTGGATTTTTAAACAAAAACAAAATAAAAGCTTTGTTTTTCCCTCTGGTGATGATCGCCGTTTATATTCCGATCGTCTTCACAAAGTCTTACTGCGCCGACCTTGAATACGTTCAGGGTGTAAAGGGCCATATCTATAACTGGAGCGAGCTCGGCAGATACACTCTGCTTCTTATAAAAAAACTTTGCTTCACGCCGTACAATACGGTGCTTGAAGGCATTCTTTTCATATTAACCTCATTTTTAACAGTGATATCTCTTTCTTATCTTCTCTGTCTTATATATGAAAAAGCCGATACGACCGTCCTTTTTATCTTTTCATGTATCGCTTTGATCTTCCCGACTTTTTCGGAACAGTATTATTTTAAATTCCAGTCTTTCGAAGTGCTCTTCGGGATCTTCCTCTTAAATATATCCGGAATATTCCTCGTAAGATTCATAAACGAAAAGAAGATCCGGATGTTTATCGTATCCGTTCTCGCAAATATCCTTTCGTTCGGCATATATCAGAGCATGTTAAACATCATCCTTGTTTTTTATGCGGGTATATTTACCTTCTATGCAATAAAAGAAGAAAAAGACAAACTCTTAAGATGCGCCGTATCGGTCATCATCCAGTTTGCCCTTTCTTTTATCCTTAATAAACTTATCTGCATCCTCTTCTGCGAAAAAGGAAGTTACTTCTCGGATAAGATCATGTGGAAAAGTTATCCATTTTCAACCTGTTATCACTTTGTAAAACATTATTTCAGGATTGTTCTTTTAAGCGAGAGACATATGTATACTTTCGCTTTTCTTATATCGATCGTTCTGGCATTTGCGGCTTTCGTTTATCTTTTTATAAAGACAAAAGCCAAAGCGTTATGGGTTTTACCCGGGATCATCGGCCTTATCGTGATCCCCTTTGCCATCGCGATCATTCAGGGCTTTGAACCCGATTCGAGAACACAGCTCGCACTTCCGTTTTCGATCGCATTTCTTTTGCTTACTGCTTACGGCATATTCGAAAGATATCTTCCGGAAAGAAAAGACGAAAAGAAAGGCAGTAAATCCCTTATTCTTATCGCTGTGTTCATTTCGCTATTTATCCTTTTAATAAATATCATTCCGACATTCCGTCTTGTTTATACAAGAATGAAGATAAACAGCTTCGACAAAGAAAATATCTGTAAGATCGGAGGGGATCTGAACGGGTTTAACTGTAACGAAAATACTTCCTCTTCGGTTCCGGTCATCTTCATCGGCACCCTCACCCCGGAACCTGATCCTCTGTGTTATGATTACGACGAAGAAAACAAAGACTATATACTGATCTCCGTCTTCTCTCTCGATGCCGATACCGAACCCGAATATTTCTTCTCGACAAACAGGATCTTAGGTGCCATGGACAACGAGGGCTTCACATACAAGAAACCAAACTTGAGTGATTATATGGATGAAGCCAAAGAAGAAACTTTGGCAATGCCCTCCTATCCCGAAGAAGGATATATAAAAGAAACAGAAAACTTTGTAGTAGTCAATCTCGGAAACAACTGACAGGTAAAAATATGAATCTTTACACAAAATCCTATAATCCCGATTGGGGAAGAATCGTTGATATGGTCGTCGAAAAATGCGACAAACTTTCAGAATACATAAAAGACAAAACCGTCTTTAAAGTCATCCTTCACGAAAAAGGAGAAATCGAACTTGCCAAGGGGGAGGATACTTTCAGGATAAAAGAACCCTCTCTCATCATTCTTTCCGACAGAGATATCTCTGACTTTAAAACGATCAAAAAAGGCACTACTACAATCCTTTATTTTATGCCGTCACTTGTAAGGGAAGAGTTTTCTCTCGAAGATCTTTACGACAATAAATACGATGAAGCATTCGGCACCACGATCTATCAGGATTATCATCTTGTTAAAGACTTTTTTAAAACAGAGCAACTTGAAAAAAAGATCTTCCCTCTTTCTTTGATAGAGCTTAATAAGATAAGAACGCTTATCGATTCGATCGAAAAGGAACTCACAATGCAGTACGACGGTTTCTGGCCCTGCAGGAGCAGATCTTATCTTCTCGAACTTCTTTTCTTCATTCAGTTTTTATTTGGGAAAGCAGATGAAAAGAACCAAACGGCATCTCCCGATGACGAAATTTTTTCGCAGGTATGCGAATATCTTAACGAGCATTTGGGCGACGATATATCACTTGAATCCTTAACAAAAGAATTCAGTATAAACAGGAATAAATTAAACAGCATCTTTGAAACAAAGACCGGAAAAACATGCCTTAATCATCTTACAGATCTTCGTATCGATATGGCAAAGATGATATTAAGCAATACGGAGATCCCGATCGGCGAAGTATCAAACCGCGTCGGATATCCGGATTCGAATTATTTTACAAAGATCTTCAAAAAGATCGTCGGAACTACCCCTTCCGTATACAGAAAAAACAATATTACGTGCAGATAATACTAAAAGTCGTGCAGATATTTCTTTAGAAAAAATAACCTCCTTTCGTATAATCAGGTCATAAACTGAAATATGCAAAGGAGGTTTTATTATGCGACGGGCATTATTTAATGCACTGCTTATCTCGGGAATCTTTCTTTTTGCCGGCTGCAGTGCCGATACAGAAAATACCGTTACCGAAAAAGTTACAGAAACGGTTGTAAACGAAGTGACGGAAAATACCGAAGTTACTGCCGAGACCGAAGAAATATCGATCATCGAACCCGACAATTCATATATTTTCGAGGATCTTTGCAAAGTGAACGAAGAATATGATGAATCCCTCGGCGGTGCTCCCATAGAAACGATCGTTAAGGATCTGAGAAAAGATTCCTACGAAAGAATGGTTCTTTTATCCCACAGCGTTGAATCAGATACCGATACCGTAAAATACAAAATAGTACCGAAAAACTTATCCGGTAAAGGCCAGCAGTACATCATCTGTTATGCAACATTCGTAAAAGAAAACGATGAGTGGATATTAAGTGAAAACATATGGGACGAATGGGTCATCAAGAGAAACGAACTTAACGGAAGCAACTGGCTGGTAGAATCAAACGGATACGAAGATCTCGCAAAACTCTTCAAAGACGGATCTTCTTTCGACAAAGACGGCACGGTATACGTGCATTTTAAAAAGAATCTCAATATCATAACCGTAAAGTCAAATGACGATGCATCTGTATTTGAAACAAAGATCGGAACCATGTTCGGAGGAACGGTTTATTATTGTACAGGCGATGAAAACAAAACCGTTGACTTTAACTGCATCGAAGGAACGGTAAACGATGAAGGAAAGCTCTCTTTCAAGCTTGAATCAGATAACGGAGAAGCGTACTTTACACCCGGAGAAAATTCCTCTTTCGTATATGAAAAGGTGTTTAAGTCAATAACCTCAGGCGAGGATACGGAAAGCGGAGTAAACGTGTCTCTTCTCGGAACGCTTGATACGATCGATATCACAAGCGAAAGCCTTTTCTACGGAGAATGGAAAAAAGAGACCGGTTCCAAAAACGGAAATATAAGTCCCGAATTATCCTGGGATGCCGTGGACGGTGCCACAGCTTATGCCGTAATGATGATCGATCTTGATGACGGTAATTTCCATCTTCACGGATATGCCTTAACCGGTTCAAATCATCTTGATGCCGGTGCTCTTAACGAAGACGAATATAAAGGTCCTTATCCTCCGAGCCCTCACAATTACACCGTATATGTATTCGCTTTAAAGAATGCGGTGGATACAGGACTTATAATCGACAGGCAAAACAGCAGTGACGAAAACCTCTTTGAACTCTTAAATAAAGACGATCCCGGGAATGTTATCTCTTACGGATCGATCACAGGTTCCTATGAATATCCCGAAAGAGTATGGTAAACAGATACGCATAAAAAAGGCCCTGCACATAATGTGCAGGGCATATTTTTTATTGATTGATCAGCATCCTTTTTCAAGAGCAAGTGTTCTTGTTGTAAGGTCGCAAACTTCAGCGGGTCCGTAGTACTGAATAGCACCGGGGAATGTGAAGCATGTTTCAACAGCCCACTCATCACGATGAGCTTCAAAGAATTTGAAAGGTGCACCGTCAAGTTCAACAAGTGCCTTTCTGATAACGGGCTTGTCTTCACCGTTACGTCTTTCCATGTTCATCATCTTTGTGATAGGCATACCGCCTGCAACCCATTCTTCAGCAGGCTTAGCGATATTGGAAACCTTTGAAAGGTATCCTGTGTAGCCGTACTGGATAAGCATGAATGCGTTGTATCCGAGTGAGTAGCAGTAGTCAGCATCGAAGTTTGAAGGGAATGCACATCTTCCTTCGTAGCCGAAGAAGTGATGCTGTGCACCGAACTTGCCCTTGTATGTGCCGGCTGCCTTTCTCTTTGCGAGTTCATTCTTGACCATCTCAGAGAAGAGCTTTTCTGACTCGATGAGTGAAACCTGTACGTTTCCGTGAGGATCTCTCTCAAGGAAGAGCTGCTGCTGTACGAACTGGGGAAGGATATCAAATACCTTGAATGCTTCAGCTGAAAGTCCTGCCTTGATGAAGTCATACTTTGCAGCCCAGTCGGGAAGCGCATTGAACTCTTCTGTCTTCTTTCCTGCAAGGAGCTCGTTGATCTCCTTGATAAGAGCTGAGAACTCGGGAACGAATTCAACGATACCCTCGGGGATTATAGCAACACCGAAGTTGTTGCCGTTGTTTCCTCTCTTTTCAACCGCATCTGCGATGTAGCTTGTGATCTGAGCAAGAGACATCTTCTTTGCTGCAACTTCCTCGCCGATGAGGCAGATGTTGGGCTGTGTCTCAAGTGCGCACTCAAGTGCAACGTGAGAAGCGCTTCTTCCCATAACCTTTATGAAATGCCAGTACTTCTTTGCTGAGTTTGCATCTCTCTCGATGTTGCCGATGAGCTCTGAATATGTCTTTGTAGCTGTATCGAAACCAAAAGAAGCCTCGATATCCTCGTTCTTTAAGTCACCGTCTATTGTCTTGGGGCATCCGATAACCTGAACGCCTGTATTGTTTGCTGCCATGTACTCGGCAAGTGTAGCTGCGTTTGTGTTTGAATCGTCACCGCCGATGATAACGATAGCTGTAAGGCCGTTCTTCTTTGCATTCTCTGCAACGATAGCGAACTGCTCCTTTGTCTCGAGCTTTGTTCTTCCTGAACCGATGATATCGAAACCGCCTGTATTTCTGTATGCATCGATGAATGCATCATCAAATGTTACATAGTCATCCTTCAAGAGACCGTCGGGGCCGCCCTTGAATCCAAGTAAAACGTTGTCCTTGTTTGTAGCCTTTAAGGCATCATACAGACCGCTTATAACGTTGTGTCCGCCGGGTGCCTGTCCGCCTGAAAGAATAACACCTACTACCTGCTTTTTAGCTGCTGATGTATTCTGGCCTTTTTCAAAGATAACTTCTGCTTTTCCGTATGTGTTGGGGAAAAGAGCCTTGATCTTGTCCTGATCCGCTACGCTCTCTGTAGCATTTCCTTCCTTAACACAGATTTCCGCGATACCGCCTCTAAGCATTCCGGGAAGCTTAGGAGAGTATTCGTATCTTGCTTTCTGAAGAGGTGAAAGATTCATAGTATTTCTCCTTTTTTATATAAATTTAATTTACGCTCTGTAAACGTGCCTTGATATTATAGCACATAAAAAAAATGTCCGCCATATCTAAGTCTTGCTTTTCTCAACCGTTCTTTGTAAAATGTGTATGTCAATCTTAAAGAATATATGAGGAAATTTAAATGAACGTTGTTTGTTTGGATCTTGAGGGAGTACTCGTTCCCGAGATATGGATAGCATTTTCAGAAGCAACCGGCATACCTGAGCTTAGAAGGACTACAAGAGACGAGCCCGATTATGACAAGCTGATGAAGTTTCGCATAAACATCTTAAAGGAGCACGGACTCGGACTTAAGCAGATACAGGATACGATCGCTACGATAGATCCTCTCCCGGGTGCAAAGGAGTTTCTTGACAGATTAAGAGAGATCACTCAGGTGGTTATCCTGAGCGATACATTCGATCAGTTCGCCATGCCTCTTATGAAGAAGCTCGGATGGCCTACACTTTTCTGCAACACTCTCGAAGTTGCAGATAACGGAGAGATCACAGGATTTAAGATGCGCTGCGACAAGTCAAAGCTAACGACAGTAAAGGCTCTTCAGTCATGCGGATTCGATACTATAGCCGCAGGCGACAGCTTTAACGACCTTGGCATGATACAGGCCAGCAAGGCAGGATTCTTATTCAGATCAACAGAAGCGATCAAAAAGGAATATCCGCAGTATCCCGCATTTGAAACCTATGATGAGTTTCTTGAAGCAATAAAAGCTGCATTATAGAATGAACAAGGCGATAAGTTATGTAAACTTATCGCCTTTTCTTATTGCTCACATGTCAGCTATCATACTAAAGAAATCCAAGAGTCTCTTTTTCTGAGCAACACTCATCTTATTGATCTCTTTTATTACTTCTATCGTGATCTTATCAGTTTTGAATTCCTGAATATTCTCACCCGAAACTGTTACTTCTTTATTATCATCATCTTTTCCCGTCAGCAGTCTGACAGGACTTATCTTAAGTGCCTCACACAGGATCATGATCTTGTCCGCACCTGGATTTGTGTTCTTCTTTTTCCAGTCGTATATCGTAGGTTTTGATATCCCTGTCAGGCGGGATAATTCAGGTATCGATATCCTTTTGCTGTCCATTATGTGAAACAGCCTTTTGCTGATAGTCATATTTTCTTCATCATCTGTCATATCAGAGACTCTTTCAAACATGGAAAGCTCTTCTTTGGGTATCGGAGGGTTATCAGGATCAAGCTGATAAGGCTTTTTTTCTGCTTTCTTAAGCATATTTAGCTGTTTTTTCGTTAAGTCCTTACTTATATCAATTGTCTTTTTAATGGTAGCCATAGTATTCCTCTTTTAAATGTATCAGAACGGCGCGTGTCTGAATTAACTGATATGTATATACGTATATTGATATGTTATTACATATTATCATATGATGTTACCTTGGTCAATCTATTCCGTACTCTTATATCTTATCAGAGCATAAGAAAAAGACCCGGACACTGTAACCATGTCGGGATCTTTTACTATAAGAATTATTCACTTACTTTGTCAGGGGCTTTTTAACTCTCACTCTGTATAAAAGCTTAAGCTTGTCCCAGTTTCCTTCGGCCTTAAGCCTTCCGTCCTTTAAAGCCTCACAGATATCCATGCTGCCGTCTGCTATGGCTATGAGAGTATTGGCATCTCCTATAAGAAGTCCGTCCCTGTCATAGTACTCATACGGCTCAACACATACCTGTCTGGCCGCTATCTCAACGTAAAACTTTCCTTCCCCTTCGCCTATGATGTTAACCTGAACCGCAACATGTTCAAATATTTCGCGTGCATCCGCATTTTCCAGGCCTTCCCTTACTTTGTCTACTATCTCGTAGTATTCCATCTCACGGCTCCTTTCATAGGATATTTGTCAGACTTTTTATTTCTGTATGATTAATTATACCACAATAATATCATTTCCGCATCTTTTATTTGAAAAATCGCAAAAATTTAGTCTGATAACGTAAAGAAGTAGTCCCGAAATGATTATCGGCTTTTTTAAGGCAAAGGTTCAGCACATTTCATATATTTATCAGCGCTTTTGAGATCTTGCCCTGCCTATGGCCGGCATTACGGAATACGCCGCAAGAATAAGGATGGCAAACATCGAGCTGTCCCTGAATCTTTTATTCTTCATATATATCATCTCCTTATCTGAATTTTATATGATAAGGTTATCAGATATATGGTCACAGTAGTGTCACACAAAAACAGCCGGGATATTCCCGGCTGATCTGTATCTTTAAGTTATCTTATCATTATCAGTCCTACGATCAGATATGCGATCGCAGCTATGGCTGTAAAGACTGCACTGTATGATATTCGTATCTTTTTTGCATCCTCGGGATTTATGCCGACGGCATTTGCTATGTTAAAGGCTTCCGCCGTGAATGCACAGTTCTTCTCTCCCGCTATTCCCGCACCGGCTATCGCTCCGACCATGAGCGTGGGGCTTATTCCCAGGTGACGCGTGAAATTTAGTACTATGGGGAAGATCACGGCATACATAGACCATGACGATCCGAGTGCAACGGTGAGAGCCATTGCAATGACAAATACGACTGCAGGGAGCAGAAATGCCGTTTTATCAAATACATCTATCATCTCCTCAAGATACGTATGCAGTCCGAGGCTGTCCAAAAGCGTGGAGAAATTGATGGTAAGAAGATAAAGGATAATCGGCAGCGTGCTGTCTGCTATACCGTCTATCAGATGCTCCATGAACTGTTCGGGAGTCATTATCTTTTCAAAGCAGTACAAAAGAAACATGAAAGCTAGCGTTACCATAAGCCCTACTGCACTGTCAGTCACAAGACTCTTGTTCACAAGACTCCTTACTGCTACAGAGCTTACAGCCATTACTATGATGGGAAGGATTACGTTGGTCTTCTTTCCCCATACTTCCGTATCATGAACACTCAGATACTTTTCAGATCCCTTCGGCCAGAGATTGCCGCCTTCTGCCTTTCTTTTTTCGGCATCCTTAAGCTGTCCGTTAAGCGGCAGCTTTCCGAATGCAAATATGATCATTGAAACAAGTACTATTATGGAAAAGAAATTAAACGGTATCGATCTTATAAACAGCATGGTAGCACCGGTCTTTGCCGTTGCTGCCAGAGTACCCGTTACAAATATGCCCCACAAAGACAGCGGGAAGAATGAACTGAACACGGTCGGAAGCATGCTGTAGAAAAGGGCCAGCTTTTCACGAACCACCTTGTTTTCCTTTGCAGGCTTGTATGATGCATAACTTGCCGTAAGCATGTTTAAGCCGTCATCTATAGAAGTCAGCGCCATTATGCCTAAAGAAGATAAAAACATCCCTCTCTCGGTCTTTGAATATTTAGCGGCTGTCTTTTCAAATGCGGTAACACCGCCTGAAACAACTATAAGATTTACCATTCCGCCGATAAGAGCCATGACGAGCACTGTAAAGACGTTGTCAGGCTGTGACATCGTATCCATTATGGAATCGGCGTAGCCTGCAAATACACCTGTACGATATACAAGTATCGCACCCAGTATCCCCGAAACGACCAGGGATTCAACAGTCCTTTTTGAAACAAGTACGTAGCACAGCATGAGTACAAGCGGCAGAAGGAATATCGGGTCTTTTGTATTTACAGGTACAAAAAACAGAGATGCCAGATATATCACAAGAAGACTTCCGTACTGAAGAAGCATCTGTCTTACAGACATGGGACTTGAGTTTGCGGGATATGCCAGCACTCCCTTTCTCATCTTTGAGAGCGTGACTATCTGTGTATGCTTAACCGAAACCTGGGCATACACTCTCTTCATGAACTCGCCGTAGATATTCGGATGCATGCTCAAGAAATCCAAAAGATCCCTGCTCTCCATCTTGTAGACCACGGTCTTTCCGAGTGATCTTACGGTTGAAAGCCTCTTCTCTCCCGATAAAACGCCGTACTCTCCGAAGTACTGACCAACATGCAGTATATTGAGCTGATTGTCATCGCCGTCAAGCACCTGAACGGCTCCCGACTCAATAAAGTACATTCCGTCAGGCTCTTCATCTATAGTACATATATCGCAGTTGTTCTTAAAAGCGATCTTTTTCAGTTTTGATCTTATTGATGTTATATCATCCGCATTCTCTTTGGCATCGATACCAAAGAACTTGGCGATATAACGCTCATTAATCCTGTCACTCATATGAGTATTCTATCACAAACCTGCAAACGCAAAAAGGACCGCCTTAAAGACGGTCCTATTAAGCTGTTATCAGTATTCGTATACCAAACGATAAGTTGTGAGTTCTGTTATGTCGAAGCAGATCCTTCTCTCATTGGTAGGTCTTGCTCTTCTAACTCTTCGCCAATTGCCATTTTTATCAATCTTATACAGTGTCACCCTTTTAACTCCTAAAGGTACAGTTGTATGAAGCTTGGTCTTGGCATTAAGCTTTGCTTTTGTCTTAAAGGTTATAGTCTTGGATGATGCATCACCTGTCACAGTGCAAGAAAGATCTAGCGCCTTCTGACCTTTTAACCGGTAGTTATTCATAAATGTCAGAGCTGTTCCGCTTGCAACGAACACATGCAGTCCGGATTTATTGCTTCTATACAGTGACTCAAATGTAGAAGCCGGAACTGTAGTATCTTTCTTGTTCAGTACAACCTGTACCAGTTCACCTCTAGCTTTCTCCTTATCAGACAATACCTTCTTTTTGTTTGACGCATTATTGGTATTGCCGTCTAAGAGCACCTTGTCCAGGTCATTCCAGTCCTTGATAACGGTATTGGCGACCAAACCTCCAGTTGCTGTCTTGTTTACAATGCTTCCCAGTGTATTAGCAAAGACACCACCTGTACTTCCATTATTGTTGTCATTATCATTATTGCTGTCTGAAGATGATCCCGAATCGGAATCTGTATCATCCTTCTTACTTTCAGATGAAGAAGCTGTTGTTTCAGATGTTGTTTCAGGTGTTCCCGGTATCTTGACTATAGTATAGTCAGAGAACTGATTTGAAGGGAACTCCAGTATTTCGGTTGTACTGTTATATGTCGCATTAAGCTTTGTTCTTACTCCATCGTGATTTCTTACTACAGAGTAAGTCTGACCTGCTGACAGATTTGACGCAGGCACAGCAAGTCCAACAGTAACGTCGCCGCTGGTTGTAGTCAGAGGTTTGCTCCAGTAGCCGTTTGATCCGCCTTTTGAAACCACCTTTTCAAGATCGATATCAACCGTAGCCACCGCTGTAGCTCCATCCCCTGCATATGCAACTGCCTGTGTATCAAGTGATGTATCCTGCACGCTCATTCTTACGTTACCGACATCAGTAGCATTCGCTCCGTCTGCCAGAGTCGCACCTGTTACGGCATTACTGTTTTCCACGATTATATCATTAGCAGGACTTACAATACCTTTGAAGTGGAAGTTCGAATTGGTCATCGTGAACTTGAACACTCCCATATTTGTATCACCTGAAATCGGCGCCATCAAAGGTCCGTCATTTATCTGAAGACTGGAAACCTGATACCCGTAATCCGGAACAAGCAGGAAGTAATAAGTTTGTCCGATGGTAAGCATCTGGTCCTTATCCTGTGAATACTGGGTTACATCGATATCATTATCACTGGTTGCAAGTAGTCTGTAGAGTTTTGCATGCTCTACTATCTCATCTTCACTTGTATCTCCATGGTTCCTGTCTTCCGGATATCTCCAGCGTACATTTTTGGCATTTGAAAAAGTGATGTTAATGACGTATGAATATCCGGCACTTGCAGCAAATTCTGCATAACCGTCATTAATTATAGATGCTTCCATCGCAATACGGCCGGCCAGTTCCGTTCCATGTTCATCAGAAGGTGCATCCTTATCTTTTCTCTCTATCTGCATGGTCTGCAGCAGCTCATGAGAACCGGTAACTTCTATCCTTATCTTAGCTGTATTAACCGGTATCTCCTGTTCTGTTCCGGATGACACAGTAGCAAGTGCCTGATTGCTTGAATCAAGGAACTTTATAGTGGTAGTGGCATTTACTCCGTCTGCCTTTGTAATATTTATTGTATATTTACCACCGGCTTCCCCAGCTGGCAAGAAACTTACATCTCTTATATTGCTAGGTTCTCGTGTAAGCGCCTGAGCGTCTTCCGTTGATATAACTACATTATTTAACGTATAACTGTCCAGTATTCCGCCTGACTTAGCATGGGCTCTCACGTATATAGCCTCTACAGTAGCTCCTTCAGCCGAAACATCGTCCCAATCAGTTCCATTCGTAGAATACTGTATAGTTCCATAAGTATCTGTATAACCTGATACTGTTACATTCTTAGGATCTAAAGAAAAACTAATATCTGTTATATTATGTGGTGTCGAACTTGACCCAAATCCATGTGGATTCGAATCATTTACCACGTTACCATCTATTTTATAACTTACACTATATCCGGGTGAGGGAACTGCCCCTACAAACATTGCATCGGTGTTAGTAGTTATACCTGTAGCCGGAATATCTATCCACTCCTGGCCATCAAGGCTATACTGCATCTTTCCATGCGTATTTGTGTAAGAATCGACCAGTATCGAAGCCACAATAGGAGGAGGATTGTTATTTCCACCACCTGAATTAGTAAATGATATATTTGTTAATGTATTTACTCCCGCTTCAGGAAGCAGTCCATGCTCACCATTATCCGCAATATTGTCAGCGTATGTTGTTCCCACATTTAATGTGTAAGAAGCAGTATATCCGCCAGTTGTCGGAACACCTTTAACCCTAAACGCGTCAACCTCAGTAACACCAGTCGTACTTACTACTTCTGTCCATCCGCTATCACCGCCAAGTACTGCAGTGTAATAAATCTTACCATGTGTGTTATCATAAGCTTCTACCGTCAGTTTGCATGGTGTAGGCGGAGCACCTACCTGTGAAAAAACTATATTCGTGATACTTATGGTCGGTTTACTTGTATTAAGCCAGAATGTACCACTTTTAACATCATCTACGTTAAATGCTCCTCCTCCTTCGTCAAGTGAAAACGAGCCCACTTCATAATCCTGAACCGGTTCAAACTTTACAGCAATCGCATCAACATTTGATACTCCGTTTCCAGCGCTTATCTGCGTCCACGTCGAATTATCCGCAGTATATGAAACAGTTCCATATGTTGCATCATAACCTGCAACACTGAGCTTGCATAGACGCGGTCCCGTAGTACCCTCTGCGGCAAAAACTATATCTGTGATACTTGCAGTCGGCATAGTAGTATTAAGCGGAAATACACCATTTTTAAAATCGTATATGCCAAATGCTCCTTCTCCTTCGTCAAGTGAAAACGAACCCACCTCATAATTCTCGGCCGGTTCAAACTTTACGGCACACGCATAAACATTTGATACTCCGTTTACAGCGCTTATCTGCGTCCACGTCGAATTATCCGCAGTATATGAAACAGTTCCATATGTTGCATCATAACCAGTAACACTTAGCTGACATAAGCCCGCAGGAGGATCATCATTCGCCTTGACCCTCATTACATCGCCTGTCATCACACTTGTGAACACAAGCACCATGATCATAAAATAAGCTATCCCCCTGCTTCCCTTTTTAGATAGCCATTTCATAAATCTAATTCTCCTTCCACTTCATCCGTGAATTACGCTGATGATTGTATCGATATAATTTTACAAAACAATAAGGTTTCATAGGGTATAGTAAAAGTATAGTTTTAACCATTGGCATAAAAATAAGCGAAAAAGGGGATGTCCTCTCCTTTTTCGCCTGTATATTTTTGAACTTTATTAATTAAATTATGATTTTATTTATTTAAAGTCGTACCATGCCTTCTTAAGTTCAGCACGGTTAGTATTACCGGTTTTCTTTAAGATGTTTTTAATGTGGAATTTCACTGTATTCTCGGATATGAACAGCTTTCCTGCTATCTCTGAATTGGTCCCTCCGTCCAGTATGCATATCAGTACATCTTTTTCCCTGTCAGATATGCCATACTTCATTGCAAAATCATCTAAAAGCTCATCATCACTCTTTGCCGGTGCAGCTTCAACGTTCTCCACGGATTTCTGCCTGCCGTATAATACCTTTCCGAGTTCGGCAGCCATAAAGAATGAAGCTATAAAAAGCAATGCATTTAAAACAACAAGTGCAACGGGATACCTCGATAACAGCATGCCAGCTCCGGAACCGATCACTTCTCCCACTCGTCGTAACAGCATACTCAGGCCGGCAAGCCACAATCCGTGTTCAAGCGCCTTATCCGCAAAGAGCACCATGAAGAATATACTGTAAAAGCCTGTGAATACATATGTTAAAATCCAGAGAGGCATCTTCAGTGAAGTTGCCGAGGTCAGTGCCATACATATGAAAGGATTTATGACAGAGCAGACGCACAGTATGAGACCGGACTGTCTGGAATATGTGACAACGATAGCCGCGACTATCAGTCCCAGTGCTGAAAATGCCCTGGCAAGTTCAAGACTTATATCTCCGCCTGATATATCCGCTGCGGGCTGCATATATCCCAGATTCATTGTTATGCAAGTCAGCAGAACAAAGGCAGCGCACTTAATGAATGTCTTTTTATTAATGCTGTGTATTTCCGGCTCTTTGCTCTGACTATCGTCAGCGCTTACGGATCTGATCATCACTATAAGAAGTACCGCACAGAGCAGATAAACAATATAAGCCAGATCTCCCGTGTAAAGTCTTCCTTCAAGCGGCAGCATTATAAAATATGATAATACTCCGCCAACAGATCCCGCGATACCGTAAACTATGCCGTAGCTTTTGCAAAGGCCAGTTATAAGCGTTATATATCCGCCGATCAGCATTCCGCAGAATATATCCATCCCGAAACCAAGGATAAGCTTGGGAACAGGTATATTCACATAAACCGCAGATGACATGAAAACAAGCTCGGCGACTATCACAAAATACAGCGACTTTATCAGTCTGTCCGGATTCTTTCTGATATAAATGGCAAAGATCGCGATACCAAGTGCCTGGCACAGATAATCCACTATATTGGCCGATACATCGACAAACTCAGGTGAAAAGTATAAAAACAGACCATACAGCCAGTTGATGTATCCCGCACCTGTCCAGAAAACACCCAACGCCGCTATAAGGCACACTAGTATGGTATTCTTTTTATTCCTGTCCTTCATTTCCATAATGTAAATGTTACCACACCTGATCTGTGTCAGTAAATATAAATATCACGTGTTATGCAAGCGGTGGCGGGGTAGCCTTAGGGTAGGTATGCCCAATACTACTCAGCTTTCTTTGGCTGGGGCGGATTCTTGTCACCATAGAAGATGATGTAAAGACCGGATCCGTCTTCCTTTAATCTGTAGTACAGTCCCGATTTCTTTGTGGAATCATCATCCTCGGGTATATCCGGCAGCTTCATGACATCCACGTTGCCTTCGATGTCAAATACTATGTAGCCTGACTCCGGTGCGGAATATGCAAAGCCTTTCCTTATCCATAATTCGCTTATATCGAGCTTGTCAGCTTTTATTATCTTTGCCGGTTTCATCTGATCTTCCATGAAGACCTGACCTGTCAGTTTAACAGGGTAATAATTCAGATCTATCGTGAATTCGTCTTTAAGCGTCGAATCAAGTTCTACTGTGGTATCCCCTGCTACGCTGTAATCCCTGTTTTCAGCAAATGCATTGAATACGTACTGCGCATCAAAGTCCTCGTCATTGCTTCCTATATAGTTTTCCTCCTCGGTCACGGTGTTGGGATCATACTTGGGATTATCATCATAGCCGGCGTATTCAAAGAAATATGCCTGTCCCAGATATTCGGCACTTTTGTCAGTATTCTTTGTCGCCACGATCTTTGATGCATCATCGTTTACTACCAGAGAGAAGTTAAACGAATGCTCATTCTCGTCGACGATATCGTATCCCCAAAGATATGACCAGTCTTTTGTATCGTATACTCTCACACCCTTCCTATCCAGTGTGACGAGCTTTTTGCCGTCATTTGAAAATTCACCGCATACAGCGTTCTGCGGTCCCAGAGGACATACTATCTCTCCGGTCTCAAGATCAAATACGCTGTTGGCTATACAGCTGTACTCATTGGAAGAATGTCCTCCGTAGAACAGGTATTTTCCATCGGGGGAAACCGCGATCGCAAGGGAAGTCTGGTATGTGGGATAACTCCACTTAAGCTCTCCCGTCTTACGGTCCAAGACCTTTAATGTCTCGGCTGCAGACTTGACTGTAAGTACTATATATTCATCGGTTACCCTTACCTTGGTGCCCCATGAATCGACATCCGTCATCCACTTCACATTGCCGTTTAGATCATAACAGCGCATATACCCGTTTCCGTCTGTTACATAGAATTCCTGATCATCCGGTGAAAAGTTTACAGTTCTTACCTGAGCATGAACAAAATCATCCCAGAGGATTTCATTTTTCTGCCAGTCGATAAGCCAGAGATTGCCCACGGCATTGCTGGCTACAAGATATTTATTGTCATTGCTCAATGCCGCGCATCGTGAGATCGTTGCGTTTGCCTGCTCTTCACTTGTTCCCGGCTTGCTGCATGTGACAGGATAATGATCTATGGAATAAACTTCTTTTCCTGACTTATCAAGGATGACAGTCTTAAAGCCTGTCGCATTTGTCAGATCATCGGATGAATTGACCTCTGTAACAGTGTATTCTCCGTCATTGGATACGAATATATACGGAACCTCATACGGGAGCGGATATTTGAACAGTTCGTTTCCTTCAAGATCGAAAGCAGTGACCGCGATCAGATCCTTGATCTCATCATGCGTGGCAAAGGTATGAAACGGTATAAATGACACGATCGATCTGTGATCCGTTCCGTACTCATATGCCTGCAGACCTATCTGTGCGCTGGATTTAAGTTCGTATTTTTCAAGTCTGTTTTCGGGATATAAAGACATATCAACCGTTATTTCTTTTCCGGTCTTGGGATAAGTCATTATCTTGCGGGCATTGTATCCGTCCTTCTTTACTTCGATGATGCATTCTTTCCATGAACCGCTGAATCCGGTCTTAAATGAATTGACCATCAATTCAAAATATCCTTCCTCATCAGTCTTAGCCTTTGCATCTCTTGTGGAGTATCCGTCACGGGCTATTATTATCGCATCAGGGATCGGATCACCGTTTTCATCATGTATGAAGCCTGTTACGGTCGCATTCTTGAATCTTGATTCGCTCAGCTGTTCAAGAGGGTACATGATCACGGTATTTTTTAAGACAAATGTTGATCTTGCAACCTGACCCCCGTTTACTGAGATACCGGTATGGATACTGATATCAAGGTCTGCTTTTGCCTCGTATTTACTGTCAAAGTGCGACGGCATTATATCGATCTCCACCACGCGTTCGCTGTCAGGTGCAACATATCCGTCAGAACCGTTGGGATGGATGGCATGCTCTATACTTCCGATATGATCAAGCAGTTCACCCTTTATATCCTTATAGGGATCCATTTTTAGCTCAACATAGGCATCAGAGCCCGTTGTGTTCTTTATTAAAAGCTTGCGGACCAGTGTTCCGTCTGTCTTAAGTTCGCATATGTAGCTTTCCTCTCCCCATATCTCCACGCCGTCTGATGAAGCATAGAGAGTATCAAAGACAGGTTCTCTTTTTCCTCCCTCATCGTACATTTCATTTCCGGTGATCTTAATATCATCTTTTCTTACCGCTTCGGCTTCATCACTGTTTTGGGCATCAGTCTCCTGAATTAAATTGTCTTCAACAGGAGTTTGTGCAACGCTGTCTGCATTAGTATCCGTTTCGGTTGCAGCTTCTTTACTTCCTGAGCATCCGCTGACAAGTAATAACGTCACAAGGATACAGATCAGATATTTGGATTTTTTTGCTTTGAGGCTTTTGTTTTTTCGCATAGATTTCCTCCCGCATATTTGCTTAATTATTCATAATAATTATATCTGATAGGCAGTTTGTCATGGGGATAGGAAAGGGATAGGTCACATACATAGTTGATAATTTTGTTTACTAATAATCATGTATGCTGTACTATTTGAGATATGAAGGAAGAAAACATCAAACCGATACGGTTGGGACTGACAGTAACAATTATCATAGGCATGACTTTCCTGTGGACGGGATCCGCATTTTTATCATGGGTCTACAATATCGCAAATCTGCTCGAAAGCATTGGACGCATCAACATGCTCGAAGGTCTTACCGAAGGCGTCGGATATGTTTTCCAGGCCATAGGTATAATAATCACATGTGTTATTATACGCAACTGCCTAAGCGGTCATGCTCTTGATCAGTCGGATGACAGAAAAATGAAGATGATCTTTGTTATATCAAGTATCATCGATCTGGTGTTTTCTTATTTATCTGCGAGTGCTGCTTCTCTTGCAGGCGCTCTTGTTTTCGGATATATCCAGAATACATTTCACGGCATTATAGCTGCGCTGTACATTTATATGCTGACTTTCTATATAGATGTAAACAGACGCGGACTTGTCTTCGGACTTGGATATTCAATCGGTTCCCTGGGTTCATATTTCATATCGATAATCGGTGATTCAAACTTTCTTGCCGATATCCGTTCCATCTTTTTATATATTGTAATAGTGGCATTAACGATACTGCTCATTTTCATGTGCGGTTATGATAGGGAATCGCTTTCCTATGCTGTCCTTAAAAGTGAAACCAGTCCCGAAACCAATAACGCTGCGCTGCAAAACATCACATGCCTAGCGGCAGCCGTGGTCATCCTTCTCAGTCTTGTCAAGGGGCTTGGATTTTACTTTGATTTTTCAGATGTCTGGGTAGGCGGCATGTCTTTGGAATATACAAGAATGTATTATGCTATAGGTCTTATAATTGCCGGTCTGATAAACGATATAAACCGCCGATGGGGCGGCATCATATGCGTTGCGGCACTTGTTTTCCCGTTTGTCCTTATACTTCTTAACAGTGCCTCTGTAAGCGGAACGATCCTTTGGATACTCAATTATGCATTTACCGGATTGTACGTTGTATATCGCGTACTTCTGTTTTCTGACATATCATGGGAGTCTTTAAGTATAAAGCCGATATCTGAAAAGAATTCTCTGATATACATCGCTCCTCTCGGATTGATGTTCGGCAGGATCGGTGATGTCATCAGTACGGGTGTCGGACTGTTCTTTTCAGATTCCCCGATCATTCTCAATATATTCACCGCGATAATGTTTGTTATAGCGATAATCGTATTTCTTGCACTGTTTTCCAAGCTGTATCTTGGTATATATACATCTCAGAATGCTGACAGCGAAACCCGAAGCTTAATGAGTTTTGCGGATTATTACAAGCTGACAGACAGAGAAAGCATCGTTCTTGAACACATAACAGACAAGATGACAAACAAAGAGATCGCATCGGAGCTGTTCGTTCAGGAATCGACAGTCAAATATCATGTGAAGAACATCCTGAAGAAAACAGGATGTTCAAACAGGCAGGAGCTTAAAAAGCTCTACAGCGAATACAATTCTTAAAGGCAATAAAAAATCCCGCATATGCGGGATTTTTATTTTCGGCTATTTTAGGCCTTTAAACTGGTATATCTGGTATTCCTCATCATACTTCATGTTGCAGTCGATGAATGCACCGATCCTGATTCCCTTTGGCTCAAGGTCTGAGTTGTTTACCTTTGTAGGCTGATCGTAGAAATCCCGTCTCAGTTCATTATAGAACAGGATATGTACCTTTGACCTTTCTCCCAGATCCTGGATCTGAGCCACATAACCCTTCGTCTCATACATCTTCTTGCCGAGAATGCTCTTTACATACTCCTGATCCCTTAATTGCTGCTTTTTGTCTTCACTCATCTCAGCTAACATATCCTCAAGCTTTGCTGAGTCTTTTTTTGCAGCAAAATAAACGACCACGGCAAGAATCGTTACCGGCACCAGGCCGATAATGATCGTGGTGATATCCATATGTATGCTCCTCCTTTATATATTCTCCTTTATATTCCCTATTCCCTATTTTGTTAACTGACTGAAATACAGATCATGCGCTTTCTGATACTCCGCATTGTACTTTTCATCATCGCCCTGATGAAGAGATGATATATATGAATGCGCAAGCTGTGCTCTTTCCGGATGAACACGTACTATTGTGGCTATTCCGACATTTGAGCACGTATCCGAGATACGTCCTGCATTGTTGAGTATCTCAAGGAACATGATTCCTGCTCTTACACTGCACTTGCCTTCTCTTAATCTCTTTAAGTGATTGTCATGAAGTGTATTTGCAAGATCGTCCATAACACCTTCAAGAGGCTCTATGTGAGAAGCTGCGTCCGTGTCTCTCTTTTCAAATGCATCCTTTGTATGATCCATGATCGAATTGAGCAGGAGCCTAACAAGAGAAAGCTCCTTTAACGCCGTTTCAGAAAGCTCGACATCCTCATTATGAAGCTCTTTTGCCGTTTCGGCGATATGTACCGCATAGTCTCCCAGATGCTCGAATTCCGATACGAGCTTGTGATACTGGGTGAGGATATGTATGAAGCGATCCTCTGTGATATGAGGTGACATCTGAACAAGATAGTTGTCGACCTTGTCGGTGAGCATATCTATGTTCTCTTCCTCTTCCATTATCTCATTAAATGTATCCTCATTGAATTCAACGATGAGGTCGAATGCCTTGTCGATGCTCTCATATGCAGTTGACTGCATGATGTTTAAGACATCATAGCAGCTGTTAAGAGCAATGGCAGGCATTGAGAAGAATACCGGGTTAAGAGCAGCGATCTTGTCCTCGTACTTGTTTTTCTGTACAGGCTCTTCCTTGACCAGTTTAAACGAAAGCTTCCTGAATATGCCTACTGCAGGAAGAAGGACTATTGCGCAGGCTAAGTTAAATACAGTATTGGTATTTGCTATGCCGCCCGAGCTTAAAGGTCTGGTCCAGAGACTGTCTAAGATCCCCATGTGATGAATGATCGTGACTACTATGATCACGAGTAAACTCTTGCTCAGGTTATAAAGTATGTTTATGAGTCCTACTCGTTTTGCATCGGGCTTTGCTCCGATAGAGCAGACGATGGCTGTTGTAACGCAGTCACCGAGATATACGCCGACGATAACGATATATATCGTCCTGAAAGGTATATGCCAGGCCATCGAAAATGCCTGCAGGATTCCGACCGTGGCAGATGAGCTCTGCAAAATGAAGGCAACACCGGCACCGGCAATGTATCCGATTATCGGGTTATCGCCCATGCTCATGAATATCTTCTCGATGAATCCGCCGTTTGCAAATTCATTGACAGCACTTGTCATATTTAAAAGGCCGGAAAAGAGGATACCGAATCCTATGGCTATTCCGCCTATCCTGTCTGATTTTGAAAACTTGAAGAACATTAACAGGGCAACACCTATGATAAGTGCAAGTGGTGCTAATGTTGATGGCTGGAAAAATCTCAAGATAGAACCAGATTCGGCTTCGACATCCAAAAGTCTTATGATCTGACCTGTTACCGTCGTACCTACATTGGCTCCTATGATTATACCGAGTGACTGGTCAAGCGATATGATGCCTGCCGCCACGAGACCTGACGTGATAACGATCGTCGCCGTTGATGACTGAATGATGGCTGTGACTGCTATACCCAGCAAAAATGCCTTGACATAGCTGTCTGTCACCTTGCTCATGACGACCTTAAGCGTACCTGACGATCCTTCCTTCAGATTGTTGCCCATAAGGCGCATTCCGTAAAGGAACATGGCAAGACCGCCAAGCAGCGATATTACACTAAAAACGTACTGCATAACTACTCCTATAAGTCACAATTCGAAACTGTCCCCTTGGCCCACGGCGATCCGACATCGCATCTTCCGTGGTGATACTGCTCCCTAACAGTACCTTCCTTAACCTCTTCGGCAAACTTGACAGAAAGTCTCCCCACTCCGTTCTCCATCTTGCCGTCTATCATATCAACTATTTCATCGATCTGTTTTGAATCCATATCATACCTTTTCGTATCTTTTGAAAATCTTGTCGGCACCGCAGACATGCTTTGTTCCGTCATCGTCAACGATCACATAGTCGCCCTCTTCTATGAACGTGCGTCCTCTTTTATGCGTGATATAAGGGCATACCACAGTCCCGTTGTCTCTTGTGATCTTTACAAGTCTGTCGGTAACGATCCATATCTTTGTTACTACATCGGAAAACGGTTCCCATCCGTCCTCAAGATTGCTTCCAACCTTGTATTCATATACTTCTGCTTCAATCGGGGTTCTCTTGCATCTCATATGTGCACCTCCAATATAAACAAACAATTAGCAGTAACTTTATTTCTGATTACATTATAACATATTTACTGATACTTATCTAAGTATCTCGTCTATAGTCGAAACAGTGCTGAATGTTCCCTTGTTCGCAGCTATTATCTCCTTCATCTTCTGAAGCTCAAAGTAGTTTACATAACATATAAGAGTCTTGTTCTCTCCGGCAATGGCACCGTATGAATCCATTATGGTGCATGTCTTTTTCAGTTCTTTCTTTATGGCTGATACGAGTGCATCCGGATTCTTTGTTATGATGGTTACCTGCTTGATAGCTTCAAAGTGATCGGTAAAGTGATCTATTATCGTTGTGGCTATGACATATACAAGAAGGCTTAGCAGTGCGGCATTTCTGTTTATCAGAATGAACACCGCCATGTATACACATGCATTGAATCCTATGAGGATATATGTCATGGAAAAGTTCTTTCCCGTGATATCTGTTATCTTTCTTACGACAATGTTTGCAAATATCTCGGATCCGTCGATGCATCCGCCGTGTCTTAGGATAAGAGAAAGGCCAGCACCAAGAACCGCGCCGCCGAATACTACGGCTAGGAAATGCTCCGTATTAAGTTCAAACGGTATCTTTTCAAAGAAATCAAGGCCTACGGTATAAACAAGCGATCCCACAAGAGCCTTTATCCCGAATCTCTTTCCCAGTATCAGTATTCCGGCAATGATGAACGGCAAGAATACCAGGAAAACGCAGGCTGAAAGACTCGCTCCGGTCATCTTGCTTATTATTATCGCAACACCTGCGGTGCCGTAGTCGATGGCATCGTTCGGAAGCAGTATGCAGGCAACAGAAAAGCTTGCCATGAGTGCTCCGAGTGTTATCATGAGAAACGCGAATATATCCTCAAGCTTTATCTTTTTCAGGTACGTCTGTATCTGTGACATCTTTTTTCTTCTCCAGGGCTTTTAACAGATAGTCCTTATATACAAAATCAAGTATCGCAACAAAAGGTATGGCAAGAAGGATTCCGACAACACCGAACATCTTGCCGCCCACTATGATCGCGATAAGTATGAGCAGTCCCGAAACTCCCAGAGAGTTTCCAAACAGCTTCGGCTTTATTACATATCCGTCGAGAGTCTGCAGCACCATCGTGAAGATGATGAATATGAGTGCATCCCACGGATCTACCAGAAGCAGGATGAATGCGCCTATCAGACCTCCTATGATGGGGCCGAATGTAGGTATCAGGTTTGTTACCGCTATTACTACGGATATCATTCCGACATACTGCATTCCCATGATCGACATGAAGATCGCATTTATAACACCGATCAGTATTCCTTCGATAAGGCTGTATACGATATAGTGCGAGAGTATGTCATCGCATCTTACGATAAATGTTCTGATTGATGTATAGCTCTTCTTTGAAAACAGTGCCTTTAAGAATCTTGCAACTCCCTGTCTTACAGATGTCTTTGCCATTAAAAGGTAGATAGAGAGTACAAGTCCGAGCACCCAGTTGACCAGAGTCTTTCCCACATCGGCGCTTGTCTCGACGATGTTATCTATGTTGTCGGATATATATACGACTATTGTCTTCCACATGTTCTCGGATGAGCTCATGAGCTTCTTTATATCGACATACTTTGAAAGCTGCCAGCGCTCTATAAGATCCTGGAATGCCGCAACGTATCCGTCAAAGTTTCCTGAAAATGTCTTTATCGAATCAACAAGCTGCGGTATCACGGTACTTAAAAGGAATGTCAGCATTAGGATCACGGTGACAAATGCAACTATGACTGATGCCGTCCATCTGATGTTTTCCTTTTTTAATTTCTTAAATACCTTTTTTTCAAACCACTTGGCGAGCGGATTTACAAGATATGCCAGTACACAGCCGAGAAGCAGCGGTGCAAAGTATCCGATGATCTGTGTGATGACATTCCATACGCTCACGATATTTGTAAGCAGAACATAAAGTATTACTGCACAGCAGGCGATCAGCATGCCGTTATACCATTTTTTGTTTTTCAGATCTTCAAATTTCATTTCATCCCCCTATTTAAGAACCACGTAGTTCTTGTTTCCGTCATCGGTTATTATCTTAACCTGTGACAGGCTCTCGATATATTTTGAAAGCTTTGAATAACCCAGTTCCTTGTATTTGAAATTCGGAAAGGCTATATGTATCTCTCTTCCCAGATCCCCCAGATCTGCTCCGTTTCTTGCCTTGTCTATTATATACTTTTCTATCTTTTCGACAGAATCCTGTTTTTCTTCCTGATGCTTTCTTACTATGTATGCGGAAGAACCCTTTTTCTTTACCTCGAACTTTGTCTCGTCCTCAACGAATTTCCTGAACAGCGTATATCCGTAGTTTCTTTCGTCAAAGTCCGCAAACTCTCTCTGCAGCTGGCTCTTTGTCGATCCCAGATATGCGACCTCTCCTCTGCTCTCTGCCTGCTGTACGATATAGTTTATCGCCATCTTGATATCACTTAACGGTGTAACGGCGCTGTCATTCTTGTCATTATCATCAAATGCATCGGTTTCGTCGTCTGTTATCTTGTCAAGGAACTTGTATTCATTGCAGGCGGATATGAATGTCTTTGAGGCATCGCTCTTTCCCATTCCTATCACTCTCTTTCCGCCTTCCCTGAGTCTGTTCGCAAGACGTGTGAAATCGCTGTCGGATGTTACTATGCAGAATCCGTCGACATTGTTCTGATAAAGGATATCCATGGCATCTATGACAAGCATGATGTCAGCGGCGTTCTTTCCAGACTTGTAGATGGCCTGGTGAATGGGAACTATCGCATAGTCAAGTCCTCTCTTTGCCCAGTCACTCATCTTCGGGTTTGAAAAGTCGCCGTACATCCTCTGAAACGAGATGTCACCGTACTGCTTGAGCTCCTTTAACACGACATCAAGGTATTTTACACTTGTATTCTCCGCGTCTATCAAAAGCGCTATCTTCTCACTCATAACCTTCTTTCCTTCTCATCCTTATATGAATGCTCTAACCTTTATTTTATCATAGAAAAGGGTTTTTAAGACACACAATTTGTGATATTTTTGATTCATAGGAGATGGTGCAGATGAAATACGACATGATATGCGCCGGAATGGCGCTGATAGATTCAATAATAAAGGGATTTGACAAAAACCCGGTATCCGCATCCGGCTACAGGGCTCAGTCGGGTACATTAAATATCGGAGGAGAAGCAGTTAACGAAGCCATAACGGCTGCACGTCTTGGCATGAACTGTGCCATCATGTGCTCTCTTGCAAATGACAGTGCCGGAGACATGATAAAGGCCTGTCTTGAAGCAAACAATGTCGATACATCACTCATCCTTTACAGAAATGAGCCTCCCACTCCCGTTACAACGATGTTTGTAAACGATGACGGGACAAGAAAGTCCGTAACAACAAAGGCTCATACCTTTAATTTCCGTCCCGATGAACACATATCAGATCTGACAGATACAAAAGCGCTCCTATTGGGATCTTTGTTTCGTGCGCCCTTTGATGATCCGGATATAATAAATAAAGTTATAAAGGAAGCATCAGGTGCGGGAGTACTTATCTTTGCCGATACCAAGCTTCCCAATTTTAGGAAGCTTACTCTTGATGATATAAAAGACTGCCTGCCATATATAGACTTCATCACGCCAAACGAGGATGAGGCCGGATACTACAGCGGCATGACCGAACCTGAAAAAATGGCTGATGTCTTTTTAGGATACGGGATAAAGAATGTGATAATAAAGCTCGGAAGCAAAGGATGCTATTTTAAAAACAGTGAAGTTGCATTTCATCTTGATTCTTTTAATATAGATGCAGTCGATGCGACAGGTGCCGGAGATTCCTTCGTGGCAGGCCTTGCATCGCAGATAATAAACGGCTCCCTTGTAAGAGAAGCCGTAAGATTCGCAAATGCATGCGGTGCGATATGTACAACGGCTGTCGGTGCGACAACCGCCATTAAGGACATTTATCAGATAAGAGAGTTCCTTGAAAGATAGTTCTCTTCGTATTCATCAACGGGTACGGGTCTGCTGTAATAGTACCCCTGTATTACCTCGCAGCCAAGCTGTCTCAGCTTGTCGACCTGGCACTTCTTCTCTGCTCCTTCTGCAAGACATACAAAATCAAGTTCTTTTGCAAGCGCAATGATATGTTTAATGACAACTATATCATGCGCTTTTTCATCGTCCGTTCCCACCTTGTCAACAAAGCTCTTGTCTATCTTTAAGGTATCTATGGGCATCTGTGTCAGCAGAGAGAATGATGAATATCCGGTACCGAAATCATCCATGGATATGCGAAATCCTCTTGATCTCAGATCGTTTAATACCTTTATCATCTGCTCGGTATTGTCATATGATGCGCTTTCGGTAAGCTCAAAATCAATCAGTGAATGATCAACGTCATATGAATCAACGATACCTGTCAGATGATCGATAAGATTTACATCATACAGTCTGTCACGCGAAAGGTTTACAGATATCGGATAGAGAGCCTTGCCTTCCTTCTTCCATCTGTCAAATGCCTCGCAGACTTTTCTCAAAACTATATCGTCGATCTTGCTAATGGTGCCGTCCTTTTCAAAGAAAGGTATGAACCTTGAAGGAGGAAGCATCTCCTTTTTCTTGTAGTTCCACCTTATGAGCGCTTCCGCACCCTTTATCTTTTCAGTGTTTATATCAAACTTCGGCTGAAGCATTATGAAGAACTCGTCGTTCTCAACAGCCGTGTCCACATATGCCTTTATGTAGTTGCTCCACATGATGTCATCATGCATCTTGTCGGTATACATGATTATATCCGTAACGGAGTGGTTGTTTCCGAGTGCCTGTGCGAGCTTTCCGGCATCGGCTACCCTGTTTCCAAGAAGCATCGATCTTAGCATGGGTACGACACCGCACCTGTAATATATCCTATAGTTTGGATCTTCCTTAAGATGAGATATGCTCTCAAAGAATTCCTCAAGTCTTTTCTTTGTCTCCTCTTTTGGCATGTCCTTTATCATCATGGCAAAGTTGTCGTTATGGCATCTTGCCGATGCATAGACAAAGTCAGCCTCGTTCATTGCCTTTACGACATTTGAAAGGACATTGTTTCCCGCGATATGACCGTATACTTCGTTGATGACTCTGAATGCCTTGATATCGAAATGAACAAAGGCATAGTCATGTATGCCGTCATCTATCGGCATCTCAAGATACGGCACAAGATGATACCAGCTGTTATGACCGGTGATCGGATCAAAAAACGCCATCTTAAACAGCAGCTCCTTGTCAAGAAACTCAATGTCGTCTTCCATTATCCTTTTAGCCCTGTCATAGACAAGGTCGCACTCATAGAGTATCCTTGTCTTCTTGCCGTCAGAGAACACACCGATGACATCGGGTGAATGCTTTATGGCAAGCTTGCTGAATACCCTTTCTGCATCATCGGCTCTTGATATCTCCTCGATCAGATCATTTATAAGCTTTATTGTCGGCTTGTGATCATTGTCAAACTCGATGGAATAGAAATAGTTCTCATCGATGATCATTGATTCAAGATCATCAGGATAGTCAATCCTGTCATCATCTGTTCTGTATTCTATTCCTATCACCGGCTCTGATAGTGATGACAGATAGAATATGCCCGGGTAGTCATATGTTCCGAATGCGTTGGTATATCTGTCCACCTCGTGACATATAATGCCCCTGTAGAACGCTTCCATATCTGACTCTGAGGCCGGTTTATAATACAGTATTCTTTTGGGTTTATATAACTGGTTTAACTTGTTTATATCCATTTTTTGAATACTCTTTCTTTACAAAAATACATGTCAGAGCTTTCCTATATCATAACATATCGTATCGATTATTTCATCATGACAAAAAGCAGCGATCACATATATGATCACTGCTTGATTGTGTATAAATATTCTCCGTTTTCAAAAGTGTTTCTTCTCACTCTCTGTCGCCGAAAGTCCATGTGATGCCGAGTTTATTCAGCGGCGTGAGTTCGTCACAGCAATAGTCATCGATGTGCCATTCACCATCGCTGTCGGTGTATACTCTGGCGAGATTTCCGATATTGGACTGTATCACCCAAAAGCTGTTTGCCCCGGTATATGGTATCGGCCAGTCGTTGCCGTTGCCGCCCTGCTTAATGACATACAGCAAATCTTTAAGCGTGGCATCGTCATTCATTTCAATTATATATTCGCCGTTTCCCGCATCATCTCCCATACATACGGATTTCCTTCGGAATGATATTTTTATCACGCGTTTTTTCCTTTCTTACAAATCCCGATATTAACAGACACACAAATGTAAAAAGGGATCAAATATTAATATATGACAGCTTACCTGTATTCCTCAGCCATCCATCCTGGCAGGTATGCATCGATGAGTATCCCCTCTTCAAGGTATTCTTCGGATATGACCTGACCGAGGCTTCTCATCCTTGCTGCCTTGGCACTGTCAGAATAAGGTATCAGCGCTTTTACTCTTATTTGCATCTCCTTAAGCGTATCCGAAACTGCAACAAGAAGATCATCTATGCCTGTCTGGTTTTTTGCGCTTATCCTTACTGTCCTTGATGCCAAAGTATCCCTTAGGATGACATCGTCACCTGCTTCATCCATCTTGTTAAATACGGCTATGACAGGCTTTCCTGTAACGTTGAGGCCAGAAAGCGTATCATATACGACTTTGTTATGCATCTCCCACTGCTTATCGGATGCATCAATAACATGGAGGATTATATCTGCATACTGTGCTTCCTCGAGTGTACTGTGAAATGCTTCGATAAGCTGATGGGGAAGCTTATGTATGAATCCTACCGTATCAGTTAAGAGTACCTGCATTCCGTCTGAAAGCGACAGTGATCTTGTTGTTGGATCCAGTGTGGCAAAAAGCTTATCCTCTGACAGGACGTTTGATCCGGTAAGAGCATTTAATAGCGTAGACTTTCCTGCATTTGTATAGCCGACAAGCGCTATGACAGGTATCTGTTCCTGTCGTCTCTTTTTACGGTTGGTATTCCTGACAGATTCCATGTCCTTTATCTGTCTTGAAAGCTGTCCCATCCTGCTTCGTACGGCTCGTCTGTCAGTCTCGAGCTTTGTTTCACCCGGACCTCTCGTGCCTATACCGCCTCCCTGTCTTGAAAGGGCTGTTCCCATTCCCGACAGATGCGATGCGCGGTATTTTAGCTGTGCCATCTCAACCTGTATCTTGCCTTCCCTTGTCTTTGCATGTGCGGCAAATATATCAAGGATGACAAGCGTACGGTCTATAACCTTAACCCCGAGTTCATCAGAAAGTGTATGCATCTGAACAGGAGAAAGCTCATCATCGCATACTACTGCATCGGCTTCACGTATATAGATCTCCTGTTTAAGCTCTTCAACCTTTCCGCTTCCAAGGTATGATTTTGTATCGGGATGTTCCAGTCTCTGTGTAAGACGGCCGCATTCCACGCCTCCTGCCGTTTTTAAAAGCAGAGCCAGTTCATCCAGACTTGAATTGACCAGAGCCTCATCCGATGTGATGACTCCGATCAGAATATATCTTTCTTCTCTTTCCATACGATAATTGTATCATAGGAAAATCAGCTTATAAACGCACATTTTCAGGGTAAAATATTTTTCCAGAAAACGCTTGACATATCATAATTCATCGTGTAATATACATTATGTTGCTGACGCAACAACATAAAATGCGCGAGTGGCTCAGTTGGTGGAGCGCGACCTTGCCAAGGTCGAGGCCGCGGGTTCGAGTCCCGTCTCGCGCTCTTATTATTAAAGGGATCTGATTTGTGTCAGATCCCTGTTTTTCTGCATTTCCAGCACTTTTTCTTCATAGGATTCTGACTTAAAATCTTGGTTACCTTTGGTTACCTTTTTCAAACAACCACAGTTTTAATTATATGAAAGGAAGAGTTGTAGCTCTGGATAAAGCATATTTACCTATTAAGTATAAAAAGGGGATTGAACCAATCTCCTTTTTATTACTTTAAAA
>JAEEGJ010007518.1_pt1 | contig 31144 bp, 26 predicted proteins | sample 8958761 | NCBI WGS metagenome assembly JAEEGJ01 (sample SAMN16246546, study PRJNA631951) | gut metagenome | biome: gut microbiome; feature: rumen; material: RS-attached | host: Bos | place: Iran: Karaj | collected 2018-10
CGTGCCTCGTGCTTCTCCACCTTCACCTCGCCGCCGAGGTCGAGGATGCGGTCGATGAACTTCTCTACCCATTCCATCTCCTCCGTGTAGTGGCTGATGTACTTATCGCCCAGCTTCGTGAAGCCCTGAGCCTTGAAGATCTGTCCCTGTACCTTGTGTACGAATGCGCCCTCAGAGAGGCCTGTTACGAAGAACTGTAATGCTTCGATTGATTTCTGCTTGTCCATAATCTGATTTGTTTTTAAGTGAATAATAATGTTATTTGGTTATCTGGGTGCAAAGTTACACATTATAATTCATAGAATTGCAAGCCCAAACGAAACAAAAACCGACCGAAACGAAACAGATTCATTTATTTATTGTATCTTTGCAGCACAAAACAGTATTCGCATGTACAGTCTGAAGGAATTTTGGCAACTGAGAGACCTGCCCATGCCCAAGGGACCGTGGGACGGGAACGTCATCTGCATAGAGACCAACGTGGAATGGACTTTCGGCACGAACGATACGCATGGTTTCCTGTCGTGCTACACGTTCACCATCGTCACGCGCGGATGGGTTACCATATTATATAATAATAGCAAACTGACGCTGCACGAGGGCGACCTCTACACCTATTCGCCCGGCTTCGAGGTCACCGTGCTCGAAAGCTCCAGCGACTACAGCGGCATCTGCCTGTTGGGCGACGAGCACTTCACGCTCAGCCTGTCCACGGTGCGCGACGCCATCCGCACGGCCTACTTCTCCGTGGTCGAACTCACCTCGCCCGTGCTTCCGCTGAAGGCTGACGACTTTCGCCGACTGCGCGAATTGATGATGATGATGATTCAGTATCAGCAGATGGGACTCCCCCAAGCCAACGACAGCTTGAAGATGCTCTACAACCTCTTCTTGCTCGACCTCTCCGCCATTCAGGAGCACAGCATCCGCGAGCACCGCTTCCCCAAGCGCGTCGAAGAGATCTTCCTGGGATTCCTCGGTCTGCTGCCGCAGCATTTCGCCGAACACCGCGACATCGGCTTCTACGCATCCGAACTCTGCATCACCACCACTTATCTCTCGCGTATCGTCCGTCAGGTATCAGGCGGACGCACCGTCATCGACTACATCAACCAGATGCTCCTCATGGAAGCCACCTTCCTTCTGCGGCAAACCTCGCTCAGCATCAACCAGATTTCCGACCGGCTCCACTTCGCCGAAGCCACCACCTTCGCCCGCTTCTTCCAGCGCATGAAGGGCATGACGCCCAAGGAGTTCAGGAAGGGGAAATAAAAAATAATCTCGCACCATCGGCAATGGTGCGAGATTATTTTTGACAGGTGTCAGCCCTACTGGACGCTCCATTCGAAGACGCCGGCGGAATTGTCCTGGGGGAGCGTCACCTCCAGGCGGACGGCGCGGGTCTTGACAGGGGCGAAGTTGACGGTGCAGGGGAGACCTTTGACGGTTGGGTAGGAGTCGGCATCCTTCACGGGTTGCCATTGCCCGTTAGCATCCTGATAGAGAATGCACCAGGATTTGGGGACACGGCATCCGCCCCAAGGCCCGTCGTCGAACCAATAGACGGTGGAACTCTGTATCGTAGCTTCCTGCGGGAACTCGTAGCTGAGCCATTCGGTCGTGCCGTTCTTTGGCCACCAGTGCGTGTAGGGCACGCTGCGGTCGTTCTCATTCTTCGGCACGAGGCGGTCGTTGATGGATGAGAGCGCGGGGAGCTTCGGGGTGGAGCTGGTGATCTTGCTCTCCGACGCCAAGGTGGCGGGCAGCGACGGAGTGGTCGCGCTGAGGTCTTGTGCGAGCCAGACGCGCATCTTGCCGGAGCCTCGATGACACCAAGCATAGTAAGGAATGAGCGTCAGGGTCTGGTCTTCGGCAAGGAGTTTGCCCTGACTGTCGAACTTCAGCGTCTGTGCGTCGGTGATGAGCGTCGTCACGGGTGTGCCGGCAATCTGAGTCTGACCGAGCCGGAACTGGGGCTGCTGGTTGATGAGGGCTCCCATGATGTCGAAGGAGTTGTCGGGATGCTCGGCGCAGTAAACCAGCGGTCCGCGTTCGATGCAGACCATGCCTCGGTCGGCTTCCACCTTGGGGTTGGCACGAACGACGCGCGGTTCCATGTCGAACGTGAGCTGAACGCTGTCGCCCTTCTTCCAGCGGCGCTCCAGGGTGAGGTAGCCGTCCTCGGACAGCAGGAAGGGGAAGGTGTGACCGTTGATGGTGACGCCATAGCCCGGACGCTTGTTGTCGGAATAGGCATAAAGGTCGGAAGGCACGGGCTTGTTTCGGAGCCAGCCCGGAATCCTGATCTTCAGCGCGAACTCCCCTACACTATTCTGGTCGATGTTGATGGTGATCTGGTCGTCCCACGGATAGTTGGTCGTTTGACTGATCGTCAGCTTCTTCCCCGCCACTTCCATGGTCGATGTGTTGGACAGGAAGAGGTTCACATAGACGTTCTTGTCCTTCACCGCATAAATGTAGCCCGGCAGAGAGGGGATGAAGCGGCAGATGTTGCTCGGGCAGCAGGCGCATCCGAACCATGCCTGGCGCTGATGCTGACCCATCGACTCGAGCGGATTGGGATAGAAGAATCCATTGCCCTCGAGCGACACACCCGAGATGAGTCCGTTGTAAAGGGTGCGCTCCAGCACATCATAGTATTTCGACTCGCCGTGCAGCAGGAAGAGGCGATAGTTCACATAGACATTTCCGATGGCTGCACAGGTCTCGCAATAGGCCGACATGTTGGGCAGCTCGTAGTTCTTGCCGAACGCCTCGCCCGAGGACGTCGCGCCGATGCCGCCGGTGATGTAGAGTTTCTTCGTGACGATGTTGTCCCATATCTTGTCGATGGCATCAATGTAGCTCTGGTCGCCCGTCAAGGCCGCCACATCTGCCATGCCTGCATACATGTATGCCGCACGAACGGCGTGGCCCACCGCCTCGTCCTGCTCGGTCACAGGCTTATGGCTCTGCGAGTACTCCTGCTTGATCTGCGTCTTTCCGCGATAGTCGAGCAGGAACTTCGCCTCGTCCAGATATTTCTTCTCCCCGGTGGCCAAGTAGAGACGCGCCAACGCCATCTCGGCAATCTGATGCCCGGGCACGACGCACGCCTGTCCGGCATTCGGACCCACTTCCTTGCAGACCACATCGGCATAGCGCTTGGCAATGTTGAGGAACTTCTTGCTGCCCGTTGCCTGCCAATGCGCCACAGCCCCTTCGACCATGTGGCCGAGGTTGTAGAGCTCATGGCTCAGGTCTTCCTCCTTCACCCAACGCTTGGGACCAGCCCAATGGTGCGGGTCGGCAGGGTTCTGCGTACGGGCGGTGTAGAGATAGCCGTCGGGCTCCTGAGCCGTCGCGATGATGTCAATCACGGAATCGACGTATGCCTTGAGCGCCTTGTCGGGATAGGTCTGGAGAATGTACGACGCGCCCTCGATGGTCTTGTAGGGGTCGGTATCGTCGAAGGAATAGCCAACGCCGTTCACCTTGAAGGTCTTCGAAGGGTCGGCGAGATGGGCAGCCGCATTCTCGAAGTTCTTGTAGCGCCCCTCGCTCTCGCATTTCGAGAAAGCGAGCGGGATGGTCACCTTCCGACTGGCCTCCAATCGCTGTCCCCAGAAGGTGCCAGGTGTGACTTTCACGGAGGTGAACGGTACGGGGGTGATGGGATAACCCTTCTGCGCCCAGATGGGGCTAAATGATAAATGACAAATGAGAAATGATAATAGGAACTGTTTCATATTGTTAGTTTGTTAGGAGTTTAGTTTGTTAGTTGTTTAGGGTGTTAGTTATTTCAGTACTTCTTTCAGTTGGTTAGTCGCACGCTGAATCATGTCCATGGTGCCGCTGCCGTCGCTCACGTAACGGATGACCATCCCCGCATAGCTGATGGCACGGTTAGCCTTCTCGTTCGTGTCGGGCAGGAGTTTCGCCTTCTCCAGCAACTGCTGCAGTTCCTCCATGTCTTCCAGCTCGGGCAGGTTGCCTGGACGCATCGTGTTGATGGCGGCATTGAGCGCACCAGCCACCTTATCGATTTCCTCTTGCGAGTATCTTCCCTCGTCGGCATCCATCAGAGGCTGAGCCTTCGCCGCCTGTTCCATCATGCGGGAGAATCCGTGAGTGGCCCAAGGAGCATACTCCGGCACTTTCACCATGAGTGCGTTCCATGCCTGCTGTTCCTCGTTGCGACTCTTGGCAATGAGCAGGAGTTCGCGGAGCTGGGACTTGTCGATGGCAGACGAAGCGTTGGAAGCGGGAAGTTGGGCGTTCGGATCGGCAGGGATATTCATGCGGAAATAGTGCGTCACGTGGTCATTGCCTGCATAATCGGGCATGAACGTGTGACCATGGTGAGTGAGCGTGTAGAGATGCGCATCGGCACCCTTCCCCTCGGACGCCCCCATGAGCACGATGTCGCTCAGGTCGGGCGCCACGTCGATGGTAGCCTCATCCCAATTACGGATGCCGGTCGTGGCCATCACCAGCGGACCATACATGAATGCCCCTGTCCACATCGGCGCGTATTCTGTCTTGCCGCCCTTCTCATAAGCAGGAGCGGTCTCCATCTTGTCGGGACCGAAGTCGAGATGCTTGGTAAAGGGCATCACGACCTCCACCACATCGTTCTCTTTCCATCGGCGGACGGGAATCTCCACATAGCTGCAGGGCTTGCATTCCTTGGCAACGACCTTCCCGTTGAGCTTCACCGTGAAACCCTCCGTAGCCCAATAGGGCACGCGCAGCTTCATGGCGAATTGTCCCTTCCCCTTGGCGATGCGGAGGGTCGTTTGCTCGGCAGGCCATTGGCATTCCTGTCGGATGGTGACTCCTTTCTGCTCCCAATGGGCGGTGGTGGGCATATAGAGCGCCACCCAGATGGTGTTGTCATTGACGAAGTAGGCGGCCTCCTGATATTTCACATGGTTCTCCACACCCGTTCCACCGCAGCATGTGGCCTGTGGCGTCTCGTTGCCCCAAGGCTTCGAGGCATTGAGACCGACGGCATATTGATAGACGGTCTGGTACCTGCGCGGATTCACCGACCCGATAATCTGGTTGTAGAGCACGCGCTCATAATAGTCCATGTAGCGGGCGTCGTCGGGATTGAACCCATTCAGCTCCTTCGTCAGTTTGGCCAGATTGTAGGCACAACAGGTTTCGTTGAGCGTGGGTTCGGGATGCAGTTCACGCCCTCCCCAACTCGTCACGTTCGTACACATCGACGTGATTTGCGAATAGGGCTGACGGAACATCTCGCCGTTGCCCACACCTCCCATCGCATAACGGTATCGGCCCTGAATCATCGTCCAAAAGTTCTGCGCCAGATCATAATAGTAGGCATTGCCGTTGGTGCGGAAAGAGCGCAAAGCTCCCGTCACCATCGGGATGTGCTGGTTGGCATGACGCGTACGGATGGCGTCCACATTCTTCGCCAACGGGTCGAAGAACGCAGGACTGTCGAAACAATTGGCGGCTTCTATCAGATGCGCCTTCTCTTCGGCTGTTCCCGTCAGCTCTGACAGGCGTGCCAGCGATTCAGCCATACCACCCACCTCGCCAGCGATGTACATGTTCCACATCTCATAACGATTACCCGGACGCGCACGACGTTCGTCCTGTCGTCCGTCGCTCTTGACGTAGGTGCGGTAGTGCAGACGGTTCCAGACCCAGAGTCCCATGTCCTTGGCAATGAGCAACGCCTTCTCTGCCACCTCCTTGTCGTCGATGTTGGTGGCGATGTCGATAAGTCCCGCCAGCTGCTTATGCACGGAGTAATAGGGTGCCCACACCCAACTCTCATTATTATACGCACGATACATTTCGATGAGCACACAATGCTGGGCAGGGATGGCATTCAGATAACCGTAGCCATACTTCCGACAATCCTTCTTGTAGCGGTCGAAGTCGCTCCACGTACCCTGCATCTGCCGCAGTTCCTCCTCTGGGGCAAAGTCACGAGCCTCCCAATAGCGGCCCAGCTTCTCGTCCCACACGAAGGTGAGTTCCTGACACTGGCGCAGTTCGTCCACCATCATCTTGATGTTCTTTCGCAAGATGTCCTTCTTCCCCTCATCCTGACAACTGGCAAAGGCCAGCGCCAGCGCCGACATGTAATGACCAGACCCGTGCCCCTTCAGCTTCGTGGTGGGCGAATCCCATCCGTCGCTCTCAGGATAGCCCTCTGTGGACAGTCCGTAAGTGTCGCGATAATTGTAGAGCTGCTGCTTCACAGGCAAACTGATCAGTTGGTCAATGTCGAGGTCACGGTTCCAGGTGAGACGGTTGTTCCCGTCGATGCTCACCTGACTAAGCGGCAGGGGCTCAGCCACAGGGATGCGGTTCGGCACAGGCCACGCACCCTCCACCACCTGCACTTCTACAGTCACAGGATAACCGTTCGCCGTCGTGTTGTCACCAATGATGAATCCACGCACCTGATAAGCAGTGCCCACAGGATTGATGGTCGGGTTGGACTCCGCCTTTTCTGTCGCCTCCGACGAGTTGAGCCACTTCACCTGACGAAACTCCCCCTTACCGTCGGAGTATGTCACCCACACCTGATAAGGCAGTCGGGGTGCACAGCCCACAGGCGTCTCCACACTGACACGCTCCACCTTCGCGATGCTCCGATAGCTGATGGCAGCCGATGCCACCAACAGCGTCAAACTAAAAACCGAAAGTAACAGGATCTTTTTCATTTGTTAGTTTGTTTGTTGTTTAGTTAGTTGGTTGTTCACTAATTTGCTGCAAAGGTATGAGAAAATTCCCTTTCATGGTGACAAAATCGTCTAAACCGTTCACAAAATCGTCCAAAATCATCGACACAACAAGAATTTGGACGATTCTTTCATCATCTTGGTCGATTCTTTCATTGCTACTTCACTAAAGTCTGTAACTTTGCATCAAAATTCCAATAAACGCAACAAACTAACTAACAACTAACAAACAAATATGAAACGTACAATCCTCTTGGCGATGCTCGCTGTACTCACCTGTCTGCAGTCAGCTGCACAAAAAACCGTTTACATCCCCTACGAGTGGCTCCACCCTTGGAAAGCAGACTCATTACTTTATAAAGAGAGCGACCCCGACAACCAATATACCTGGTCGAAGAGCCGAAGTGTGGAGTCCGACAACATCATCGTGTTCTGGGACAAGGGCTACGGCAACACACTCCCCTCGAAAGCGCCAGCAGCCTACCGCGTTGATGAGCAAGATTTGCTGAAGAAATGCGAGGAATTCTTCGACTTGGAAATCAACCAACTCGGCTTCGTTGATCCCGTTAAGTCCAACCTATCGAAATATAAGGTGATGGTGCTGCTCAACCACACCACCGATTGGGTTTGTTACGGCAGCGGATATGACTATATGGTCTCTGCCCTCTGGCTGGGTCCTTCGGCTTGCAAGCCTGTCGGCCATAGCGTGGCTCATGAAGTGGGACACTCCTTCCACTACATGTGCTACTCCGAACACAGCGGACACAAAGATTCATCGACCGACAATACAGGCTTCCACTTGCAATGCGGCAATGGTCAAGCCATTTGGGAACAGACCGCTCAGTGGCAGGCAGCCCAGTCCTACCCCGAACAGATGTACAACCAAAGCATCTCCGTGTTCCGCAAGTCACACAACTATGCCTTTTCGCACGAGTGGCACCGCTATCAGTCCTACTGGTTCCACTATTACATCAACCAATACTACGACGACATCACCACCGTGGCTCAGGTATGGAACCAACCCATGACAGGTCAGACCCAAGGTAATGCAACCGATTTCAATCAGGCGCTGATGAAACTAAAAGGATTGGATGCCACAGGACTGTTCCGCCTCTACTACGACTATGCCGCTCGTTGCGCCACCTGGGATTTGGAGGCATGTAAACCCTATCGTGACCCCTACATCGGCGATTTCGAATATCGATGCGTGATGACGGACGACAAAACCTATCAGGTGGCATTGGCATCAACGCCACAGTCCAGCGGTTTCAATGTCATCCCGCTCAACGTGCCAGCTGCTGGCACAGAAATCAAGATCCACTTCACGGCACTATCGCCTTGGGGCTGCTCATTGGCAGTTGGCGACCCTGCTGAGATGCTGACTGGCGAAACAGCATGGGGAGCCACCAAACGAACGACCTACGTCAACAACTCCAATCGCGCCAGCCGTGGCTTCCGACTGGGCTATGTGGCACTGATGAAGGACGGCACCCGCCAGTACTTCCATGAGGACAAAGTGTATTGCACTGGTTCGACTGAGGTGACGGAGGATGTGACAATGACCGTACCCGAGGGAGTTGACCGCCTGTGGCTCATCGTTGTTCCTGCTCCCAAGAAATATGTGCAACACAAGTGGACGGAGAAAGCCGACAATGCCGAACAATGGCCTTACCGTTTCCAGTTGGAGGGCACAGACCTCACATCGAAAGCCACCGTTTATGTGGCATCGGTTCTTGACGGACGTGAGGCGAGCAACATCACCATCACCTACGATGTCAATCTGCCTAAACTGAACAGCTACGATGCGGTGGCTGTAAATGTCAGCAACCAAGCATTGGCTCAGTTAGGCACCGCCTTCCAATTGAATACAGCCGACATCGCAAGCAAGATGGTGAGCTATTCTGCCAGCGGTCCTGCGACAGGCAAGATCATGTTCTATCCCCTCAATCCCAGAACACAGGCTTTGGATAAAAGTGCTTCGACAGCCAACGGCTATGGGCATTGGTTAAACGCCAGCGGAAAAGTAAGCGACTGGGACAACGGCTATCTATTCAGTGAATTTGCACCCTCGTCGCTGACCTTCAACATCGGTCAGTATCCTAACAAGGTGAAGCAAGGCTCCGACTACACTATCGGTCAAGCCTTGCGTTACAAATATGCGGCCGACAAAGAAGCCATTGCCCGCTTCATCTTTCGCGTCCATATCACCAACTCGGACTATGGTTTCCAAGTGGCCGACATCGACTACGATGACCCCACCACCCTCATTTCTCTCCCATCCGCTTCAGCCCCCGCTGCCTCCATGCATCTCTTCGACATGCTGGGACGTCCCCAGTCAGCTCCTCTGCATGGCATTGGCATCATCAATGGTCGCAAAGTGGTTATGACTAATCAGCAATGAGAACATGAGAAAATGGATGACGACCATGATGCTGGGAGCCACTTTGGCTATCCATGCACAAACCGAGGTGGCACAATGGAATACTCCGGGTGCGGGCAATCCGATTGTTCCCGGCTATTTTGCCGACCCCACCATCCGTCAGTTTGGTGACACCTTCTACCTCTATGCCACCACCGACGGTACGGGCAACGGCTACGGACCTGCTCAGGTGTGGGTGAGCAAGGACTTTGTGAATTGGAAGAACATCGTGATGAACTGGCCCACGACAGAAGTGGTATGGGCTCCTGATGTAGTGCAGCAACCTGACGGCACTTTCCGTTATTACTATTGTCGTCCATGCGAGGTACTGGTGGGTGAAAGCTCGTCACCCGTAGGTCCTTGGCGCAATGTCCTTGGACGTGACGATGCCGTGCTCGTTCCAGACCGCTTTGTCCACAATGCCATCACGCTCGATCCCCAACTCTTCCGCGATGAAGACGGTCAGGAGTATCTCTACTTCTGTACGTGGGGCATCTATAAGGACTTCGGCTGTGGCGTCACAAAGGTGAATGGCACAGAACTCGGCGAGAAGCGGCTCATTCCCAACACCGAACTGAAAGACATATTCGAAGCACCCTTCGTGTTTAAGCGTAACGGCATCTATTATTTCACCTACTCCTCTGGCTCGTGCCACGACGATACTTACCGCGTGCAGTATGCCACTTCGACCGTTAGTCCGATGGGACCCTTCGAGTATAAAGGTTGCATCCTCAAGACCAACAATGACCAGACGGTGCATGGCCCTGGTCATCACAGCATTCTGGAACGGGACGGCAAGTACTACATCGTCTATCATCGTCACAATCTGCCCCGCAGCGTACATGGCTTCAACCGTCAGATTTGCATCGATGAGATGCAATTCGACGCGCAAGGTAACATCCAGCCCGTTGTACCCACACACAATGCCCTGAACGTGGACATATTCCATACATCGAAGAGCAAGAACTTGGCATTCGGCGCCAAAGTGACCGCTTCTTCTTATTACGACGATTGGTTCAAGCCCGAATATGCGGTGGATGACAACAATGCCACCCTGTGGAAGGCAGCCAACACCAACTGGACAGCTGACAAGCAACACAGCGAGTGGTTGCAGATAGACTTGGGGCGCGTACAGAAGTTCAATGAGATCTGGACACAGTTCGAATATGCCACATTCTTCTACCAGTACAAGATAGAGACCTCGCTCGACGGTCAACAATGGGTCACCTATGCCGACCGCAGCGAGAACACCATGCAAGGTTCCCCCATGATTGATCGAGGCAGCACGAAAGCACGTTTTGTGCGTATCAGCATCAGCGACACGCAAAAGAATGGTCACATGCCTGCCATCTGGAATGTGAAGGTGTGGCAAAAGGCGCCTGCATTGCCCGACATCGACATCGAATCGAACGACAGCTATCCGGGCATGCACCAGAAAGACGTGACACCTGCCCAACGTGCCCATGCCGTGATGCAGTTTGATGCCGCGGTTCTCTCGCAAGGCAAACAGGCACCATTCGATGTGACGGAAGTCCAGACACAAGCGATGAGCTTTCGTGCCAACAAACCCATCCGAGCCCGTGTGAAGGATGGAAAGTGGGCTTTGTTTTTCAATGGTACGCAACGCCTGACCAGCACGATGGCATTGCCGCAGGCTTATCGTTACAACGCGCCCTACACCATCTCTGCCTGGGTGCTCAGCACCAAGGTGGGACCCGTTTCCACGGTGGCATCGCTGTCTGCTTCGCGTGCCGACTTGGCCACGACCGAGTTCCGCTTGGGCACCGACCCGCAGACAGGTCTCATCAACCACAATGGTTCGTTCGAGAGCTGCGGTCTGCCCAAGGAGATTGCCGAAGGTGAAGGCAAGTGGCAGTTCTGGGTCATCACCTTCGACGGATGGAAGGAACGGGCTTATCTGAACGGTCGGTTGGTCAGCGAGCAGAACAACTTCATCATGGTGCGCCCCGACGGACACGTCACCATTGGCGCCGATGGCACTGGAACCAACAACTTCATGGGTTACATCAGTTCGCTGAGGATTTCGCCCGATGCAGCGACGCCCGAAGAGGTTGCCAATATGTACGACAAGACGAACCGTTTCGACACCCCCTCCCTTGGTGACGATGATTTCGAGGAGGCTGATCCCGATAGCAAATTCACGCTTTCGCCGCTGATGAAACCCGTCTTCGAGAAGAGAACTCCCTTCACGCTGTCGACCAAGACTGCCGCATTCAATGATGCACCGTTGCAGCACGGTGGCGCAATCTATCAAGAGGTGGAAGGTGATTTTGTGGTCATGGTCCGTGTCGATGACATGGAGGGGCTCAGCCAGCACAACGTGAAGAGTTACAACGAAGGCGGTCTGCTGCTGAGCGATGGACATGGAACCTACTATCAGTTGGGAGCGTTTCCACTCTACAACTGCGGCAACATGCTCACCATCCTAAGTCCACGGGGACGTCCACAATTCCCCAACTCCAAGGGCTATGATTTCGATCCCTATCTGCAGTTCGAGCGCCGTGGCAACCAGCTTTTCGCCCGCACCAGTCGCGACGGTCAGACCTGGAACAATATGCCTGGCTCACCCATTGAGATCAGCGCGGGAAGACTGTCCATCGGTGCCTACCAGACCACCTACACTGAGACATCGTCGTGGGTTCAGCTGAGCGATTACGTCATTTATACGAAATAGTAGTAGAAATTGTTGCAGGTTTCGGAGAAAAGTACGACATTTGTAGGCAAATGAGAAGATTCCTGATAATATTGCTGACCGTTCTGCTGACCTCCAACATGTGGTCGCAGGTGATGCGCCGACTGACCGTCGAAGATGGACTGCCGTCGAATACGGTACGCCACATCGTGCAGGACAGGCGGGGATTCATGTGGTTTGGCACTGACAATGGTCTGTGTCGTTTCGACGGCACACAGGTAAGGGCATTCCGCATCCCAGAAAACGGCATCGACCAATTCGTCATGTCGCTCAAAGCCGAGGGCGATTCCCTCTTGGTGGGTACACAACGAGGAATCTTCAGTTTTTCCTTCACCACGGAAACTTTCCGACTTCTGGAGGGACAGGAAAGCCAACCGACAGGTCGTGGAGACCGTTTGCAGACCCAAGACGGAACACTATGGGTGGGCACTTGGGAAGAAGGACTGATGCAAATAGGGGCTAGTGGACTTCCTGAACAAAAACTCAATCCCACACGTGAAGGATTGGGGCATCACATCCATCAACTCTTTGAATATGACCAGCGCATCCTGCTCATGGGGTGCGACGAGGGATTGCTTGCTTACGACAGGAAGACAGGTACGGCGTCGCTTTGGGAAACACCCAAGTTTGTCTATGCCATAGAGCGCGACAACGAAGGAGGCCTTTGGGTGGGCACGTTTTACGATGGTGTCTGCTACCTCAACAACATGGCTCACCGTTTTGAGACGGTAGGTGGACATGTCATCTCCCGCTTCTGCGAAGACCGCAACGGTCAGCTCTGGATAGCCAGCGATGATAACGGACTTAGTTGTATAGGAAAGGATGGCAAGACAATCAATTTCACTGGTCATGACATGCTTTCTCGTGAGAATGTCCACGCTTTGTGTGCCGAACATCGAGCAGATGCCGACCGTCTTTGGGTAGGCACCTATACTGGAGGTGTTTACCGATTAGCTTCCAACGGCATCCGTCGCTACACCACCGACGACGGGCTTTACGACAACAGCAGCTATGCCATCTGTCAAGATAAACAAGGGCAGTTGTGGGTGGCATCGATGACGGGTCTGTGCCGCTACGACGGGCGAGCAGACCGTTTCATTGCCGTGAAAGAATTGGATGGCGTAACCGTCAGCATGGCGACCGATGCCGCAGGACGTCTATGGGTAGCCACGCAAGGAGGAGGGCTCTACCGCTTCGACGGAAAGACATGGAAACAATATCAGCATCGTAACGACACAACGTCGCTGAGCGATAATGAACTGAACAGTGTGGTGATGGCACGTGACGGAAGGCTTTGGGTAGCCACGCAAAACGGTCTGTGTCTCTACCGACCCAAGACGGACGATTTCCTTCGAGTCATGAGTGGCACTGTAAGCAGCATCGTTGAGGACGACAAGGGCGATGGTCTTTGGCTGGGCACTGAGGAGGGAGTCGTAAAATTCTCGTCCCCCAACACCAAGCAACGCATCATCTTCACGCGAGAGGATGGTCTGGTGAGCACCCAGTTCTGTCCTGATGCCTGTTTCCGCGATTCTCATGGCTACATCTATTTCGGCACGACCAGTGGTTACAGCCGATTTCTCCCATCCCACATCCGTACCAACCATCAGCCACCTCGGGTTTATATCACGGGGCTGGAGGTGTTCAATCGGACCATACACGTAGGTGACGAACTGATGAAGGAAGCGCTGAGTGATAGCGGTCAGCTCTCGTTGAGCTACAGCGACCGCATGTTTAGTCTGCAGTATGCCGCTCTGAGCTATGTGTCGCCATCGAAGAATCAGTATGCTTATCGGTTGGATGGTTTCGACAGCGACTGGAACTATGTTGGAGCGCAGACGAAAGCCACCTACACCAATCTGCCGCCTGGCACCTACACATTCCGTGTGAAGGCTACGAATAATGACGGGCTTTGGTCAACCGAAGAGGCTCGGCTCACCATTGTTGTCAGTCCTCCTTTCTGGTGGTCTTGGCCAGCACGTATCGTCTATCTGCTGCTCATCATCGGAGCCATCTGGTACTATATGCGGCTACGGCTTCGTCGTGCAGAGCGTCGTCATCAGGAGGACATCCAGCGTCTGTCGGAAGCCAAAGAGCGGGAAGCACGCGAGGCACGCATGAATTTCTTCACGATGATCGCCCATGAGATACGCACGCCTGTGACGCTGATTATCGGTCCATTGGAGGAATTGAAGAAAACCACGCTTGACCCATCTCTTGACGTCATCGACCGCAACGCCCATCGGTTGTTGGAACTGGTGAATCAGCTGCTCGACTACCGCAAGGTCGAGCAGAAGGAGATGCCCATGCACTTCGGCGTGCACCATGTGTGCCAACTCGTCCGTAATGTGTGCGAACGTTTTGCCCCGACATTTCAACAGGGCGGAAAGACATTCTCGTCTGATTTTCCCAATGAGGACTTCACGGCCATCGTCGATGCTGAAGCGGTGACGAAGGTGGTGAGCAATCTGCTGTCCAATGCCAACAAATATGCCCGTACCAGCGTTAGCGTTTGCTGTTTTGAGGAACCTGATGCCAACCACTTCTGCATCAAGGTGGAGGATGATGGCATGGGCATAGCCGAGAAAGACCGTGAGCGCATCTTCCAGCCATTCTATCAAGTGGCCGACAACAAGCCAGGAACGGGTATCGGTCTCTCCATCGTGAAGAACATTGTCAGTCAGCACGGCGGACAAATCAGCGTGGAGAGCGAAGTGGGAAAGGGTGCCAAATTCGTGGTTCGACTGCCAGTGAGCCAGTCGATGGAAGAAAAGGAGACGCTGCAGAACGACTATGTACCGCAACATACTGACGGGTCTGCTGTACCATCCTCCAGCGCTTCGTTCCAGAAACTGCTCATCGTTGATGACCATCAGGACATGATAGACTATCTGGCGAATCATTTCCGAGCATCTTACGATGTGGTGACCGCATGTGACGGCATTGAGGCGCTTGACCGACTGGCACAGAACGATGTCAGTCTCGTTGTCAGCGACTGGATGATGCCACGCATGGACGGAGCCGAACTCTGTCGCCGTCTTCGTCGGAATCCCAACACCAGTCACATCCCCTTCATCATGCTCACCGCCAAGACCGACGACGACTCGAAGCTCGAAGGAATGGACGTGGGTGCCGATGCCTACGTGGAGAAGCCTTTCTCCATCGGATACCTGGAGCGCATCATCCGCAACATGTTCGACATGCGTCGCCGACTGCGCGAACGATTCAGCCACGAGCCACTTGAGCCTGTGACCGAGATTGCCAGCAACCCCACCGACAATGATTTCCTCAGTCGCATGAACGCCCTCATCGAGCAGAATTTTGCCAATCCAGAGCTGAACGTTGATTTCTTGGCCGAGCAGATGGCCATTTCACGCAGCGGTCTCTTTGCGAAAATCAAGACCTTGGCTGACGTGACGCCCAACGAGATGATCCAGATTGTCCGTCTCAAACGAGCGGCTCACCTTCTCCGCGAGACCAACCAGACCGTCAGCGACATCTGCTACAGCGTCGGCTTCTCCAGTCCCTCCTACTTCACCAAGTGCTTCACCCGTCAGTTTGGCATCAAACCGACGGAGTGGAGAGGAAGTTTGTAGGCAAAGGTACACTCATTTTAGAACGAGAATGGGAACGGGAAACCGCCACCAAACTGCGGCATCTTGGTTTCCTTCAGTTCCTGAATGCGCGGTTCCCAGTCTTTGTCGAACCGTTCGATGTTGCGGTCGAGAAAAGCGAGGCGATTGGCGAGCCACTCTTTCAATATCTTTATTTCTTCATCGTAGGAGCTGACACGATAGGCAGCAAACATGCCGACAGCATTGAAGCCTCCGCCAAAACCACCAATGCCGCCAAAGTCGCCAGGAAACTGCGGAATGGAATCTGGCATCTGGAACCCTCCGCCCATCATTGGGAAACCGCCCATTGCAGGAAAGCCGCCGAAGCCGCCAGGGAAAGTTCCGAAAGGCTGTGGCTTGGACATCTGCTGCTTCTGCTCTTCAGTGACGAGCAATTCAGGATATGTCTTAAAATGTCTGTCTAAACAGGGAGCCAACAATTTGGCATGACGGTCAATATAGGCATCAATGGCCTTGTTGCTCAGCACGTTCTTCCGCAATGCCTTGTAGCGCACTTTCACTGCCTTGCGGAAGGCAGGGTCTTGCAACAGTCGTTGCCACATGGCTGGAGTGGGATTGTTGCTGGCACCTTCGAAGTTCCAAGCTTCGGGGTTGTCGGCATTGGCGAAGTTCGCATTGCCATAGGCCAGGTTGTAATCCCACACAGGTCCTGCCACCAATTTTCCACCTGTTCCATCCTCATGCTGCTTCTCCTTGTAGAAATAGGCACTGCGTTTGTAGCCATCGGCATTGAGGCTCAGTTCGGTGTGGATGAAATAATCAACGAACGAAGGTACATCGATGTAGCGGGCATATCCCGTCTTCGGGTCGGCAAAACCTTCTGATTGTATCACCTGCTCCACGGTGTCCACATAGTTCTGAATGTAGGTGAACTGCTCGGACGTGAGTTTTTTCTTCTTCGGATAGATGCACGACCAGATGACCTGACTTGACATATTGCCCTCGCCAACGCCTGGCACCTTCGACGTGAAAGTGGCATCGTCCTCGTTGTAGGTGTCAATGCGCAACAGATAGCCACCTGTCACATCCCGTCCTGCCACATCGCTCTTCTTCATCTTTGCGATGTTCACACGTTCTTCACCACGTTTGATGGCTTCCGAAAGGATGTAGATGCCGCGATATTCACCATTCAGCGTCAATTCCACGAGCCGCGTACGAGGTCCCCAATGACCCATGTCGCGCCACAACTGGAATGCCAACGGGTCGCGCACCGCCGACACATCGCTATAGGGCGCCAGCAACACCCAGTCGCTGTGGGCAGGCATACCCAACAATGGGGCTTCCACATCCCCACCCTGCTCATCGCGCAGTTCGATGGTGTATTTCTTCTGGTTAAATCCTAACGAACTATTGCCACGCAATTTGATGCCGATGGCACCATCGTAACCGTCCATCTTCATGTGCGCGGTCACCTTCCGCTGAGCATTCAACATCGAATCCACCGTGATGCTGATTTGCCCCACAGTCGTCTGCTGAGCCAAGGCATTGCAGACTAAAACCACCCAAGCAAGGCTTAGGAATAACATTCTTCTCATACTGACATGTATCTTAGGCGTTTCCATCTTATAACGATTTATCGGTAAGACTACAAAAAATCGTAAAAGTTTATTCAACGCCTCAAGGGATACTTCAGCATCACCAGAACGGAACGGTCTCAGTTTCTCACTTGTGAGTTACATTATTCTTTCCTTACGATGAGATTGGCACTGGCCTGATGCGTGGCGAGGATGAGCACCTCAGCTATCTGGACATGCTTAGGGGCATTGGATGCATAAACGGCCACGTCGGCAATATCGTCCCCGGTCAGGGGCTCGATGCCGGTGTACAGTTTCTTGGCACGAGCCGTATCTCCCCTGAAGCGGATGTTGCTGAAGTTCGTCTCCACGAGTCCGGGCTTCAAGTTGGTCACGCGGACGGCAGTGTCGGCCACGTCTATTCGCAGTCCGTCAGTCAGCGCCTTCACCGCAGCTTTTGTGGCACAGTAAACATTTCCGCCGGCATAGGCAGCATCGCCGGCAACAGAGCCAACATTGATGACATGACCGCGATTGCGCTCAATCATGCCCGGCACAATGAGACGCGTCATGGTGAGCAAGCCCTTGATGTTGGTGTCGATCATGACATCCCAATCATCACAGCTGCCTTCATATTCAGGTTCCACGCCAAGAGCCAGCCCGGCGTTGTTCACCAGCACATCAATCTCACGCCATTCGGCCGGCAAAGCGTTGATGCACCGCGTAGCCTCCGCCCGATCTCTCACATCGAAGACCAGCGTCAGCACCTCCGCGCCCTTCTCCGTCAGTTCCTTGCGAATCTCCTCCAATCTCCCTCCATTACGTCCCGTGAGAATCACCTTGTCGCCGTTCTCGGCAAACTTTCTGGCGCACCCCAGTCCTATCCCACTCGTTGCGCCTGTGATCAAAACAATTTTATTCATATTATTCAATTTTTCCCGCCATTCTCATGCGAACTGCTGCTGGTGTCGGTGTGGCGGTGATAGTGGCGGTATTAACAATTTGCTGATCTCCATCGATGTCGAACTGTAAGGTGGCTCCGTCTGTGCGCACATCGATGGTGATAGGAGCACCCATCACCAAAGGCAGGTTGACGTCGCCATGACCAGTGGGGAATCCGCAGAGCACAGGGATGCGGTACTCAGCCAGCAGGTCGTGGAGCATGGCTTCAATGCTTATCACATCACCGTTTTCGTCTGTGAACTCAGTGCCGCAGCTGATGAACTCACCGAGGATGACTCCCTTGCAGCGGTCGAATACGCCGTTCAGCTTCAGCAGGCGCATCTGTCGGTCGATGTTGCGCATGTTCTCACCGATTTCTTCCACGAAGAGAATCAGGTCTTTGCCCTTGGTGGCATCGGCACGGGAGCCGACGTTGGGGGCGAAGGTGCAGAGATTGCCGCCTACGAGCACGCCACTGGCACGACCCAGGATGTTCTGCTGATGTGCAGGAACCTCATAGCGGGGCACCTTGCCCAGCAACAGGTCGCGCATCATCGTACAAGTCTTGTCGGTACCACCCTTGGCCAGCGTGGTACTCATGGTGCCGTGAATGCTCATCACACCAGCACGGCTCCAGAACCCATGAAGGGTGGAGATATCGCTGTAGCCGATTATCCACTTCTGGGCAGCCTTCACTTCGTCGAATGGGAGCTGGTCTATGAGTTGGATCGTGCCATAGCCTCCACGATTGCAGAGGATGGCCTTGATGCCTGGGTCACTCAAAGCCCAGTGGATATCACTCACGCGCTCTTCCACAGTTCCACCTATTTTACCGTCCAGCATCTTATCTACATTGGGCGCGATGACGGGTTCAAAACCCCATGAACGAATCACATTGGCTGCTTTCTCTATGGTCTCCATCGGCGTATAGTACGAAGGCGAAATCAGTGCTACCCTATCGCCCGCTTTCAGATAGTCAGGCTTTGCACAGTTCAGCACCACAGGCTCGTCAGGAGTCGGTTTTACTACGTCATCGCCATCCTTACTGCACGATGTCAGCATCATGGTAGCCATCATGGCGACTACTGCCATCAATAGAAATTTCTTCATATCCTCCATCATCACATATTGACACGTTCCTTCATGAGTTTCTCCAAATACGAATCGGGCCTCTCACACAGTTCTTCGGGTTTATAAAATCTCGTCACCATAATGGCAAAGACCTTGTTGTTGTAGATGAAAACAAAATCGTAATAGCCCGGTTCAACCTCTTCTGGATTGAGGTAGAACGAGCCCCAATGACTGTCTTCTTCCGCATCGGGATCTTTGTTCAGCTCACATTCCTGAATATAACCAGGAGTTTCGTCATTTAAAGTGTTCTTCGAGTAAAAACCTTGGTCGGCCTTGTGCTTGAACACCATCACTTTGATGCCAGTCTTCGCATTTGTTTGTGGATAAAACTCAATCCATTCATCGAGTTCAAAAACAGAACGTATTCCCTCAGCAGCGCAAGGTTTCTTATTGAGATCATAACTGCCACAACGGTTGCCAAACAGGCTCAAGCCAGTCATGATGGGCTGTTCTCCTTCTTTCTTCTGATTCACGAAATAAAGTTTACCCAATTCCATTGAGTCTTCCGCAGCTTTAGCGGCAAAGGCATCATTGGCGGTTATCAACAGGGCAAGTACTGCGGTCAAAAATAAAATCTTCTCTTTCATTGTTGTATTTTTTATGATTAGTAAATTACCAACCCGCTGGCAGCACAATATTCTCCACGTCGTGAGCCTTCTCGAACAGCGGTGAGATCTCATCATCGGTGAATCCTGCGATGCCGCAGCCGATGCGGGTGACGAGGAACGTCAGATCGCGATGCTCCTTGGCGAACTCGATAAACTCGTCCACATACGGACGGATGGTTTCCACGCCGCCCTGCATGGTGGGGATGCCATAGCTCAGGCCTTGCAAGCCCACGCCCTGTCCCATGATGGCTCCAAACTTGCGGTAGGCGATGTAGGCCGCCCCACCGCCGTGCATACCTCCCAGGTTGCTGCCGAAGACGAAAATCTCGTTCGGCTGCAGCTCCGTAATAAACTCCGGTGTAGTCCTTTTCTGTTCCATAGAATCTGTATATATATTTTTTTTTTGGGGGGGGGAATGGTTATACTATTATTGAATTACCTGTTAATCTCTCTAATCACTCTACACGGATTCCCCACAGCCACGACGTTCGATGGGATGTCCTTCGTAACCACGCTGCCTGCGCCGATGACTGTGCCGTCACCAATCGTCACTCCTGACAGCACTACTACATTGGCTCCAATCCAACAGCCGTTACCGATGGTGATAGGCTTGGCATAGGTACGCCAACGATACGCTCCGCTCTCAGGATTCCAGTCGGGTGTCAGTCGTTCGGACAGTTCTACGGGATGCGTGGCTGTTGTCAGGTGGACGCATGGCGCAATCAGCACGTCGTTGCCGATGGTAATGCGATTGCAGTCGATAAACGTGCAGTTGAGGTTGATGCTCACGTTAGAGCCGATGTAGATGTTTGTGCCGAAGTCGCAAGTGAAATGATCGCCGACACTCACATTCGTGCCGACGGCGCCAAACAGTTCCTCGAGCATCTTCCGTCGTTCGCTGCGTCGCGAATAGGGCGTCGCATTATAACGCGCGCACCATTCCGAGGCGCGTGCTTTAGCTGCAATAAACTCTGGCGAGTGGCAATCGTACAACATGCCAGCCATACATTTCTCTTTCTCAGTCATCATTCTGCTTTATTATGCTTTATCTCCAATATTCCATCCACCTCATGTTCGACAAAGGGTCCCTCTTTACATTCCAGAAGCACGCTTGGCTCCAGACATTCGAGGCCATGCCAGACGTTCTTGGGAATATCAACGCCATATCGTCCTTCTTCCTGGCTCAAGATGATGGACTCCAAGACCTCGCCTTGGTCATTGTAGGTCGACACCTTCACCCTACCCCTCAGTATCACAAAAGTCTCGTCCTTTGTGGGATGATGATGCACAGGAATCTGAGTGCCAGGCTCCAACGCATTGAGGAAACGGTGGCATTTGTCCTGAAGGCTCTGATGGAAGTTGTAGTTCATCCGCAGCCTCGGCGACTGCTTGGCTTGCTCCGCCAAATCATTCATTAACTGTTCGTCTATTACTTTCATCGTCTCGTCGTTATCATTGAATGTTGTTAATATATCTCATTTCTATGTATTTCAGCCACGACATGTTTCTGTCGCTTTTATAATGCTTGCTCAGTATATTGAAAAAGTCTTCGTAGGTGATAGCATGAAATGTGTCTCGACCTTTATCCGTCAACAGTTCTTCGTATGCTTCAATGGTTCCCATGTGACCATCAGAAGAATGAAAATGGATGTTTCCTGACGGATACAACGTAAGAGAGTCAAAATAATCTGCCTTCCCCTGCTGTAGCATTGCCAAGCCAAGGATGTGATTTCTCCACAACTGAATGAAATCTGGATTGTTGAACTGCATGGGGTCGTTGTTGATGAAACACTCACTATTACGAGTTGTTACCGCATATGCTGATTGGGAATCCTGCATCATTGCGAACTCCTTATTCCCCACGCTATAACCTTCTTCGGTATATTTCACCTCTATTCCTATCACTCCTTTTTCTTTCTTTGACGTTTCGTATTCTACATAAACATCGAAAGCAGTCCTGTCATTTATTGTATTGGGCGCGTATTCAATTTGCCATTTGCGAATCGTCTTGATGTCTCTCTGGGGGAGGATTACAGAGAAACAGCGTGAGGCTGTCACCAAATCGGTCATCATTGGAACAAATATATTGTATGGCACATGCTCGCTGCGCAACATATTTGCCATCAAGCCGAAGTCTGTTGGTATTCTACCTTTATGCTCTATGAATTCCTTCCTTATCTCTTCGTGGTATTCTGGAACAAAGTTCATCAGCCGAGCGGCATCGGCAGGTGTAAGGATGGCAATGTCGGTTTCTGTTGTACGTCGATGCTCAAACTCTTCTACGGTCTCGTTTGAACCTTGACGAGTCGAATGGTTACGTCCCATCTGCAATTTCAAGACATTCTCCCTGAACCATGCCTGATGTTGTCGGCAAGCTCTTTTGTAGTCGTTATCACCTCCATAGTGTGCTTTAGCTGGTTGTGCTCCCTTCGAAGAACCAACATACTCAATCTTTATGTCACGTCCTGCTTCACCCAGATTGCTGATAATTCTGTTAAAGCTCAACTTATCGTAATCGGATGAGTTGGCAAGAATGAACATAATCTTAGGGCGTTCACAGAGATTGTACTTAATCGGTGTTCCTTCAAACAACTCCAACAGTGTTTTCTGCTTGATGATGCTTCTGACGTCCACAAGAAGATTCTGCCTCACATATACATTGTTGATGATGGCCTGCGACATTCTCACATGATCCTGAATCCCGGACTTTCCTTCAACAGCCCCCAATCCACATTTCACCTCAGCCAGATAGATTTCATGCTTGCCTTCTTCATTGGGCTTGTTACTGACAACGAGCAGATCCACCTTCGTCTTTGCCAACCTATATTCCACAGGAATCTTTGCTTGGTCTGGTGCCCATTCCATATCTATAGCGAGATATTCTCCTTCAAATGAACTGTGCTCCGCTTTGTATTGCTGCTGAACGATAAATTCATCATGCGACTTGTAGGTTTTGCACAGAGCTTTGGCATCTTCAAAGTACTTTTTGACCTTGTGCATGTCTTGCAAGTCAGAAGGTTCTCGGAGTTGCACTGTCAATGTCAAACCATCCTTTCTGTTTGTATAATAGCGAGGGTTGAGCATGGTGATATTGTCTGAAGTATTCTTCCTGTGTGAAATCCTAAGAATCAGGTTCTTCTGACAATAAACCATCACTTCATCCTTCACTCTGATTTCAAATGCCAACTCTTTGTCAGCCTTCACATACTGAAGGAAATCATGGTAAACACCTCCTTCGAGATATTTCGACAAACTTGCAGATGATAAACTTCGTGCCATAATAATTTTAAGTTGTCATTAATTCAACACTCGATACTCTTTCCACTCTACCCCTGAAACAGCCCCACATAAATGGTTTCAGATGTACGACCTTTGGAATCTTTCATAAAGGCATAAAGGTGCAACAGGTGGCCTTGCCACTCACTGGGCACATTCGCACGAACCTCACCGATGGAGCGAGTGACAGGCTGGGCAAAACGACCATCCCGCAAATCAGGGCAGAATACATAGAGGAAGAACTGGTCATTCCTTCCATCTGACAAAGGACTGGCCGTGAATTTCACTTCTACTATGCCTTGTGCATTGACCTCAGCAGATTCGATAGAAACACCTGTCACAGAACCATGACTGATACGGATGTGGGAATAATCTATGCCATCAGAACTATAGCAGTCTTTATTCAGACTCTTGAAAACACTATGGGTATTGAGCTTCTGATGCAAGGCCTGCCAATGGAGCCCCTCTGTGTGGGCCACTTTCATGGCAGATGACAGCCGCGAAATCTCAGCAAAGGCATGACGATGACTCTGCTGGGCTTCAGTCTGAGGATTGGCCACAGTGGCAGGACGTCGCCGCACGTATGGACGCCCATTCCATGAACTGTATATCAAGTCTCCCAGTTTTCCGCGTTTCTTTTCTCCACGATAATCTGCCATATGCGTTAGGTTTTAGTTATGATTACCTCTCGGTTACCGAAGCTCCACCTCAGAGGTTCCCTTGGGTTAGTTCTCTGTTAATCATCCATCGCCAACCCATCGTCAGCCCTTCCGTGGGTCTTGGCTACCCCCTTGACAACTCTACGACAACCCAAAGGTAACCCTAGGGTACTATAGACTTGGTATAGAGTTGGTATAGACATGGTATAGCGTTGGTATGGAGATGTCTATAGGCTTTTTGTGAACTATGGTTTCTGAAAATGAATCATGTGACAACTATAATTCCACGAGTGCAAAGGTACAACTTTTGATGGCATAAAGCAAGCTTTTGACGAAAAAACTTCCACGGAACCTTTTGTTTTTGTTGAACGACTGAGACGAGGTCACTTCTTTCCTTTATTGATGATGTAGATGCCAGAGGCTGCTAAAACAGCGGCGAGAACATATTTGAGGTGGAACACTTCGCCAAGACAGAGACAAGAGGTGACTGCCCCCACCACAGGGATGAGAGAGTTCCAAATAGCCACCTTGCCCATTGGGTTGCAGGCAAGCAACTTGTTGTAGAGCGTGAAACCGATGGTGGAAATACATATAAGCAACGCGAGGATGACAATACCCCAAAGTGACACATGAGGCAAGGAACCTCCCAATAAGAGTCCCGGAACGATGAGCAAAGCACCACCCACACCAAGACTATAGCCTGTACCCACAAACACATCCACGCGCTGACTGATCCCTCGTGTCATCAATCCTGCAAAAGCGCCACAAAGGGCATTCAGAATAATCAAACCATCGCCCAACAATGTGAAGGCTCCACTATCCTCACCTTCGAGATTAAGCGCAAGAATACCCAAGAAGCCGATGACGCAACCCAGTATTTTCCGATAGGTCAGTTTGTCACTTCTGAAAAAAACGCAAGCAAGAATGACAAGTATGAAGACGCTCAAAGAATTAAGGATGGCAGCTCGCGACCCAAGACTATGCGAAAGCCCAATATAGAATGCAGCATAGTGAAGGGTGGTGTTCAGTAATGTAAACAGCAACAAAAAGAGGCAACTACCTATAACGCGCTTTCTACCTGTCTCCTTGAGGGCAAATGACCGACCAGTAAACTTGGCAATCATCAATATAATGACACCAGACAAACAAAAGCGTATGCCTGCAAAAAGCATCTTACTGCCCGTCATGTCCTGCGCAATACCAAATTCAGCAAAGCCGAGTTTGATGAGCGGATAAGCCCATCCCCAAGCGAAGGCTGCAATAAAGGCAAAGAGAGCCACCCACTCAGGAATCAGGAAGAGAGATTTAGAGCTTCTTTTAATCATTCTTGTATTCTGACCAACTGATGTCATCATCGTCAGATGAGAACCTCCATCGTTGTCTTTTGCACCTTCATGCCCATGCGCTGATAGAAACACATGGCGGGGTCGTTGCCCTCCCAGACATTGAGCGTGATGCTGTAGCAGCCGATCGAACGGGCATAGTCGTGGACGTGATCGTATAACGCCTTGCCGATGTGATGGCCACGAGCCTTTTCGTCCACGCAGATGTCATCGATGTAGAGCGTCTTGATGTCCTGCAAGAGCCTGTGATTCCGAATCTCGACGATCTGGCAGAAGGCATGGCCCGAGATGTTTCCGTCATCATAGACGAAGATGGGCTTGGTGGCGTCGTCGATGATGGCCGCGAGTTCCTGTTCGTCATATTTGGGCGTGTTTCCCTTGAACAAGTCCGGACGGATGCCATGATGCACCGCATCCGCCTGATACAACAGGGCGATGATGCCCTGGATGTCACTTTGAGTTGCTTTCCTAATCATACAGTTGCTGTCATCTGTCATTTGATAGCGTATTCAGGGATGAAATCAGGGTTGAATCACATGGAAATGCTTCAGGGCATGGAGGATGCCGTCGTCATCGACCGAGGTGGTGACATAATCGGCCTGCGCTTTCAGTTCGTCGATGGCGTTGCCCATGGCGATGCCGATGCCTGCCTGACGAATCATCGAGGTGTCGTTGCCCCCGTCACCAAAGGCGATGGTGCGGCTGGGGTCGAAGCCCTCATGACATGCCATCGCGAGGATGCCCTTGCCCTTGTCGGCGCCGTTGGCGGTGATGTCGGTGAACTCCGGATGCCATCGGCCCGACACACATTGCGGCATACGCGTCAGCAGTTCCTGCTCATAGTCAGACGGGATGAAGGCGGTCAACTGGAGGACATCTTGCTGGAGCACCTCGTCCAACGGCGCAGCCTGTGCGAGTTCGTTGACAGCCAGCATCCGATGGAAGATGCGCTCGATGTCGCCCGCCGGGTCAAGCACCGCCACATCCTTCCGACCAATCACAATCAGGCTGTAACCCTTTGCCTTCGCATCCTCCACACAAGTCATCACATCCTGCTGGGCGATGGGCTGGTAACCCACCAGCTCGTCACCCACATAGCACAAAGCGCCGTTGGTGGTGACATACCCGTCGATGAGATGTTCGATGGCCTTCAGGTTGGTGATGATCAGCGGTGGACGTCCTGTGGCGATATAAACCCGCGACCCGTTGGCCTTAGCCTCCGTCAGCGCCTGGATGGTGGACAAGGGAATCTCATGCGTCTTGAAACTCACGAGCGTCCCGTCGATGTCAAAGAATAATGCGTATGTATGGTCTGATGCAATCATAGAGTCAAACTTCATCTTGTTGGTTGTTATTGGTTGCAAAGTTACGACAAAATCTTCATTCAATGCTAAAATCCGATGACATTTGTAGCGTAGAATATTAAAATGTATTACCTTTGCACCCACACATGACATCGAAACAGTAACCAACAAAACTACAACAATGATGAAAAGACTATTTTTCTGCCTCATGGCAATGGTAAGTGTGCTGACCCTCTCGGCACAGAGTGTTAATGGAAACGAAGTGATTAACAACATGATGGCGCGTCACTCTGTCCGCAAGTATCTCGACAAGCCTGTGGAGCATGAGAAGCTGGAGGCCGTAGCTCTTGCCGGCATCAACGCTCCAAGTGCGATGAACCGCCAGAACTGGGCCATACGAATCATTGAAGACCAGAAACTGATGGCTGACGTGAAGGAGCAAACCCGTAATGCTCCCAACCTCATCTGTGTCTGTGCTCCAGCCGACGGAAAGTTCGACCTCGATGCAGGTCTGTTGGGCGAAAACATGATGCTAGCTGCGCAGTCATTGGGACTCGGCACCTGCATCCAGACAGGACCTGTGCGTTTCCTCACAACTGATGAGAAAGCCAAAGCTCTCCGTGACAGTCTCGACATCCCTGAAGGCTATAAGCTGTTATATGTCATTGCCATTGGCTACCCCGATGAAAAGCCCGAAGCCAAGCCTCGTGATGCTTCGAAGGTGAAGTACATCAAGTAAACAAGCCAATCGAAGAAACTGCCAAGGGAATGAGACTCCTGCGTTGTGAAGCAGAAGAATAACAACGATTAAATATATGAGAAATGACAACACAGTTAATCATCATATATCTCATAGCCATTAACGTTATCACCTTCCTCGTCTATGGCATAGACAAGTGGAAAGCGAAACGTTCCAAGTGGCGAATTCCTGAGGCTACGCTATTGGGATTGGCCGTTATTGGTGGCAGCATCGGAGCTTGGTTGGGCATGAAAGTATGGCACCACAAGACCATGCACAAGAAATTCAAGTTCGGTTTACCGGTCATCATCATCATCCAACTATTGATTATAGGCTATTTTGTAGCGCAGAATATATGAACATCGAACAAATAAGAGAATACACCTTGTCACTCTACGGCGTAACCGAAGACCAGCCGTTTGGCGATGACGTCTTGACCTTCCGACTGGAGGGAAAGATATTCGCATGCCTTTGGCTGGGTGGTGGCGAGCATGACATGAAGAATTCGGAACCAAGGATTGCCCTGAAGCTTTCACCTGACAGGAATATTGAATTGCGAGAACAATTCTCTGCTGTCACACCAGCATGGCATTGGAACAAGAAGCACTGGAGCGATGTGTGTTACGAACAGATGGAGGACTCACAAGTAGAAGCTTTGATTATGGAGTCTTACCAGCTCATCGTATCAAAGCTCCCTAAGGCCATTCGTCAGAAGTATATCATTGCGAGGTAGAAGAACAAGATTATGAGAAAAGCAAGTAGAGAGATGGATGCCACCTTCGCCTTGGAGGTGTTCGACAAGGCTCCATACGTAACAGTTAGCATGACGCGCCCCAACGGGACTCCTTACGGATTGCCCCTGTCTTTGGCGCGTACTGACGAGAAAACCTTCTATTTCCATTGTGCTTTAGAGGGTGAAAAATTGGACTGCATAGCACACAATCCGACCGTATTCCTGTCGGCAGTTACCAAATGTGCACCTACGGTTGGCCCTAAAGACGGGAGCTTTACGCTACAGTACAAATCGGCAACCGCCGTTGGTAAGGCAGAGATTGTAACTGACCGCGATGAGAAAATTGCTGGTCTGAGAGCCATCTGCCAGCGTTTTCTCCCTCACCACATGGATGCTTTCGATGATGCTATTGCCCGTAGTCTTGAACGTACAGCAGTGGTTCGCATCACCTTGACAGAACCTCCCGTTGGTAAGCGCAAGCAGTATGACAAAGAGGGAGAAGAAATGAAATGGACACGAATGTATATCGCACCTACAATGACATCACCATGACCATTATGATGATGGGCGAAGGTACGTTCACCATGCAAGATTGGGATGACATAACCAACGAACTGAAACGGTATTGGTGGCCTGATGATATCAAGGAAGAATAGCATTCATCTCCTTGTGGTGCCATTTTCCTTGAATGCACCCCCCTCAGACTTCTTCCCATTACACAAAAAATCACGACCCGCAATCATTTTTATTTCTTGTTTTTATTTACGGTTTGGGAAAATTTACTTACCTTTGCACCATCAAACATCAAGTTATCATTATGGCAACAGCAGCAACAAGCAAACTTTGGGCTTACATTGAAAGCCTGTCGCTTTCTCGCAGAGACCGCAACTGGTTGGCAGGGAAGCTTATGGAGCCATCTTTTCAGGCTGACCCCTATGAGGTAAGCCCATCGGGTGACCCCTTCTTTGCAGACAGCCGCAACGTGAAGGCTGTTGAGCATGATATTGCTGAGGCTCATCGCCCCAATGCGAAATATACACGCTTGGAGAGCAAGGAGGACATTATGGCCATGATCAATGACTTGTAGCTTATGGCCTACGTTGTATATTTCTCTGAACAAGCGAAGACAGAACTTGCTGTGAATACGCTTGCGCCGCAAACGAGGGTGGCGGCCATCACCCATTGTAACATCTTTTTCATAATGTTGTTTTGTTAGGTTAAATGAATAATTGTTTTTTATGGTTGATTGTTTTAATAATTGATTTCAGGTCTTGGTTACCATATTGCTTGCAAAGTTACGAAAACCAAACCTACAAATATTTCTGAAATTATTTTCATTAAGGCACAAAAACAACAATCACGACCCCGTTGCTGAGGTCGTGATTGTCATTCTTGCTGCATGGAACCTTCGCCCAGCGCGTGGGCTGGTAAATGAGAAGGAGAAGGTTGCACAGGATTGCAGCCTTCTCCTTTGTTTATCCATTTGTGGTGCCGATAATCGTGGCATACGACGGTTTCTTGCGATGGATTTCTGTGTTGATGAATCCTGCATCGTCAAGCATATTCTTCAGTTCCTCTGGTGAATAGGCAGTCATGCCCTCCACTACGTCCGTCCACTTGGAGTCGTTGTCAACCACCTCCACCATGATGGCGAAGCGACCGCCTGGTTTCAGCACACGGCGAACCTCTTGCAGACAGTTAGCTAGATTCGGCCAGAAATACACCGTTTCAACTGCCGTGACAAGGTCGAATGCTCCATCCTTGTAGGGCAATTTCTCGGCAGAACCCTGAGTGACGAACACCTGCTTGTCCAGCACGTCGGCATTCACCTTCTTGGCTTTTGCCACACTCTCCTCAGAGATGTCAATGCCATAGACTGTAGCGTCTTTGCTTCGTTTCAACAGCCGTTGCAGTGTAGCCCCACCGCCACAGCCGATGTCGAGCATCGTCCAACCGTCCTGAACATCCACCAGTCCAAGCCCCCAGTTGGTCAATGGGGCATGACAGCAGTTCATGAATTGAAGCATCGCGCGCCCCATCCTACCCTTTGGGTGGGCGCAGTTAGTGAAAAGTTTCTTTAATAGTCCCATCATCGTTACATTTTGATTTCGAGTACAAAGGTACAGCTAATAAACAAAGAGCGCAATACCTAAAACAGAGTGTTCTGATGGTTCCAACAGGGCAGACAGCACGGATGATTAACTACAGATGGGTATATTTTTGTAGAATCTACTATGGGTGCAGGCCGCCATCCTGACTTGCGGTCTTGTCATCACGTCGTGTTCGAACGATGATGATTCTGCCCAGCCATCAACGGATGAGGTGGAGGAGCAGTTGCAGAAGATGTCGCTGCGTGAGAAGGTGGGACAGCTGTTTTATGTGCGTCTGTCAGCGAGGAGCGCATCAATAAGAGCGTTCGCCGCGTATTGAAATTAAAGAAGGATATACAGAAGTAACAGCGCTGCTCTTACTTGCCCAAGAACTTGCCTTCCAGATACGTCTGGAAGGCTTCTTTGTATAGGTCGCCGATGGGCAGGTAGGTGTCGCTGTCCATGATGACACGGTTCTTGTTGACCTCCTGAATCTTGGTGAGGTTGATGATGTAGGAACGGTGGATGCGCATGAAATAGTCGGGCAGGTGTTCCTCCATCTTCTTCATGGAAAGGAGGGTGATGATGGGCTTGGTCTCGCCCTCAATCCAGACTTTCAGGTATTCGCTCATGCCTTCGACGTAGCGGATGTCGGAGATGCTGACCTTGACGATGCGGTAGTCGGTCTTGAGGAAGATGGTGTCGTCGGGGGAGTTGATAGTTGATAGTTGATAGTTGACAGGTGAGAGGTTAGAGGTTAGAGATGGGGGTTGAGAGTTGACGGGTTTTTCTTCCAGGCGCTCTCGGACGCGGTTGGCTGCCCTTTGGAAGTCTTGGAGTCCGAAGGGTTTGAGGAGGTAATCGACGGCGTTGACCTTGAAACCCTCGACTGCATATTCGGAGTAGGCAGTGGTGAAGACGACGAGGGGAGGTACGGTGAGCGACTTGACGAAGTCCATGCCGTTGAGGTCGGGCATGTTGATGTCGCAGAAGAGGACATCGACGGTGTCGTGCTCCAGGTACTGACGGGCTTCCAATGCGCTTTGGCATTGGGCGGCAAGTTCGAGGAACGGCACCTTACTGATGTAGGTGACGAGTTGCTGGAGCGCTAAAGGCTCATCATCGATGGCAAGACAACGGAGCATGGGAGTTGAGAGGTTAGAGGTTAGAGGTTAGAGTTAGGGGGAGGGTCAGATCTACGGAATAGACTTGGGGGTCGTCGTGGATGCTGAGCGTGTAGTTGTGGTCGTAGAGCAGGTCGAGGCGTTTGCGGACATTGACAAGTCCTACCCCACCCTTTTGTTGATTGG
>JAEEGJ010007519.1_pt1 | contig 31138 bp, 35 predicted proteins | sample 8958761 | NCBI WGS metagenome assembly JAEEGJ01 (sample SAMN16246546, study PRJNA631951) | gut metagenome | biome: gut microbiome; feature: rumen; material: RS-attached | host: Bos | place: Iran: Karaj | collected 2018-10
TTCCTTCCTCACTCCGACTTTGAAAGGCTGAAAGCAAACCCATATCAGGAGCATGAAGCGATTACTGCAGCTAAAGACCTTATGTATGAGGACAAGAATGCCTACCACTGCATAATGCTGCTTGATGAGTTCGGTGATGACGGACTGCTCATCGAGGCGGAGGGATTTGATTATCCTCGTCTTTCCATGTTTGTACCTGATGCTAAGTCAATCTACGAAAGGTACCAGACTTCCGAACCCGAGCTGAAACTTCACGACATGATCAGGGATACAGTCGAAAAGATCGCCGAGCTTGCTCACACAGGCAAAATAGACTTCACATCAGTTGATATGATCAATATGGACGAAGTCGAGAGCCTTGTCAAAAATGCAATCGTACAGCAGCTAGCAATGAGAGATGACATCTCAATAGCGAAGAACACGGATATTGGAGTTGACTTTCAGCCGGATATCCATGTTGAAGCCGATGAACTAACTGAGCTAAAGTTTTATTGTCCATTAAAAGTTTTTCTAGAGAGGAGTGCCCTCTTTGAAGACGAAGACTACTCAGATGAAAGTGAGGAACTTTCTGAAGATGAAATTCTCGAATATGAGAGTGAGATATGTGATGCAATAGAGGCATTTAAGTGTGACGATGAAAAATATCGTGGCATTATGGCGTATCTTGGCAGCCGAAAACGTTTTGCAGATAAGGTATACGCCATATTTCCCTCTATAGAGAAAGTCAATGACAAGCTGATGGGAGTATTTACTTGTCAGATATGCGGCGAGCTTGACAGCTATGAATATGACGAGTTGCTTCATGAGCTTTCTGGACAAGCAAGTGATGGCTGGGGTGAGTCATTTGAGCAGCATGAGATCCATACCTCCGAAGGAGATATCTACGTCAGCTTTTACGATACCTGTGGTTCATGGGATCTCATGACAGAGGAAGATGTCAAGGCTACTCCTGATACACCGCTAGAAGATGTCGGCATGAGAATGTGAGGTGTGCTGTATGATAGACTTCACCATACGATATAATAAAGAGCCTTTTGATAAAGGCATTGCTGTTGAATTACCTATGAATCCTGTTACTCTGTCGGATCTTTTAACGGATTTAGGATATGAACCGCCTGAGAAGCTGAAAGTAAACAGTACAGGAAAGGCGTACACCATAGAGCTGAACACAGATACAAATATGGGGTTTGCTATCGTCGACAGGCTTTGCGACAACGATACGATCGCCGAACTCAACAATCTGTGTATGGTTATTTGCAAATGCTCAGATCAGGACTACATCTATCAGACCATACGCAATAGCGATGTCAGATGCATAAATGGCATCAAAAAGCTATTTGCAGACCGTTTTATGGAATTCTCAGATAAGCTGGTGTTGAACACGAAACTTGAAAGCAAACCTACAGATTTTTTGGTAAAAGGTTGTATCATCGAAAAAGCTATCCCTGTCAGTCACAGAAAGTTTGAGTCTATAGCCAAAGCTCCTCTTCAGGACGAACCGCTCATAGCTAAGTACAGCGATGTTATGTATGCAGACAGCAATGGTATGTGCCACTGTATTCTCATCTACGATAGGGAGTTCGGCGACGGTATCGTTATAAACTCTGAGGGCAGCAACTACGCTCGGTACGCACAGTATGTTCCACTAGCAAAGACCATTTATGAACAGTACCGAGCTACACATCTTAATGAGTTAAGGTTCTGCTGTCCGATAGAGATATATCAGCATATCAAAGACTATCCGAGGGACAACTGCATTCTCGATAATGTTGATATGGCTGGATATGCCGATGATATCAATACCTTCATCCGTGAAAACGATCTTCCTGAAGAACTTGAAAAAGGTCTTATGCACTGGTATACTTCAGAAGGCCCCGAGGATGAGATAGTCGAAAAGGTATTCTCCGCACACTGCAGGGTCGAAGCTATAAACGGAGAGCTGACAGGAGTCATAACAGCCAAGATCATTGGCGAGCTTTCCGATGAATCAATGGAAAGGTTCACAGATTACTGTATCGGTCAGCTGAGTGACGGCTGGGGCGAATCACTGGAGCAGAAGTATATGAGGACTGAAAACGGTGAGATCAATATAAGTTTCTGGTCGGACGATGAAGCATGGTCTCTTGTTCCCGAGGAAGAATACATGGGAGACAATACACAGAATTTGGAGATGAGCATGTGAGTAAAGTGGAGATAACCATACCGCCGCAGTTTTCAGATGCTGTTGAGAAGACGGCGAAGAAAGAAGGAATAACAGCTGATGAATTAATGGAAAGAGCATTGAGAAAGTTCTTGGAAAGGAGTAAGGATGATGTCAGAAACTGAGAAAAAGGGTATAACAGTTAAGATCGATGCCGATCTTCATGCCCAGGTCAGACAGTTCATTGAAGAAAAAGGTATAACTATGGCGGAGTTTGTATCAAAAGCTCTTGATGACGAGCTCCACCCAAAAACAACTATCAAGGAGGAAAAATATATGGGAAATATGCGTACAATGGCTTTTCAGGTGCCGGAGGACCTTTTTAATCAGATCAAAGACTACCTTGAGAGACACCACATGACACAGAAGCAGTTCGTCCTCGGACTTATTCAGGACGAACTCGACCGTGACTATGAGGAACAGCAGGCAATGGCTGAAAAGCAGCAGTCTGATGACGAGCCTGACGAAGATGAGGGAGAAGAACTCGATGAGGACGAGGACGAAGACCTGTCCGAGGATGACGATGAAGATGAAGACCTCGACGAATCCGAAGATATAGAAGAACCTGAGTACGAAGGAATGTCTATAGAAATGTGAGGCGATACTATGAGAGGATTTCCGTCAAGAGAACAGGTAGAACGGCTGAAGCAGCAGTACCCGAAAGGTACAAAGATATGTTGCGATTTTATGTCTGATGATCCAAGACCAATACCTCCCGGAACTATCGGTGAGGTCATAGGCGTGGATGACGCCGGACAGGTCATGGCGAGATGGAGCAACGGCAGTTCTCTTTCTATAATTCCCGGTGTTGACAGTTTCCATGTAGTTCAGCAGACTGAGGACGAAATACCTGAAATCGAAGAATCACAGGGAATGTCAATTGACTTATGACGGCAGGTATGATATAATTAATTAATGACAAATGCAGAAAGAGGAAGCATAATGGAAAGAGAAGAACAAGCTTTTGAATTACCAAGATCATTGTATAAAGAATTGAAAGCAATGAACCGTGAGCAAATGCAGAAAGTACTTGCTGATATATATGATAAAGGTGCAAAAAGTGTCGAGCATGGAGCTATCGAGTTTGAGAGCCTTCGTGAAGAAATCGGTAAGATCAACGGCATTGGAGAAAAACGTCTTGATGAGATAATGGCAGTAATTGAGAGCTTCATGTCTCCTGCCGAGTAATACAACTGAATACTATTATATATATAAGACCGCCGGTAGTGTGTCCGTAACAGGAACGCTATCGGCGGTCTTTTTTGTTATACATACAGCTGTCTGAAAAAACAGACGGCTGTAATTTTTTATGAAAGGTGTGAGTCTATTGAACAACGAAAGCTAAAAGCTGCAGGGATATCCAATGCACAGCTATACAAACAAGCCGGAAATGCAGTGACTGTAAATGTCATAGAAGCTCTGGCGAAATTTATAAAGGAAATTGATGTGGAGGTAAACAAAAATGAATGAAATCATGATATTTAATAATCCTGAGTTTGGCTCAGTAAGAACAGTATGCATCGATGGCGAGCCGTGGCTCGTCGGCAAGGATGTAGCTGATATTCTGGAGTACCGAAACGGTAGTAGAGATATAAACAGACACGTTGATGCTGATGATAGGCGGAAGATAATGATCTATGACGGAAATCAGCGCAGAGAAATAATAGTTATAAACGAATCAGGCCTATATAGCCTTGTGCTTTCAAGCAAAATGCTTACAGCCAAGAAGTTCAAACGCTGGGTGACATCAGAGGTACTGCCGACGATAAGGAAGACCGGCGGCTATGTTGCGAATGAGGACGTGTTCGTGGAGACATACCTTCCCTTCGCAGATGAGCCTATAAAGCAGCTTTTCAGGATACAGTGCAGGGTTATCAATCAGCTCAACGAGCGTATCCGTAAGGACGAGCCGAAGGTGAAGTTCGCAGACCATGTCAGCGATAGCACCAATCTCATTGACGTGAATAAAATGGCGAAGCTCTGCGCGGATCACGGTATCCGCATCGGACGTAACAGACTGTTTGCATGGATGAGAACTCGCGGGATCCTTATGGGCGGAAATATCCCCTACCAGGAGTACATCGATAATGGATACTTTCGTGTGAAGGAGTCCGTATATGAGAGCAACGGTCAGACAAAGACATATCAGCAGACCTTTGTCACCGGGAAAGGACAGCAGTATATACTTTCAAGGCTAATGAGAGAATATGGAGGTGTTATGAGTGCCTAATCATGTAACAAGTGTAATCAACCTGTCAGGTGATGAGAGCCGGATAAAGGCTATGCTTGAGCAGATCAAGAACGATGAGGTTGGTATAGGCTCAGTAGATTTTAATAAGATACTGCCTATGCCCGAAAATATTTATTGCGGCAATCTCGGTCCGAAGGAACGCGCCATATATGGCGATAATAACTGGTATGACTGGAGCAACGCTAATTGGGGAACAAAATGGAACGCCTACGGTTACGACAATGGAGTCGAGTTGGAATACAGTAAGCTGAAATTCCTTACTGCATGGGCGGCACCACACCCTATACTCCAGGAACTGTCGGAGATGTACCCGGATATCAAGTTTGAGCATGAGTGGGCTGATGAGGATATCGGCAGTAACTGCGGGCGTTACGTCTATTATGACGGTGAGCGCGTAGAGGAATACTTTCCCGAAAGTCAGAAGGAGTGCCTTGAATTTGCAGCCCGTGTTATGGACGTAAGCCTCGAGGAAGACTACGCCCTTTACCTTAATGCAAGCGAGACCGGATATATCTATATCGAAGGCGATGATGATTATGAACTTGTAGAGATCGCAGATCAGACCGCCTTATTCACCAACAAACGCATTATTGATGCAGATATTCCAAATGGGATGTATTGCTATCATCTCCGTCATAACGATGATGGAGAGTTTTTCACGATAGAGAAAAATGTAGCAGTGAATCACGCTGGCTCTGTGGTGACAAAGGAACCAATTGATCTGAAAAGTAAAGGATATATCGTGCTTGATGAGGACAGCAGTCCGAACTTCCTCGGTGAAAATATGTCCTTATATATGTTCAGGGAATATTCTCCCGAGCAAAACGAAGAAATGAATATGGGAATGCAGGAGGTGTGATATGGACGAGAAAAGAAAAGTAACGCAGGAAGAACTTGATAACGCCTGCATACTCCATAATAAATATATCGAAGGTGAGGACGGCGGAAAACAGGCTGTCTTTGAGAACTGCTCCTTTGAAAGATTATCCTTCGATAATAGGCAGTTTAACAGCGCTGTATTCAGAAACTGCGATTTTAAGCTCTGTGACCTCACAGATACAGGTATGTGCTTTTCCGAACTTCATAATGTCAGGTTCAATGGCTGTAACTGCTATATGCTTACCGCCGAAGAAGCCGCTATAAGAGATGTGACATTCGATAAATGTGACCTGAGATCTGCTGTGTTCACCCATAGTTCCCTTAGAAATATCGCATTTGAGAAGTGTGATACTGAGAAAATGAGTATGCAGAACTGCTATGAACTTCCAGAGGCTGAGATTATAAATATCACAGTCGAGGATCTGCGAAAGATGAGTGATAAGGAAGGTCTCATACTTCAGGGCTGCGGCGGTGATATGCAGGAGTGGGCTGACGGCATTAACTCAACTCTTGCCGACGCCGATATACTGAGATCTCCTTTTGAGAGACTTTATGTCTTCGAGAATGAAGGACTAACTAATATCATGTTTCCGTTTGATGATGTGGAGCTTGATATCGGAAAGCTTGCAATGTGGCGTTTACAGACACATGAGCAGTTCGGCGCCACATGGCTATCAGACTATGTACCGAACAGGCTTGGCGGTTTTATTGAAGAAAAGCCTGCACAGGAGCAGAAAAAGCCTGATTGTCCGCTGGTCGGTGAAGACGGGAATATCTTTAACCTTATGGGAATAGCATCAAAAACTCTCAAGAGGTACGGCATGGCTGAACAGGCTAAAGAGATGTGCGACCGCATCATGTCATCGGTAGACTACAGAAAGGCACTCTCCATTTTTGGAGAATATGTCAATGTTACGTCAGTTTATGATGAACCGGAAGAAAGCGAGGATGAAGAAATGGAGGTAACGATGAGTTAACTCCGGAAAGGAGTACAATGGGAGGCATTATAACTACAGGGTGTGAACCTCCGATACCGTGGATCGGCGGTAAAACGGTACTCCTTCCCGTCATAAAGCGGATAATCCCCGAAGGGCAGAACAAATTCGTGGACGTATTCGGCGGCGGAGGCTCGGTATCGCTTTCAGGAAAGTACGCACCTATTCAGATATATAACGACTATAACCAGCACCTGACAAACTTCTATACTATCATCAAGACTCGGTGCAGAGATCTTGTAAACGCATTCGCAGGTGCATTCGTAAAAGACAGCAAGCTGATAGATGAGATCGAACAACGTATATTTACGAATATACGCGATCAATTCAATGCTTGCTGTCTTGTTTTTTATAAATCAGACACATTCGGCGACTTCTATGACTCTTCCCTTAAAATGCTTAATAAAGCTGCAGATATTCAGGACAAGCAGCATACCTGGATGACTATTCAGAGAGCGTGGGATATATACAGGGATAAGGAAAACGATCCCGAACTTTTCGATGCTCTCATGTTCCTCATTCTTATGAAATGCAGTTTTTCAGCTACGGGAAAAAGCTGGGCTTGCAAGGGTATCAACGCTGAAACAGCGATACGTCTTATCAATGAAGCATCAAGAGCATTTCAGTATCTGGCTGTAGACAACAGGGATTGTATTGACATAATAAAGCTTCATGACAGCCCCACAACTATATTCTACTGCGATCCGCCATACTATATGGCGGAGAAATGCTACAGCGGAGTTCCGCTGTTCGGAGATGCAAAGCACAGAGCGCTGCATGATGTATTACTTGAGTGCAAGGGAAAAGTTATACTATCGTACAATGAATGTGATTTTATAGATCAGCTGTACTGCGAGGATATCTGGTACAAGATGAGGATAACCAGACCTCACAGTATGGTGCTCCATAATGAAGCAGGAGCGACCTACGATGAGTTCATCATCGCAAACTTCGATATTTTTGAGCTATATAACGGTGACGGACAGGCATCTTTCTTTGACCTGACCGGACCCCTGACTGAAGAAGGGAGAATAATAATATGAAAAGAGTAATATCAATACAGACTGTAATGGCTAACGGTAAAACAACGTATACCGGGCTGTTCACCAGTGAAGGGATACCAGCGGAAGTCGAGCTCTCCTGCGTAAACGGTAACGCCTGCTTATCGGTATCTGTTCCCGAAGATGAGGAGGAAGAATACGGCGGCAGACCACTTACCGAGGACGAAATAGAGGCGATATGCAGAAACTATAAAAACTGCGACGATTGCCCGCTCTTCAATTACTGTGATGAGGAGATGATGTGATTTGAAAGGACATATATACAAGTATTCGTGGGAAACCGCAAAATACGAAAATGAGCTTAAAGAGTATCAGGAAAGCAAGAAGGAGAACATCAAATGCAAGGAGGCTATCGAAGAAGCTATAAAAACGCACTTTGATGGTATGCACCTTGATACTTCCTGTGTACAGGACATATTTTCGGAGTTCGGATATGACCGTACAATGTGGGTGCTTGCAGCTACTGTCAAGAACAAGAGCTTCGACGGCAGATTCTCTAACATCAACAAGGGCTGGGCTCGAACCATTATACCGTCACATTTCGATAAATATGAGTTTGACGAGTATGCAGTGCAGTCGCATCCTGCGGTGCTTAACGGCTTTATCGACAGTGTGAGAGCTGAATATGAGGCTCTGGGGCTTCTGACTTCTGAGGAATGCCTGAAGGACAGCTACAAGGAGGACTATACGAATAAGCTACTCATACTCCGCCCTGAGATACTTAGGGATGAGTCAAGAAAACCTGCATTACAATATTTCTATGCGGAAGACGGGTTCGGCTGTGATCCGTCCAAGCTCGGCAGGAAGGTTTTCGGAACTTTTCTTGCCGACGGTGAGAGAACACACTTTGGCAGAGGTGACTTCATAGGTATAGCTGATACAGAAAAGCTTCCTGAATGGGCATCAAAGCGACTTGAAGCAATAACGACTCCGAAGATGAATATCAGAGTATTTCAGATCAACTCTGAAAAGGATATGAAGGATCTTGAATTCAGGGATTACGGCTTTACTATGAGCAAGGGCGGAGTAGATCCGTGCATTTATCAGCAGGTATATGGCGGAATAGCTTATGCACAGAACCTTGAAGAACTCTTTATGCAGTGTAATACCGGAAAACCTCCGCTTGGTTTCTGCGGACATTCCATGTCAGTCAGCGATGTTGTGGAGATATGCGACGGTAAGGACAGCGGCTTCTATTTCGTTGACAGCATTGGATTCAGGAGGCTTGATGACTTTGATGTTTCACTGACTGATAAGAATGATATAATGAAGGTCGTGATACTTGAAAACGACAGATCTCCATATAAGGCTGAGATACGCAGGGATATCGATGCTATGCAGAGCGTAGTCGGCGGTCTTATCGAACCGGTATACTTTGAAGAGAACGGCGATGCCATCTGCTGGTGCAATGAAGAATTCCTTCTAAATGACTCTGCTCCAAACAGAGTCATAGGCAACACCCTGATACACGGTACTTGTTTTATCTGCGGCGACGGTTATAACGACGAGGGAGAGCGTGACTCCTGCACTCTGACCGACGAGCAGGTAAATAAGTATATACAGATGTTTCCGCAGTCCGTGGTGGAAATTGCTCCCGAACAGGACATCGGAATGACAATGATATGTTTCTAAAAATGAAAGGAAAGGTGAACATTTATGAGAGTAAACGCAAAAATCACAAAAATTATCGACAAGCCTGATTCATCCATTAAGGCATTTGCAAGCGTAACACTGGACGGCTACTTCGCAGTTCACGGCGTTAAGGTGTGCGACGGCGAAAAGGGACTCTTCATCTCTATGCCTTCAACATCGTACACATCCAATGGTGAGACAAAGTATCGTGATACCTTCCATCCTATTACCAAGGGAGCACGAGAGGCTTTAACTCAGGCTGTACTTGACAAGTACGACGAATCACTTTCTCAGACTCAGGACGAAGGTATTGAGATTCAGGATATTCCCGAGGACGAGGAAGAATGTGAGGAGCTCGACGAGCCTGAACCCGAAATGTCTATGTGAACATTGTCGGAATTCAGGTGGTGCGTATAGTTAAAAATGTAGAAAAAACTTCTTAGGTATAGATTTTTGTATAGCGGTGTGGTATAGTGGAAGCTGAAAGAGGTGGAAACTATGAAAAAGTTCATAATCATTCTACTTGCATCCGCTATACTTACAGGCTGTGGTCATATAACCGAAGACAAACCGTATATTGCAGAGGGAACCACGACGGCTAGTCAGATAACAGAAGCAACAGCCTTAGATACAACTGAAGCGGTCACATCTAAAGTTACGGTTACAAGCGAGGCCACAACTGAAAAAAGCTCACAGTCGGTAACCGATAAAATGACTACAGCAGCCGCAAATGATCAGCCAAAGAAGGATAACACTAATACTCAAACTGCACAGGACAACAAAGCTCAGGAGGTACGGAGGAATGAAAGTAAAACTACAACAAAAGCTTCGACTTCGCCTCCAAAGGTAACTACAGCTCCTGCAGTTAAGGAGAATAAGACTACAACAACTGTACGTATCACAACACTGGCTGTCACTACTGCTCCACCTGTAGTAACTCAACTGCCAAGACAGACAGAACCTCCCAGGCAGACCGAACCGCCTGTACCCAAACAGCAGCTCCTTGACTACGATAGGCTTAATGACCAGATGCAGACCTTTATAGACGGCTATGATATAGATTATGACTGGCTGTACGATAAAGGGAAAAGTCTGAGTCATGACGGTACCGACTACGGAAAAGCCGTAGCAATATGTCAGGAAACCGAGAGCATGGGCGGCGTTAACTGCATAAACTATGCAATTAATGCATACTTCATGGCGCAAGGTGCAGGACTGGAATGCTATCTAGCCAGATCATCAGATCATGATTGGTATGGTCATGTAGCAACTGTAGTAAAGCTAAATGGCAAGTGGTACTTTATGGAACCGATGGACAATATTGTAGGCTCACCTTACAGCTATGCTGGAGGCGGAGTTGACTATCCAAATGGACTGGATATAGTGACCGATATCTATGACAACAGAAAAAGTGTATCAATCGAAAGCGACTGGTACAAATAAAGAAACATCAAGAGGGCTGAGAAATTGGCCCTCTGTTTTATTTACGAAAGGAAAATAAACTATGACAAAGAATGACAATTTTATAAGAAAACTCAGCGCAGGACTTATGGCAAGCCTCTGCGCTGTTTCTATGTTAGCCACTCCCATGACAGGAATGATATCGGCGAGTGCGGCAAGTGCAGCAACAGAGAACGAGGCTTTCCCATCTGCAGATGAAGTCATCGCACAGGCGGCTACACTTCTCGGTTCACCCTACGGTTGGGGCTTTAAGGGTTACACCGGTGTATATTACCAGGGCAGTTATTCTCCGCTCTCTCTTGACTATGTCAGACAGCAGGGCGTTGACTGCTCAGGTCTCATCTACTATACCCTTGCACACCTCGGATACAGTACAAGTGGTTTTTCATGGAACAATCCTGTTCCAGTGGATACTCCTCACTGGCTGTCGGTCAACGATAACTGCACCATTACCTATAACGGTGTGACTTCCAAGATAGACATAGAAAAGGAAAATATCCCCTACAAGGAGCGTCCCTATTGGGAGTGTGCTGACGGCTCTACTATTACCCCAGGTTCTGTAGTAATTGCAGATAACCTTGACGGTGAGGATCACTCATGGATATATATCGGCGAGTTCAATAACCGTGACGAGGTGATCGCATATCTCAGGAAGATCGGCGTAAATGAGAACTATATCAATAGCACTACGGTTGGTGACGGCAACGGCGAAGGCGGAACACACTGGAGAATCGAATCCAACGGCTCTCAGGGCTGTGTTATCAATAACCGCACAGATGGTAAACAGGCAACGGCTCTGAATATGTTCGCATTCCGTGTATCCAAGACAGACGTGGAATTCTCCGTAACAAAGCTCGATAAGGACACTCAGATGGTTATCGGTAAGAGCCCTGTCGACAACTCCTCTGCTGTATACGGCGTATACAAGGATAAGGAGTGCAAAAACAAGGTCGGTGAGATCACTATCGGCGAAAAGGGAAAAGGAACTATCAAGCTCCCCAGCGGAACCTACTATGCAAAGGAAATAAAGGCTCCGACCGGTTATGAACTTGATCCTACAGTTCACACACTTAAGTCTGGACAGACTATACAGTCCATAGAGGTTACTGAAAAAGGCAGTATCGTTGTAAATAAGACTGCTGAAGACGGCATAACAAGTGACAGAGAGTTCAAGGTTACGGGATCAAACGGCAGTTCATATACCGCTAAGACAAACTCCAACGGTAAAGCTGAGTTCAATAACTTAGTCGTATATGATATGAAAACCGGTAAGCCTGTAACATATACAGTTTCCGAGATTAACGTGGATACTCGATATGTTGCACCTAAGGCTCAGGATGTTACACTTATAAACGGCAATGCTGATCTCACGGTAGCCGTTGACTTTGAAAACGACCTCAAAAAGGGCAATATCAAGATCAACAAGCAGTCCGAGGATAATCAGAACGGCGACATGACCTTCACAGTGACAGGCGGCGGTCTGACCTACACAATGACTACTGCAAATGACGGTACAGCGATATTTGCAGGCATTCCCGTGTATGACAGCAACAACAAACCCATCAATTACACTATATCTGAAAGGGATGTACCAGTAAGATATGTAGTTCCTGCGGATCAGAAGACTACGCTTACAGCAGACGCTACAGTCGATGTAAAGTTCGAGAATAAGCTGAAGAAGTTCACCGCAGAGGTCGTTAAGAAGGATGCTGAGAGCGTTACCGTACAGGGCGACGCTACACTCGCAGGGGCTACTTACGGTCTCTATCATGACGGCGAAAGAATTGCTACTTACACAACCGATGAAAACGGACACTTTATCACAGACGAGTTTCCTTGCGGAAACTACACTCTTCAGGAGCTTACTCCCTCAAAGGGCTATACGCTTAATGACGAGATATACAAGGTTGGTGCTGAACCTCAGATCTATAAGGTGGAGGTCAATCCTATCGCTCTCGATGTAACTGAGGACGTAGTCAAGGGCAAAGTGTCTATTATAAAGCACAGCGATGATAACGATAATACAGTAGAGAACCTTGAATCCGGTGCGGAATTTGAGGTGTATTTAAAATCAGCAGGCGGCTATGATAAGGCAAAGGAAACAGAGCGAGATTATCTTATTACAGACGGAAAAGGATACGCTGAGACAAAGGATCTTCCATACGGAACATATACCGTTCATCAGACAAAAACGGTAAATGATGCAGCATTCGTTGATGATTTCGATGTGAACATCATTGAAAATCACAGAACCTATGAGTATATCCTCAATAACAAACCTTTCAGATCATATATCCATGTAACAAAGATCGATGCAGAGACAGGAAAGGTCATTCCCTATGAAGGGGCAGGTTTCAAGATCTATGACGGAAACGGGAAGCTTGTAAACCTCGGAACTGACATCTTATACACCAATAACGAGGGATATCTCATCACACCTGACAGTCTTAAATACGGCGAATATACTCTGGTAGAGGTGCAGGCTCCGATAGGATACGTCCTTGACAGCACACCTGTGCCTTTCACAGTAAATGCTGATAATGCAGATGAGGAAAATGCTGTTAATATCATTAAAGTCACTAAGGCTGATAGTGCTCAGAAAGGCAGGATATCCGTTTCAAAGCGCGGCGATATCTTCAAGAGTGTGACAGCAACATCTTCCGCATATGAAAATAAGGACGGAGAGTATATGGAGTCACCAACCAGATATACTCCTGTTTTTGAGGAAAGTGGTCTCGGCGGTGCTGAGTTTGAGGTAATTGCAGCCGAGGACATCTATACGGCTGACGGTACACTCAGAGCTTCCAACGGCGAGATAGTTGCTGATATTATCACAGACAAGAACGGCAATGCAGCAACAGAGCCTCTTTATCTTGGCAAGTACATTGTCAGAGAAAAGGCAGCTCCCTATGGATATGTTCTGAACAGCGAGGAAAAAGAAGTAGAGCTTACCTACGCAGGACAGGAGGTATCTATCACAGACGCTATCAACAACACATTTTATAACGACTATCAGGGTGTTAATATCAATCTTGTTAAGTTCATGGAGCATGACGAGCTCTTTGACATCGGCACAAACAATGAGTACAAGTCCGTTATATTCGGACTCTACGCCGCAGAGGACATCACTGCCGCTGACGGCACAGTTATTCCAAAGGACGGCTTTATAGCACGGTTATCACTTAATGAGAACATGAAGGCAACTATCGCAGAAAAGCTGCCTTTTGCTAAATATTACGTTCAGGAGATCGCAACCGACGAACACTATATGCTTCACGGCGAGAAGTATCTTGTGAACTTCGAGTATATGGGACAGGAGCAGACCACAGTATATATCGACTGCGGCACATTCATCAATGACCTCAAGAGAGGTTCAGTAAGCGGTAAGAAGGTCAACGAACACGGCGACCCTCTCGGAAACGCTCTCTTCGGTCTTTTCAAGGCTGACGAGACTGAGTTTACAGCAGAGAATGCTTTTCTTACAGACGAGTCCGACGAGGACGGTAACTTCGGATTCACAGGCATTCCTTTCGGTGATTATATCGTCAAGGAAATTGTAGCTCCTACCGGATATATCCTTTCTGAGGAGCAGTATCCTGTTGTTATCGCTGAGGACGGCGATGTAATCGAGATAAACGCAGAGAATAATCCTATCACAGTATCAGTCAGCAAGGTTGACCTTTACGGAAACGAGCTGACAGGTGCTTCTATGCAGCTCATCGACGAGAACGGCGATATTATCGATGAATGGACATCTGACGGTGAAAACCACATAATCACAAATATTCCATCTGGCGGCTATACTCTCAAGGAAGTCGCAGCTCCCAACGGATATATAATCGCAACAGACATCATCTTCACTATCGACGAATACGGTAATGTAATCGTTGACGGCGTTGAGGCTATAGCAGAGACAGAAGACGGTATTCCTTGCGTAACTATGATCGATAACACAACTATCGTCAAGATCAGCAAGCAGGATATGACAACAGGCACAGAGCTTTCAGGTGCAAAGCTCCAGGTCATCGACAAGGACGGCAACGTGATCGAGGAATGGGTATCCACAAATGAGCCTCACTATATCGAGGCAAAGCTCAACGCCGGTGAGACTTACACTCTCCGTGAGATCACAGCTCCCGACGGCTACAACACGGCTGAGGATATCGAGTTTACTGTAAACGCAGACGTCTCCGTCACAGAAGTTGTTATGAAGGATTCAAAGATCATCACTACAACGCCTACTGTTCCTACTGGCGACGCAGGCAAGAGTCCTCTCGGATATATCCTCTTATTCATCGGACTTGTTATTGTAAACGTACTTCTGTTCACAAGGAAGAAAAAGGAAGAGCCTGCTGATGATTATGCAGAGCTCTGTCCCGACTACATCGAAGGAGAGAATGAATGAAAAAGAAGACTATTCTTCGCGCTCTGGCGGCTGTTTCGGCAACCGCCCTCCTTTTAGGAGGCGCATACTTACTCACCAAAGACGATTTTAGGCAGAGGCTCAAAGAGACTGAGATAAAGCCATATATGCCGACTCCGACAATTCTTGCGGCACTCGATGAGGCTTCTGAACCTGAGACAACAACATCAATAGCGGCATCAAACGTAACCGAGGACGAAATATCCCCGACAACAACATCAGTAACAACAACAACTTCTCCCGAATTACCCTCAGAAGTAAAGGAACAGCTCATAGAATCGGCACAGTCGCTGAACTCAGCATATCCTGATGCAATAGGCTGGCTGTATATACCTGATACAGTAATAAACTATCCTGTTATGCAGTCGGACGATAACTTTTACTATCTCGACCACGCATATGACGGAAGTCCGCTGAAAGCAGGCTCTGTATACCTGGACTGCAGGTGTGAAGGAAGATTCCGGAATCCGATAAACATCGTATATGCCCATAACATGAGGAACGGCTCAATGTTCGCACAGATAACCAGATTCAAGAACGACAGCTTCTTTGAGAGTCATAAGTACGGCTGGCTTGCTACGCCTGAGACTGTATACAGGATAGACTTCTTCTCTCTTTCTGTCGCCGACTGGCATGATGAGTTGTATAAGGGCGATACTTCCATTTCCGAATGGATACCGCATCTCTATGACAGATCGGCGGTTAGCCGTGAAATGACATACACCGACGATGACAGGTTCGTATCTTTTTCAACTTGTTCATATGAATTTGAAAACGCAAGAAATATCCTTACAGGTAAGCTTGTGGAAGTTAAGGAGGCATGATCTTATGAGAAAACTGAAAGCAAAACTCATATGTGCTGTTGCAGCATTTATGACAATGCTGAACTTCGAAGTAATGAACGCATACGCCGCCGGAGATGTAGCGAGTGCCGTGGAAGGTACATGGAGCAACGCAAAAGGACAGATCCAGACCGTAGTAAATAACGTAGTGTTTCCTGTAATTGACGTTATTCTCGGTGTTCTGCTCTTTGTCAAGATCGCTACGGCGTACCTCGAGTACAGAAAGCACGGTACCCTTGAGTGGACTCCTATCGCAATTATCTTCGGTGGGCTGCTCTTTTCGCTGACTGCTCCGCTGTATGTATGGACGATACTTTGATGAGGAAGAAGGTGGAAATATATGAACTTTTTCACAGATGAGCTCAAAAAGATAACCGACAGGAGCGAATATATTCAGAAGCCTAAGTTTGTCGGACAGTCATGCGTATTCAGGCTGTCCTATGATGTTACCGGAAAACTGGAATTCATGACAAGAGGACATGCTGATAACTACACATCACTAAAGCTCTCGCTGTTCAATAAGCGTGAAGGTCCTATCGATATTCAGATAATGAATATTGTCGATGTTATAGGACGCAAGCGTGTGCTTGGAGAACTCAGATCTCCGTATATATGGAAATACGGTAATGACATAGACTGGTATAGTTATCATCCTGATGAAAATGACTATTCTGCTATGTCGGAAACCGTCGACGATTATCTTTCCTGTTTTGCAGAACGGGAGCTTACAGAATCTGAAAACGAAGAACTGAACATTTCGCTGATTTAATGGAGGTGTAATATGAGGAATAATATTAAGACAGCAATCGCTGTAGTGAGTATTGCCGCAGCTTTAACAGGCTGCGGTACAATTAAGCCGCCTGCCATAGATACTACAGTAACGACAGTACCGATAACTACCGAGGCGGAAACAACAGTACCTGCGACTACTGAGGCTGCAACGGAAGCACCCATGAGCGAAGAAGAAAAGCGACAGCTCGAGCAGACCACCTTTATAGCCGAGTTCCTTAACTCTCAGATAAAGTTTGAGGATACGGCTGGTATTACCGATGAAGTTATCAAAAAGTCTGATTTTGAGTGCGAAAGTGCAAAGAACGGAACAGAAAAAATAATAGTCAAGGGTAAGAACGGAGGAGGTGTCATCGAAGTCTCCGTAATGGATATTTCGGCAAGTAATCTGAAAAATGACATTGAAAATGTGCTTGGCAGATACGGCGATTACAGCTATGAGCAGCTCAAGGGCAGCATGAAAGGCATAAACGCTGAAGACTTCAATACAAACTACCGCATGATAACGAGCGTAGTATCCAAAGGAAAGTATCAGCGATACGGTGCAATACAAAAGTCGGATGGAATGTCAACTCAGCTTGGATACGCTGAGGCGTATGCTGTGCTCAGGGATAACAAGCTGACCGTCATATCAGGACAGCTGCTGTCAACTGACATGACCGAAAGGCAGAACTTCTCAGAGCTCATAAAGCAGCTTGCGGAAAAGGTGGAGTATTGAGTATGGATGTTACAGTAAATGGCGGCGAAATGAGTCAGGCTGAGATAGACGAATATGTCCGTCAGATAAGGAAGAAGCATCCGGATCGCATAATAAAAAAACTGATGCTTACAATTGACGGAGAATTTGTAGATATACAGTACAACTATGATACCGTCCCATTTGAAAGGATCCGCAGGATAACCGGTTATCTTGTGGGAACGCTTGACCGTTTCAACGATGCAAAGAAAGCCGAGGAAAGCCAGCGGATCAAGCATGATATATAGAACATGGAGGTGAACATATGCCATATATACCATTCACGGATGAACAAAAGGTCGTTGCCAACTCCGTGGATCTTGAATATTTTCTGAGAAGCCGCGGAGAAAGGCTTGAAAAGGTCGGACGCCAGTATAAGCTCATATATACCGACGGCAGCGGCAGACATGACAGTATAACTATGTACGGTAATACTTGGTATGATCACAAAAACCAGGTCGGCGGCGGAGCTATAAAGTTTATGCAATATTTCTATGGTATGAACTTTACAGACGCAGTTCAGGAACTGCTTGGGTATACGGTAACGCCGCTTGCAAGAAGCATACCGGAGACAGCTCCTGAGCCTAAGAAGGAATTCAAGCTTCCGCCGAAGAATAAGACTATGAACCGAGTATATGCGTATCTCATCAAACAGCGATATATCGCTCCCGAGGTCTTATCTCACTTTGCGAAAGAAGGAAAGATATATGAGGACTCGGAACATCATAACGCTGTTTTCGTCGGCTTAGATGAAAACAGAGTGCCGAGACAGGCTCATAAACGCTCTACAAACAGTTTTGGTAAGACCTTCCGCATTACAGTCGAAGGTTCGGATACCGATTACAGTTTCGCACACTACGGCACATCAGGCAGACTATATGTCTTTGAGGCTCCTGTTGATATGCTGTCATACATCACGCTCCATCCCGATAACTGGCAGGAACACAGCTACATCGCCATGAACGGAGTGTATGAGTCTGCGGTGATGAAAGCACTTGAAGCCCATGAGAACCTGCAGCATATTGTTATATGTACTGACAACGATGAGGGAGGTATCGACGCTTACGACAGGCTCAATGACTTGCTTCAGGAACGCGGATATACCAATGTTACAAGGCTGTATCCAACCTATAAGGATTTCAATGAGGATCTCAAGGCTAAAAACGGACAGTCTCCGATAATTGCAGTACCTCATGAAAGAAAGCAGACGTTCTATGGAAACGTCGATAATTTAGGGTATTATCCCTGCCGTCCGGATAAGCTGACATCTCAGCTCAGGGCAGCATTCAAGAACGGTCAATACAGATATCTTGCCGAGTATGCATTAGCAGGCTCGGCTTTCTTTATGCGTGTAAAGGACGAATCAAGGGCTCATTCTGCTCTAAAAGCGAAGATGAGGAAAGAATACAGGGCATATTGTGACAAGGGTAAGCTCGAGGTCAAGCGCAAAGAACTGAGCAGTAAGCTGAAAGAGGTGCTTAATGATCTGAAACAGCCTGCGAGGACGTATGAGCAGTCCATAGCTATGGCTAAGAGACTATATGAGTTTGCCGACTGTGCAGTCAGAGTCGAAACAGAGGCAGAACTGAATAATGGTCCTGCGGAAGAAATGACCGAGGACGAAGAACAAGATGAGGAAGCGGAGCTATCTCCGCTTCCAACATTGTCATAGGGCGCGTGTCATCATGTCATAGGCATATATTAAGTATACAAAGAAACTAATAATCATATAGCGAAAAAGGAAGTGTAGTATTGGATGATAAGAAAATATACCTGTTAGCTTTAATGGCGGCGTGTTTAATATTATTTGCAATAGTTGTAAGTGTTTTGGACAGCCGCGGGATAAACAGCATAAAATCAAAAGCTGTTGGTGACGGTCAGCATGGAACGGCAAGGTGGGCAACGAAGCCTGAGATAAGGCAGACTTTTGTCTCTCAGTCATTCGAGCCTGAAATGTGGAGGCAAGGAAAGAACCTGCCGAAGGTGCAAGGTACGGTCATAGGATGTCACGGAAAGGTCAATACAACGGCACTTGTAGATACAGGAGATGTTCACAGCCTTATGATAGGTGCAGCCGGCGTTGGAAAAACAGCGTACTTTCTGTACCCGAATATTGAGTTCTGTCTTGCATCAGGCATGTCGTTCCTTTCAACGGATACAAAAGGAGACATTGCCAGAAATTACGGAAATATAGCTAAGAACTGCTACGGATACAATGTATCGGTGCTGGATCTCAGAAACCCGACCAGGAGTGATGAGGATAATATCCTTCACCTTGTGAATAAGTATATGGATATTTATCTGAGCGATAAAACTAACCTGTCTGCAAAAGCCAAAGCAGAAAAATATGCTAAGATCACGGCCAAGACGATAATCAATATTAGTGGCGGTGACAGCTCAGCTTATGGTCAGAATGCTTTCTTCTACGATGCAGCCGAAGGTCTGTTATCGTCGATAATACTGCTGTTAGCGGAATTCGGTGAGAAAAATGAAAGGCATATAGTTTCAGTATTCAAACTGATACAGGATCTCATCGCAAAGCCTCCTCCGAAGAATGCTAAAGACAAGCCGCCGATGTACTTCACAAAGTTAATGGAGCTCCTTCCTAACGACCACAAAGCCAAGTGGCTTGCAGGCGCGGCTCTTAATTCGGCAGAACAGGCAATGCTGTCGGTAATGTCAACGGCACTCTCCCGACTGAATAGTTTTCTTGATAGTGAGATGGAACAGATACTGTGCTTCGGTACAGCTATAGATGCAGAACATTTCTGTAACGAAAGATCGGCTATATTCATAATACTTCCCGAGGAAGATCAGTCTAAGTATTTCATGGTCAGTCTGCTGATACAACAGCTATACCGAGAGATATTAGTTATCGCAGATGAACATGGCGGTTCACTGCCGAACAGAGTAATGTTCTACTGTGACGAGTTCGGCACCTTCCCCAAGATAGAAGGTGCTGAAGCCATGTTCTCCGCAGGTCGTAGCCGAAAGATATCCATAGTTGCAATAATACAGTCATTTGCACAGCTTGAGCAGAAATACGGCAAGGAAGGCTCGGAGATAATCACGGATAATACGCAGCTCACCATATTTGGTGGATTTGCACCGAACTCACAGTCAGCAGAGGTGCTATCCAAAGCTCTAGGAGAACAGACCGTCCAGAGCGGCTCGGTATCACTGGGCAAGGAGCATTCACGTTCCATACAAATGATGGGAAGACCGCTTATGACTGTTGATGAGCTTAAGAGTATGCCTAAAGGTCAGTTTATCGTTATGAAAACAGGAACTCACCCTATGATAAGCAAATTGAAGCTGTACTTCAAGTGGGGCATCAAGTTTGGTAAACCTTTCATGCTTCCTGATAAAGCGGCACGAGCTGTCACATATATGGAGCGTGACGAGCTTATGAGAGAGGTTGCGGTAAAGTATCCGCAGCCAAAGAAGACTATCCAGATTCCTATGGATGATTCTTTTGAACCGCAGGATATACCCGAAGAAAAGAAGAAACCTAACGTAAAAACAAATAGGAGATGATCAATTGATTGTATCAAGACGAATATATGACTTAGGTCTGCCGCACAGAGCAGTAACGGTATACTGCTACTTATGCGACAGGTCGAATAAACAAGGAGAATGCTTCCCGTCAGCCAAGACCATAGCTATGGATCTGAGCATAAGCCGAAGGACCGTATTCAGAGCTCTCAATGAACTACTTGATAAAGGACTAATAGAGAAACAGCCACGACTGCGTGATAACGGAGGCTCGAGCTCGAATCTGTATAGGCTGACGGATGTTCAAAAGGAGGTGGATGAGAATGTTTGATTGGATCGGTGATGCCATTGACTGGATAGGTGATGGAATATCGTCGCTGTGGGATAACACGGTGGGAGTAGTAACAAGTGAAGCGGCTCGTGCGATATTCGATGCTATGTTCGATTGGATATTCATGCTTGTATACGACGGTATATCAGATATTTTCAATTTCATAGACCAGTCGACTGTGGATCTTTTTGAACTCGGCTGGATACAGGCATTTATTTCGTTGTTCCATAATATAGGCTGGATATTGTTTATCACAGGCATGGTGGTAGCGGTATTCGATACGGCAATAGCCTATGAATCAGGTCATGGGAATATTAAGGATACCTGCCTTAATATATTGAAAGGATTCTTCGCCTGCAGCCTGATAACAGTAGTACCGCAGAGACTATACTCATTCTGTGTGTCACTGCAGCACACATTTTCAAATGATCTTGTAGGAGCTTTGATACAGGGCAGAACAGCGACGCTGACGAGTGCAGGATTAGATGCTTTAGAAACTCTCAGAGCAGATATGTCGCTGTCAAGCCTGTTTTTTATAATCCTCTTCGGATATTGCACTATTAAGATAGTATTTGCAAATATTAAGAGAGGCGGTATCCTGCTGTGTCAGATAGCGGTAGGCAGTTTGTATATGTTCAGCGTACCGAGAGGATATACCGATGGCTTCGTGTCATGGTGCAAGCAGGTCATAGCGACCTGCCTCACGGCATTCCTGCAGACAACCATTCTCTTCCTCGGACTGCTGACCTGTCCTGACCACCCGATACTGGCGGCAGGAATATGCTTATCCGCTAACGAGGTTCCTCGTATAGCTCAGATGTACGGCTTGGATACCAGCACCAAGGTGAATGTAATGGCTGTAAGTCATGCCGTTAATATGGGCTCCAGAGCAGTAGGACTCATTAAGAACGCTTCAAAGATAGCAACGTAAGGAGGTGTCTGTATGAAAACATATATATACCCTGATAACCTCAGAGCAAGTGTAAAGCTGTGGTTTTGGTCTGTAAGGGACTTTATAATCATATGCGCAGGCATCATTGTTTCTGTTGCAGTATTTGCCAATTTCTGGAACGTGATACCTGCTGCGGTGACGGTCTGCTTTGCGCTCATAAGCCTGAGAGCAGACGATATGTCGATACTGGATTATATCATAAATGCGGTGAAATACTTCCTACTCAGTCAGCAGGAGTACCGCTGGAAGGAGCGTAATAATGGCAAAGAATAAAAGAAATGGCGTTCAGGACCTCATTGGTCTTGAACGCTTTACTAATTACGGCGTAAAGACGGATAAGGCGGAGATAGTATTCTTCTACGTCGAGCCGACAAATATCTCGGTACTCTCTTCCGCAAACATCGAGATCAAGGTACATGATCTGATGGTGGTACTCTCTATGATACCTGAGCTTGAAATAATAGCTATGGACAGTGCCGAACGCTTTGACGGAAACAAGTGGTACGTCAAGGAAAGGCTTCAGAAAGAGGAAAACGAGGCGGTAAGACAACTCCTACAGGCTGACCATGACTTTCTTGACGAGATACAGCTTGAAATGTCTTCGGCAAGGCGGTTCATGTTTGCTGTACGCTTCCGCCGCGAGAAGCCCGAGCAGATATTCGGTATCATATCTCAGGTACAGAAGAATATCTCCGAGCATGGATTTTCTGTCAAGAGAATGGATAAAGCTGAGAATAAAAGAATGCTGGCATTGTACTTCGGTGCAAGCATCATGGGTGATGAGATACCGGATATAGAGGGTGAAAACTACATCAAGGAGGCTGATAATAATGAAGAAAAGAAATAAGGAGCTGACCGCAGAACAGAAGGAAGAAATGAGTGTAAAGAGCTACTTTGACCGTATCGCCCCGGGAACGGTAAAGTTTTTCACAGACCATTACATCTGCGGCAATTATTATAAATCCGCATGGGTAATAACGGAGTACCCTCCGACAACCGAGCAGCTCGCTATACTGGCGCATCTCGCTGATAAGAACGGCGTGACTCTCCGCATCTACAACTGTCTGGTTGATAGCATCGAACAGGATAAGATCGTACAGCAGGCGATGAGAAAAAATCACATGATGACCACGGTCAACAATGTAAACGAGAGCATAAAGGCTCAGGATAACATAAATGATATAGTCGAACTTGTCAGCGATATGAACCGCAACAAGGAGCCTCTCCTACACTGCTCCGTTTTTATTGAGCTGAAAGCAGATACCGAGGATAAGCTGAGAGAGCTCCAGAACGATGCAAGAATGGAACTTACAAGGGCAAAGATATCTGTGGACAGGCTCATCCTCCGTCAGAAAGAAGGCTTCCTGTCTGCGCTCCCTTCAGGAACCAATATGTTCGGTTCACAGTATGAACGAATACTTCCTGCGAGTGCGGTGGCAAATTTATATCCATTAAACTATTCTGGCAAGACCGATGAACACGGCTTCTATCTTGGCAGAGACAAGTACGGCAGTAACGTGCTTGTGGACTTCGACCGCAGAACCGAAGACAAGACAAACAGCAATATCCTTATACTCGGTAACAGCGGTCAGGGCAAGTCATACCTCATGAAACTCCTGTTATGCAATCTCCGAGAATCAGGTAAGAATATCCTTGTACTGGATCCCGAGCTTGAATATCGTGACCTCTGCGAGAACCTCGGCGGCACATATATCGATATGATGTCAGGAGAATATATGATAAATCCGCTGGAGCCTAAGTCATGGACTGACGGTGAAAAAGGAAATAAGGATGAGCCTGCGGCATTCAGAAAGGTATCCAAGCTGAGTCAGCACATCTCATATCTCAAGGATTTCTTCCGAGCATACAAGGATTTCACAGATGCCGAGATAGATACTATCGAGCTTATGCTCATAAGGCTGTATGCACGTTTCGGAATCGATGATACTACGGACCTCGATAAGCTGACCGGAGAGGACTATCCGCTCATGAATGACTTATATGAACTCTGTGAGAAGGAGTTCAGGAGCTTCGATCCCGAGGTGAAGTATATCTATACCGAGGACACGCTCCAGAACATCTGTCTTGGCATCTACTCAATGTGCAAGGGAGCTGAATCTAAATACTTCAACGGGCACACAAATATCCGCAGCGGCGACTTCGTATGCTTCGGAGTCAAGGGTATCATGGACACCAATAAAAAGCTCAGAGATACTTTGCTTTTTAATATCCTGTCATATATGAACGATCAACTATTAGGCAAAGGAAACTCCATAGCGGCAATAGATGAGGCGTATCTTTTCCTCTACAACAGGACAGCAATTGAATATATCCGCAATGGAATGAAACGCTGCCGAAAGAAGGAATCAGCATTTATTCTTGCATCGCAGAACCTCGAGGACTTTCTGCAACCGGAGATCAGAGAGCTGACAAAGCCGTTGTTTAGTATACCTACGCACCATTTCCTGTTCAATCCTGGAAACATAAAGGCGGCTGAATATATTGATACATTGCAGCTCGAGCCTGCGGAATATGACCTCATCAAGTTTCCAGAACAAGGCACTTGCCTATATCGCTGCGGTAACGAAAGATATCTTCTCATGGTGAAGGCTCCGAAATACAAGGCGATGCTCTTTGGCTCGGCTGGTGGAAGGTGAGATGAAAGACAGAACAGGAGTGATGTAATATGAACAACGTAATAGAAAAACTGTACGCTGTTGTTAAAGCTGAATATAAGGCTAAGTACAAAGAGTGGCTGAGCATAAGTCATGAAGAACTCATAGAGAAAGCAGACGAAATATCGGCCGCAAGATTTGTGAAGGATAGTATTCAGGACTCATTCACGGAGGAAGAAGCGGAATACCTGTTACAGTTTAAGGAACCGCTGGAGATACTGGTCAACAGAATAACTGCCCTCAACGATCCGAATAACATAGCGGTAAGAGAACAATTCAGCGATATGGTATCAGAGATGTACGATAAACAGGACGAGTACGCTGACTACGAGCTTGCCGAGAATGATGGAATGCAGATGCAGTAAGAAGGTGTAATATGGCGAGATTACTTATGATACTTGCAAAGATATTAGTCGATAAAAAAACAAGAGACAAGGTGGTTTTATTCATCGGAAGTATTCTTGTAGGCTTTATTCTTCTGCTTGCAGCACCGATAATAGCTCTTTACAGCTTGGAAAATACTGAGTTTGAGGCTCCTGGTATCGACAAGAGTGCGTTTAGCGAGAGTGATTTTATAGCGCAGCTCCCGTCTGAGAAACAAGAAAAGATAGAACATACTCAGGCTGTTGGGGATGAGATAGAAGCTGAAATGACATCTCTTGGAATAGCAGATCAGATCATAAAGGCGCAACTCATATATATGTCATATTTCGATGAGGTAGAGAATTTCGATGCGAATTTCTACGCTCATCTTTTTTATTACGCACCCTATGACGAAGTTCTTATTGAAAGTCTCAATCAGAATTACGGACTGGCAATCGACTACAATGAGTTCATGAGGACGTATATATTTGTTATGAACAGCACGATAAACAAGTATATGTTCACGGACACCTCGACGAAGAACGCTGCAGACCTTGCAGCATGGGCAGAGAATGCTTACCTGTCTGAATGGCAGTATGCTGATAATTGCTACGGTGAGAGAAGCGGTGAAGACAGACTACGCTGTGCTGATAATGTAGGTCTCATAATGGGATATATCAGGTATGATGCTGAGAACAAAGTCTTTACTTCTGATACCGTAGATATGTACTATACCGAGCAAGGCAGCATTGATACTATGCCTGATATTAAGGGTGTGGGAGTATATAACGGCAGCGAGTTTGGTGTATATGTCGGCAACGGAGAGGTTGTTTTTTCCTCCGCTATGGGCGGCGTTCAGTGTCAGAGACTCACGGACGGTGGCTGGACTGCGTGGTGTACATTCGACGCTGTGATGTATCCGCAGGAGGTGCAGGACAGGATAAATGAACTGCATGAGCCGGCAACAGAAACTTTAACAACGGAAGGAGAATAAATAAATGACAGTAAGACTGAGATACGGAGACAATGAAATGAGCATGGGAGGTATGACATGAAAAGATCAATATCAGTACAGGTAGCTGAGGAAAAGCTGTCTGCGATAGAGATGTACCTCGAGCAGAAGAACACGACACTTGCGGCGGAGCTTGACAAGCAGGTTGAGCAAATATATGCAAAGGTCGTACCACAGAATGTTAGGGAATACATCGAACTGACAGCAAAGCAGCAGATACGCAGACCACGCAGGTCGGTTGAAAGCAGTACGAAGCCCGAACAGTAACTCGCCCCGTGTCGCACGAGAATGCGCCGTGTGCAATTTTGTGAGCCGCAGTCGGGAAAGGATACCACATAGGAATTGTCAAGCCGTTTTGAGACGGTTTTGACGGTGGTCTGAAATGGCAGCTTCTGAGGGCTTCCGAGAGCGGTTTCTAGTTTGCTGGTTAAAGGCAGGCGTCAAAACGCCTGCCGAATCACAGCGGATCGGCAAAGCCGACCGCATTTTCGAGGAATTTCGGACTTTTGAAATTGGAGTCAAAATGAAAGTTGGTGAAAATATCTGATGTCAAAAAATACAAAAAGGGCGAAAAACACCGATATTTCGGATAATATCGGTGGAGTCACAGCCTCAAAGATTAAGTTTCCGATATACATCTATCCCGAAACAATGAAAACGATTAATAGTCTGTATAAGGCGGATAGCTGCTCTACAAAAACTGAATATATCGAAAGAGCTATTCGTTTTTACAGCGGATACCTGCTGCAGAATAAGCCTGAACTCATCGAGTATCTTGCGCCGCAGGTCGGTACGATAGTTGATGGCATAATAAAGGGAACTGAGCAGCAGCTCTCCCGAGCAATATTCAAGTTAGCTGTCGAAGTCGGTGTGCAGACGCATATGCTTGCTGCAATAAATGATATTGATGAAACAACACTCTTTAAGCTGCGAGATATGGTCACTGATGAAGTTAGACGTATAAATGGTATCATAAACTTCGAGAGTGCTGTAAGATATCAGCGTAGTGAAGAATAACAAAAGCGCTGTATTATGCAGCGCTATACATAACAACATGGAGGTGAGGGTATGTCTCAGATTATAGTAACAAGCCGATATCTGAAGAACGGTAAGCGTGGCAAGACTAAACGTCTGAACTTCACAAAGTATATCGCAACTCGTGAAACAGTTGAGAAGCGACCGCAGAATATAGGCAAGACTACAGATAATCAAAAGCAGCTCATATCAGAACTCGTAAAAGAGTTTCCTATGTCAAAAAAGTATCTTGAATATGCAGACTATATTTCAAAACCGACATCTGAAAATGCTTCGGAACTCATATCAACTATCATAGAACGTCACGCTGATGTTATCGGCAATAGAAGAAACTTTGTCGGCTACATGGCTATGCGTCCTGGAGCGGAACGTCGCGGAGAGCATGGATTGTTCAATGATAGTGACGCTCCTATTGATCTCAATGCTGTTGCAAAGGAAATATCAGAGCATCCCGGATATGTATGGACTCATGTTGTATCTCTTCGACGTGAAGATGCTGTAAGACTCGGCTACACTAACTCTGATAAATGGAGAGCACTGGTCAAGAGACATATTGAGGACATAGCCAAAGCACAGAATATTCCTCTTGCTAATATGAAATGGTATGCTGCCTTTCATGATACAGCTCACCATCCGCATATTCATCTATTAGTGTACTCAAAGGATCCACGGCAAGGATATCTCACCAACGATGGTATAGAGAGGATACGTTCAGCATTTGCAAATGATATTTTCCATGACGATCTGCAAAGTATATATCAGGCACAGACGCATACTAGAAATGAATTGAAAGCTCTGTCCGAGAACAATATGAAGGAGATAGTTGCACAGCTCGGTGGCGGTGAAATTGATGAAAGAATTGTAATACCAATACAGAAGCTATATGAGCAGTTGCAATCTACGAAGGGGAAGAAAGTATATGGCTACCTTCCGAAAGACGTTAAGCAGACAGTTGATAATATCTTTTTTCTGCTTGCACAGGACATAAATATTAAGAAACTGTATGATAAATGGTGCGAGTTCGAGAGTGCAAAGTACAGGACATATACGCAAAAGGAAAAGAAGTTCCCATCACTGACGGAGAACAAGGAATTTCAATCGGTCAGGAATATGATCATCCGAACTGTTATGAAAATAGATAGTGTTCACTTGGCAGCAGCAGATCCGGAATACATTGATATTAATGACAGTGTGCCTACTGAAGATACAATATTGGTATCGGAAGAAAATGGTATATCAGTTACAATTGCAAGAGAAACACTCAGTAAACGCAATCAGGCTCAGAAATACATTGATAGCACTGATGAAAAACAGGATATATTCAAAGGGATAAGAATGCTGACAGAGCTTGCTGAAAATGGCGACAATCTGTCAGCATACAAGCTCGGAAAGATTTATCTCAGTGGTGATATAGTATACAGAGACTATGATAAAGCCGAGAAGTACCTGAAACGAACCTCAAATGTTAACGAATATGCTTTGTATGCTCTAGCAAAGTTGTATCTTGCAGATGATAAAAAGAATCTGTCAGAGGCGGTAAGTTTACTGGTAAAGGCTTGTAGTTACAAAGATATCAAGCCATATGCAGCATACGCATACGCTAAGATACTACTTGATGATAACGAGTTCCATCATACTGAAAAGGCTGTACAGTTACTGAAAGAAAACGCAGACAACAGTTGGTGTGCATATTTGCTTGGCAAGCTGTATTTATTTGGAAATAATGAAGTGGAAAAGAATAAAGCTGAGGCAGTGAAGTGGCTTACAATGTCTGCCAAAAGCGGTAATCAGTATGCTCAGGAACTTCTGAACCATTCCGATATTAACAATAGTTCTGTATTGGCGAATACTGTTGTCAGCCTTATTACTAACTTTGGGCGTATCATTGAAGATGACAACCGTCGCAGTCGTAAGAACATATCTCGTGCTGATAGAAAGCTCATGCAAGCTATACAACGTAAGAAACGAGAGATTGGTATTAAGTCAGTTGTTATAGATATTCAGTTATCATAGACACGACCATTGAAATAATACTACCAAGATTAAGAGAGAATAATTGATGAAGCAGTTGCGAGATCGATATAAGAAATATTGAAAACGAGTTTAGACTCTCCATGGCTTTTGTTTATCGAAAGTCGATGAGTTTTTATTATTTTATCGTCGCCAGTATGTTGAAGGCCGCTGAGTCTAAAAAATTGGTATGGCAGTTAAATTGAGTCTATCCTAAAATTTGTGTAAACTTCTGAAGTAGTGTATAATAGAAGAGACACTACTTCGGAGGTTTTAATTATGGGAAGAAGACGAAGAAATGAAACAGAAGAGCAGCGTGCAAGAAGAGAGCTGATAAGCGATTTTCTATCGGCAGCGAATATCCAGAGCATGGATGATATTCAGGAGCTGTTCAAGGAAGCACTTGCCGGATTTATGGAAGGCAGCCTTGAATCAGAGCTTGATTCTGAGCTCGGTTACGAGCCGTATGACGTTAAGAACAAGGAAACTGATAATAGCCGTAACGGTCACAGCAAGAAGATTCTTCGCACCAGTGTGGGCAAGGTGGATATCGAAGTGCCTCGTGACAGAAACGGCGAATTTGAACCAAAGATACTGCCTAAGAATCAGACAAGTATCTCTCAGGATATGGAGAACAAGATCATCTCCATGTACGCAAAGGGTATGTCAACGTCTGATATTGAGGATCATATTCGCGATATTTACGGTCTGGAGATATCTGACACTACTGTCAGCCGTATCACCGACAAAGTGCTTCCTGTAGCCAAAGAATGGCAGCAGAGACCGCTTGAAAGCGTCTATGCAGTCGTATTTCTCGACGCTATCCACTACCATGTACGCAGTGAAGGACAGATTGCCTTTGTCAATAAAAAACTGAGCCACAGCGCTAATAAAAAAGTGAGCCAGTTTTGATAAAAAAATAATGAGCCACTAATCATTATTCATGGTCGAGTCGATGCGGTAAGATGAGCTGCAGTTCATATTCAGAACGAAGGATCTGAAAGTGACTCTGTCAATGAGTGCAGCAAGCATCATCTCGTTTTCAAAAAGCTGCGTCCATTCTGAAAATTCAAGATTTGTACTTATTATCACGCTGGCTCTCTCGGAACGTTCTGATATGATTTGAAAGAGCATTTCCGACTGATATCTGTTGAAAGTCAGGTAGCTGAGCTCGTCGATTATCAGCAGGTCAATTTTGCTAAGGCTCTTTTCAAGCTTGGAAAGCCTGTTCATCTGAACAGCTTCTGCAAGCTCGGCTGCGAGGTTGACCGCAGTGTAGAATTTTACACGGTATCCGGCTTCACAGGCATTCATGCCCAGAGCGATCGAAAGATGCGTCTTTCCGCTTCCCGGATTGCCTATCATAACGATGTTCTGACGTTGCTTTATGAAATCATAGGAAGCGAGCTGTGTTATGTTTTACAGCTGGTTTTCTTCACCTGATTCTATATGTAAAATCAGGATAACAAGACAGGTCTTGAGTGCTTTGTATACAGTGATGTAATTAGTGATCTACAATTTGAGCAATTTTAAAATTGAGTAACACCAATTACTCCTGTTAACTTACTTAAAGCTATTCGGGCAATACGCCAGAATATATTATTAGCAAGGATGGAAGGAGGAAGAATCCATGCTTAAGTACACAGAAGCTGAGCTCAGAATTATTGCATTTGATGCAGAGGATGTTATTACTGAGTCAGAAGAAGATGGCGGAGTTGCTGATTAATCAGTGACATGTGATAATAGACACCATATTCCCTAGAGAGTATGGTGTCTATTGCTTTATTATATATTGTTATCCTCTCGCACTTCCAAGAATATATGTCAGTTTGTTTGATTAAGGTGTGAAATTTATTATGAAGAGCCGGATGCGAGAAAACTGCACGTCCGGTTCTGTGAGGGGCTTACATTGTAAGGTGTAGGTCTAACTCGACTATTATTTTATAACAGAAAATCTATGGCTATTGCAAATTTGAATGTTTTATGATATAATTCT
>JAEEGJ010007520.1_pt1 | contig 31137 bp, 24 predicted proteins | sample 8958761 | NCBI WGS metagenome assembly JAEEGJ01 (sample SAMN16246546, study PRJNA631951) | gut metagenome | biome: gut microbiome; feature: rumen; material: RS-attached | host: Bos | place: Iran: Karaj | collected 2018-10
TCTTCGTCAACGACGGCGACGCGGTGTTCTCTTCCCGTATTTTCCCGACGGCGGAGGAGAATCGGCTGATCGCGATCGGCGACGCTTCGGTACATCTTTGGGAGCTGAAACGCGCGGTCACGGACGATTTCAAGGTTGAATAACGGCATACGATCGAAAAGCAGGAGTATCAAAGACGCCTGCTTTTCTGCTTGCAAACGGTTCGGCGATACGGTATACTGATTTTATCGGGGCGATTCTGCCCGAAAGAAAGGACGGATGCGATATGCAGATCACGACCATCGGCGAGATTCTCGTCGATATGACGCAAACCGGCGTCGACGCAAACGGCAACGCGGTCTTTGCGGCGATCCCGGGCGGCGCGCCCGCCAACGTCGCGGTGGCGGCAAGAAAACTCGGCGTCAAAACCGCCTTTATCGGCTGCGCCGGAAACGATCCGTTCGGAACGATTCTTCAAAAAACGCTCAACCGATACGGCGTCGATGCGTCGGGGCTGCAGATTACGGATCGCGCCGACACGACGCTTGCCGTCGTGACCGTCGATCCGTCCGGCGAGCGCAGTTTCGCCTTCTGCCGGAAGCCCGGTGCGGACACGCAGATCGACAGGGAACGTGCGCTGGAAGCGGTCGGAAGCGCGGACATCCTGCATTTCGGCAGCGTTTCACTGACCGATCCCGCCTGCCGCGAAACGGTCGTTTCCGTCGTGAAGCGGGCGAAGGAGAACGGCGCGCTGATCACCTTTGATCCGAATTACCGCTCGTCGCTGTGGCACGGAGAAACGGAAGCGATGAAACAGATGCGCTCGGTGCTTCCGCTTTGCGACATCGTGAAGATCAGCGAGGAGGAAACGGCGCTTCTGACGGGCTTTGAAGAACCCGAGAAAGCCGCGGACGCGCTGCTGCGCGGCGGCGTACGGCTCGCAATCGTTACGCTCGGTGCGAACGGCGCCTACTGGCGGTTCGGCGCAGATTCCGGCACGGTTCCGGGATTCAGAGTCAAGGTTGCGGATACCAACGGCGCAGGCGACACCTTCTTCGGCGCGTTTCTGAGCCTGATCGCCAAGCACGGCGGACTGAACGGGCTGACGCCGGAAACCATCGAGCACTTTGTGCGCTATGCAAACCGCGCCGCGTCGATCACCGCGAGCCGACCCGGCGCAATCCCAGCCATGCCGACCGAAGACGAACTTACGGAGGAATAATGCCATGATGGAACGCGAACACTGGGCGAAAGAGTTTACCGATCGGTACGTCCGGCACGAGGACGAACTGAAATGGCTCTACGTCGAGCTGTATCACAACGACATGAGAGCGTATCGCTATTTCGTCGATATGCTCTATCGCGCATATGAGGCGCGTCCCGAATCATTGAAGAATATGGACCGTGCGCGGGAGGAATACCCGGACTGGTACCGCGGACACGATCTTGTGGGCATGCTGATGTACGTCAGCGCGTTTGCCGGCACGCTGAACGGCGTGAAGAAAAAGATCGATTACATCACCGACTGCGGCGTGAATTATCTGCATCTGATGCCGCTTCTGGAGAGCCCGAAGGGCAGAAGCGACGGCGGTTACGCGGTCAGCGATTTTCGCAGGGTGCAGCCGGAACTCGGCACGATGGACGATCTGCTCGCGCTGTCCGAAGCGTGCCACGAGCGCGGCATTGCCGTTTGTCTCGACTTCGTCATGAATCACACGAGCGAAGATCATGAATGGGCAAAGCGCGCGCGCGCCGGCGAAAAAGAATACCAGAACCGGTATTTCTTCTACGACAACTGGGAAATCCCGAATGCGTACGAACAGACCGTGCCGCAGGTGTTCCCGACAACGGCGCCGGGCAACTTTACATGGTGTGAGGAAGCGAAGAAGGTCGTCATGACGACGTTCTATCCGTACCAGTGGGACCTGAATTACGCGAACCCGACCGTGTTCAACGACATGACGGACAACATGCTGTATCTGTGCAATCACGGCGTGGACATCATCCGGCTTGACGCGGTGCCCTATATCTGGAAAGCGCTCGGCACGCAGTGCCGCAACCTCAAAGAGGTCCATACGCTTGTGCGCATGATGCGCATCGTGTGCGAGATCGTCTGTCCGGGCACGCTGCTTTTGGGCGAGGTCGTTATGGAGCCCTCCAAGGTCGTTCCGTACTTCGGCACGGTCGACAAGCCCGAATGCCATCTTCTCTACAACGTCACGACGATGGCGTCGATCTGGCACACGGTCGCAACGAAGGACGTGCGGCTTTTGAAGCATCAGATGGAACAGGTGTTCGCGCTGCCGAAGGAATACACGTTTTTGAACTATCTCCGCTGCCACGATGACATCGGCTGGGGACTCGATTACGCGTTCCTGCGTTGGTTCCAGCAGGAGGAGGTCCCGCACAAGAAGTATCTCAACGACTACCTCACCGGCAAATGGCACGGCAGCTTTGCGCGCGGCGAGCTCTATAACGACGATCCGCGGCTCGGCGACGCGCGGCTGTGCGGCACGACGGCTTCGCTGTGCGGCATTGAGGCGGCGGAGCAGAGCGGCGACAAGGCGGCGCTTTCCGACGCGATCCGCAGAGATACGATGCTGCATGCGCTGATGTTCACGATGAGCGGCGTCCCGGTGCTGTACAGCGGCGACGAGATCGCGGCGGAGAACGATTACGGCTATCACGACGATCCCTTGAAGGCGGAGGACAGCCGGTACCTGCACCGCGGGAATCTCGATTGGACAAAGGCGAAGCGCAGAACGCTGAAAACCTCGACCGAGGGCAAGGTCTTCCGCGCGATCAAGCGGCAGGAGGAGCTTCGCGCGCAGTACCGCGTGTTCGACGACGCGGCGGATACCTGGGCGCTGGAAACGCACAACGATCATGTGCTCGGCATCGGACGCTATTACCAAAAGGAAAAACTGCTTGCGCTGTTCAATTTCTCGGATGAGCCTGAGATCGCATGGGTGCAGGATCTTTCGCTGTTCACCGATCTCATCACCGGCGAACGGCGCGACGCAGGCGCCGTACAGCTTCCGGCGGGCGGATACATCTGGCTTTGGCAAACGCTTTAACGGAGGAGAACCATGAAGCAAAAACTGATCTTTCTGGACATTGACGGCACACTGACTCCGGCGGGCAGCAACACGCCTCCCGAAAGCGCAATGAAGGCGATCAAAGCGGCGCAGAAGAACGGGCATCTGGTCTTTCTCTGCACGGGACGCAATCCCGCCATGCTCGCGCCGGTGCTGGCGCTCGGCTTTGAAGGCGCGGTCGCGGCAGCGGGCGGCTATGTGTTTGCGGGCGATAAGGTGCTCTTCGACTGTCCGATGACGCCGGAGCAGCTCGAAACCGGCATGCGGCTTTTGAAAGAGAACGGCGTGTTCCGCACAATCGAGGCGAAGGACGCGACCTGGGGCGACGAGGACCTCGGCGATTTTCTTGCAAGCGCAGGGGAGGGCAACAGCGAGCTCGTGCGCTGGCGCAAGGCGCTCGCCGAGGAGCTCAACATCCTGCCGATGCATGAATATGACGGCAGACCGGTCTATAAGATCGTGTTCATGTGCACCGAGGCGAAACAGCTCGTGCCCGCGCGGGAAGCGCTGGAGAAGGATTTCAAGTTCGTCGTGCAGGACGTCGCCGCGCACCACTGTCTGAACGGCGAGCTCATCAACCGCAATTTCGACAAGGGCAAGGGCGTGCGCATCGTTGCGGACGCGTTCGGGATCGCGATCGAGGACACGATCGGCTTCGGCGACAGCATGAACGATCTCGAGATGATCGAGACCGTCGGAACCTCGGTCTGCATGGACAACGGCAGCCCGAAGCTCAAGGAACTGAGTGACATCGTCTGCCCCGCGGTGGACGCCGACGGGCTGGCAATCGCCTTTGAACAGCTCGGACTGATATAATGCGAAAGGACTGCACTGCGCAGCCCTTTTTCATTCGACGGTATCGCGGACGCTGAAGCGACGTTCGCCGGGATCCGGTTCGATCACGGTGATCGTACAATGCGTGATCCGGATGTGCGGCTGACTTTTGAGCTGCAGCACAAACCGGCGCAAGTCCGTAACGCCGCCCTGCACCTCGGCTTCCACGCGTCCGTCCTCGAGATTTCGGACCCAGCCGGACAGCGCGAGCTTTCGCGCGATGAGCCGCGCGGTATAGCGAAAGCCGACGAACTGTACGTCGCCTTCAAACAGAATATGCCATCTGGTCGGTACGCGATCTTCCATGCGCCGCTCCTTTCACGGTTCAGTATAGCATGAGAAGCGGCAAAAGAAAAGCGAAAAGAGGGCAAATAACCGCTTTTTTGCATGGAAACAGAAATAGCATTTGCGTTTTGTGAAAACATGCGATATAATGTATAAGAATACAGGCTTCTTTCAGCCTTGAAGGGAGTTTGAATACAAAAGGGGGTAGCAATCTATGGCACTGGATTACCGCAAGTGCGCTGAAGAGATCGCCAAATATATCGGCGGCGGCAGCAATGTCATCAGCGCGGCACACTGCGCGACCCGACTCCGTTTGGTGATCGCAGACAACAGTAAGCTCGATAAGAAAGCGCTGGAAGACGTCGAAGGCGTCAAGGGCATGTTTGAGTCGAACGGTCAGCTGCAGCTGATCATCGGAACGGGCACCGTCAACAAGGTGTACGACGAATTCCTCGCCGTCACCGGCGTATCCGCAGCAACCAAGGCGGACGTCAAGGCAGCCGCCGCATCGAAGATGCCGTGGTGGAAAAAGATCTTAAAGACCCCGGGCGATATCTTCGTTCCGATCCTTCCGGCGATCGTCGCATCCGGTCTGATGATGGGTATCGTCGAAGCGATCCCGAAGTTCTGGCCGGCGTTCGGCGATACCGACTGGTATTCCTTCCTCGACCTTGTCGCAAACACCGCGTTTGCGCTGCTGCCGGTTCTGGTCGCAATCTCTGCGGCGCGCGTGTTCGGCGGCAATATCTTCCTCGGCGCCGTCATCGGTTTGATGATGGTCCATCCGGCGCTGATCAACGCATGGACGGTCGGCACCGCGGAAACCATACCGCAATGGCATATCTTCTTCTATCCGATCAATCAGGTCGGCTACCAAGGACACGTCATACCCGTCATATTAGCCGTCTTACTCATGTCAAAGCTTGAGAAGCTGCTGCACAAGATCGTGCCGGAGATGATCGACCTGTTCGTGACGCCGCTCGTTACCGTTCTTGTCACCGCGTTCGCCACGTTCACGATCATCGGACCGGTCTTCTCCGTCCTCGAGAACTATGTGCTGAAGGGCGCAGAGTGGCTTGCGGGGACCCCGTGGGGCGCGACCGTCATGGGCGCGATCTATCCGTGGACCGTCTTCTTGGGCCTGCACCATATGTATAACGTCATTGAGGCCGGCATGATCGCGCAGACAGGATTGAACACCTGGATGCCGATCGCATCCGCCGCAAACTTCGCGCAGTTCGGCGCGTGCCTTGCGGTCGCGGTCAAGGTCAAGAACGCAAAGACCAAGTCCGTCGCTCTGCCCGCGTCGCTGTCCGCGTCCCTGGGCATCACGGAGCCTGCGATTTTCGGTATCAACTACCGCTTCATGAAGCCGTTCCTCTGCGGCATGGCGGGCGGCGCGGTCGGCGCGCTGTTCGGTGCGCTGTTTAAGCTGGGCGCGCCGGTATACGGCGTCACCGGCATTCCGGCGATCCCGGCGGTCAACAATATCCCGCTGTATCTCGTTGAGCTGCTGATTGCGGCAGGCGTTGCGTTCCTGCTGACCACCTTCATCTGGAAGGAAGACAAGCCGGAGGAGAAGGCGGCAGAGCCTGCGCCCGAAAAAGCGCCGGAGCTTCCGACGGTCTCCGTCATCCGCTGCGCGGCGGGCGCGGTCATGCAGCCGGTCGCGGGCAACGTCATCGCGCGCGAAGCGATCCCGGACGACACCTTTGCGTCCGGCGTGCTCGGCGACGGCGTCGGTGTTGAACCGACGGCAGAGCTTGTCGTTGCGCCGTTTGACGGCACGATCAGCTCGGTCGCCGAAAGCAAGCATGCCGTCGGCATCGAGTCGAACGGCATGGAGCTTCTGATCCACGTCGGCGTCGATACCGTCAATATGCAGGGCGACGGCTTCGAGTGCCTTGTAAACGAAGGCGACGCGGTCAAGCTCGGTCAGCCGTTGATCCGTTTCAGCCGCGAAAAGATCAAGGCGGCGGGCTACAGCGACACCGTTGCGGTGCTTCTTACCAACTCCGACGACCTTGAAGGCGTCGAATGCGGTGCAAAATAAATCACACAGGAGGACATTACCATGAAGTCATTTGAGTACACCATCACCGATCCGGTCGGCATCCATGCGCGTCCCGCAGGCGTTCTTGTCAAGGAGATCAAAAAGTATGCCTCGACCGTGACCGTCAATAAGGGCGAGAAGTCCGTCAATGCGCTGAAGCTGATGGCGCTGATGGGCATGGGCATCAAGCAGGGCGACACGATCCGTGTGGACGTCGACGGCGCGGACGAAGAGACCGCCGCGGCGGAGATCGAAGCGTTCTTCAAAGCAAATCTGTAACACCAGCAAAAGACGGCTGCCGGATTGACAGCCGTCTTTGTCCATTCTGAATACGGAGGTAAAGTATGATCACGATTCAAGGCAAAGGCGTCAGCACCGGCGTCGCGCTCGGTCCCCTGTATTTTTATCAGCGCGTCAAGAGCACAGTGACCCGGTATGAGGTCACGGATACAGACGCCGAATGGGCGCGGTTCAAGACGGCGCAGGAAAAAGCGATCGCCGAGCTCGGCGAGCTTGCGGAAAAGGCGAGAGCCGAGGCGGGCGACGAAGCGGCGATGCTGTTTGAAACGCATGCGATGATGGCGGAGGACCTCGATTACGAGGAGGCGATCCAGACCGCGATCACCGAGAACAAGCTGAACGCGGAGGCGGCGGTTTCGGATACCGCGGCGCAGTTTGCGGAGATGTTCGCATCGATGGACGACGCGTATTTCCAGGCGCGCGCAGCGGACGTCAAGGACGTCTCCGGACGCATCCTCGGGATCCTCACCGGCGCGGTCGCGGGCGGCGTGGACTCGCCGGTCCCGGTCATTCTGGCGGCGGACGATCTGGCGCCGAGCGAGACGGTACAGCTGGACAAGAGCAAGATCCTGGGCTTCATCACCGAGGGTGGCAGCGGATCGAGTCATACGGCAATCCTTGCCCGCACGATGGGCATTCCTGCGATCATCGGCGTCGGCGACGCGATGAAGCCGGATATGGCGGGGCACGAGGTCATCATCGACGGTTCCAACGGCAATATTCTGGTCGACGCGGACGAAGCGGCGCGCACCAAGATGCTGCAGAAGATGGAAGAACAGAAAAAGATGCAGGCGCTTCTGGACGAGCTCAAGGGCAAGCCGAACGTCACGAAGGACGGACAGAGCGTCCGCATTTACTGCAACATCGGCAGTCCGGACGACGTTGCGGCGGTGCTGAAAAACGACGCGGGCGGCGTCGGTCTGTTCCGCAGCGAGTTCCTGTATCTGAACTGCGAGGACTATCCGGATGAGGACTATCAGTTCGAGGCGTATAAGAAGGCGCTGTCCGACATGGGCGGCAGGGAAGTCGTCATCCGCACGCTGGATATCGGCGCGGACAAGCAGATCGCGTATTTCAATCTGCCGAAGGAGGAGAATCCGGCGCTCGGCAACCGCGCGCTGCGTATCTGCCTGAACCGTCCGGAGATCTTCCATACGCAGATCCGCGCGCTGTACCGTGCGTCCGCGTTCGGCAAGCTTTCCATCATGTTCCCGATGGTCACGTCCGTCTGGGAGGTGCGCGAAGCAAAGAAGATGTGCGAGCGCGTCAAGAAGGAGCTCACGGACGAGGGCATTCCGTTCGACAACGACGTCGAGGTCGGCATCATGATCGAAACGCCCGCGGCGGCGATCATTTCCGACCGGCTTGCGAAGGAGGTCGACTTCTTCTCCTGCGGCACGAACGACCTGACGCAGTACACGCTTGCGTGCGACAGGCAGAACAACGACCTCGGACGCTTCTTCAATCCGCATCATCCGGCGGTGCTGCGCCTCCTCAAGATGGTCTGCGACAACGCGCATAAGAACGGCATCTGGGTCGGCATCTGCGGCGAGCTCGGCGCTGACCTTGCACTGACCGAAACGTTCCTTTCGATCGGCATCGACGAGCTGTCCGTTTCCCCGCGGTCGGTACTGCCGCTGCGCCAAAAGGTGCGCGAGACCGACGTGCGCGTCGTGCGTGAAAAAGCGCTCGCTGATCTGATGAGCGACGCAAACAACGAGATCTGACCGTTTCCTTACGAAAACAAGGGACTGCTCAAAACAGGAGATCCGTTTTGGGCAGTCCCTTTGTATTCCCGCTGTGTGCAGCGCAGGTCCGCGCCATCTGAGCAGGGCTTTTCGGCAGGATAGATTCCGCTTGATGCCGAAGCAGACGTATACGTTCATACTGAAATACAAAAGGGATGTTAAACGGAACATCCCTTTTGATATGAAAAAGGTTTTCTGCGGCGCAGAGACCGAGCGAAGAACGTTAGCTGAACAGCATGGTCTCAACGGCGCGTTTCATCTGTGCCTTGATGACGGCATCGTCATCGGACGGACTGCATTCATACAGCTTTCGACCTTGATAAAAGACGCTCGGCACATGGTAATAATCGTATCGATCCGCAATGTCCGCGTTCCGCCGTTCTTCGATCCAATCGATCCGATCGGCGGAGAAGGCGGGGAGCTCCTTTTCAAGCTCCCGAACAGCGCGCACCGCGCTGCGGCAATAGGGACAGCCCTCCAGATAAAAGACGGTGAGTTTGTTCATAACGACCTCCGATGCTTGCTGTGGTTATCATGGATCCCGTACGGCATTCCGGTTTTCCGGGCAGTCCGAGCCGGTCCGCAGATGCGCGCGCCCGCGCCGCTTCCGGACCGGGATTTGAAACGGCGCGATCCGGTTTTTCATTCAGGGTTGGTTGAAAAAGTTTCGCATCCACCTGTAACGCGGGTGCTCGCGCCAGCCATCCCCGGTTGAGTCGCGTACGGTGCCGTTGCAGACACAATTCGGCAGCGCTTCGCTGATCGCCCGGATTTCATCGGATGAGATGCCGTTCAGTCCGAACCACAGACGCTCAGCCTGTTTGAACTGATAGAGCGGCGCGGTATCGGTCAGGTGAATGTAGCAAACATTGATGTCGATCAGATTCTCAAGCCCGACCAACGGCGAAATATCCGGGATCCTGTTCATAAACAGCTCTACATACATCAGCTCTTTCAGCTGCGAAAGCGCGGAAATGTCGGTAATACAGTTATCGGCAAGGATCAGGATCTTCAGATGCGGTAAATACTGCAGCACCGAAAGATCGTCGTTCGTCAGATAGTTATGCCCGACGTCAAGCGCTTCAAGATCCGTGCAGTAGCGAAGCTGATCCAGATCGCCTTTCTTGAGCCGTACCGTCGTTCTGACGAGGTTGTTGTATTCATCGGTTGCATATGGGCTTGTATACTTGGACGGATTTTTCGTTGAAAAGCCGATCGCGTCGGTGCGCAGGGAGTGCTTGGCGATATGGAGCATCCAGACAAATTTGATCGAGGGGTGCGAATCGCGCAGCGCAGCCATCTGTTCGTTCGACAACCCGCAGTCGCACATGACAAGCTCCTTAAGAAGCGGGAGCTTTGCGATCTCCGCTTCGACCTGCTCGGGTGAATTGAAACGCATGCGAGACACGTCGAGCGTTTCGATATCATTGGACAGCGTTTGGGAAAAGGCAACCACGTCGCGCAGGAACAGCGTATCGGGATACGCCGTTTCAAACTGCAGGATCGCGTCCGGTTCGGAAAGCACGTCCGGGAGCCGGACAGTACGGAGCTTCGGAAACAGCTTCAGCCGTGCGGCGATCGTTTCGGCAGGATCGGTGCAATCGGAAAGATCAAGCGTTTCCGTGTCCGCCTCGATCGTGCCGTTCCAATCCGCGGCAAAGGAGAATGTGATCGACGGAAACGCTTCGGTCAGACGCAGCAGAGCGTCCGGATCCGTTACGGAACCGTGCAGATCGACCCTTTGCAGATCGTCGAAGCAGGAAAGCGCTTCCGAAAGCAGATCGGCGTCGATCGGGTCGGACAGCGTCAGCGCTTCGGATGCGGCGCTGAATTGCTGCGTACCGATCGTGACCGATCGAAGAACGGTCAGCGACGGATTCGCTTTTGCAAAGTCGAACGCAGCCTCCTGCGGCACGTCCGCCGCGCTCAGGTCTACCGTGCGCAGCGCGGGAAACGCGGGCAGCATGGCGGTCAGCAGGCTGAGATCGGGCGCGCCTGTCAAGAGAAGCGACGCGTCCTCTGTCGAAAGGATCTGATCGCCGACCGGCATGGTAAACACAACCTCGATACCGGACCGGGACAGCTCCAGAAGCGAATCATAGGCGTCGCTGCCGGTGGCGTCCACACGCGTCAGATCCGGGAAAAACCGGAGCATCTGCGCGTCGGACGGCGAAAAATGCGGAAGCGTCAACGAAGCGCTGTTACTGTCGAATACGTCGTCGGTCAAAGGCACGTTCCAGATCACCCTGCAGCCAGGAAGCGCAGAGCGGACAGCGTCCACATAGTCGGCTGTAACGTTTTTGTATTCACGCAGATCCAGTTCGGTGAGGTCCGCGTACTCCGGCTGCGTGTAAAGGACCGGATCCGGCAGCGAATCATCCGAAACGGAAGAGGGAGCCGGCGTTTTTTTAGACTTGTACCAATATGCGCCTATACCGCCGGAAAGCAGCAGCGCCGCAAGGATAAACAGAAAGATCTTCAGACCTTTCTTCTTTGAGATCAGACCGAATACGACTGCCGCAAGCGCGCCGACAACGAGGGCGATCGGCAAAACCGTCATAAGCAGGGCGTGCTTCTGCGATCCGTCCGCCGTATCGGATAAGACCGCCGCGGCAAACGGCGTTTGTGCATCGGAGCAGAGCTGCGCTGCGGGATCGGCTTGTCCGCGCAGATCGTCCCGTTCACTGCGCATCCGTCCGGCGGAGACGCTTGACCGGAGATCAAAGACCGGTACGCAGGATTCGCGGAGATCCTCTGCCTCAACTGCATCGGCGGATGCGGCAGCGATCATGAATCTTCCACATACCAGCAAGGCAAACAGAACGATCAGCATCGAAAGCCGGACAAACGTCGATCTCATGAGAATTCTCCTGTAACAGATTTCGACATTATTGTAAATGAAAGACCTTGATCTGTCAATCGACTGCGGCGGGAGAATCTCTTGCGGGCGACCTCCGAACGATCGGCAGCTTCCGGCGCAGGCGCTTCCCGATCATATGCGGGATCAACCTTGCCGTTTGCGAAGAAGGACCCTGCCGCCCGCAGAACGGTTTGTCCAAAGAAGAAGGAACGGAACAGGAAACTGGCGTCTGAACCCGCGCGCTGTGCGCTTTCTCCATGTTTCATCCGCGCTTCCGCCTCGCTGTATCCCGCGACTTTCGGCGCTCGGCTCCGCGCCGGTTTCAGCCGCAGCAAGCGTGATCGCTTGCGGAAAGGAATCGCAGCGAAACAAGACGCTGCGATGACGTGGCTCCACAGGTAGGATGCACCTACGCTTTTTGGGCGTATTTCCCGAAATACCCTGGAATACCTCAGCGCACAAAAACGCCCTAAAATAGGCGCTTTTTGAAAAAGTCAAATTGCGCAAAACACCTGTGCGTACCCCTGCGCACCTATCTGTTGCAACACGAGTTACGACACTTGCGACACTTGTGCCGGTTTTTGCCTCGCATGATCCGGCTTTTTCATGCTCTGACTTTAACAGGATTGTTTTTGCGATGATCTTTCCGCTATCGGCAAAAACATCAGCATCCTACGGCAACAAATAATGGAATTTTGCCGGTATCGGCAAGAACAGGCGGATTACACAGTACGTAGAAATGGTTTTTTGCCGATAACAGATTTGGCGTTGACTTTTGTTATCATTTATGATAACATTGACGCTGACAAAGGAGGTGATTGCGATGACGGACGATCGCTCTGTAACGGAAGATCGGCAGAAGATCATATCGATCCTGACGGCTGCCCGCATCGAAAAGGGGATATCGCAACAGGCGCTTGCGGACATGATCGGCACCAAACGCTCCAACATCTGTCGGATGGAAAGCGGCGTCCAGAATATCTCTCTGGATATGCTGCTCAAGGTTGCAAACGCGCTGGGAAAGGACGTCTCTGTGATTTTGAATGAAAAAGAAAAAGATATCATCGATCATTACAGCCTCCGCCTTTATGACGAAGAGCTGCTGACGTTTACGCTGCGCGACGGCGGATTGGAAGGCTTGAAAGCAGAGATCCTGTCCGTAAATGAGAGCCGAACAGCCGTTTTCCCTCTCGATCTGACGCTAACGGGAGAGGGAATCATCAAGTGGCTGGAACGCCGCGTGATCCCCAAAAATCGCGCATTCGTGGATGAAATTCTGAAAACGCTTGGGCTGAGCATCAACAACACCAAGGGGATCATCGACGTCTGCAAAGGATTGTCGCTGAACGACAGCTATTGGGTTGTTCCGCTCGGCTTTACCGGCAGATTTAGAGAGTACAACCTGTACGAGAATCGCTTTTCCAGTGTCCTTGCGCTTGTGGCATACACCGGCGTCGGGCGGAGCAGGGAAGTCTTTACAACGTCCCCTGAGCTGACGACACAGGGAATGCTGCGCAAGGCATGGCGATTCATTGAGGGCGACGGCATCTACCTGTACAAAGGCGGCACGGAAGGCGCAGCGAACACCGGCCGCGAACCGTACAGCGAATATTATGCCTGCCAGATCGCAGAGCGCATGGGACTGCACTGCGTCCATTATGATCTTGAGAATTGGAAGGACATCCTTGCGTCCAAGTGCAAGCTGTTTACGGATATCGACACCGCCTATATCCCGATCGGGCATCTTGTCAAGTCCGGCGGCATCAAGGCGTGTCTCGATTATTATGCGGACATCAGCAAAGACGCCGCCGAGGAATTGAAGAGCATGCTGGTATTTGACGCAGTGATCTATAACGAGGATCGGCATTTTGGGAATTTCGGCGTGCTGCGGGACAATCATTCCGGCAAAGTCATCGGTGCGGCGCCGATCTTCGATAACGGCATTTCGCTGTTTAACTTTGCTCTGGGGGACGATTATGCGCATCTTGACGAGTATGCCAAGACGCGATCCAACCCCTACGGAATTTCTTATGAAAACGTCTGCCGTGAGGTGATGGGGACGAAGCAGCGCAATCAGCTCCGGAAACTGATCGGCTTCCGTTTCACGCGGCACCCTTCCATCAACCTGCCGGAGGAGCATCTGCAGGCGATCGAAAAACACCTCGAACGCCGTGTCACGGAATTGCTGTCGCTCCCGCGCACAAAGAACAATTCATAATTCTCATACAATAAACAGTCATTTTTCGGCTAATCGACGATTCAATCGCAGAACAGCCGCTTTTTCGTTTTTTTATTTGCGGAGCAACCGCAGTTTTGGATGATGCGCTTATCATGAACGGTAGATTGTCATAATAAAAGAGAGAGGGACGCCACCGTGAAAACGGATCGAACTGCGCTCGTCAGGCGTTTCTCCATAACATATCGGTAAAAATGCAGTTCTCGGGCGCAGTTCGTTATGAATTATTATCTTTTCATCGGATTCGTCATACTACCTTTGAAAGGGAAAACAAGGTCTGCGTCGTTAGTTTTTCCTTTTCAAAACGTCATGAATGAATTTCTCCGGCGCAGACCACCACGTTTACACTCCATACGTCGTCGAATACCTGTTGCGAAGCGCTCCGTATATCCCTTGTACTGGGAGGCGGGGCGTTTTCGCTTTCAAGGATCGGTTTTTGCTTGAGTGTAATGAAGCGCTAAATCTACTTTATTCAGACTTCGAAGCCAGTTTTGCCTAAAAGGCGCATATCTCGGTTATTTTTATATTACGATATAAGAATAGCCGATTTATTATGACGAAATGACATCAAACGGTTATACTATAAGCGAACAAATACCAACTGAAAAGACGGTGCGAGATCGAGGATTTGAAGGAGATCTACGTGCGAAGAAAAGATCGCATAGGATCGAAGAAACAGAGTTCGGGACAGTGAGTTTTCCGATTTATAGGACAGATTGTGTGAGATGATCATAGCAAAGAATTGACAGACGACACGATGAAGCTGTGGCTTGGAGAGATAAAGGGGAAAATGTGTATGAAACTTGCGCACAGAAGAGAGAATCCGGACGGCACATACAAAGACCAAAGCATATGTGAACACTGCCGAAACGTTGCCGCTTTAGCATCCGACTTTGCAAAACCGTTTGAAGCGACGGCTTTAGCTCAATACGCGGGCTTGTTGCACGATATCGGTAAGTATTCAGATGCTTTCCAGCGTCGAATCCAAGGATCTCCCGAAAAGGTCGATCATTCCACAGCTGGAGCCCAGGTAGCTTGGAACACCAACACACCGGGAGGGCGAATCGCCGCTTTCTGTATCGGCGGGCATCACAGCGGGTTGCCGGACATGGGATCGAGATGGAGCGATGCGTCCGAAGGCACGCTGCAGGGAAAAATGCGGAGAACACCGGAGCCGTATGACGATTATCGGACGGAGCTGTCAGCGGAGGAGCCTTCCGTCCCGGAATGGGCAGGGATGGATATCCGCAATCTGTATTTCCTGACGAAACTGTTGTTTTCATCCCTCGTGGATGCCGATTATCTGGACACAGAAGCATTCATGTCAGAGGGAGCAGTGTCTCGTAATATCGGAGAAGACATCTCTGTGTTAACGGACAAACTCGATCGTTTCACGGCACCATGGAAGAATCCGAAAACGGAGCTGAATCGGAAACGTTCGCAGATCCTGAAATATGTTACAGCGCAGGCAAAGGAGAATAGAGGACTGTTTTCGCTGACTGTTCCGACCGGAGGAGGGAAGACAGTGGCGTCCATGGCGTTCGCGCTGCATCACGCGCTGACGCACGGAATGTCCAGAGTCATCTATGTGATTCCCTATACCCGCATCATCGAACAGACGCAGGCAGTTTTTGAATCAATCTTTGGAAAAGGCAACGTGGTTGCGCATTATTCGGGCGTTGAATACCCGCATGACGAAGGAAATGAGCAGGACAGACGGTACCTCGCGACAGAGAACTGGGACGCGCCGATCATCCTGACGACCTCCGTACAGTTCTTTGAGTCGATCTACCGGAACCGCACCTCCAAGTGCCGGAAGCTCCATAATATCGCCGACAGCGTTCTGATATTTGACGAAGCGCAGATGATTCCTGTTCCTTACATGCGGCCTTGTGTACTGGCAATCACGAATCTGGTTCGCAATTTCCGCTGTTCCGCTGTTCTGTGCACGGCAACGCAGCCCGCATTGACTCCGATCATTTCCGAGTTTGATCCCGATGCGCAGGTCAAAGAACTGTGTCCGGAAGATGTGTTTGCCGATCCGATCTTTGAACGCGTAACATACCGACAGGCCGGGAAGCTTTCCGATGAAGAGCTTGGAGAGAAACTGTCGGAAGAAACACAGGTACTGTGCGTTGTAAACAGCCGAAAGCAGGCGCAGGCAGTTTACCGCATGCTTCCGGAAGAGGGGCGATATCATCTGTCTACCGCGATGACGCCGGCGCACAGGAAGCATACCCTGGAAATCGTTCGGGAGAGATTGCGATCCGGGCAGGTTTGTCGCGTTGTTTCGACAAGTCTGATCGAAGCCGGCGTAGATATCGACTTTCCTGCCGTATACCGTGAACTTGCGGGCTTGGATTCTGTCCTGCAGGCAGGAGGCCGGTGTAATCGCGAGGGGAAGCGCAACAAGGCAGACAGTACCGTTTATATCTTTGAAACGGGGCGGAAGGTGCCGGAGGCGATCGGGCAGAACTGCTCGGCTGCCATGAGGGTCATAAGCCGCGGGAATGCGCTTGCGTCCAAGGAATCGGTTCATGATTATTTCGCTTTCCTGCTGTATACGCTGAAGGATCAACAAGCGCTGGATCAGAAGGATATTCTGAAAAAGATGCAGAATCTCGCTTTTGAGACGATCGCAAAGGACTTCAGGATGATTTCCGGCGTCGATTATGTTATATACGTACTATGCCCTGAAAGCGAGTCACTGCTGCAGCGGCTGAAACTGTACGGACCGTCGAAGGCATTGCTTCGTGAACTTGGGCAATATGCGATCAATGTATACGAAAGACAGTTCCGTACGCACCTGGAAGAAGGTGCTCTGGAGCAGCTGACGGAGAATGCCGCAATCCTGAAGGATCGTTCCAGATACGATTCAGAGATGGGGCTGATCCTGGGAAATACAGCGCAAGCTGATAACCATATCATCTGAAAGAAAGAAGGGAGTGAAACTATGTCGGTGAAACTGGAAGTATGGGGCGATTACGCATGCTTTACCAGGCCGGAGATGAAGGTTGAACGCGTGAGCTACGACGTGATGACGCCGTCGGCGGCGCGGGGAATACTTGAAGCGATCTTCTGGCATCCCGGAATGCGCTATGTGATCGATCGGATCCATGTACTGTCGCCCATATCCTTCACGAACGTTCGCAGAAACGAGGTCAAGTCGAAGATCAGCGCTTCGTCCGTTTACGACGCAATGACAGGCGGCAAGACGGAACTGTATCTGAATACGGCGGAAGACATTCAGCAGCGAGCAGCTATGGTCCTGCAGGATGTCCGATATGTCATTGAAGCGCATTTTGACCTTGTTCCTGAGAAGATGGGCGTGGGAGACAATGAGGGCAAGTTCTGCGAGATGCTGAGAAGGCGGATTGCAAAAGGGCAATGCTATCATCAGCCGTATTTCGGATGCCGTGAGTTCCCGGCGCATTTCCGTCCTTGGGATGCCGAAACGATTCCGACGGCCTATCCGAACGAAACGCGGGATCTCGGGTTTATGCTATACGACATGGACTATCGGGATCCGAAGAACATCCAGCCGATGTTTTTCCGTGCAAAACTCGAAAACGGCGTGCTGGATCTTCGGAATGCGGAGGTGCTGAAATGATTCTGCAGGCATTGACAGAGTATTATGCAGCGTTGGTGCGGCAGGATAAGCTGGACCGTCCAGGATGGAGCAAGGCAAAAGTCTCTTACGCACTGGAGCTGGATGCGGAAGGAAATCTCGTACGGATCCATTCGCTGCGGCGCGAGGTAACACAGGGCAGGAAGACGGTTGTTCTGCCTTCGGACATGACAGTTCCTGCGCCGGTAAAACGGACAGTCGGCATCAAAGCGAATTTCCTGTGCGATAATTCAACCTACCTGCTGGGCATTGACGGCAAAGGAAATCCGGAACGCGCATTCGACTGCTTCGCGGAAGCAAAGAAGCTGCATCTCTCGCTGCTGAATGGAGTCGAAACACCGTGCGCAAACAGCCTGAGAGCATTCTTTGAAAAGTGGGACCCGGCTTCTGCAGAAGAACAGCTGAAGGACAACCCGTATCTTGAGAAAATCAAAGCCGGAGCGAATCTCGTCTTTATGATCGATGATACCTTCGCGCAGACAGATCCGGAGATTGAAAAAGCATGGCAGAATGCGTATGACAATGTTGAAGAGAATCCCGATGAACTTGGGCGTTGCCTGATCACTGGGGTAGAAACCGTGCCGGAAAAGATCCATCCGTCCGTAAAGGGAGTTCCCGGAGCACAGTCGAGCGGTGCGGCACTGGTTTCATTCAATGCGCCGGCATTCTGCTCATATGGAAAGGAGCAGAATCTGAATGCACCTGTCGGTAAGTATGCTGCGTTTGCCTATACGTCTGCGCTGAATTATCTCATTGCGGACAGAACGCATCGAAAGCTGTTCGGCGACGCTGTGGTCGTCTACTGGTCTGAAAACGGCGAAGCGGAGTATCAGGATGCATTTTCCGTATTGATGGACTGTGGCGGAGAAGGGATGACGGATGCCGACCTGGATGACGCAATGCGTCGGATCTCGCAGGGCATGGCAATCACCTGGGAGGATCGTGACCTCGATCCGGGGGCGAAGTTCTACATCCTCGGGATTGCGCCGAATGCCGCAAGACTCTCCGTTCGGTTTTTCCTGCGGGATACGTTCGGAGAGATGGTCAGACATCTGTATCAGCATGCAAGGCAAACGGAGATCGTCCCGGATCGCAAGACCGAATCCTCGATGCTCCCACTGTGGCGTCTGCTGAAAGCAACGGTAAACGAGAAATCAAAGGACAAAACGCCTCCGCCGAAGATGGCAGGAGAAATGTTGCAGGCGATCCTCACCGGCGGACGGTATCCGGAAACGTTGTATCAGCAGGTTCAGATCCGAATCAAAGCGGATCGGGAGATCACATGGGAAAGAATGGCAATTGTCAAAGCATATCTGCTGCGAAACAGCAATGATGAAAAGATTAAGGGGGGAATGACAGTGCAGTTAAACGATCAGACGACTTATCAACCGTATGTATTGGGAAGATTGTTCGCGGTGCTTGAAGCGATTCAGGAGCGCGCAAACCCGGGCATCAATTCGACCATTAAGGATAAATACTTCTCTTCGGCGTGCGCAACGCCCGGCGTGGTATTCCCGATTCTGATGAGTCTGAAGGACAAGCACCTTCGTAAACTCGACAGCGGCGTCAGGGTTTTCTTTGATAAACAGGTGTCGGAACTGATGATGCTTTTAACAGAGGATTATCCGGTGCATCTGTCTCTGCAGGATCAGGGCGTGTTCCAGATCGGCTACTATCACCAGAAACAAAAACGTTTTGAAAAAAAGAATCAGGAGGAAGCATAAAATGAAGGAAGCAATCAAAAACCGCTATGAATTTGTCATTCTGTTCGACGTGGAAAACGGCAACCCGAACGGCGATCCCGATGCGGGCAATATGCCGCGTATCGATCCGGAAACGAATCTCGGCATCATCACGGACGTCTGCCTGAAGCGTAAGATCCGTACCTATGTCGAAACTGTCAAAGAGGACGCTGCAGGCTATCGTATCTATATCAAGGACGGTGTTCCCCTCAATCGCAGCGACAACGAGGCGTTTTTAAGAGAACTCGATATTCCGGATGCAGCCTCCATGAAGGCGGAGGACCTGAAGAAAGCGATCAAGAATTCCGGAAAGGATGCGGACGTTCTGGTTCGTGATTTCATGGTGGACAATTTCTTTGACGTCCGTGCCTTCGGTGCTGTCATGACCACGATGATGAAGGGCAACCTGAACTGCGGACAGCTTCGCGGGCCGGTACAGCTCGGCTTTGCGCGCAGTGTCGACCCTGTTATCCCGCAGGAGATCACGATCACGCGTGTTGCGATCACCACGGAAGCGGATGCGGATAAGAAGAACACCGAGATGGGCAGAAAGTACATCCTTCCGTACGGGCTCTACCGCTGCGAGGGCTACATCTCCGCGAATCTTGCCAGAAAGACGACGGGCTTTGACGAGGACGATCTGAAACTGCTGTGGGACGCGATCATGAATATGTTCGAGTATGATCACGCAGCGGCCCGCGGGAAGATGGCGGTGCAGAAGCTCATCATCTTCAAACACGATTCCGAGCTCGGCAATGCGCCGGCGCATAAACTGTTTGATCTCGTCAAGGTCGAAAGGAAGCCGGAAGTGCAGGTCGGCCGCGCATTTGCGGATTATAACGTGACTGTTGATACGGATCGTCTTCCGGACGGCGTGCATTGCGAGATCAGAGATTGATGGATTTGTCGCCCTTTCAAGAGGGCGTGGATTGAAATGGGTACTATCAGAACGCCGCGATCACCGATCCGAAGTCGCCCCCCGCACGGGGGGCGTGGATTGAAATTTGATGTCCGTGACCCACGTCGACGCCAGGATCCGTCGCCCCCCGCACGGGGGGCGTGGATTGAAATCACGCTTCGACGCTCTCGATCATCATGTCTACCGTCGCCCCCCGCACGGGGGGCGTGGATTGAAATTCCTCCCCGATTGGTTATGCAAGCGTGGGTGCGGGTCGCCCCCCGCACGGGGGGCGTGGATTGAAATCATCACAACGGCTTGCGCTGCACGCACGTTGGTGTCGCCCCCCGCACGGGGGCGTGGATTGAAATGTGTCCGTCACCACAAGCACGCCGCCGCCCGATGTCGCCCCCCCGCACGGGGGCGTGGATTGAATTATCGATGCGGGTACTGGCATCCGCAACATTGACGTCGCCCCCCGCAGGGGGGGCGTGGATTGAAATTCGACGTCTTTGAACCGACAGAACTCAATGCAAGTCGCCCCCCGCACGGGGGGCGTGGATTGAAATAATCGTGGTCGGAATCGGCGGGCAAGCAGTACGGGTCGCCCCCCGCACGGGGGGCGTGGATTGAAATCTGTCTGCGACTACGGCACAGGTCGTTGCAGCCGGGGTTTCCCGTGTGGGGCGTGGATTGAAATTGTATCACGCCAGTACGCGAAAGCGCTTTGCTGCCGTTTCTGTGCGGGAGCACGGATTTATCTCGTCAACAATCAGATCGCAAGAGTGCTCTCTGTTCGGTGGAGTGGATTGAAATACGGTGGACTATTACGGCAACATAACTGGAACAACGGTTCCCCCTGTGCGGGGTATGGATTAACAATACTATTTCATCAATACGGATGATACTCCTTAATTACGCTCGGGTAGAATGCATAGAGATGCTGAGATAAACAACAAATCCGAACCCATCGCCCACGAGCTTCAGGTTCGGATTTGTTCCAATTGGCTCCCCAGGTAAGACTCGAACTTACAACCCGTCCCATGGTGAAACATGGTCGAAAACCGCGCACTGTGCGCTTTTCTCCCTGTTTCACCCGCGCTTCCGCCTCGCTGCATCCCGCACAGCGGGCGCTCGGCTCTGCGCCGGTTAACAGCCGCGGCTGTTAACCTCGGGTTGTAAGCCGCCGTACAAGAGAAAGAAAAACGACCATCACAAGATGGTCGTTTTTCTTTGGCTCCCCAGGTAAGACTCGAACTTACAACCCTTCGGTTAACAGCCGAATGCTCTGCCATTGAGCTACTGAGGAACGCTGCAAGCGATATAATAACAGGACGGTTTGCTTTTCGCAAAGGCGAATACGGTTGATTATAGTGAAATACAATTAAATATCTTTGAATATCTCTTGAATACTGATTATTTTACGGTTTGATTGACGAAGTCGAAGAATTGTTGTACAATAGCCGCATGGAGCGAAAAATGCCGCACATCGTACATACGGAACGCACGGAACCGAGACACGGGCTGATCCGAACGGACGGCGCGCTGTATGTGATACTGCTGCTCGGTACGTTTGCGATGATCTCGCTGTCATATGTTTTTGCAAGGCGATTCGGCATGAACAAGCTGTATGTGCAGATTGGGCTGATCGCGGCTTTGCTTGGGACGGGATACTGGATTTATCGCGCGCGGCTGGTCGATTATCTGTACGAGCTGTACGATACGGAGCTTCGGGTAACCGAGATCGTCGGCAAAAAGCAAAAGCAGCTTCTGAGCGTGCCGATCGCGTCGGTCACGGAGGTCGGACCGTATCGGAAGACGGACGCCAAGAAAGAACAGAGATCGTTCCGCGGCGCACGGAAAAAGACGACCGCGGTTTGGTTTACCGTAAACGGAGAGCGGCGCGTGGTATGTCTGAATGCGTCGGACGCGCTCAGGAGAAAGCTTACGGAGGCTGTGCATGCAAAGGACTGACTGGATGGATCGGATCGAACGCGGCGAGACGCCGCACGCGATCCTCTTTGCAGGGGCAAAGGAGAGCGGCGAGCTTGCGCTTGCCCGCCGTGCCGCCGCACGGTTTCTGCTGCACACGGACGATGTGAAGGCTTTGGAAAACTGCCCGTTTTATCTTGAGCCTGCGGATTATCAGGTCAAGATCGTTCGCGACGCGCTTGCGGTGATCAACGCCGAGGCGTATGAGCGCGGGCGGCACTGCATTCTGTTTCCAAACGCGCACACGATGAGTGAAGCGGCGCAGGACGTGCTTCTGAAAACGCTGGAGGAACCGCCGACGGACACGCTGCTGCTTCTGACCGGCGCGGAATCCGGTTTTCGCCCGACGATCCTGTCCCGCTGCATGGTTTTACGATCCGAGACCGAGCCTTGGGAAACGATTGCGGACCGGCTTGTGAAAAACGGCGCGGATCGAAAAACGGCGGCGCTTGCGGCAAAGCTGTCGGATGGCGTATCCGGACGGGCGGAAGCGTTTTTGTCGGAGGAATCACTCGCGTTCCGGCGGGAAGCGATCGCGTGCATCCGCCGGTTTGCATCGAAAAGCAAGCCGTATGCGGCGTTGACTGCGCTTTGTACCGATACGGTGACGGAAGAGAACGAGGACGGCGCGCCGAAAAAGGCGAAAAAGGTCATCGCCGAGCGTCTCGATGCTTTTTTGGATATTTTTCTTTCGATCCTGCTGGATGTACTGCGTCTGAAAAACGGCGTAAAGGATGTACGTAACACGGATTGCACCGAGATCGAAACAATTTTCAATTCGACCTTTACAATCGGACAAATTCAAGGTATGATACAAGTTGCGGTCGACGCGAAGGAAATGCTGAGCTATAAGGCAAGTCCCGCCATGACGGTCGACTGGATCTTGGCAAAACTGCCGTAAGGGGAAACTATGGTTAAAGTTATCGGAGTCAAATTCAAAACAAGCGGACGCGTCTATTATTTCGATCCGCTCGATCTGCCGATTCAGGCGGACGACGGCGTGATCGTCGAAACGGCGCGCGGCATGGAATACGGCGAGGCGCAGGGCGAGCCGAAGGAGGTCGACGAAAGCGAAGTCGTCGCGCCTTTGAAGCCGGTCGTCCGCATCGCGACGGAGGAGGACAAGCGCCTGCGCGCGATGTATGCGGCAAAGGAAGCCGACGCGTTTGCGGTATGTCAGGAAAAGATCACGGCGCACGGGCTCGATATGAAGCTCGTGGACGTGGAGTATACCTTCAACGGCAGCAAGGTCGTGTTCTATTTTACGGCGGACGAGCGCGTGGATTTCCGCGAGCTGGTCAAGGACCTTGCGTACGCGCTGAAGACGCGGATCGAGCTTCGGCAGATCGGCGTGCGCGACGAGGCAAAGATGCTCGGCGGGCTGGGTCCGTGCGGGAGGCTCGTGTGCTGCAAGTCGTTCCTCGACGACTTCCGCCCCGTGTCGATCAAGATGGCTAAGGAACAGAGCCTTTCGCTGAGCCCCACGAAGATCTCGGGACTTTGCGGCAGACTGATGTGCTGTCTGCAGTATGAGCAGAGCGCGTACGAAGAGATCCGCAGCAAGATGCCGAGACCGGGCAAAGAGGTCAATACGGTCGACGGCGTCGGCACGGTCGTGGAGAACAACGCGATCACCGAGCGCACCAAGGTCCGGCTGACCATGGAGGACGGCTCGATCGACATCCGCGAATACCCGTATACGCATCTTTCCGCGCCGGGTGAACCGCTGCCGGAGGAAGCGCTTGCGGCAAAGAAGACCGAAGCGGCAAAGGAAAAGGACGCGGACACGCAGTTTAAGAAGGAAGCGGCAAGCAACATGCGCCGCAATAACCGCGGCGCGCAGCAAAAGCCGGAACAAAAGTCCGCGCAAAAGCCGGAACAAAAGTCTGCGCAGAAGCCGAACGAGCAGAAGCAGGAGCAGAAACAGCAAAAGCCGAACGAGCCGAAGCAGAAGCAAAATTCGCAGCCGCAGAAACAGCAGAAGCCGAACGAGCCGAAGCAGCAAAAACCGCAGCCGCAGAAGCAGCAGAAGCCGAATGAGCAGCCGAAGCCTGCGCAGAAGCAGGAGGGCAGCGGGGAAGGACAGAAGAAGCAATTCCGCCGCCGTCCGAACCGCCGCCGCCCGAACAACGCGAAAAAGCCGGACGCGCCGAAAGCGGATTCCTGATCCAAACAAAAAAGCTCTCGAAACGAGAGCTTTCAGGCTGTCGTAAAAGAGGTCAGACCGTTTGCGGCGATGTTTTATGAAAGAAACACCAGTCGGAGGAAAAGGCAGATTCTGCCTTTTCCTTTCATTATTTCGCCGCAAACTATCCGCGTTTTCACTCGGTCCACTTCGTTACAGAGGCAGATCGTGCGACGATGCGCTGCATCGTCTACCGCGTACCATCGCTCCTCAGGAGGACAGTTTGAACATTTTTAACGGTCCCTTTTTATAAAAAATTGACGGTGTTCCGTCAGACGGAAGGCGCGCAGGGATCCTGCCCGCTTTGCGACTGCAGCTTTCGCAAAAAGTTGTCGATCTCCCTACGTTCGATGATCCAATAAACGACGCCCGCTATGACCGCAGCGATATGAATCAGCATAGAGGGAACGCCGGCAACAAACGGATTTATCATAAGAAGCATGTCAAGAATCAGGTTCATTAAAAGGTAAAAGCTGACCTGACGCAGGACGCCCTTTTTCGTCATCTGAATCAGCTGCAGCAGAGCGCAGAATCCGATGGCGCCGTACGCAAAAGCGATTCCCGAAATCCCTGCGCCGTGCGCAGTTTCTCCCTTCGGCGTCATAACAAATGCGATCACATAAAAGAGGATCAGGTTAATGAGCCAAAGGAAAAGCGAAAGAATGAGGAATTTCCTGCTTCCGATTATTTTTTCGACCATGATGCCGAAGGGAAGAACCAATATGAGGTTAAACAGCAGATGCCCGATGCTGCCCAGAAGCGGCAAATTCGGTGAGCCATGGAGAAACAGCCCGCTTATGAACTGCCAGGGATACTGAATCGGTAACGAAAACGACAGCGCGTTGTAATACTTCGGAACAATAAAATAGATACCGGTGACGATTATACACAAGGCTGCGATACAGATGGATACGATCGGTGTGGTTTTGCTTTTATAAATGTCCGCGATTTTCAAAGTATGGCGTCCTTTCGGTTCCTTGTTGCAGTTGAAACAGGAAAGCGGTTCTCAATGTATTACAGCACGCTGACGCGCTCGATGCCGTAATAGGCAAGCGCGGCAAGCGCCGCTTCGTCGATGCGTTCGCCGGGCATCAGGATCGGCACGGCGGGGGGACAGCCGACGTCGGGTCTTGCGAGCACACGATTGAGACATTCCGGACGCGGGAGCACAACGCGCGGACCGAGCATCGCTTTGCGGATCGAACAGACGCGTTCCGGAACGGACGGACGCGGGGGAAGTGCTTCGATCGGCGCTTTTTCGGGGATCGCCGCAAGCGCGCGTTCAAGCCGCGCAAGATCGGTCCCGCCGTTGTCCGGCGTGAACATGCAGACCAGGAAATCGGGATCGGCAAACTCGCAAAAGATCCCCTGCGCTTCGAGAAGCTGCGCAAGCGCCGTTCCGGAACAGCCGCGGCGTTTCGGAAGGAGCGTCAGCTTCAGCGGTTCGTTTCCGAACAGCGTCCAGCCTGCGGCAGTCAGGCGCGCTTTCAGCGCGTCGAGCTGCAAAACAAACGCGGAAAGCCGTTCGGAAAACGAAAGAAGGATCGGGTTCAGCAGATCGAGCGATTGCAGGATCAGATACGACGGGCTTGTCGAACCGAACAGCAGCAGCGCATCCTTCGCTTCGTCCGCAAGTGCGGAGAGGGCGGGGGATACATGCAGATACGCCGCGCCGGTCAGCGCCGGCAGCGTTTTGTGCGCGGAATCGCAGCAGAGGTCGGCGCCGAGGTCGATCGGATGCTGCGACGGCGTGAGAAACCGGAGATACGCGCCGTGCGCGTTGTCGACGAGCAGCAGCACGCCGTTTTTATGGCAGACGCGCGCGATCGGCGCAAGGTCGATCCGGCTGCCGAGATAGTTCGGCGAGGTCAGATACAGCGCCGAGGGATGCGTCCGCCCGATCGCTTCCGCGACCGCTTCGGGCGAAGGATTCGCCGAAAGGTACGACGGCGCGGGGTCGAAGAGCCACTCGACCTCCGCGTCCAAAAGCGCGGCGGAGGACAGGAACGTCTTGTGCGCGTTGCGCGCGGCAAGGATCCGGAAGGGCTTTTTTTCGCCCTGCGCATGCCGCATCGCAAGATACAGCATCGCGCGGATGCACTGTGAGCTGCCCTCGGTCGAATAGAAGGTGGGACAGCCGAACAGCGCGGAAGCGTTCGCTTCGCTTTCCCGGATGATCCCGCTCGCTTCATACAGCGCGTCGGCGCCGGGGATTTCGGTAAGGTCGCGATCCTCGCCAAAAAAGCGCGAACGCCCCTTGTGTCCGGGCATGTGCAGCCGGACCGGGGAGCGTTCAATGTATGCGGTTACGAAATCGAAGATCGGCGTGTTCATGGCTTATTCCGCCTCTTTGAGCTGCCGCGCGACGGCGAGCATCAGCGCGCATTCCATACGCTTTCGGAACAGATCGCAGCCATAGGCGTAGACACCGTTGATGCGTCCCGTGGCGTGGTATGCGTTTGCGGCACAGCCGCCGGAGCAGTAGAGCCGCGCCCAGCAGGTGCGGCATTCCTCGCGCGCGTAGACGTTGCAGGCGGCAAACTGATCCTGCACGGCATGGTTCGATACGCCGTTAAAGATATCGCCGAGTTTGAACGCCTGTTCACCCACGAACTGGTGGCAGGGATAGAGATCGCCCCACGGCGTCACCGCCATGTATTCGGTGCCGGAACCGCAGCCCGAGATGCGCTTATAGATGCAAGGACCGCCCCGAAGATCGATCATGTAGTGGTAGAAGGTGAACGGCCGTCCCTCTTCGTCGCGCCTGAGCATCAGTTCGGCAAGCTTTTCATACTGCTCCATGACGATCGGCTTGTCCGCTTCGGTCAGCGCCGAGGGATCGTCCGGCGCGCAGACGACCGGCTCCATAGAGAGCTCGGTGAAGCCGAGATCGAGCATCGTCTGAATATCCTGCAGAAAATCGGGATTCGCATGCGTGAACGTGCCGCGCATGTAGTAGCCCTTGCCGCCCCTCGCTTTGACGAATTTCTGAAACTTCGGGACGATCCTGTCCCAGCTGCCGTTGCCGGCATAGTCTTTGCGGAAGCGATCGTGGATCTCCTTCCGTCCGTCCAGCGACAGCACGACGTTGTGGCATTCACGGTTTGCAAATTCGATCACGTCGTCGTCCACGAGCATGCCGTTTGTGGTGAGCGTAAAACGGAAATGCTTGCCGGTTTCCGGCTCGATCGAGCGCGCGTAGGCGACGAGGTCCTTGACGACCTGAAAGTTCATAAGCGGCTCTCCGCCGAAGAAGTCGACCTCTAAGTTTTTGCGGCTGCCCGAGTGCTCGACCAGAAAGTCCAGCGCGCGCTTGCCGGTCTCGAAGGACATCAGCGCGCGTTCGCCGTGGTACTTGCCCTGGCTTGCAAAGCAGTAGGAGCAGTTCAGGTTGCACACATGCGCGACGTGCAGGCACAGCGCCTTTACGACGCCGGAGGTCTTTGCCTTCAGCGTACCCGCCATCGGCGCATAGTTGTCCTCGGTAAAGAGCTTGCCCGCGGTCTTCAGACCGAGCAGCTGTTCGTACGCGCCGTTCAGATCGTCCATGGTGACGCGGTCGGCGTATGTTTCACAAAGCGCGTTCAAAAGCGCTTCACGCGGTTCGTTTTCAAAGCCAGCGATCATGTCGTAGGCGACGTCGTCGACCGCGTGGATCGAGCCGGAGCAAACGTCCAGCACGATGTTGTATCCGCTAAGCTTATACTGGTGTATCATAATCCTGTTTCAAAAAAAGGCCGCCGAATCGGCGGCTTTTCAAGTGTGTGTTTATTTGTTCTCTTTCTTTTCGCAGTTCTGATTCGCGATGCCGCAGCTCGTCTTGCAGGCGGACTGGCAAGAGGTCTGGCATTCGCCGCAGCCGCCGTTCTTTGCGCTTTCGCAGAGATTGCGGGTCTCAACGGTTTTGATCTCGATCATGATGACGCCTCCGTACAGATTTTATAACAGAGTGAGCATAACACAACGCGTCCGCAAAGTCAAGAGATTTGCGCTTTTGGAGGAACGGTTGCGTGTAGGTGTTACAATGATCTGTAACAGGTAGCTGTGGGAATGGTGGAAAACGCCGGAAGGTTTCCCACCGTTCCCACAGCAAGGCAGCTACTACTGCCGCTGGAATAAAAGAATAGCGAACGAAGGACGATTGTGCTACTGTAATAGTCGCCAAACAATCCACAGAAAGGAATCGGCCTCGTTCGCAATGAAAAGTATAGCACAGATCGCCCGCTACAGACAATCCCTTATTTTATATGCCGAGAAGCACGGTGTGACTAAAGCCGCTCGCAAATATAAGGTCAATCGACAGTACATCTATCGCTGGAGGAATCGGTATGACGGCACCTTAGCATCTCTGTATGACAGGTCTCATCGTCCCCATGGGCACCCCAACCAGCACACTGAGGAGGAGCTGACGCTGATCCGCAACATGCGGAAAAGAAACCCCAACACCGGTATCGTCGTCCTCTGGGTCAAACTGCGGCAAAGAGGGTATACCCGCTCGATCTCCGGTCTGTACCGGGTCTTGATCCGCAGCGGACAGATGGCCGTCAAGCTTCCCAATCCCAAGTATGTGCCTAAACCCTACGAGCAGATGCTCTATCCTGGGCAACGGGTCCAGATCGACGTCAAGCACGTGCCGTCTGCCTGTCTCGTCGGCGAGGCAAAGAGAAAGAAATTCTATCAATATACCTTCATCGACGAGTATTCCCGCTTTCGCTATCTGGAAGCTTTTGACGAGATCAGCACCTACTCTTCGGCCGTCTTCCTCCGGCATTGTGCCGAAAAGTTCCCCTATGTGATCGAATGCGTTCAAACGGACAACGGTCCCGAATTCACCAACCGACTGAATTCAAATACAACAAATCGCCTTACACTGTTTGAAAAGACCTGCCAGGAGCTTGGCATTTTTCATAAACTGATCAAGCCCTACACGCCAAGACACAACGGCAAGGTGGAACGCAGTCACCGCAAGGACAATGAGGAATTCTATGCTTCTCATTCCTTCTATTCCTTCGACGACTTCAAAAGCCAACTCGCCGTTCGTCAGCGGCAGTACAACAATTTCCCCATGCGACCACTACTTTGGCACTCGCCCAAGGACACGCTCTTTTCTTTCCCTCACTTTGTCACATATCATTGACAAACCTACATTTGCGCTTTTGGAGGAACGGTTGCGTTTTTGCGGGAATCGCGGTACAATGAAACAAACGAGATTCTCGGAGGGGAATATGGACTATATCCGGATAACGAAGGACAATCTTGAAAAAGAGCACATCTGCTGCGCGATCTCGAACAACAGGGACGTGCAGGTTTCGTCCAAGAAGGCGTGGCTTTCGGACCGCTTCGACGAGGGGCTTGTTTTTCTGAAAAGCACCGAGCGCGGCAAGTGCTTCATCGAGTACCTGCCTGCGGAAGCGGCGTGGAACCCGATCGACGCCGACGGGTATCTGTATATCGACTGCCTTTGGGTCTCCGGCTCCATGAAGGGACACGGGTATGCAAACGATCTGCTTGCCGCGTGCGTCGAAGACGCCAAAGCGCAGGGGAAGAAAGGACTTTGCATCCTGTCCGCAGCAAAGAAGAAGCCGTTCCTTGCCAATCCGAAGTTTTTGAAGTACAAGGGATTCACGGTCGCGGACGAAGCCGACAACGGCATTCAGCTCTGGTATCTGCCGTTTTCGCCGGACGCGGAGAAGCCGAAATTCAAAGCGTGCGCCGCGCATCCGCATGTTGACGAGCCGGGGTATGTTCTGTTCTACACGAATCAGTGTCCGTTCAACGCAAAGTATGTGCCGATCGTCGAAGAGACCGCAAAGGCACACGACATCCCGTTCCGCGCGATCCGCTTAGAAAGCCGCGAGGCGGCGCAGTCCGCGCCGACGCCGGTCACGACCTACGCGCTGTTTTTGGACGGCGCATACGTCACCAACGAGCAGATGAACGACACGAAGTTTCTGAAGCTTGCCGAAGGGAGATAAGAACATGGATCTTGTTTGGGAGGAGGGTTTTCAGATCGACGTCCGCGTCGGGAACGGCACGGCGCTGATTCGCGCAAACCGCGAGGGTCTTGTGTCCCTTGCAAATCATCTGAAAGCGCTTGCCGATGAGCCTGTGGGCAGCCACATCCATCTTGACCGGTGGAACGCGCTCGAGGACGGCTCGGCGGAGCTGATCCTCGAACGGATCGAGTGAAGGCGGAACGGCATCGCAGGAAAATATATTTATGAAAGCAACCCTTTTCGGTTGCTTTTCTTTTGCGGATGGGCTACAATGATATCGTAAAAATATGGCATTTTTGCCAAGAATAAAAAAGGAGTATGCAAATGAAGTACGATCGCGTTTACAATTTCTCCGCAGGTCCCGCCACGATGCCCGTTGAGGTGCTCGAAGAGATCCGTGACGAAATGCTGAACTATCACGGCAGCGGCATGTGCGTCATGGAGATGTCGCACCGCAGCAAGGTCTTCCAGCAGATCATCGACGAGGCGGAAGCCGATCTCCGCACGCTGATGGGCATTCCGGACAACTACAAGGTCCTGTTCATCCAGGGCGGCGCAACGCTCGAGTTCGCCATGATCCCGTTGAACCTCTGCAAGAACGGCGTGTTCGACTACATTGTCACCGGCAACTGGTCCAAGAAGGCGGCAACGGAAGCCAAGAAGTACGGCAAGGTCAACGTCATCGCGTCCAGCGAAGATAAGAACTACAGCTACATTCCGGACTGCTCCGATCTGCCGATCGACGACGACGCGGACTATGTCTACATCTGCGAGAACGAAACGATCCACGGCACGACCTACCCGGTCCTTCCGAACACCAAGGGCAAGATCCTCGTCTCCGACCAGAGCTCGATGTTCCTCTCGAAGCCCTGCAACGTGTCCGACTACGGCCTGATCTACGGCGGCGTCCAGAAGAACGTCGGCCCGGCTGGCCTTGCGATCGTCATCATCCGCGAGGACCTCATCCGCGAGGACATCGACCCGAAGATCCCGGTCTATCTGCGCTTTGACACGCACGCGAACAACGGCTCCATGTACAACACGCCGAACTGCTGGGCGATCTACGTCTGCGGCAAGGTCTTCAAGTACCTGCTCCGCACCGGCGGCCTCGAAGCCATGGCGAAGCGCAACGAGGAGAAGGCGAAGGTCATGTATGACTTCCTCGATTCCTCCAAGCTGTTCCACGGCACCGTCGAGAAGAAGGACCGCTCGCTCATGAACATCCCGTTCATCACCGGCGACAAGGACAAGGACGCGGCGGTCGTTGCAGCGACCAAGGCGGCGGGCTTTGACAACCTCAAGG
>JAEEGJ010007521.1_pt1 | contig 31135 bp, 44 predicted proteins | sample 8958761 | NCBI WGS metagenome assembly JAEEGJ01 (sample SAMN16246546, study PRJNA631951) | gut metagenome | biome: gut microbiome; feature: rumen; material: RS-attached | host: Bos | place: Iran: Karaj | collected 2018-10
CGGCGGCTTTATGAGCACCGCAGCCCTCCTCCAGTACAACGACTTCTTCAAGGTGGCCGTTTCCTGCGCCGGCAACCACGACAACAGCATCTACAACCGCTGGTGGAGCGAGCAGCACCACGGCATCTTGGAGAAGGTATCCAAGGGAGACACCAGCTTCGTATACAGCATCAAGACCAACCAGGAGATTGCCTCCCGCCTCAAGGGCCACCTGATGCTGGTACACGGAGACCAGGACAACAACGTAAACCCGGCCAATACCATCCGCGTGGTGAACGACCTCATCAAGGCCAACAAGCGCTTTGAGCTGGTTATCCTGCCCGGCCAGCGCCACGGCTTTGGAGATATGAACGAGTACTTCTTCTGGAAGATGGCCGACTGGTACTCCCGCTGGCTCATTGGAGACAAACGGGAACGCCCCATTGACATTGCTGAACTCAATAACGACTAACCTGCTATGAAAAGAACGCTACTGTTTTTATCGGCCCTTCTTCTGCTGGCCTCCTGCGACTTAACCCGCACGGAGACGTATGTGGATGACCTGGTGGTCCCCCTGGAAGAAGGCTCGTCCGATTCCCTCTTCTTCTCCGTGAACCTCGAATACGTGGTTACGGGAATGAAGGTGGAAGCCCGTCAGGCCCTCAACAGCACCATCATCTCCCAGGCCTTTGACCTGGAGGACGGCGGCGGCTCGCTGGAAGAGGTAGCCATCCGCTACCGCGAAAACCTCATTGACGAGTATATGAACGAGAATGCGGTGCTGGAAGGTGGCGTCCGTACTTGGGAAGACCATCTGACCGGCAGCTTCCAGGCCCGTTACAAAGGATGGAAGAACTATCTCGTCAGCTACTACTCGTTCCGCGGAGGCGCCCACGGCATCCAGACCCTGAGTCACATTGTGTTTGACGCCAAGACCGGCCTGCAGGTGAACGAAGCCGATTTGTTCAACCCTGGTTATGAGGCCCCCGTGGCCCAGCTCATCCGTGCGGCCATCCAGGCCTCGATGGAGAAGGAAGACCCCGAGCTCCTGCAGCTGGTGAATCTGGAAGAGGTGGTGCCCAACGGCAACTTCGGCCTGTATGAGGAAGGCATTGAATGGCTGTATCAACCCTACGAGGTAGGCCCCTATGCCCTGGGCATTGTAAGCGCCACCATCCCGTGGAATCAGCTGACGCCCTACCTAAAGTAATTATTATGGACATATCTTGGATCGTGACTGAGGTAGACGGGAAGGTCGCATCCATCGCGGCCGACTACCGTCACTTGCCCCACATTGCCGCCGAAGTGGCTGCTCTCCCGCCGGAGGAAGTGGGTTCCATCGGCACGCGCAAAATCTCCACCGAAGAGCTCACGGAGTTTGCCAAATTCCTTACCTGGGACGACCTCCGGCTCTTTGGCTCTCCCTTCCAGATCAGCGTCTGGAAGAAGCTCTATGAGCTGGAGCCCCGGCTGTACAGCTACTCAGACCTGGCCGAGCTGGTGGACAACCCCGCCGGCGTACGGGCCGTGGCCCACGCCGTGGCGCTCAATCCCGTGGCTTACGTCATCCCCTGCCACCTCATTGTTCCCAAAGAGACCATGGACCGCGCGCAGGAAATCCGGGAATCGGCCCTGGGGACCCTTTTCAAGGGCAAGGACCTGTATCTGCTGGACAGCATAGACGTGGGTGCATACGCCTACGGACCCGAGCTCAAACGGCAGTTTATCAAAATGCAACTGACTGCGGAATGATACTGGAAGTCTGCTGTGGCAATCTGGAAAGCGTGCACGCCGCCGTGAAGGGCGGCGCGCCGCGTATTGAGCTGTGCTCCCGCCTGGATTTGGACGGCCTTTCGCCGCACTGGGAAGAGTTGGAGCAGGCCCGGGCGCTCTACCCCGCCCTCAAGATTCACGCGCTCATACGCCCCCGGGAAGGCGATTTCTGCTACTGCCCGGAAGAGGCGGTCCAGATGCAGGCCCATATAGAAAAAGCGCTGGAGTTGGGGGCCGATGGAATTGTCATAGGAGCCCTCACGGAGAAGGGAGACGTGGACCGGGAGCTGATGGCCGAACTGGCGGCGCAGGTTAGAGGCCGCGCTTCGCTCACCTTCCACCGCGCCTTCGACGTATGCGCCCATCCCTTCGAGGCCCTGTCCGTCATTGAATCCCTGGGCTTTCACCGCATCCTTACCTCCGGGCAGGCGCCTTCGGCCCTGGAGGGCACAGACCTTCTGCGGGAGCTGCAGCAGCGTACCTCCCTCACCATCCTTCCCGGCGGCGGGGTCAACGCCGCCAACGCCCGGCGCATCCTGGAACTCACCGGCTGCAGCGAGCTGCACGCATCGGCCTCTTCCATCGGCCCGGATGGAAGAAAAATCACTGACACAAAAAAAGTGGCCGCCATTCTGGCAGCCACTGAATAACTATTTGGTTCCGAAAATGCGGTCTCCTGCATCTCCCAGACCGGGAACGATGTAGGCGTTTTCGTTGAGATGGTCGTCCACGGCGGCCAGGTAGATGTCAATGTCCGGGTGTTCTCTCTGAACGCGTTCAATGCCCTCCGGCACTCCCACCAGGCACATCAGGCGGATATTGGTGCAGCCCTTTTTCTTGAGCATAGTGAGGGCGTCGGAGGCGCTGCCGCCGGTGGCCAGCATAGGATCCGTGACAATGACCATACGGGTATTGATGTCTTCCGGAAGCTTGCTATAGTAAACCACGGGCTCGTGGGTTTCTTCATTTCTGTAAAGGCCGATATGACCCACCCTGGCCACGGGAACCAGCTCCAGCAGACCTTCTACCATTCCCAGACCGGCACGAAGGATGGGAACGATGGCCAGCTTGCGGCCGCTCACCTGCCGGGCCGTCATCTTGCAGATGGGGGTTTCTATGTCAATGGGGTCCAGAGGAATGTCTCTGGTTACCTCGTAACCCATCAGAAGGGATATTTCCTTTAACAGCTGACGGAAATCTTTGGATCCGGTTTCCTTGTTGCGCATAATGGACAGCTTGTGCTGTACCATAGGGTGGTTGATAATATGCAATTGGCTCATATCAGAATTGGATGTTGTGTTTTTCGGAATACAAAGATAGCTAATCTTTCCCTATTATATAAAGACGTCCGTATTTTCTTTTTCGATATCCGGCATCAGTCTCCGTACCGCTTTATGATTATAGAAGAATCGGGCCGCAATGACACGGATGACGGTATAAACGGGGATACCCATCAGAAGTCCCAGGGTGCCTCCCATCTTACCGGCAATGAGCAGCACAATGAAGATTTCCAGCGGCGTGGACTTGATACTGGTGGAGTAGATAAGGGGCTGATACACGAAGTTGTCAATGAGCTGGGCCGACAGCATAACGCCAAACACGATGACGGCAAAGGCCCAGATGGGAACACCCAGTCCTATACCGGCACCGTACTTGAGCACCACGCACAGCAGTACGCCAATAACCTCGCCGATGAGCGGTCCCACATAAGGGATTACATTGAGCACACCGGCAATGAAAGCAATACCCAGGGCGTACTGCGGGCCGATGCGGGCAATGAGCCACAGTCCCAGGAAATCCACCAGAATAACGCCGGCCACCTCAATGACCAGACCCAGGAAGTAACGGGACAACAGGTGTACGATTTCACTGAGGGTCTTCTCTACAGATTCCTCCATGCTGTCCGGAACCAGGGCGCTGATAATCTTGCAGAAGAGATTGTCGTCCTTGATAAAGAAGAAGGAGATGAAGACTATGGAGAATACACCCACCACAATGCCGGCGGTTACAGAAGCCACCGAACCCAGGAAACTGGTTACGTTGGTAACGCTCATCACGGAACGGATTTGCTCCAGGAGGGCGGTCACGACGTTAAACTTGGGCCCCAGGCTGGGGAATAAGCCCCTGATTCCCTCATTGACCTGATTGATGATGGAGTTATAGGGCACATTCTGCGTGTTCATCACAGAGGCTTCCCGCACGATATGCAGCACCACAGGTATAATCTGGGTAACTGTAAAGGACAGGACTCCCAATATGACCAAAATGGTAATAACGGCCAGCAATGCATCCGGGAGCTGCTTTCCGCGAACCTTGATTCTACGCATCAACTCCATAAGCGGATGCCCCAAAAGAGATACCACAAAGGCAGCCAGGATATACACCAGCACGCTCCTGAAATACCAGCAAAGGCCCAGGATAACGCCCAGAACCGCCACATTCATGATCCATCCGGCCAGGAGTTCGGTGTTCGATTTCTTTTCCATGGTCTATACTGTTATTAATTATCCCCGTGAAGATACAATATTTTCCGGTTTCGGGCAAACGGGACGGTTTGTTTATTATGGATAATTACCCTAACTTTGCACGCCTAAACTGAGAATCATAACGTTATGTTCGGATATAGACCAGACGGAAGGAAACTACGGGACATCGATCCCATCCAGAGAATCATCCCCCACATCATGCGACACAGGCACGATTCGATGATTTTCCTCACCGTGGACCTTCCCTGCGAACCTTTCGACGAATTCATCAAGAAGGAATCGGCCGCCGGAAACGGAGAGTACGACTATATGCACATCATCATTGCCGGCCTGGTACGCATCATAGCCAATTACCCCAGGCTGAACCGTTTTGTGATGAACGGCCGCCTGTTCAAGCGCAATGCCATCTCCATTTCCTTTGTTGTCCGCAAGGGAATGAGTGCCGAAGCACCCGATACCACCGTAAAGCTTGAATTCACCGGCCACGAAACCCTGGCCGAGGTCAGGGACAAGATCAACGCCGTCATCGAGGCCAACAGCCATCTGGATGCCGACAACGGTACGGACAAGATAGCCCGCCTGATTACCTTCACGCCCAATGTGGTCATCGCCATGCTCCTTGGATTCATCAAGTTCCTGGACCGGCACGGCATGCTGCCCAAGGCCATCATCAACTTGAGCCCCTTCCATACCACGGCCTTCATCACCAATATGAAGTCCATCAAGAGTCCCTCCATCTACCACCACGTGTACGATTTCGGGACCACCGGCATGTTCTTCTCCATGGGTAAGGAATCCATGGTCCCCGTGGTTGTGGGCAACCAGGTGGTGCCCGGCAAGCGGCTTCCCTTCAAGATTGTGACCGACGAGCGTTTCTGCGATGGCTTCTACTTCTCCAGCGCCCTTCGCGTCCTCAGGAAATATTATGCCCACCCGGGCGTACTCAAAGAACCCCTCGAGGAACTTGCGGACGACGTGACTGTCATAGACCGTCACAGCTTCAAAAAAAGCAACCGGGGAGAGTAAAGCGAACAAAACATGTTTTGGAGCGGAAAACGAGACTCGAGCCCGCTGACGCGGGCAGGGGCCTTCGGCCCTCGCGAAACCCACGTTACCCCCCGGCGCCTTCGGCGCCTGCCCCCTCGGGGGGCTGGGCTCGCAGCGTGAGTCTCTTCCATCAACGCAGAAAGGCAGTCACTAGGACTGCCTTTCTAACGTTGAGCGGAAAACGAGACTCGAACTCGCGACCCCGACCTTGGCAAGGTCGTGCTCTACCAACTGAGCTATTTCCGCAAATTTCTAAAGAGCTTCCCGCTGAACGGGACTGCAAAGATACAGCAAAAAACTGAACTTGCAAACTTTTTAGAAACTTTTTTTCAAATTACTTGTCTCCGTACGTGATGGACATATGACGGAGCTTGAGAATGCGGCGTACGCTTTCGTCAATGCGGCTTTCGGGAATCTCTCCGCGACGGACGGCATTGAGCACAGCATCAAATACTTTGGGGTATTCACGCACGCAAAGGAGAATGTCTACACCGGCTTTGATGGCCATCACGGCAGCATCTTCTACAGGATACTGGCGCAGAATGGCACCCATTTCCATAGCGTCGGTCATAATGAGGCCCTGGTAGCCCAGTTCTCCGCGAAGCTTCTCCTGGAGAATCATAGGAGACAGGGTGGAGGGTACGTTGGAACCGGTCACGTTGGGCAGGGAGATGTGGGCCGTCATAATGATATGGGCACCGGCATCGATACCGGCCTTGAAGGGAATCATCTCGCAGTCCTTGATCTCATCCCAGGTCTTGCGGCTCATAGCGTAACCGAAATGGGAATCGGCCTGGGTATCACCGTGGCCGGGGAAATGCTTGAGGCAGCCAATCACACCGCTCTTCTGCAGACCCTTGAGGTAGGATTTTACCATTTCGGCCGCTACCTTGGGCTCGTTGGAGAATGCACGGGCACCAATGACCACGTTGCGGGGATTGGTGTTTACATCTGCCACGGGAGCAAGGTCAATATCAAAGCCATAGCGCTTGAGGTACTCGCCAATGGCGGTGGAGGCGGCCATCACCTCATTGGTGCGGCCGGAGGCAGCCAGCGAGCCCATGTTGGCAAACTTGGGAACGCGGAAGTTGGGGTTGTTGGCCAAACGGGCTACAGAACCGCCTTCCTCGTCAATGCACATTAAGGGCTGGCTGGGAAGAGAGCGGAGGTCCTTGATAAACTGGGACAACTGGGGCTCGTCTTTGATGTTGTGGGCAAAAAGAATAACGCCGCCCGGAGGATAGACACGCGCGGTCTCCCTCATTCTATCGTTAACTTCCTGAAGGTTATAAGATTTCAGGACAGACGGGGAGTCGTAGTAAAAGTCCGTGTCAAGGGCCTCGGGACGAACGAAAAACATTGCCCCCACCTTCTGCTGAAGCGTCATCTGCTTAAGTTCTTGCTCGATGGCAGAATCGCCTGAGGAGCAACCCGAAGCGAGGAGCGCCGCTACAAAGAGAAGGCCGAATGCAACTTTCCTCATAATAGAAGGATTTAACGGGCGGCTTCTGTGCGCGAAGCCGCCCTAAATGAACCTAAAGTTCCCAAGCAAGGGCCGAAGCACCGAGGATGGCGGCGTCGGATTCCTTGAGCTGAGAGAACACCAATTTCACCTTGCCTTTCCACAGGGACAGGACGTTCTCGTCCATTGCCTTCTGGATAGGTTCGGCGAGGAATTCCTTGGAGCGGGCCAGTCCGCCGAAGAGCACGATGGCTTCCGGAGCGGAGAAGGCAATGAAGTCTGCGAAGCTCTCTCCGAGGATACGGCCGGTGAATTCGAAGATCTTGAGGGCAAGTTTGTCCCCCTCCTTGGCGGCCTCATAAACGTCCTTGGACGTGATCTTGTCCAGGGAACGGAGGACGGAAGGTTCGTCGCTCATTTCCAGCCATTCGCGAGCCGTACGGGCTACACCGATGGCGCTGGTGTAAGCCTCGAGACAGCCGGTCTTACCGCAGTTGCACTGACGGCCATTGTGGCGCACGGCGCAGGTGTGACCCAGCTCGCCGGCGAAACCGTCGTGGCCATAGACCACGTTACCGTCAATGACGATACCGGAACCTACGCCGGTACCCAGGGTAATCATAATGAAGTTCTTCATACCGCGGGCAGCTCCATAGGTCATTTCACCCATAGCAGCAGCGTTGGCATCGTTGGTAAGGGATACGGGAATTCCGTTCATCTGCTCGCTGAGCATCTTGGCAAACGGAATGGTCTTGGTACCACCCCAAACGAGGTTAACGGCGCCCTCGATGGTGCCGGTGTAGTAGTTACCGTTAGGGGCACCTACACCAATACCACGGATTTGGCCTTCGGCCTTGGCCTCTGCGATGATGTGGTTGAGGGCTTCGGCAAGATCGGCTATGAAGGCGTTAACATCTGTATGAGAATCTGAACGGATAACCGTCTGGGAAAGAACGGTACCGCGGGCATCTACGATGCCGCATTTGGTGGTCTGACCACCAATGTCAATACCAATTACTAAATCTTGTACCATATGGATTAATCAACAGGGATGTCTTTGTTAACGTTCTTGGAACCTGCCACGGCATAGAACAGCAGGTAACCCAGCATGGCAGCCACCAGCCAGTAGCTGTTCATATAACCGGCAGACTTGGCAATGAATTCCTGGATGAACGGCATAATGCCACCACCCACCACCAGGGTCATGAAAATACCGGAAGCGGCTTCTGTATATTTGCCCAGACCCTCAACGGCCAGGTTGAAGATGGCGCCCCACATAACGGAGGTGCACAGACCGCAAAGAACCAGCAGCAGGCAGCTCAGCGGAACGCGGAACATGGCGAAACCATCGGCAGAGCTGTAGCCGGGCATATTGACGGTGACCGTCTTGGGAATGAAGATGGCGCAAAGGACCAGGATGATGGCCACGGTGCTTACGCAGGTCATCTGGGTGCGGGTGCTTACCTTACCGGAGATGAGGGTGCTGGAGAAGCGGCCCACCATCATCAGCAGCCAGTACACAGCGGCGATGGCGCCACCGATGGCAGCTCCGTTCACAGCGATGCCGGCGCCCTTTTCAGAAGCATCGGCCAGGAAGAAGTTCACCTGGGAAGGAATGCCGATCTCGATACCCACATAGAAGAAGATGGCCACGGCGCCCAGCACGAAGTGACGGAAATTCCAGGCACTGTGCTCGTACTTGGTGGTCTTGCGCTCCTGGGCCGGTTCCGGAATGGTGAGGAAAGAAATGATGATGAAAGCCACAGCAAAAACGCCCATAGCGATGAACAGCAGCGGGGACACATCGGACATGGAAGTGTTGGCCGATACGGTTCCCACCAGAACGCCCACCAGCAGCGGGGTGAGGGTACCCGTCAGGGAATTCAGGGTCCCGCCAATCTGGATATACTGGTTACCACGGTTGCCACCGCCGCCCAGGATGTTGAGCATAGGGTTCACTACGGTATTGAGCATGCACACGCAGAAACCGCAGACGAAGGCGCCCAGAAGGTAAACGTAGATAGCTGCATTGCCCAGGAAACCAAAGCTGGACAGATACTGGATGCAGATTCCTACAAAACCGGTTGCCAGGGCAATCAGCGTGGTTTTCTTATAACCGATGGACATAAGCATCTTACCGGCGGGAATACCCATAAACAGGTAAGCGGCAAAGTTCATCAGATTACCGGCCATCTTGGACCATTCATACTGGTTACCCCAGATGACGCCGAAGGGGGCGGCCATATTGGTAACAAAAGAGATCATCGCGAAGATAAAACACATCGTGATGATAGCTACCATATTGGTGCTTTTTTGGGTGTTGGACATTGTGTTAGAAGTTTATTGTTAGTTATTGTTATGCTAATATAGTTCTCAAATATAACCATTTTTTTGGAATAGCCGGTATCAATTCTTGAAATAATACAAAAAAAGCCCGGCCAGAGACTGGTCGGGCTTAAAAAGTTTAGGTTTCAGATTACTCTGCAGCAGGAGCTTCAGCAGCTTCGGCGGCGGGAGCGGCCTCCACGGCGGGAGCCTCTTCGGCGGCCTCGGCCTTCTTGGCGCGGCTGCGGCGGGTAGTCTTCTTGACCTCCTTCTTGCCGGAAGCAAGGGCGGCCTCGTTGAAGTCTACCAGTTCTACGAGCACCATTTCGGCGGCGTCACCCTGACGGAAACCGGTGTGAAGGATACGGAGGTATCCACCGGGACGCTCGGCCACTTTGGGAGCAATGGTGCGGAAGAGCTCAGCGGTTGCCTCTTTGTCTTTGAGGTAGCTGAAGACCACGCGGCGAGAGTGGGTAGTATCTTCTTTGGACTTGGTGATAAGGGGCTCTACGTAAGGCTTCAGGGCCTTGGCCTTGGCCTCGGTAGTGGTGATCCTCTTCTTCAGAATGAGGGAGGATGCCATGTTGGCGAGCAGAGCCTTGCGGTGTCCGCTCTTACGACCAAGATGATTGACTGCTCTATTGTGTCTCATTTTTTAAACGATCTTTTTCTTAGGTTCAATATTGTACTTGGTGACATCCATTCCGAAGGAAAGCTTCATCTTCTCCACCAGGAGATCGATTTCGCTGAGGGACTTACGGCCGAAGTTGCGGAACTTCATCAGTTCTCCGCGGCTGTAGGACACGAGGTCGGCGAAGGTGTCGATGTCGGCGGCTTTCAGGCAGTTGAAGGCACGTACGGACAGGCCCATGTCGGAAAGCTTGGTGAGAAGGAGATGACGCATTCTCAGGGATTCCTCGTCAAGCTCCTTGCTGTCGGTTTCTACGGAAGACTCGATGGAGATCTTCTTGTCGTCGGTGAAGAGCTTGAAGTGATAGATGAGGATGTTGGCTGCGTCCTGCAGGGCGGCCTCCGGAGAGATGGAACCGTCGGTGACAATCTCCAGGTTGAGCTTCTCATAGTCGGTCTTCTGTTCTACGCGGTAGTTTTCCACGCTCCAGTTGACCTTCTTGATAGGCGTGTAGATGGCATCCACGGGAATGGTTCCGATGGGCGTCGAAGCGTCGCGCTCTTCCTCGGCGGGAACGAAGCCGCGACCCTTGGTGATGGTCAGGGAAATGTTGATCTTAACGGAAGGCTCCAGCGAGCAGATGTGCAGCTCGGGATTCAACACCTTGAAAGAAGACAATCCTTTGGAGATGTCCTCAGCGGTAAATTCGCTCTTGCCGCTGATTGTGAGGTTCGCGACCTCGGAGTCCACGGTGTCCACCATACGGCGGAAACGGACCTGCTTGAGGTTCAGGATGATATCCTGCATTCCCTCAATGACGCCAGGGATGGTCTGGAATTCCTGCTGAACTCCGGAGATCTGGATCTGAGAGATGGCGAAACCTTCCAGGGAGGCGAGGAGGATGCGGCGGAGGGCGTTGCCGATGGTTTGTCCGTAGCCAGGCTCAAGGGGTCTGAACTCGAATCTTCCCACGGTCTCGGTGCCTTCGAGCATGATCACCTTGTCCGGTTTCTGAAATGCTAAGATTGCCATAAGATTGGGGTGTTAAATTCTATTACTTGGAGTAGAGGTCGACGATGAGCTGCTCGTTGATGTTCTCAGGAATTTCCTCGCGGGCGGGGACATTCAGGAACTTACCGGTGAGGTTGGCGGCGTCGAACTCCAGCCAGGAATACTTGGTGGCGGCGGCCACGCTGTTCTGGATGACCTCGAGGCTCTTGGAGCGCTCGCGGACGGCGATCACCTGACCGGGCTTCACCTGGCAGGAAGGAACGTTGCAAACAACGCCGTCCAGGGTGATGTGGCGGTGGAGAACCAGCTGACGGGCAGCAGCACGGGAAGGAGCAATACCCAGACGGTACACGAGGTTGTCCAGACGGGCTTCCAGGAGGAGGATGAGGTTTTCACCGGTCTGACCCTTCATACGGGCGGCACGGGCGTAGGTGTTACGGAACTGACGCTCCAGCACACCGTACATATACTTCACTTTCTGCTTCTCCTTGAGCTGGGTACCGTACTCTTTCTGCTTCTTGCGCTTAGCAGCGAGGCCGTGCTGTCCGGGAGGGGTATTTCTCTTTTCGAAGGTCTTGTCGGGGCCATAGATGGCTTCGCCGAACTTACGGGCGATGCGGGTGGTAGGACCAGTATATCTTGCCATAGTTCTTCTTCTTTAAAAATTAAACTTTACGGCGGCCCTTAGGACGGCAACCATTGTGCGGCATAGGGGTGACGTCAATGATTTCGGTGACGATAATGCCCGCATTGTTGATGGTACGGATGGCGCTCTCACGACCGGCACCCGGGCCCTTTACATAGCATTTCACCTTACGGAGACCGGCGTCGAAAGCGGTCTTGGACGCATCTTCTGCGGCCATCTGGGCGGCGTACGGGGTGTTCTTCTTGGAACCGCGGAAACCGCACTTACCAGCGGAAGACCAGCTGATCACCTGACCCTGCGCATTGGTGAGGGAAACGATCACGTTGTTGAAAGTGGAAGAGATATGGGCCTGGCCATAAGCGTCCACCTTGACAACTCTTTTCTTGGTAGTTGTAGTTTTCTTTGCCATAACTGATCAGACTTTACTTGGTTGCTTTCTTCTTGTTGGCAACGGTCTTCTTCTTACCCTTGCGGGTACGGGCGTTGTTCTTGGTGCTCTGACCACGGACAGGGAGGCCTGCACGGTGGCGGATACCACGGTAGCAGCCGATATCCATGAGGCGCTTGATGTCCATCTGGACAGAAGAACGGAGTTCACCCTCAATCTTGTACTCGTTGTTGATGAGGGCACGGATAGCGGCGATCTGCTCGTCGTTCCAGTCTCCGACTTTGATAGTAGGGTCGATGCCGCACTTGTCCAGGATGGTCTGGGCGCTGCTGCGGCCGATTCCGAAGATATAGGTGAGACCTATAACTCCGTGTTTGTTGTTCGGTAAATCAACACCGGCTATTCTTGCCATAATTTATCTGTACTTTTATTAGTTACACATTAACCCTGGCGCATCTTGAACTTGGGGTTCTTCTTGCAGATAACGTACAGGCGGCCTTTACGCCGGACAATCTTGCAGTCTTCACTGCGTTTCTTGATGGAGGTCTTGACTTTCATCGTTATCTAGTTTTTATTTGTATCTGAAAGAAATTCTTCCTTTGGTTAAATCGTAAGGCGAGATCTCAACTTTGACCCGGTCACCGAGAAGGATATGGATAAAGTTCATCCTCATCTTACCAGAAATGTTGCAGAGGAGGATGTGACCGTTCTCCAGCTCAACGCGGAACATAGCGTTGGGGAGGGTCTCAATCACAGTACCGTCCTGCTCGATAGCTACTTGTTTGGACATAGTTAAAAAGTCACTTTAAAATTTAATGGAACCATCTTTCTCAATGTAATCGAAGGTCGATAGTTGTTCGGCCCGGCCTTTACGGACAACAACCGTAAGCTCGTAGTGAGCGGCGTTTTTGTGATCGGCGGTGTGAACTGCCCAACCATTTCTTGCAAGATACACACCTCTGCCGCCTGCACAAATCATAGGCTCAATACAAATGGTCATTCCGTCAACGAGGCGAGCGCCGTGACCCTTTCTCCCGTAGTTGGGAACGCCGGGGTCCTCGTGCATCTCTTTGCCAACGCCGTGTCCTTCCAATTCGCGGACAACGGAGAAACCGAATGACTCTGCGTACGACTGCACCGCGTATCCGATATCGCCCGTGCGATTGCCTGCCACAGCAGCCTCAATGCCCTTGTACAGGGATGCCTTGGTGACATCCAGGAGCTTCCGGGTCTCGGCATCCACCTCCCCGACCGGGAAGGTGTAAGCCGAATCACCGTTGTAGCCTTTGTACAGGGTTCCGCAGTCTACGGAAACGATGTCGCCCTCTTCGAGGGGACGGTCGGACGGAAAACCGTGCACAACCACGTCGTTTACGCTCATACAGAGAGCTGCGGGAAAGCCATCGAAACCTTTGAAGGAAGGAACGGCACCGTGATCACGGATAAAGGTCTCGGCCACCTCGTTCAACTTCGCAGTTGTCACACCAGGGGCGACCAGTTTACCGACCTCTGCCAGCGTCTTGGACACCAGCTCTCCGTTGATGCGGAGGAGTTCAATCTCTTCTTCGGTCTTGGGCCTTACCATATCGATTATCGATAGTACATTCAAAAATTACATGCCGGAACGTCCGGTAAGACGGCCGGTCTTCATAAGTCCGTCGTAGTGACGCATAAGCAGGTAGCTCTCAATCTGCTGGAGGGTGTCCAGGATTACGCCCACAAGGATCAGCAGCGAGGTGCCGCCGAAGAAGCTGGCGAACTGGTTGTTCACACCCAGCACATTGGCGAGTGCCGGCATACATGCGATCATAGCCAGGAAGATGGAACCCGGGAGGGTTACTCTGGTCATAATGCTGTCCAGGTATTCGGCCGTCTTCTTACCGGGCTTGACACCGGGGATGAAGCCGCCGTTCTTCTTCATATCTTCGGCCATCATAGTGGGGTTCACGGTGACGGCGGTGTAGAAGTAAGTGAAGATGATAACCAGGAGGCCGAAGACGATGTTGTAAGGTACGCTGGTGTAGCTGGAGAAAGCAGCGGCGATACCGCGGGTGCTCTCATAGTTACCGAGCAGCATAGGGAACATCATCAGAGCCTGGGCGAAGATGATAGGCATCACGCCTGCAGCATTGATCTTGAGGGGAATATACTGACGGACACCGCCATACTGCTTGTTGCCAATCACGCGCTTGGCATACTGCACCGGAACTTTGCGGACAGCCTGCACCAGAGCGATGGCAGCAAGGATAACCAGTACCCAGACAATCATTTCCACAAAGAACATGATCATACCACCGTTAGGGGTAGCGGAGTCGAACTTCTGCACGGCCTCGGCTACGAGGGCGTAAGGCAGACGGGCGACGATACCGATCATAATGATGAGGGAAATACCATTGCCGATACCACGGTCCGTGATTCTTTCACCCAGCCACATGACAAAGATGGAACCTGCCATGAGGATGACGGTGGAGATGAGGCGGAACATGAAGGGGCTGGTGTGCATGGAGATGGACTCAGCAGGGATGAAGCTCACCACGTAGGCAGGGCCCTGGATGGCCAGCACCAGGATGGTGAGGTAACGGGTAATCTGGTTCATCTTGCGGCGGCCGCTCTCGCCTTCCATCTGCATCTTGCGGAAAGAAGGAACGAACATACCGAGCAGCTGCACGATGATGGATGCCGAAATGTAAGGCATTACACCCAGAGCGAAGATCGAAGCGTTACCGAAGGCACCGCCGGAGAACATATTGAGCAGTCCTACGAGGCCTTCCTGGGTGCCAGCAATACCGCTCTTCAGGATCTCAGGGTTGATACCCGGAAGAAGGATAAAGCTGCCCAGACGGTAAACCAGCACAAGCAGGATCGTGTAACCGATCCGCTTGCGCAGTTCTTCGATGTTGTAGATGTTACGAAGGGTCTGGATAAACTTCTTCATATCGATAATTATTCGATAACGATTGCTTTACCACCGGCAGCCTCAATCTTGCTCGTTGCAGAAGCGGAGAAGGCGTTGGCCTTCACCTGGAGGGCGGCAGTGAGTTCACCGTTGCCCAGAACCTTGACCAGTTCGCCCTTGGAAGCGATACCGGCGCCAATCAGGGTGTCCACATCGAACTCCTTGGTGCCGAGCTTCTCGCTCAGGGCCTGGAGGGTAGCGACGTTAACAGCCTTGTAAGCAACACGAGTGGGGTTCTTGAAGCCGAACTTGGGCAGACGGCGCTGAATGGGCATCTGACCACCTTCGAAACCAACCTTGTGCTCGTAACCGGCACGGGCCTGGGCACCCTTGGTACCACGGGTAGCAGTGCCACCCTTACCGGAACCCTGACCGCGACCTACGCGCTTGCTGTTATGGGTTGCGCCCTTTGCGGGCTTCAGATTTTCAAGTTTCATCTCTAATCCTCCTTAGTCAATTACTTCATAAGTTACCAGATGCTGAACTTTCTCCAGCATACCGCGGGTGATAGGAGTATCCTCCACTTCCACGGTCTGGTGCATCCGGCGGATACCGAGAGTCTTGAGGTTAGCGATCTGACGCTTGGTCTCTCCATTCTTGGAGCGAACCTGGGTAATCTTAAGCTTTGCCATAGTCTCTCTCGAATTAACCGTTAAAAACTTTGCTCATAGGGATACCACGGAGACCGGCCACGGTGTAGGCGTCGCGCATCTCGGTCAGGGCCTGAATGGTGGCCTTTACGAGGTTGTGAGGGTTGGAAGAACCCTTACTCTTGGCGAGCACGTTCTGTACACCGGCGCTCTCGAACACGGCACGCATAGCACCACCGGCCTTTACACCGGTACCGGGAGCTGCGGGTTTCATGAACACCTCAGCGCCACCGAAGCGGGCTACCTGCTCGTGAGGGATGGTGGTATTGATCACGGGAACCTTTACGAGGTTCTTCTTGGCGTCCTCCACGCCCTTGGCGATGGCGGCGGTAACTTCGTTGGCCTTACCAAGACCATAACCTACGACACCGTTCTCGTCTCCCACCACAACAATGGCGGCGAAGCGGAAGTGACGACCACCCTTGGTGACCTTGGTAACGCGGTTGATGGCTACCAGTCTGTCCTTGAGTTCAAGGTCAGAGGTCTTTACTCTTTTTACGTTTGAATTTGCCATAGTAGTCTTGGAGTTTAGAAGGTGAGGCCGCCTTCACGGGCAGCATCGGCCAAAGATTTAACTCTACCGTGGAAGAGGTAACCTCCGCGGTCGAAAGCGACAGCGTTGATACCGGCGGCGAGGGCGCGCTCGGCGATGGCCTTACCCACGATTGCAGCAGCTTCGATACCGCTCTTGCCCTTGGTCTGGGCGGCGAGGGCCTTGTCGTTGGAGGCGGCGGCCACGAGGGTCTTGCCTTCGAGGTCGTTCACGACCTGGACGTAGATCTGCTTGTTGGAGCGGAACACGACCATGCGGGGACGCTCGGCGGTGCCGTTGACATGCTTGCGGATACGATAGTGAATCCGTCTTCTTCTTTCAATTCTATTCAATGCCATAACTCTTTCCTCCTAATTATTTGGCCGAAGCAGTTTTACCAGCCTTGCGACGGAGCTGCTCGCCCACAAACTTGATACCCTTGCCCTTATACGGCTCAGGACGACGGAAGCTGCGGATCTTAGCGGCCACCTGGCCAATCAGCTGCTTATCAGCGGACTTGAGAATGAGGATAGGGTTCTCACCCTTGCGCACCTGGGGGGTCTCAGCAGTGACCTCAGCGGGGAGCATGATCTGGATGTCGTGGGAATAACCTACGGACATGGTGAGGAGCTGGCCCTGAGCTACCACACGGTAACCCACGCCCACGAACTCCTGCTTGATGGTGAAGCCTTCAGAAACACCCACCACCATGTTGTGGACCAGGGCGCGATACAGGCCGTGCATCGAGCGGAAACGGGGGAGGTCGCTCGGACGGGTGAACTTGATTTCATTTCCCTCGATGGTCACGGTGATATCCGGATCCACCTTCTGGCTCATTTCGCCATGAGGGCCTTTCACCTTCACGATGTTGCCGTCCAGGAGCTCTGCCTTGGTACCGGCCGGAAGGACTACAGGTAATTTACCGATTCTTGACATAATGTTGGGTTCGATTAGTAAACATAGCAAATAACCTCACCGCCAACGTTGAGCTCTTTGGCTTCCTTGTCGGTGATAACGCCCTTGGAAGTGGACAGCACAGCGATACCCAGGCCATTGAGGACGCGGGGCATATTGGCAACGTCTGCATACTTACGAAGACCGGGGGTGCTCACGCGCACAATGCTCTTGATGGCGGCAGCCTTGGTCTCGGGGTGATACTTCAGAGCGATCTTGATGGTGTTGTAAGGAGTACCCTCAACCACTTTGTAGCTGAGAATGTAACCTTTTTCGCACAGAATCTTGGTGATGGCCACCTTCATATTGGAGGAAGGGATCTCGACCACCTTTTTACCAGCGCTGTAAGCGTTACGGATTCTGGTCAGAAAATCTGCAATAGGATCAGTCATTTTTTTGTCTTTTTGTGGACCGGCGCTTTTGTGACGCCCGATATCCGATTGTTAATAAATAATAAGGATTACCAGCTGGCCTTCTTGACGCCCGGGATCAGGCCCTGGGAGGCCATTTCGCGGAACTGGATACGGCTGAGGCCGAAGTCACGCATATAACCCTTGGGACGACCGGTGAGGGAGCAGCGGTTGTGGAGACGTACGGGGCTAGCGTTCTTAGGGAGCTTGTCCAGAGCGGCGTAATCACCGGCCTCTTTCAGAGCGGCGCGCTTGGCGGCGTACTTAGCAACTAATTTCGCGCGTTTAACTTCGCGAGCTTTCATTGATTCCTTTGCCATGCTACTATCTTAGTTATTGTGTTTCTTGAACGGGAGACCGAAGGCCTTCAGAAGGGCGTGAGCCTCTTCGTCAGTGCGAGCGGTGGTCACGAAAGTAATCTCCACACCGTGGATGCGGGGGTTCTTGTCGATCTCGATTTCAGGGAAGATGATCTGCTCCTTGATACCGAGGGTGTAGTTACCCTGACCGTCCATCTTCTCGGAGATACCGTTGAAGTCGCGGATACGAGGGAGGGCCACACGGATGAGGCGCTCGAGGAACTCGTACATACGGACGTCGCGGAGGGTCACCTTGGCACCGATGGGCATACCCTTACGGAGCTTGAAGTTGGAGATATCCTTGCGGGAGTTGGTGATGACAGCCTTCTGACCGGCGATGATGGAGAGCTCTTCAGCAGCCTCTTCCACCAGCTTCTTGTCCTGGGTGGCGTCACCCACACCTTCGTTAAGAGTGATCTTAACCAGCTTGGGGACCTGCATCACGGTGGTGTAGGAGAACTGCTTCACCAGTGCGGGAACAATCTCCTCCTTGTAAACCTTCTTGAGGTCGGGGGTGTATCCGGTAGGAAGCGCCTGGGCTTCTGCGGGTTTTGTTGCTTTCTTTGCCATAATTACTTAATCTCCTCTCCGGTTGTTTTAGCAATGCGGACCTTCTTTCCGTCTACCTCTTTGTGAGCAACCTTGGTGGCTTTGCCATTGGCGTCCACGAGGTTCACGTTGGAGATATGGATTCCGGCTTCCTGTTTTACAATACCGCCCTGAGGGTTCTTGGGGTTGGGTTTGGTGTGCTTGGACACCATGTTCACACCCTCAACGATCACGCGATCTTTCTCGCGTACTACCTCGAGGACCTTTCCGGTCTTGCCCTTGTCGTTACCGGCATTCACATACACGGTATCGCCTTTCTTGATATTGAACTTTTTCATAACTCTCTAATCTTTAAAGGACTTCCGGGGCCAGGGAAACGATTTTCATGTAGTTCTCGCGGAGCTCGCGGGCCACGGGGCCGAAGATACGGGTGCCGCGGAGTTCGCCGGCGCCGTTCAGCAGAACGCATGCATTTTCATCGAAACGGATATAGGAACCGTCGGGACGACGGATTTCCTTCTTGGTGCGGACAACCACAGCCTTGGTAACGGTGCCCTTCTTGATGTCGCCACCGGGGATGGCGCTCTTGACGGTCACGACGATGGTCTCGCCGATGGTTGCATAACGGTGGCGGGTACCACCCAGAACGCGGATGCAGAGAACTTCCTTTGCACCGCTGTTGTCAGCAACCGTTAAACGTGATTCCTGCTGTATCATAATTACTTGACTTTTTCTACGATTTCAACTAATCTCCACTTCTTGGTCTTGCTCAGGGGACGGGTCTCCATGATGCGGACGGTATCGCCCTCGGAGCATTCGTTGTTGGCGTCCTCGGCAACGAACTTGGTGGTCTTCTTTACGAACTTGCCGTAAATGGGGTGCTTCTCGTGGGTTTTGACGGAGACCACAATGGTCTTCTCCATCTTATTGGAGACCACGATGCCTACTCTTTCCTTACGAAGATTTCTTTCCATAGGTCGATGCTACTTTAGTTCTGCTGTTTCTCTTTCTCGGCCAGGATGGTGATCATGCGAGCAATATCCTGACGGGTCTTGCGGATCTTGGAGGTGTCCTCCAGGGGAGAGATCGCATGATTGAGCTTCATGGTGTCGAGGTTGTTTTTCTCGAGTTCGATGCGGTCGCGAAGATCGGCGACGGACATCTCACGTACTTCGGATACTTTCATTTTCTTCTCCTCCTTATTATTCTTCTACATAATCCCTGCGGACCACGAACTTGGTGGCAACGGGGAGCTTGTTGGCGGCAAGACGCATAGCCTCTTTGGCAACGGCGAGGGAAACACCCTCAGCCTCGAAGAGGATACGGCCAGGAGTGATAGGAGCTACGAAGCCCTGAGGATCACCCTTACCTTTACCCATACGGGTATCGAGCGGCTTGGCGGTGAACGGCTTCACAGGGAAGACACGGATCCAGATCTGACCTTCACGGTTCATACGACGGGAGATAGCCTGACGGGCAGCCTCGATCTGATGGGCAGTGAGCCAGCAGTTTTCAAGGTTCTTAAGGCCGAAAGAGCCGAATGCGAGCTGGTTTCCGCGACCGGAATTGCCCTTCATACGGTTTTTCTGTTCCCTTCTGAATTTTGTTCTTTTAGGCTGTAACATTGCTTTAATGTTTTATAAATTTCCTTATTTGTCCCTAACTCATTGAAACTCAGCTGGTTGGGTGCGTTTTGCTCCAATTTGGGGACTGCAAAGTTACGAAATTTTTCTTAATCACCAAATATTTTTGCACGTTTTTTAAACATTTTCGACCGCAAGTTTTAACACCTAACAGGCCGAAAAATGAGCGACTTACGAAAGTGGTGCAAAAAAACTTTCCTCACTTTTCGACCAAAGCGTTTGGGGCGTTTCGGTTTGGTAAATTATTTGCAAGTATATACCTTTGCAAACCGTGAAACGAATCCTTCATATCCTGCTGCTGTGCGTGCTACTTGCACCGACGTTTCCCGCATCGGCCCAGAATCATATCCGTGCGGCCATGGACCGCGCCAGGGCCAAGCAGGCCGAAATGGCCCGGAAAGAAGTGCAGGCCGACGGGATAGAAGGAGGGCGCACCTTCATGCGCATCCAGGTGGAGAACGGGGACACCACCTACTTGGACAACCTCCCCCCCACCTTCATCTTCAGCCGGGGCAAGCGCCAGAGCGAGAAAGAATGGAGAAACTATTACCGGCTGGTCTGGAGATTCGCGCGCGTGTACCCTTATGCCATTGCCTCCGGCCATCTGGTCCGGGAAGTGGACAGCACCCTGAACGCGGAGCATTACCGCGGACTCCGGCGGGAGCGCTACATCAACGCCGTGCAGAAGCAGCTGTTCAAGGATTTCGAGGGCTCTTTCCGTGAGATGAGCATCCAGCAGGGCGCCGTGCTCCTGAAACTCATCAGCAGGGAAACCGGCATCACGGCCTACGAGATTATAAAAGACTACAAGGGCGGCATCACGGCCGCCTTCTGGCAGGGTATAGCCAAACTGTTTGACAACAGCCTCAAGTCCGAATACGACCCCACCGGGGCCGACAAAGACCTGGAGGAACTGGTCCAGATCTGGCAGGCCGGACATTTTCCGGCTCTCTATTGGTCAGTATTCTGGGAAGATCCTCCCGAGGTAAAAGTACCTAAGAGTTACTTGGAATAAGCCGTCAGGCTTCCGTCATTTGCATCGAAAACCATCCAGTTGGGAGCGGTCATCCAGTCTCCCAGCATCATCAGGCGTGCCTCCCCTACGGGCATATCCACACGGCTGTGATAATGACCGAAGATGAAGAAATTCACCGGCGAATGTTTGAGATAGTCCTTGCAATACTTGTACAGCGGCTCATCGGGTCCCTTGAAATGATAGGCGATGGGCTTTTCTCCGCGGGACTTGCGGCTCCAACCCTCTCCCAGCCTGAAAGCAAACCAGGGATGCAGGGCCGAAAAGAGCGTCTGTGACAAGGGACGGGTAAAGACCCACTTGACAAACTTGTACCAGTAATTGCCTCGGCCCAGGCCGTCTCCGTGACCCAGGCAGAACGTCTTGGAACCAATCCTCACTTCGCAGGGCTGCTTGAGGGGTTTCATCCCCAACTGCTCAAAGTAGCTGTAAGTCCACACATCGTGATTTCCCTGGAAGAAGTAGATTTTGACCCCCTGGTCCATCAGGTTAACCAGTGAGCCCAGCACGCGGACATAGCCACGGGGCACTACGTCCCGGTATTCGTACCAGAAATCCCAGATGTCTCCCAGCAGGTACAGAGCATCCGTCTGCGCCGGATCGATGCTTCTGAGAAACTCCACAAAATGGGCTTCGCGAACCGCCGGGTCCCCCACCGGGAGGCCCAGATGCACGTCGGAAGCAAAGTATGTGAGATGCTTGTCCAATTAAGCCAGAATGAGGATGAGGGAAGCCACCAGGATGCAGTAAAGGGCAAACCACAGGAGCTTGGCCTTCTTGACCAGGGCAATCATAACCTTGCAGGCAAACAGGCCGCTGATGAAGGCGGCCACAAAGCCCAGGGCCAGGGGCAATACGCCCACACCGCCGCCAAAGGACTCGCTGCCCAGAGCCACCTTGAGCAAATCCAGACCCTGCTCGCCGATGATGGGAATAAGCACCATCAGGAAGGAGAACTGGGCCATATTCTCACGCTTGACGCCCACCAGCAGGCCCGTAGCAATGGTACTGCCGCTGCGGGACACGCCGGGAGCCACGGCAAAGGCCTGGGCGATACCCACCACAAAGGCCTGCCAGTAAGAGATGCCGTTGCGCTGGTCCTTGGCCACCGGCACCTTGAAGCGCTTGCCGGCGCTGTCCGAGATCCAAAGCAGGACGGCCGTAATGTAAAGGCCGCCGGCCACGTTCTTGAGCGTTCCGCCAAACAGGGCCTCCACCTGATCCTTGAACAGGAAGCCCACCAGGGCCACCGGAATGCAGGAAACCAGGATCTTGCAGATGTAGTCGGTCTCGTCGTTATACTTGAACTTGAAAAAGCCCTTGAGGAGCTTGACAATGGCGCCCCAGAATACCACCAGCGTGGCCAGCACCGTGGCAAAGTGCACGGTTACGGTAAAGTCCAGGAAACCTTCTGCGTCTACGCCCAGCAGTTCCTTAAAGATCATCAGGTGTCCGGAACTGGACACGGGAAGGAACTCGGTCAAACCCTGAACGAGTCCCAAAAGAATCGCCTGCCACCAATCCATTATTTGTTTTCTTTAAACTTACCCATAATGGCCACTACTTCTACCACGATGCCGGCCACGATTACTATGGGAGCGGCCACCAGGCGGCGGAAGTCAAACATAGCATAATTGAATACGTTAGGGTCGTCGGAGCCTCCTCCCGACAGGAGAAGGAATCCGGCAGCCAGCACGGCCAGCCCCGCTATCATAAAGCGAAGGCTCTTGGCGGTGAGGGCCATCTTTTCGGACTTGTCCGGTTTGATATCTGAAGTTTTTGCCATAATCAATACGCGTAAAGCTGGTCACGGTTGTAACCCACCAGGCGGTTGACAACCACAAAGGTGCTGAGGGTGCAGACACAGAGACCCACCAGGAACATCACACCCATAGTGAGCAGGAGGCTGTCCAGGGTAAAGATGCGGAACATCTGGGCAAACTCGTCCTTGAGCACAAAGAGGCCGCCCACCAGCAGGATGATGGCGATGAGGGCCGCAAAAATGCCCTGCAGGGCTGCCCGCCCCACAAAAGGAGCGCGGATGTATGCCCGGGTGGCACCCACCAGGTGCATAGTATAAATGCTGAAGCGCCGGTTGAACAGATCCAGCCGGACGGTGTTGCTGATGAGCACGAAGGAAATGAAAAGGAGCACGGCCACCATCAGGGACAGGGCCAGGGAGATGCGCTGGAGATTCTGGTTAAGGGCCTCTACCAGGGAGACCTGGTACACCACCTCATCTACCAGGGGCGACTTGGCCAGCTGGGCCTTCATCACCTCCAGGCTGTCCGACGACACATAAGCCGCCTCCAGATTCACATCGATGGAAAGGGGCACGGGGGCCGATTCAAACACGCTCAGGAAATCTTTGCCCAGCAGGCGGGTCATTTCTTCCACGCCCTGCTCGCGGGAGACGAAGTGCGTGGCACGGACGCCGGGAAGGGCGGCCACCTTGGACTCGTACGCCAGGGCCTCTTCTTCGTTGACCTGGTCCTTGAGGAGCACGTTGATCTGGAGATTCTCCTTGAAATAGTCTCCCACCTCGCGGGCGTTGACCACCAGCAAAGTGCCCACCCCCACCAGGAGCAGGACCAAAGACAGGCTTACGACCGTAGAAATCCAGGCACTGATGAGCCTGCGGCGCATCGTTGAATTCTTCATTTCGCCCCAAAGTTACGGAAAGCGCCGAAAATCTCAAAAATTTTTAGTAACTTTGTGGGTTAAATGTAAGTAACTATGGGAGATTCCGCCAAGAAGATTCTGTTCGTGAACACAGAGATGTATCCTTACCTTCCGGAGACCCGGATGGCCAAGGTTTGCCGTGAGCTTCCCCAGGGTATCCAGGAGCGCAAGAAAGAAATCCGTGCCTTTATGCCCCGCTACGGCAGCATTAACGAACGCAAGAACCAACTGCACGAGGTAATTCGCCTGTCCGGTATGAACATCATCATCTCGGACGTGGACCGTCCCCTCGTCATCAAGGTCGCATCCATTTCGGCCGCCCGTATCCAGGTTTATTTCATTGACAACGAAGACTACTTCCGTCGCAAGCAGACCGCTTATGACGAAGACGGCCAGTTCTTCGCAGACAACGGAGAACGCGCCATCTTCTTTGCCCGTGGCGTCCTGGAAACCGTAAAGAAACTCCGCTGGGCCCCGGACATCATCCACTGCAGCGGCTGGATTTCCCACGTACTGCCCCTTTATCTGAAGAAAGCCTACAAGGACGACCCTATCTTCTCCAACTCCAAGGTGGTCCTTTCCCTGTTTGACGACGTTACGGAAGACAAACTGTCCCCCGGCTTCAACCAGACCATCCTTTATGGTGCCATCGGCCCGGATGATGTTCCCCTCTCGGAAAATGCAGACGGCATAGAACTTGCAAAGTTAGCCGCACAGTACGCCGACGGCATCATCCTGGGTGCTCCGGACGTGAACCCCGCCCTGACACAGTATGTTGAGAAACTGGGCGTTCCCGTCCTCCCCTACAAAGAGGAAGAACTGGCCGACGGCAGCTATATGGACTCCTACAACGTTTTTTACGACAACCTGCTAGTATGAAGAAAAACTTCCTAGTTCTGTGTCTGGCCGCAGCCTTGGTTATGCCCGGCTGCGTCAAAGTAGACAACAGCCTCGGGAAAGGACTGGTGGACAAGAGCCTCCTGTTCGAAACCTATACCCAGGAATTCCCGCTGGAAGACATCCAGCTCAAGGCGGCCGAAACCCTCTCGGGTTACTCGGACACCCGCCTTACCATTGGCGCTATCCGGGACGAGGTATTTGGCCTCACCACGCGTGAAGCCGCTTTCAACCTGCTTCCCGTGCTGGACACCCTTGACCTGGGCACCAACCCCAAGGCCGTAAGCTTCACCATCTACTTTGAAGCAGACTCGGTTTCCTGCTCTATGGACTCCGAGGCCCACATCTTCCAGAACCTGTATGTAACCGAGCTCCTTCAGCCCCTTCCCACCTCGGAAGACGACACCCGCAACACGCAGTATATTCCCCACGGAAGCCAGATCATTACCAAAGGCCTCCCCGTGTACAAGGGAGAGAATGCCCTGAGCTTCAACTTCAATTTGGAGTATGCCCAGAAGTTCGTGGATGTGCTCAAGGAACTGGGCCCCGTGTTCAAGGAGCAGGACGACGATGAAGGTATAGACAAATACGACGACCTCGTAGCCGCTCTGCCCGGTATCCACATCCGCACCAGCGAGCCCGAAGGCTTTGGAGGAAGAATCAATATGTTCAAGTTCTCCAGCCTCTCCGTGAACAACAACTACTACGTGCAGAACAACAACTTTGCCCGCCTCACGGTAAACAGCACCTGGAACGGCGTCCAGAAAGACTCCACCTTCCTGATGATTCCCGGAGAGCCCGAGCTCTACGACGAAGAATACTACGTGGGCAACAATACCAAGTTTTATCAGTACTGCTTTAACCGCACCACCCAGTCTACCGTGGAAGGCCCGGCCAAAGAGAAAGTATTGGTCGAAGGCGGCGGCGGACTCAAGCCCGTGATTCTGGCCCGCGAACTCCAGGCCAAGGCCCGCGAGGCCATTGCCGCCAGGGGAGGAGACCCCGACAAGGGAGTCATTATCAAGGCCTCCATCATTCTGCCTTTCAAGTTACCGGAAGACGTGGACGACCTCAAGTACTTCCCTTCCATCCTGAGCCCCACCATCCAGACCACTTACGAGACGGAAAGCGGCATTGAGCGTCCCACTTTTGCCGGCCTCACGGATGCCTCCATCTCCACGGAGGACCAGGGAGACATTGACCGTTCCAACCTGGTATACCAACCGGACATCACCTACCACCTGCAGGAAATCCTTACCCGTAAAGACCTGGACACGGCCACGGATGCAGATATCTGGCTCCTCACCATCCACACGGAGAAGGTGGCCAACGCCAGCGGCTCCCTGTACGACAATGAGTACTACCAGAACCTCGCGTATGCCAGCTATTACAACGCCCTGTACGGCGGCGGCTATGGCGGTTACGGCGGTTACGGCGGATATGGCGGCTACGGCGGTTACGGATACAGCAACTACTATAATTATATGATGCTGGCTTCTATGATGTCCGCTTCTACGCAGCAGACCTACAGCTACAACTCAGAGCTGGACAAGGACCGTTACTACTGCGCCATCCTTAACGGAACCAAGGACGTCAAGGCTCCCCGTTTCCGCATCACCTTCGCCATCCCGCAGGACTAAGCTCCTGCTACCGGCAAGACATAAAAAAATCCCGGACCATATGGCCCGGGATTTTTATTGGGACGATGAGAATTACTCACCCACCTTTTCGGCTACCTTGGCGATGGCGTCGCCCACAGTGGCGATACCGCTGGTTTCCTCATCGGGAATCTTGATGCCAAATACGCGCTCAAATTCCATAAGGAGCTCTACGGTGTCCAGAGAATCGGCACCGAGGTCGTTGGTGAAGCTGGCACTTTCAGTAACAGCGGACTCCTCGACACCAAGCTTGTCAACGATAATATCCTTGACCTGCTTTACGATTTCTTCCTTAGTCATAATTGTAGGTTTTAAGTTTATTGTTTACGTTTATCTCTTTCTTTCAATGCGAAATAACGTGCAAATGTAATCAAAATTTCTTAATAATGCAAAAATGGACTACCTTTGTACAGAAGACCCTATGACCGTAAAAGAGAAAATAGCCCTCTTTCCGCATTCCCCCGGCGTGTACCGTTACTATGACGCTGAGGGCAAGGTAATTTATGTGGGCAAGGCCAAGGATCTGCACAAACGCGTGGCCCAGTATTTTGTGCCGGCGGAGCGTCTGAACACCAAGACGCGCATCCTGGTAAGCAAGATAGCCGACGCCCAGTTCTCCGTGGTGGATTCAGAGGCCGATGCCCTCCTCCTGGAGAACAACCTCATCAAGCAGTACAAGCCCAAGTACAACATCCTGCTCAAGGATTCCAAGACCTATCCCTGGATCTGCGTCACCGGAGAGGAATTCCCCCGTGTCTTCATCACCCGCCGCATAGAGAAGGGAAAGGGGAACCGGTACTTCGGCCCGTACAGCAGCGCGCTGCACGCGCGCAATCTGGTGGACTTCTTCGGAGAGATTTACCAGCTGCGCACCTGCACCCTCAAGATAACCTCCGACGCCATTCTCCGCGGGAAGTTCCGCCCCTGCCTCAAGTTCCACATTGGCAAGTGCGGCGCACCCTGCGTGGGTAAGGTCTCCCAGAAGGAGTACGCCCAGCAGATAGAGGAGATTGTGCACATCCTGAGCGGACGCGGCTCAGAGGTCATCCGCCATTACAAGTCTCTGATGGCCGAAGCCGCCGACCGCCTGGCCTTTGAGGAGGCGCAGGTATACAAGGACAAGCTGCGCACCCTGGAGCGCCACTATTCCAAGAGCATCATCACCCAGGCGGCCGAAACCGACGCCGACGTCTTCTCCCTGGTCTTTGACGGGACCGAGGCCTTTGGCAACTTCCTCCGCATCCGCGGCGGCGCCATCGTCCAGAGCCTGAACCTGGGCTTCCGCAGCCAGATTGAGGAGGAACAGGCCTCCGTGCTCTCCACCTTCATCGGAGAGATTGAAGACAAATTCGGCCAGCTTTCCCCCGAGGTCATCGTCCCCTTCCTGCCCGACGTTGAGATTCCCGGCGTGGAGTTCAAGATTCCCCAGCGCGGAGACAAACTGGCCCTGCTGGAGCTGAGCGCCAAGAACGCCAAGGAGTTCCACTTCAACAGCATCAAGCAGCGGGAGCACACGGACCCCGACGCCTTCCGTATGAGCGTGATGCAGGAGCTGCAGAAGGCCCTGGGGATGCAGGAACTGCCCCGGCATATGGAGTGCTTCGATAACTCCAACATCCAGGGCACAAACCCGGTGGCCAGCTGCGTGGTTTTCCGCAACGCAGAGCCCGCCAAGGCCGATTATCGCCGCTTCAAGATCAAGACGGTGGTGGGCGCCAACGACTACGCCTCTATGAAGGAGGTGGTGAACCGCCGCTACTCCCGTATGCTGGCCGAAAACCCCGACGACCTGCCGCAACTCATAGTGATTGACGGCGGCAAGGGACAGCTGGAGTTTGCCCACCAGGCCCTGGCCGAGCTGGGCATCCTGGACCGCGTGACGGTGGTGGGTCTGGCCAAACGCCTGGAAGAAGTAATAAGGGTAGGAGACCCCTACCCTCTGTTCATAGACCGCAATTCGCAGGCCCTGAAGGTGCTGCAGCGCATCCGCGATGAAGCCCACCGCTTTGGCATTACCTTCCACCGCAACCTCCGCTCCAAGGCGGCCATCCAGAGCGCCCTGCGGGAAATCAAAGGCGTGGGAGAGAAGACCGAGCAGCGCCTGCTGATGCACTACGGTTCGGTGGCCCGCATTGCCGCCGCCCCCTTAGAAGAACTATCTGCCCTGGTAGGCGCAGACTTGGCAATTAGAATACACGACTATCTGAATAATGACTGACAAACAGTTTAACAAGTACTTCAACGCCTTTATCGTAGTAGGAATGGCGGTGGTGACAATCCTGGTGACCGCCATCAAGTTCCGCAGCGCGGAGAACGGCCAGTGGCTGCTTCTGATCTCGGCCTTTGGCTCCCTGATGGGGGTTCTGAGCACCGTGCTGTCGGCCAACGGACGCATCCTGACCTTCCTCTTCGGCCTTATTGACGTGACCATCTACGGGGCTATGTGCCTGGCGGGGGCCCGCTATGGCAATGCAGCGCTGCACCTGCTGTACTTCCTGCCCATGCAGTTTGTGGGCTTCTTCCAGTGGAAAAAGCGCGGGGCCCAGGCCCATAAGGAAGTAAAAGCCCGCCGGCTGTCCGGTAAGCAGTGGTTGCTGTACGGCGGACTGTTCCTGGCGGGACTTGTGATTGCTTATTATGTACTGCTGGCCATGGATAAAACCGAGGCGGCCGGCGTGGTGAAGTGGCTGGTGCTTATGGATGCATTCTCAATGATGTGCAACCTCATTGGACAGTATCTTCTGTCTACGGCCTATATGGACCAGTGGTATTTCTGGATTGGCGTGAACGTGTCCACCATCATAATGTGGGTACTCACGCTAAGGCAGGATCCGGGTTCGGCCTATGCCACCATCTATATTGTGAAGTACAGCTTCTATCTGCTGAACTCCTTCAACGGGCTTCGCATCTGGCTCAATCTGAGCCGGCAGCAGTAAGTTACTTACCCAGAGCTTCGGCTACGGCCTTGCGGATGTTTTCTCCGCGGAGGTTGCGCTTGACAATGGTGCCATCGGGGCCGAAGAGGATGATGTGGGGAATACCCTCAATGCCGTAGATGTCCGTGGGGACCTGCTGGGCGTTGATGATCTGGTTCCAGACGATGTTCTCTTCCAGAGCGGCTTCCTTGGTGTCTTCGGGCTTGTCCCAGACGGCTACGGAAAGCATATCAAACTGGTCACCGGCAAACTCCTCGTAAACGGCGCGGAGGTTGGGCATCTCGCGGCGGCAGGGACCGCACCAGGAAGCCCAGAAGTCTACCAGCACGTACTTACCCTTGCCAATGAAATCGGAGAATTTGACGCCGTCAATCTCGAAATCGGTGAACATCTGGCCTTCGGCGGTACCCTTGCGGGAAGCAACGCCTTCCTTGAGGCTCACTACAAAGGCGGAGTCCTTTCCCGTTACAGGAGCGGTGAGTTTGTTCAGGTATTTTTCGAGTTCATCGTCTTCCAGGTCGGAGTATACCTGCTTGAGGGCCTCTACACCCACCAGGTTGTCCAGGTTCTTCTCCAGGGCTGCCTTGTTGTACTCCATATAGGCATTGTAGGCCGAATCGGTGAAGGCTTCAGCGGCCTCGGCATCGTCCTGAAGGGAGGTCAGACGGGTGCGGTAGTTCTCCATAAAGGTCTCGTTCCACTCGTTGAACTCGGCCAGTTTTTCTTCCACACTCTTGGTTTTGCAGGCAACTACCAGCACGGCGGCAGCGGCCATCAGAATAAGGGTTCTTGCTTTCATTTTTGTTAGTTCTTGATTTTCAGGTTGCAAATATAAGAAAAAGCGGCCATTGTGGGGCCGCTTTTTCAAAAAACTCTGTGTAAGCTTAGCGACGCTCTCCGCGACCGCCTTCGCGGCCACCCTCGCGACGGCCGCCACGGCCGCCACGGCCACCGCGCTCACCACGACCGCCTTCACGACGACCGGTGCCGGGAGCGGCAGCGTTAGCTGCGAAACCAGCGTTGGGGGAGAGATCCTGCTTGCCGTACTTTTCGCCGTTGCAGATCCACACCTTGATACCCATGGTACCCATCTGGGTGTGAGCTACTGCGAGAGCGTAGTCGATATCGGCACGGAAGGTGTGCAGCGGGGTGCGGCCTTCCTTGAACATCTCGGAACGGGCGATTTCGGCGCCGCCTACACGGCCGCTGATCTGGACCTTGATGCCTTCTGCACCAACGCGCATAGCGGTGGCGATGGCCATCTTGATGGCGCGGCGATAGCTCACGCGGCCTTCGATCTGGCGGGCGATGGAATCGGCCACGATGGTGGCGTCAACCTCGGGGCGCTTTACCTCGAAGATGTTGATCTGAACATCCTTCTTGGTCACCTTCTTGAGTTCTTCCTTGAGCTTGTCAACTTCCTGACCACCCTTTCCGATGATCACGCCCGGACGGGCGGCGTGGATGGTGACGGTGATGAGCTTAAGGGTACGCTCAATGATGATGCGGGAGAGGCTGGCCTTGGCCAGACGGCTGCCCAGATATTTGCGAATCTCGTAGTCTTCGGCGATCTTCTCGGCGTAGTTACCGCCTACCCAGTTGGAGTCCCAACCACGGGTGATACCGATACGGTTGCTGATAGGATTAGTTTTCTGACCCATAGTTTATTCCTCCACTGCTTTTTTGGTGTCCAGGATAATGGTAACGTGATTGGAACGCTTGCGGATGCGACCGGCGCGGCCCTGCGGGCAGGGACGGATGCGCTTGAGGGTGCGTCCTTCGTCTACCATAATGGTTTTGACAATCACATTGCCTGCTTCCAGCTGGCTGGTCTGCTCCGGGTTCTTGGCTTCCCAGTTGGCGATAGCGCTCTTGAGAAGTTTCTCCAGGTAAGCGGAAGCGTCACGCTTGGAATAGTGCAGGAGATCCAGGGCGTGGTTTACTTCAACGCCACGGACAGTATCTGCTACCAGACGCATCTTCTGCGGGGAGGTAGGAACATCGTTAAGTTTAGCGATAGCGGTCTGCTTCTTGGTCTCTTTCAGGCGCTCGGCCATCAGTCTTTTTCTCTTTCCCATAATGTCAATCCTTTAAACATTATTTCTTATTGTTGCCTGCGTGGCCGCGG